>Ga0268299_1000758_pt1 | contig 82244 bp, 75 predicted proteins | sample NOBtaG_FD_193484 | JGI IMG/M metagenome (GOLD analysis project Ga0268299, IMG submission 193484) | Activated sludge microbial communities from bioreactor in Nijmegen, Gelderland, Netherland - NOB reactor | ecosystem: Engineered > Bioreactor > Aerobic > Activated sludge | place: Netherlands... | reverse complement strand
TCTTGCAGGTGACGTTGGGCAGCGCCGCCAGCTCCTTCAGGTTCCGCCCCCAGGGCTCGAACTCCCCCGCCTTGATCGCCGGCTTGGCGATGTGGTCGAGGACGAAGCGCACTTCCGGGCATTGCTTCACCATCTTGATCGCGTTCGGCAGGTGGTGATGGAAGATGCAGATGTCGAAGACGAGATCGTGCCGCGCCAGCAGCTTCAGCCCCTCGATGAACTTCGGCTGCAGGCAGAAATCCGGGTCCTTCTGGTTCTGGATCAGGCGCCGGATGCCGCGCAGGCGCTTGCAGCGCAGCATCCTTTCGAGATCGCCCTGCACGCCATCGCCCCGCTCCAGCGGCAGCGACGCGACCATGCCCTTGAGGCGCGGCTCCTGCCCCGCCAGGGACTCGATCCACTCCGCCTCGGCGACCTGCTGCGGGTCGTCGACATCGACTTCGACGAAGACGATGGTATCGACCTCGACCGGCGCCGCGGCCTTGCTGAGATCGGCGGGCATCACCGTGCGGTTCAGCGAGGGCGCGTTCCTGGTCCAGGCGTAGCCAAAGCGCTGCGGATCGGCCAGATGCACGTGGCTGTCGACGATCGGAAAATCCGGCATGAATCCCCCTCGATGCCAGTGAGGACAGGCCAGCTTGGCCTCGTCCAAAGCGGCTGTCGAGGGCCAAGCTAAAGGGTCGTCGGGGGCGCTTAGCGCGCCTCCTCCTCCCGCAGCAGCCGGGCGGAGAGCAGGATGAGGGCGAGGGAGGCGACGATGATGATGGTGCCGATGGCGTTGATCTCCGGCGTGATGCCGCGCCGCAGCGTGGAATAGATATACATGGGCAGCGTATTGTCGCGGCCGGTCAGGAAGAAGGTGACGGGAATCTCGTCGAAGGAGAGGGTGAAGGCGAGGAGCGCGCTGCCGATGATGGCGGAGCGGATATTGGGCAGGGTCACGAACAGGAAGGTCTGCCAGGGCCGCGCGCCGAGGTCGTTGGAGGCCTCCTCCAGCCGGCGGTTGAAGCGCTGCAGGCGGGCATAGACCTGGGTCAGCACGATGGCCATGAGCGCGGTGGCGTGGCCGAGGATGACCGTTTCCAGGCTCAAATTGAAGCCGAGCACCCGGAACATGTTGAGCATGGAAATGCCGGTGATGATCCCCGGCAGGGCCAGCGGCAGCACGACGATGCGGCGGAACACCGCCTTGCCCGGGAACTCGGCGCGGTCGAGGGCGAAGGCGGCCGGCACGCCGATCAGCAGGGTCAGCAGCGTGGCGAAGGTCGCCACGTAGAAGGAATTGCCGATCGCCACCATCATGTCGCTGTTGGCGAAGAGTTTCTCGTACCAGCCGAACGTGAAGCCGCGCAGCGGCAGCGTGGTCACGATGTTGTCGTTGAAGCTGAAAATGATCAGCACCACGACTGGCAGATAGAGGAAGAGCAGGACCAGGGCGACGAAAAGCCCGAGCGCGATGCCCGCCTTGTCCAACCGGCGCCGGCGGCGCCGGGGCGCGGCGAGCGGGGAAGCGGCGGGGAGTGCGAGTTCAGCGGCCATGGTCAGGCGAGGTCCAGCCGGCCGGCGCGCTCGAAGCGGTCGCTGACCGAGAGAATGAAGATGACGATGGCCAGCATGACGATCGACAAGGCGGCGCCCAGCGGCCAGTTAAAGGCGATGCCGAATTGCGACTGGATGGTGTTGGCGACCAGCGTGCCGTCCGGCCCGCCGACCAGGAACGGCGCCACGAAATCGCCGAAGGTGAGGCAGAAGGTGAAGGTGGCGCCGGCGAGGATGCCGGGCACCGAGAGCGGCAGCGTCACGCGCAGGAAGGTCAGCGCCGGCGGGACGCCGAGATCGCCCGAGGCCTCGATCAGGCTGCGCGGGATCTTCTCCAGCGCGGTGTAGATCGGCATCACCATGAAGGGGATGAAGATGTAGGTGAGCGTCAGCACCATGGAGAACTGGTTGTAGATGAAGAGCGACGACGGCTCGGAGAGGATGCCGGTCCAGACCAGGAACGAGTTCAGCACGCCTTCGTTGCCGAGGATCGTCTTCCAGGTATAGGCGCGGAGCAGGTAGCTGACCCAGAGCGGCACGATCACCGCCATGTAGAGGAAGAGCCGCAGGCGCGCCGACTTGACCTTGAACACCAGGAAATAGGCCAGCGGATAGGCCAGCACCAGCGCCGAGATCGACACCAGCAGCGCGATCTTCAGCGTGCGCAGCAGGACCTGGCTGTATTGCGGGTCGAGCAGCAGCGCGACATAGCTGTCGAGGTTGAGGTCCGGCACGAAGGCGAAGGCTTGCTTCCGGTAGAAGCTGTAGGCGAACATGATCGCATAGGGCACGATCATGAACAGCAGCGCCCAGCCGAGCGGCGGCGCCAGCACCGCCAGCGCGCCGAGGCGCCGCCGTGTCGCCAGCCTCATGGCCGCGGCTCCGCCGGGAAGACGATGATGTTGGCGGGGTCGACCCGCAGGCCGATGCGGGCGCCGGATTCCGGCGGCCGGGTCTGCTGCAAGGTCGCCTGCAGCGGCAGGTCGACCGCGAAGGGCGCGCCGCCGCCCAGTTCCAGCTTCAGCCGCAGCGAATTCCCCTGGAACATGGTCTCGGTCACCGTGGCGGAGAGCGCGTCGGGGCGATCCTCCAGCAGCACCTTCTCCGGCCGGATCGCCAGCAGCACCTCCGCGCCGGGGGCGAAATCGCGACCGCCGCGGCGGGCCTGGATCCGTTCTTCGCCGATCGCGGCGACCAGCAGGTCGCCCTCGGCGCCCAGCACCCGCGCCGGGACCAGATTGGCAGTGCCGATGAAATCGGCCACATAGGGGCTGGCCGGATTCTCGTAGAGTTCGCTTGGCGTGCCGCTCTGCACGATGCGGCCGCGTTCCACCACCATGATCCGGTCGGAAAGGACGAGAGCCTCCTTCTGGTCGTGGGTCACCAGGATGAAGGTGATGCCGAGCTTCTGGTGCAGGTGGCGCAATTCCACCTGCATCGCCTCGCGCAGCTTCACGTCGAGCGCGGAGAGCGGCTCGTCCAAGAGCAGCACCTTCGGCCGGCGGATGATGGCGCGGGCCAGGGCGACGCGCTGGCGCTGGCCGCCGGAGAGCTGCGACGGCTTGGCGTCGATCTTGCCCAGCAGGTCGACGGTGGCGAGCGCCTCGCGCACCCGGCGGGCGATCTCGTCCCGCTTCGCGCCGGCGATGCGCAGGCCATAGCCGACATTCTCGCCGACGCTCATATGCGGGAAGAGCGCGTAATCCTGGAACACGGTGTTGACCTGCCGCTTGTACGGCGGGTCGTCGGTGACATCGCGGCCGCCGAGCAGGATGCGGCCGGTATCCGGCGATTCGAACCCGGCGATCATCCGCAGCATCGTCGTCTTGCCGCAGCCGGAGGGGCCGAGCAGCGTGACGAACTCGCCCTCGGCCAGGCCGAAGGACACGTCGTCGACGGCGGTAACGCCGCCCGGGAACGCCTTGGTCAGGCGCTCCACCTCGAGGATGCTCATGCTGGCCCCCTATTGGGATCGGACCGGCCGCGTCCCGCACTGGACGGGACGCGGCCGCCCGATGCTGCCCTATTCCGCCGCCTTGATGGCGTTCCAGGTGTTGGTATAGACGTCGAGCCGCGCCGGCGATTCCCACATCACCAGGCTGTTGACGTAGTTGATGTCATCCTGGTGCTTGGCCGTGTATTCCTCCGGCGTCATGCACTCCTTCGCCGCCACCGGATTGGCGGCGGAATAGCCGGTGACGGTGGAGATGCCGCACTGGCCTCGGGGCGACAGGGTGAAGTTGATATAGGCATAGGCGCAATCGGCATTGGGCGAGCCCTTGACGATCATCCAGTTGTCGACCCAGCCGTCGGCCTTCTCCTTCGGCAGGAACTCCTTCACCGGGATGCCCTGCTTCTGCAGCTCGGCGACCTGGAACCCGCCCCAGGTGTTGGAGATCCACACCTCGCCCGAGGCGTAGAGGTTGATCAGCTCGCCGGCCGTGGTCCAGTACTTGCGCAGCTGCGGCTTGCCCTCGATCAGCTTCGCCTTCACCGCTTCCAGCTGCTCGTCGGTCAGGTCGTAGACGTTGTCATAGCCGAGCAGGCGGGCGGTGTTGAAGATGGCGCTCTTGTCGTCCCACAGGGAGACGCGGCCCTTGTAGCGCTCGTCCCACAAGGCGGCGTAGGAATCCGGCTCCTCGGTGATCTTGTCGGTGCGGTACATCAGCGGGATCGAGCCCCAGGTCAGCGGCACGCCCCAGACCTGGCCGTCGGAATTGAGGACCTTGGCGCTGCGGAACAGCTCGTAGATCTCGTTGAAACGCTCGATGCGCGAGAGGTCGAGCGGCTCGACCAGGCCGGCCGCCACCAGCACGCCGGCGGCGTCGGCGGAGGCCGAGACCAGGTCATAGACGCCGCCGCCCGCCGCGAGCTTCGGCGCGAAATCGTCATTCGAGCCGACATAGGTCGCGGTCACCTTGCAGCCGCTGGCCTGCTCGAACTCGGCGACGTAGCTCTGGTCGGCATAGCCCTCCCAGCCGAGGAAGGCGAGCTCCCCGGCCGCGGCGTTGGCGGTCAGGTTGGTGAGTGCAAGGATCGACGCACAGATGCACAATGCTGCTTTGGTTCTCATGGATGCCTCCCTCGGCTTTCGATGTCGGTTGCGCCCGTCAATAGGTTGGCGGGGTGATGGCCCAGATCACCACGGTCTCCGTCTTGCCCGGATTGCCATAGCGATGCGGTAGCGTGCTGGCGAAGGCGAAGCTGTCGCCCTCGGACAGCACGAAGTGCTTGTCGGCGATCCACAGCTCCAGCCTGCCGGCCATGACGACGCCACCCTCCTCCCCCTCATGGGTGTAGGGCCGCGCGCCGCTGACCGAGTCGGGCGGCAGATGGCTCATCAGGATCTCGAGATTGCCGCTGAGATTGGGCGAGAGCAGCTCGTCGAATGCGCCCGCCTCGAACACCACCTTGCGGCGGCGCCCGGCGCGCACGACGAAGGCGCGCTCGTCGTTATCCTCGGCGCCGCCATCGGCGAAGAAGTAGCTGACGTTCACGCCCAGTGCGCGGCTGATCTCGTAGAGCGCCACGACCGAGGGACTGGACAGGCTGCGCTCGACCTGGCTCACATAGCTGACCGAAAGCCCGGTGCGCGATGCCAGATCGGCCAGGGTCATGTTGCGCGCCTTGCGCAGCTCGCGGATCTGCCGGCCCATGACGCGCAGCAGGTCGCCTGGCGCGATTTCCGGCGCAACATCCGACGCGACGTCCTCGAGCGGACGCGCGGGCGCTTCCACCCGGCGAGCTGCGGCTTTTGCCATTGCCTCCCCTGTCCTCGGCCGGTTCAGATCCGGTGAGTTCTTATTGGTGAAATCTTAGGCCAGAGTTTCACCAGGGCGCAATACGCAAATGCCTCGGCTCGAGCCAGACGCCTCAACGAGTCCGGTTTTCAGCTGGCGACATTGCGGATTCCGATCGCGCTTGATGGTGGGCAAAAAGCCCAACGGGGTGCTCCACGAGAGCATCGCCATGACGGACGATGAAGAGCGCAGACAGCCCTTGCGCGCGCGCAAATTCCGGACCCGCCCCTTCGCCCATGACCATGAGCGCGGTCGCCCAGGCATCGGCTTCGAGGCAATTGCCCGCCAGCACGGTCACCGACGCAAGACGATTGCGCAAAGGCGCTCCGGTCCGCGGCTCGATGGTATGCGAGAGCCTTGCGCCATCCCGTTCGACCCAGTGGCGATAGTCGCCGGATGTCGCAATCGCAACATCGGACAACTCCAGGATGCCCATGATGTCGCGCGCGTCGTAGTCCGGACGCTCGATCGCCACGGTCCACAATGTTCCGTCCGGCTTGCGGCCCCGCGCGCGCAGTTCGCCGTCAATGCCGACCAGATAGGAGGTGATGCCGAAGCGCTCCAGGCAGCGGGCGAGTTCGTCCACGCCGAAACCCTTGGCGATTCCGCACAGATCGAGGGTGACGGGGGCGAGCTTGCGGACTTGTTCGCCGGCGTCGTCGAACTCCAGGCTGTCGGTGGCTGTGAACCTTCCGGCCGCGAGCGCACCGCCGGCTTGCGGAATTTCATGCGGTTTCACCGGGCCAAACCCCCAGGCGTTCACGGCGTCGCCCACGGCGATATCGAACGCACCGCCGGAGGACTGGCCGATGCGCACCGCCTCGGCAAGCACGATGGCCAATTCCGGCGGCACCTTGATCCAGTGCCCGACGGGCGCGGCATTGAGGCGGGACAGGTCCGAATCCGCCTTCCAGGTCGACATCTGACGGTCGACCGCATCGACCGCCGCAAAGAGGGCGGCTTCGACGCGAACATAGTCGAGCCGATCCGTGACGAATCGCGCCGAATAGCGGGTTCCCATGGTTTCGCCGCTGACGACACGGCTCAGCCGCTGGAGCGGGTCAGTAGACGTCTTCGACATATCGGCCCTGCAGTTTCAGCGTCGCGAGATCGAGCCCGAGCGGCCTGACGACCTCCTCCAAAGCGCGGGCAATGCCCTGCGCCATCTGGCGGCCGCCGCAGACCATGACCTGCGCGCCGCGCGCGATCAGGGTGCGAACGGCGTCCGCGTCGGCGGCGATCCGATCCTGCACATAGGCCCGGTCGGTGGCGCGGGAAAACGCGGTGGTCAGGCGGGTCAGCCGCTTGTCGGCCAGCCAGGCGCGCAGATCGGCTTCGTAGAGAAAGTCGGATTGCGGATCGCGGGCGCCGAAATACAGATGAATCGGACGCCGCCGGCCATTCCCCCGGATGAGCCCGGCCAGGGGACCGATTCCGGTGCCGGCGCCGATCAGGATCACCGGCGTCCCGCGCCCGGCCGGCCGGAAGGCAGGGTTATGCCGCACGAAGGCATCGATTGTATCGCCGGGCTTGAGCGCGTGGAGAAAGCCGGAGCACAGGCCGCCCGGGTGTTTCCGCACGCAGATCTCCGCGATCCCGCCCGCAGAGGAAGACGCCAGGGAATAGAAGCGCGGCAGCATGCTGCCCGGCGGGACGATGCCCAACAGGTCGCCCGCTTCAAACCTGGGAAGGGCCGACCTGAGCCACCGCGACATCCCGCGACGAACGTCCGGCACAGCAAAGCGCAGCACGGCCGTCGGCGCCTGCACCTCCGCACCATAGTCGAGGCGTTCGACCAGCCGCAGCGACATCGTGCGCGGCCGCGCTGGATTGTGCACCAGGGTCAGCGGCGTGCCGATCCGGGCCCCGATCTCCGCTCCCCAGCGCGCGAAGGCCTGCACGCATTGCCGGTCGATCGTCTGCAGCGGCGCGAGCTGCGGCCAGCCTTTGGCGGCGAGGGCCGCACTGACGTCCGTCGCGAACCGGCAGAAGCGGGGAAACTGGCGGTCGCCGAAGCCAAGCACCGCCGTCGGGAGCCGCGTGGCGCCGTCGAGCTTTTCCAGGCGGGCGAGGAACTGCCGGGCCGAGGCGGGCGCAGTTCCTTCGCCATAGGTCGAGGTGAGGATCAGCATCCTCCGCGCGTTGCGATAGCCGCCGGTAAGCCGGTTCATCGGCGCGGTATGCACTTGGTGGCCGGCAGCCGTCAGCGCATCGTGCAGCGTCTTGACGAAGCCCCAGGTGCTGTTGCCCTCGCTGCCGACCAGGATGATGGTGTCCGCCGCGGCGGGCCGGACATTCGATCCGATCCGCGGCGTGGCGCGCCTGCGCTTCAGCCAGATCATGGTGCCGGTTGCCGTCATCGCCGGGACGGTGAGCGCCGCCGCGCCGAGCAGCAGCCCCAGCCACCACAGCCCCTCGCCCGTATGCAGCATGTAGACGGTTTCGTAGACCCGGCGCGACAGGCCATGCGGTAGATAGTCAAGTATTGCGCCAGTGGCCTGGTCGACATAGCCGGCGCCCTGCGCGGTCGTCAGCGCATAGGCATCCGTGGGGTCTCCGGCATAGGGGAAGATGAGCTCGCGCAGGTCGGCGAGGTCGATGGCTGTCAGTGCGGGCAGATCGCCGACCGGCATCGGGGCGCCCCCATCCACGACGGACGGGAAGGCAGGCTCGATCTCCGCCCCGTCGGGGAGGATCCCAAACCGCGCCAAGGACATGTAGCTGCCGGTCAGCGCGGTCAGGACCAGCGCCAAGACCGCCAGCCGGCCGGCCTCGGCGTGCAGCCGCTGCGTTCCGGCGCCCCGGATGCGGCCAAGGAGTCTCCGCCACCCGCCGAGCCGGTTGGCGAGCATCGCGGCACCCGAGACCGCGAGCGTGAGCATCGCCAGGGCGCCGACGCCAGCGGCGACCCGGCCGCCTTCGCCGAGCAGCAAGGACCGATGCAGGTCCGTCATCCAGCGCGTGAAGCCGGACGGCGCATAGGGTGCGATCCTGGCGCCCGTCATCGGATCCACCACATCCGCCCCGGGCATTTCGGCGTCGAAGTAGTACACGACGATCTCGCCCGAGGCCTTGCGCACGATCCGCTCGACGCCGGGATAATGTGCGACCACGCGCGCGGCGAGATCGGCGACCGTGACCGCGCCCGCGGGCGGCACCGACGCAGCGGACCGCTCCAGCGCGGGGTTGACCGACAGTATCGCCCCGCTCAGGGCCAGAACGCACACCAGAGCAGCGGCGATCAAGCCCGGAAGGGAGTGGATCCGGCGCAGCATGACGCGCACTCCTGCCCGTGGTTACAGCGCGTAGCTGAAGGATTCGACGTAGCCGCGCCCGGCCACCGGCTTTCCGGCCCCGCTCGCGCTCAGCGGCACGACGATCTCGCCCGGGCTGTCGCCCATGTCCTCCACCGCCGCATCGATCCGGACCTGGTAGCCCGCATCGATCAGCGCGTCGGCGAGATCGATCTTGACGGTCAGGGTCTTGCCGCTGCCGACGCTCGCGCCCGTGATCCCGTCGATCTGGCCCAGGTCGCCTCGCGTCGCCCGCTTCCAATCGCTGAGATGGCGATAGTATTTGGTCTCGCGCCCCGCCATCCACAGCGTGCCTTGATACTGGCCGTTTGCGTCCGTGACGTAGAGCACCACGAAGGCGGGGGACCCGCCGTACTGCTTCAGCTTGGTCGTGAAGGTGACCTCGCGGGCCTCGGCCAGCGTCGGGAGCCCGAGGGCGAGCGTCAGCGCCAGGGCGGCGGCGATCTTTTTCATGTCGTTTCTCCGGAGAATGTCGGTGATGGAACTCGGATGCTTTCCCAACAGGGTCACTGGACGACACCCGATGGCTGGCCGCTGCCGTTGATCAGCGGATTCTTCGTTGCCGGTGCAGCACCTTGGGGATCCGGCGCGCCGGAGGAGGAGCCGCCCTCGCCCTCCTCATCGTCGTCGTCCTCCGTCTCCATTTCGACGACCGCGAGAGTCGCCGGGTGGATCTTGACCTCGATCCGCTGCCCATTGGCGTCCCGGCCTTTGATCTCGTAGCAGCCATCGTCGACCTTGATCCGCTGCACGGTCCAGCCTTTGGATTGCGCCAGCTGCTGAACGGCGCTGCGCGGCTGCCAATCCGCTAAGGGCGCTTCGCAGTCATCGTCGGCAAGAGCCGTGCCAAACCCAAGCGTCGTCAGGGTCAGCGCGGCGATCAGGACAGGGTGTCTCATGGCGGTTCGCCTCAAGCATCGATTACGATGGCCATAACCTAGGCGGGCAACCTGAAGGCCACCTGAAGCAGCCTGCGAATTTCGTTCAGCCTGGCTTCAGGTTCGGGGCATAGTCTCGTTTCGGGAGGAATTGCCGTCGCATGCGGGTGCTGCTGGTCGAGGACGAGGCGGGATTGGGTGCAGCGGTGCGCGATCATGTCGCGGCCGAGGGGCATTCTGTCGACTGGGTGCGCCGCCTGGACGAGGCGGCGGAGCATATCCGGGCCGTTCCGTACGATCTTGTCCTGCTCGATCTCCTCCTGCCCGACGGGCGCGGGATCGATTTCCTGCGCCGCCGTCGCCAGGCCGGCGATGCCACGCCGGTGATCATCCTGACCGCGCTCGACCGGATTTCCGACCGCATCGCCGGCTTGGATGCGGGGGCGGACGATTACCTGGTGAAGCCGTTCGACCTTTCGGAGCTCTCGGCCCGCCTCAAGGCGGTTGCCCGGCGATATTCCGGAAACCCCAACCCCCTGCTCGTCCTGGGCGATCTCAGCATCGATCTGGCCGCCCGCGCCGTCACGCGCGACGGACGGCCCGTGCCCTTGACGGCGCGGGAGTGGATTCTCCTCGAGGCGTTCCTCCAGCGGCCCGGAGCGCTTCTGTCCAAGGATCAACTCGAGCAGCACCTCTATTCCTTCGCTGCCGAGATCGAAAGCAATACCATCGAGGTTCATGTCAGCCGGCTGCGCAAGAAACTCGGGGCCGACATCGTCGAGACCGTCCGCGGCATGGGCTACCGCCTGGGCCGCAGATGAAACGCCAGGGAAGCCTGCAGCGCCGTCTTGCCTTGGGGCTCGGCTTCGGCATCGCCGTCATGTGGCTCGGGGCGACCCTGGTGGCTGGATTCACCGTCCGTCACGAGCTGGATGAAGCGTTCGACAGCGCGATCCAGGAAACCGCGCAGCGTGTCCTCCCGCTCGCCGTGGTGGACATCATCAATCGCGAGGGGCCGGTCGCCACGCAGCGGATTCCGCTCGTTCGCGCGCATGAGGAATACCTCACCTATGTCGTGCGGGACGACGCGGGCAACACGCTTCTTCGCTCGCACGATGCCGACCCCGCGGTTTTCCCGCCGATCGCCGAACAGGGATTTACCGAGACGGCCACGCACCGGCTCTACACCGAGACGGCTGTGCAAGGCACGATCGTGGTGACAGTAGCCGAGCCCCTGGCCCACCGGCGTCAAGCCGTGCTCCAGGTTCTCATGGCGCTGGCCCTGCCGCTGCTTGCCCTGGTCCCGGCGAGTGTTGCCGGGGTGTGGTGGTGGGTGCGCCTGAGCCTGCGCCCCGTCCACAGCTTCCGCGGGGAGATTGAAACCCGCGGGCACGGCGACCTCACGCCGATCGGTACCGGCGCGCTGCCGGAAGAGGTCGGCCCGATTGCCGATGCGGTGAACCGCCTCATGGAACGCCTGCGCCGGGCGCTCGAAGCGGAGCGGAGCTTCGCCGCCAACAGCGCGCATGAGCTGCGGACACCGGTCGCCGCCGCCCTTGCCCAGGCCCAGCGGCTGATGGCCGAAGCTGCCGATCCGTCAGTTCAAGACCGGGCGCGGCAGATCGAGAGCTCGCTCCGCGCGCTGGCGCGCATCACCGAGAAGCTGATGCAACTCGCCAAGGCGGAAGGCGGCGGCGTGCTATCGGATTCGGAGCACGATTTGGCGCCGATCGTCGCCCTGGTGGCGGATGAACTCGAACATTCGGTCGGCGGCGCGCGCCTCCGGCTTTCGCTGCCGCAGCGGCCGTTCCTCTCGGCGCTGGACGCCGATGCCTTCGCCATCCTGGTCCGCAACCTGATCGAGAACGCGATCAAGCACGGCGCGGCGAGCGACCCGGTCACGGTCTCGCTCAGCGAACAGGGGGAACTTTCCGTCGCCAATGGTGGTCCCGTCGTGCCGGCGGACGTCCTCGCCCGGCTCGTACGGCCGTTTGAGCGTGGCAAGGCAGCAGCAGACGGTACCGGCCTCGGATTGGCCATCGCCGACGCGATTGCGTCCGCAGCCGGCACGCGCCTCGAACTGCGCTCCCCGATTCCAGGTACGGGAGGAGGGTTCGAGGCGCGGGTTCGCCTTCCACTCAGAGCAAGGGCGGCCGGTCCCGGCGGCTGAACAACGCCTCGATCGCCGGCAGCATGCGCGATTATTGGCTCCACGCCAGCTGCCGGCGCACCGTGTCACCCACGAGGACGGCCGCCGGCTCGACGATCTCTATCTCGCTCATGGCATGAGCGGCGATACGACCGGCGAGATCGACGATCCCCTGCTCGCTCGTATCCTGCCCGGCGAGAATGAGTTCTCCAACGGCGGCCTGTATCTCCGCATGCTCGTCGAAGAGCGCATCCCGTTCCGCCCTCAGGCGGTCGGCGGCGGCAATCGCAGATGTCATGTCGCCCGAGAACCGGCCTTCGGAGATATCGGGCAGCAGCGCCAGGAGCGGGAACACGAGCTCCTCCTCCCTCTTCAGATGAGGCGTCATGAGTTCGAGCACATTGCGCGCCGCCGCGGCGGTGGGCGCGCCCTGGGCGGCGTATCGGGTGAGATCCTGAATGATCTCCTCATGCTCCGCCCTCATTGCACCCGGCGCGGGAGGTTGACCGTCCGCCATCGAAAGGGACGGACTTGCCGCGACCAGGATCACCACCATGGCCGGCAGAGAGAAAGACTTCATTGCTGCACTCCTTCATCATGATCGCGATGCAGGCAATGATGACAGGTCAATCTGAAGGTGACCTGAAGCGATGCAGGAGTCTCCTTCAGCCTGGCGTCAGGTTCCTGTTCGTCGGACCACTGCGCCCGGAAATGGCAAAAGAAAAAGGGCGGGAGTTTCCTCCCGCCCTTGCGTCCGATCGCTGCGCCGGGCCTCAGCCCAGATGCATCCACACCGACTTGGTCTGGGTGACGGTGGTCAGCGTCTCCAGGCACTTGTCGCGGCCCATGCCGGATTGCTTGAAGCCGCCCCAGATCGAGGTCATGTCGCCGTGGTCGAAGCAATTGACCCAGACGATGCCGGCCTCGATGTCGCGCGCCGCCTTGTGCGCGGTCGAGACGTCCGAGGTCCAGATCGAGGCCGCCAGGCCGTAGATCGAATCGTTGGCCATGGCGATGGCGTCGTCGAGCTTCTTGTAGGAGAGCACGCCGGTGACCGGGCCGAAGATCTCCTCCTTGGCGATGCGCATGTCGTTCTTCACGCCGGTGAAGAGCGTGGGCGAGACATAGCAGCCCTTGTCCAGGCCCTTCGGCGTGCTGCCGCCCAATTGGACCTTGGCGCCTTCCTTCTTGCCGATGTCGATGTAGGAGAGCACGCGCTTCTGCTGCTCCTTGGTCACCAGCGGGCCCATCGTGGTCGAAGGGTCGAGCGGGTCGCCGGGGCTGAAGCTCTTCTTCGCCTTGTCGATGAACTTCGCGACGAACTCGTCATGGATCTTGGCGTCGACGATCAGGCGCGAGCCGGCATTGCAGACCTCACCCTGGTTGCCGTAGATGCCGTTGACCGCATACTGGACCGCCGTGTCGAGATCCGGCACGTCGCCGGTGATGATCTGCGGCGTCTTGCCGCCGCATTCGGTGGTGACGCGCTTCATGTTCGACTGGCCGGCATAGACCATCATCAGCTTGCCGACCTCGGTCGAGCCGGTGAAGCCGATCTTGTCCACGTCCATGTGCAGCGCCAGCGCCTTGCCCGCCTCTTCGCCGAGGCCGTGCACGACGTTGAGCACGCCGGCCGGGCCGCCCGCCTCCATGAACAGCCTGGCCAGCAGATTGGCGGAAAGCGGCGATTGCTCGGCCGGCTTCAGGATGACCGAGTTGCCGGCGACAAGCGCCGGCGCGGTCTTCCACGCCGCCATCATCAGCGGATAGTTCCACGGCACGACGCAGCCCACCACGCCCAGCGGCTGGCGCAGGATGTAGTGGAACTCGGAAGGCGCCGTCTCCGTCACCTGGCCGCCGATCTTGTCGATGGTCTCGCCGAAGAACTGGAAGGTCATCACCGCGCCGGGGATGTCGATGTTCAGCATCTCGCTGATCGGCTTGCCCATGTCGACGGTGTCGAGGAGGGCGAATTCGAGCGCGTTCTCCTCGATGAGCCTGGCGAACTTGTAGACGATCGCCATACGGTCGCGCGGCGCCATGCGCGACCACACGCCGGACTTGAACGCCTTGCGCGCGGCCTTCACCGCCGCGTCGACGTCGCTGGCGTCGCCGCGCGCCACTTCGGCGATGACGTCGCCGGTGGCCGGGTTGATGGTCTGGAAGGTCTTGCCCTTCTTGGACGGCACGAACTTGCCGTCGATGAAATGGCGGGTTTCCGGCTTCAGCTTGCCGGCGGCCTTGTGCAGCGCCTTCGCATCCAAGGCCCTGGCTTGCTCGAGATTCATGGTTTCCTCCCTGGCTGGATGGCGCGCCTGGCAGGGGGCTTGGCGCGCCCGTCGGTGCTGCTTATAGCGCGCCGCTCCGGGGCTGCGCCAGAGCAACCGCATCGATTGCGACACAGCAACCCACCACGCCGGTTAAGGTCTTATGCTCGCGGCAAAATCGCGCGCCCGCGGAATCAAACGCCGGGGGAAGTCCGTTCGCGCGCCCGCACGCGTTCGCGGTGCAGCGCATAAAGTCCTGACCCGACGATCAGCGCGATGCCGACCCAGGTTGAGGCGACCGGCCAGTCGCCGAACCAGAGCCAGCCGACCAGCACCATCCACAGAATCTGCACATAGATGAACGGCGCCAAGGTGCCGCCCGGCGCCAGGGCAAAGGCCTTGATCATCAGGAAATGCCCCAGCCCGCCCGAGATGCCGAGGCCGAAGAACATCAGCCACAGCAAGCCGTCCACCGGCTGCCAGACGAAGGGCATGGCGAGGCTCAACCCCACCACGCCGGCGAGCCCGGAATAGGCCAGCGAGGTGGCGGCGGAATCCTCGCGCGAGACGGTTCGGGTCAAGGTGGCATAGACCGAGCCGCAGGCGGCGGAGCCCAGGGCCAGCAGGACGCCCCAGTGCGCCATGCCGAAGCCGGGGCGGATCACCACCATCACCCCGATCAGGCCGACGACGACTGCGGCCCAGCGCCGCAGCCCCACCTTTTCCTTCATGAAGAAATGCCCGAGCGCGGTGATCAAGAGCGGCTCGAGAAAGGCGACCGCTCCGGCATCGGCCAGCGGCACGTAATGCAACGCCCCGAAGAAGAACAGGGTGGCGGCCAGCAGCAGCACCGAGCGCAGGATCTGCAGCGCCAGGTGCCGCGTCGCGAAGATGCGCCGCCAGCCTGCGGCCGACCAGCTGGCGCGAGCGAAGGGGCGGTCGCCATAGAAGGGCAGGAACAGGAAGTGGAACACATAGCGGCCCCAGGCGACCTGCAGCACGGGCAGGAACAGCGCCGTTTCCTTGGCGAGCGAGTCGAGCAGGGTGAAGACGACGCCGGATCCGAGCAGGAACAGGATGCCGCGTAGCGTATTTTCCATGCGTCAGGTCCCGGCAGCCCGCTCGTCCCGCGCCGCCGGCCCCATGCGTCCCGCCGCTACCGCCTCGATGGCGCGCTTCAGCTCCGGATCGCCGGCCAGCAGCTTCTGGAAATCCTCCGAACCCAGCTCGAGCAGCCGGCAATAGCCGAGCGAGACCACGTCGGCGTTGCGCGGATGGCCGCTGAGCAGCGCCATCTCGCCGAAGAACTCGCCGCTGCCGAGCTCCACCGCCTTGCCCGGAATGAGCACCGCGGCAGCACCGGAGGCAATGAAGAACATGGCATCGCCACGCTCACCGCGCCGCACGATGGCATCGCCCGGCAGGGTCATGCGCGACTTCAGCAGCCGGGCGATGGCGGCGCGCTTCTCCGGCGGCAGCTTGGCGAAGAGGGGCACGCGCTCCACCAGTTCGGCGGCCGAAAGCTCGACGTCGAGCATTCCCTGGCGATCGAGATCGGCCCAGCGCAGATCGCGGTCGCGGATCAAGGCATCGGCCACCTCGCCGCCGACGATGGCGCGCTCCTTCCATTCCTCGTAGCGCTCGGTCTCCATCTGTCGGGCGATGCGGCCAAGATAGCGGCTCTGCAGCTCGCGGGCGAAATCGGGGTATTGCAGGCGCAGGGCGGAAAGCGCGTCGTCGATCGCCTGGCTGCGCTCCTCCACCAGGCGCCGGATCTCGACGGCCGTCTCCTCGCCCAGCAGCTCGGTCAGGCGGTTGCGGCAGAACTCCATCAGCTCGTCGATCACCATGCGCCTGTTGAGCAGGGTCTCGAAGCGCTCCGCCAGCGTCGCCGCCAGCAGGCGCTCGAACCCCAGCCGGTGGTTGAGCCAGATCCCGAGCCGCATGCGCCAGTCGTGGCGCAGGATGACGCGGGCCATCTGCTGATAGCCGCGGCGGCCGCCATCCAGCGCCGCCTCGCGCAGCCTTCCAGCATCGTTCAGCAGAATCGCCGCCACCCGCCGCGGCATGATGCCGTCCTTGAAATTGTCGAAGTAATGCTGCTCCTCCTGCGCGCTCAGGACGGCGAGGCCGACGCAGAGCAACTCGTCCGCCATAAGATCGCCCTGCATCTCGCGCAGCTTGCGGAATTCGGCGATCTGAGCGGCGTAGCGCCGGGTGACCGCTTCGATGGCGTCCGCCTCCAGCCCTTCGCGCCGGCCGATGGCGCGCACCTCGGCGTCGATCTCCGCCACCGCCAGCGACAGGGCGCGGTCGCGCAGGCCGCGATCCAGCACCGAGAGCCGGTCGAGCTTCAGCCAGTGGATGAGCAGGCGCAGCGTCGTGCCATTGATGAACAGGGTCAGCAGCACGAAGCCGGTGACGCCGGTGGCGATGAAGTCGCGCAAGGGCTCCGGCGCGCTGGGATGCTCCACCACCGCGAGGGCCAGCGCCAGCGAGATCGCGCCGCGCATGCCGCCCCACATCACCACCGCCTTCATGCGGTTGTCGACATGCTGGGCGATGCCGATTGCGGTCAGCAGCGGCAGCAACCCGCCGACCACGACCAGGCGCGCCACCAGCGCGGCCACGTAGAGCGCGAGGATGAGGCCGACCTCCGCCCAGCTGGTATGGCGCAGGATCTCCGGCACCAGCATGGCGGCGAGCAGGAAGATGAGCGAGTTGGCCCAGAAGCCGAGCTGGCCCCAGGCGCCTTCCATCCGCTCATGCGTGCCGGGCGACATGCGGGTGCGCCCGAGCGAGCCCACCACCAGGCCGGAGACGACGCAGGCGACGACGCCGGAGACATGGAAATAGTGCTCGCCGACGAAGTAGCTGAGATAGGCGAGCGCGACGGTCAGCGTGATCTCCGCGGTGGCGAAGCGCTTGAGCAGCGGGAACAGATAGCAGACGCCGAGCCCCATCGCCCCGCCGACCAGGCCGCCGCCGATGAACTTGATCGCGAAATCGAGCGGCACCGCGCCCCAGGCCGCCTGCTGGCCGCCCAGCAGCATGCCCACCAGCATGGAGAAGAGGGCGATCGCCGCGGCGTCGTTGAGCAGGCTCTCGCCCTCCACCAGCATGGTGAGCCGCTTCGGCGCGCCGATCTCCTTGAAGATGCCGATGACGGCCGCCGGGTCGGTGGTGGCGACGATGGACCCCAGCAGCAGGCAGGCGATGAGGCCGTAACTCGACAGGCTGGCCAGCGTGAACCCGACCGCCAGCATGCAGACCACCACCGCGATCACCGCCATCACCAGGATTGGCGCGATGTCGTTCATCATGCGCCGCACATCGACGGCGAGCGCGCTTTCGAACAGGAGTGTCGGCAGGAACAGCACCAGAAAGGCTTCGGACGAGATGTGGAACTCGCCCAAGGCGGCGAGAAAGTCGGCCGCCATCTCGCCTTCGGGCATGTGCCCGCGCGCGCCGACCAGCAGGCCGAGCGCGCTGCCCGCAAGCGCCAGCAGCACCGAATAGGGCAGCCGCAGCCGCTGCGCCAAACCCGGCAGCAGCGAGGTCAGCGCCAGGAGGCCGGTGATGCCGAAGACGATCAGGCCGATATTATGCATGCGCCCCTTCTACCCCGCCTTGCTCTTGGCTTCATAGACGCCATCCCAGTCGGCGGGCGGCGGGTCGGCGCGATAGGCGGCGATGCGGGCGGCATAAAGGTCGTAGAAGCCGGCGAGCCCGCCTTCTGCGATGACCTGCGCCAGACGCCGGCACTCGGCCAGTCGCGCCTCGGCCGCGTCCCAGTCCTGGGCCCGGTAGCGCGCGAGCATCTCCTCCTGCGCCGCCTTCAGGGCCTGGAATTCCGGCCTGGCCGCCTCTTCCGTGGCACCGAGGCCGGTATAGATGCGGATCGGCAGCTTCTTGCCCTTCACCCGCACCCGGTCGAGCTCCAGCAGCGCGAAATCGTCCGCCGCCGCGGCCGTCTCCTCGCCGATCACCAGGTCGACGCCATAAGCCGGCGACAGGCTTTCAAGGCGCGAGGCGATGTTCACCGTGTCGCCCAGCACCGAGTAGTTGAAGCGCTGCTCCGAGCCCATGTTGCCGACGCAGCCGGGGCCGGTGTTGAGACCGATCCCCACCCTGAGATCGGCATTGGGCTGGCCGGCTTTCGCCGCTTCTTCAGCCAAGGCCGCGTTCAGGCGCCGCAGCTCGGTGCGCATATCGTACGCCGCAAGGATCGCCTGGCGCGGATGGTCGGCGACGTCCACCGGCGCGTTCCAGAACGCCATGATGCAATCGCCGATATACTTGTCGATGGTGCCCTCGCGCGCCTGGATGATGCGGGTCATCGGGGTGAGGAACGCGTTGACCAGATGGGTCAGCGCCTGCGGATCGAGCCGTTCGGAGATCTTGGTGAAGCCGCGGATGTCGCAGAACATCAGGGTGAGCGGCCGGATCTCGCCGCCCAGCTTCAATTGCTCCGGATGCGCGCTCACCCGGTCGACCAGGACGGGCGAGAGATATTGCGCGAAGGCGTCGCGCACGACGCGCTTCTCGCCCTCGGTGCGCAGGTAATTGACCAGCGTGCCGCCGCCGAACATAACGACGGCGGCGAGCGCCGGATAGACCGGATCGAACAGGAAGCCCTGGGCGGAGAATTGCCACCAGGACAGGGCCACCGCGCCGCCGATGGCGGCGAGCAGCACCACCGCGCCGCCGAGCGCACTGCGGCGATAGAGGAAGCCGAGCAGCACCAGGCCGAAGAGGCCGAGGCAATTCAGCTCCAGGCGGTCGGCATAGTACGGCCGGTTCAGATAGACGCCGCCGAGAATCTGCTCGAGGATCTGCGCGTGAATCTCCACGCCCGGCATCACGGGCGCGAGCGGCGTGGCGCGGATGTCCTTCAGACCTTCGACCATCGCCCCGATCAGCACCAGGCGGCCGGAGACGCGGGCGGCGTCGAAATCAGGCGCCATGACATCCGCCAGAGACACGAACCGGCCCGCCTGCAGGCCGCTGTCATAGAGCAGCAATTCGCCGCGGTCATTGACCGGAATGATCGCCTCGCCGATGCGCATCTTGTCGATGAAGCCATCCTCGGTCAGCCGCAGCTGCGCCGTCTGCCCGCCGAGTCCGACGCGCAACGCATCGCCCGCCAAAGTGGGGTGGAGCTTGTCGCCGATCGCGACCACCAGAGGCACGCGACGGATCACGCCATCCGGGTCGGGATCGCCCGCATGCACCTCGCCCAATCCGCGCGTCGCGGCGAGCAATTGCGGCAACGGCAGGATCGCGTAGGGCGCGCTCTGCACCTTGCCGGCGACGCCCGCTTCGGAAGCCGCGCCGATGACGGTGAAGCCGAAGGGGAACGCGATCTTGGGATCGGCCGCGAGCGCGGCATCGTCGGAATAGGCAAAGGCCAGGACCGCCGGCGCGCGGGCGAGCGCCGCGGCGAATGCGGCGTCGGGATCGGGCAGCCGCCCGAGCTGCGCCCGCGCCGCGTTGTATTGCGCGTCTGCCGGAAGATCGGCGGCAATGGCGGCCGGAGACGTGCGGTCGGGCTCCGCGAACAGCACGTCGAAGGCGATTGCCGCAGCGCCCAGGTCGGTCAGCCGGTCGGCGATGCGCGCCAGGGTGCTGCGCGGCCACGGCCATTGGCCGAAGGCATCGAGGGCCTTTTCGTCGATGGCGGCGATGGTGACGGGCAGGGTCGGGTCATAGGCCCTGGGCTGCAAGCGCTGATAGGTATCGAAGGTGAGGTTGCGCAGCTGCTGCAGCGGCAGCGGGTCCGCCCAGCGCAGCGCCAGGGCGCCCGCCAGGATCGCCGCGCCCAGCGCCAAGTCCCAACCGCGCTTCATCCGCTTCCCCTGATGAGGCGGGCAGACTAGCATCCCGACTCGGCGCAAAAACAGGCGCAAAGACAGTGAGGGGGGCGGGTCACCATGACGGCGGTCGAACCATGAGCATGGCGATGGTCCCGAGCAGCGTGATCTATCGCAAGCCGGCCCTCGCCGGCCGCGACGGCGTGGTCGCGGCGCAATCGCGCGACGCGGCCGCGGCGGGAGCCCAGATCCTGGCGGCCGGCGGCCATGCGGTGGACGCGGCGGTGGCGACCAGCCTGGCGCTGGGCGCGGTGGAACCCTGGATGAGCGGGCTGGGCGGCGGCGGCTTCGCTACGTTTTGGGATGCCAAGCGGCAGGAAATCCGCTGCCTGGATTACGGCATGATCGCGCCCTCCGGCCTCGACCCCGCCGAGTATCCGCTGACCGGCAAGCCAACCGGCGAGGGTTTCTTCGGCTGGCCCGGCGTGGTCGAGGACCGCAACATCCTCGGCCCCTATTCCATCGCCGTGCCCGGCCTCGTTTCCGGCCTCGGCCTCGCCCACAAGACCTATGGCCGCCTGCCCTGGTCCGATCTGGCCCAGCCGGCCATCGCCCTGGCCGAACGCGGCCTCAGCCTCGACTGGTATGGCGCCCTGTCGCTGCTGGTCGAGGCCAAGGGCCTCGCCCGCTTCGACACCGCGCGCGCCACCTATCTGCCGAACGGCCAGGTGCCGCAGCCCTTCGAGGAGGGCCAGCCGGTGTTCCTGGAGCTCGGCCGCCTGGCCGAGACGCTGAAGCAGCTCGCGGCGGAGGGGCCGGACAAGTTCTATGCCGGCACCATCGGCCAGGCGCTGATCCGGGATCTGAACGCGCTCGGTTGCCGCCTGACCCAGGACGATCTGACCGGCTACCAGGCGCGCTTCATCGCGCCGGTCGAGATCGCCTATCGCGGGGCCAAGGTCTTCGCGCCCTCGGGTCTCACCGCCGGGCCGACGCTGCAGCGCGTGCTGGAGGGCTGGCAAAGCGCTTTCGCCCCAGCCCCCGGCGCGACGCCGGAGCCTGACCACTACCGCGCCTATGCCGCCGGGCTCGACCAGGCCTATCGCGACCGCCTCGCCAATATGGGCGAGCGCAAGACCGAGCCGCGCGAAACCTGCACCAGCCATTTCTGCGTCGTCGACAAGGAGGGAAACGTCGTTGCCTGGACCCAGACGCTGCTGTCGCGCTTCGGCTCCTTCGTGATGTCGCCGTCGACCGGCATCATGATGAACAACGGCATCATGTGGTTCGATCCGGTGCCGGGAAAGCCGAACTCCATGCGCCCCGGCGCGCGGCCCTTGAGCAACATGTGCCCGACCGTGGCCTTGTCGGAGCGGCTCGGCGCCGTCGGCATCGGCGCCTCGGGCGGGCGCAAGATCATGCCGGCGGTGGCACAGGTGCTCTCGTTCCTCGTCGATTTCGGCATGGATCTGGATGCCGCATTCCACACCCCGCGCATCGATGTCAGCGGACCGGGCCTCGCCCTCGTCGACCGCCGGCTGGGCGATGCGACGCTCGGCTCGATCGCCCAGCTGATGACCGCGGAATTCACCGACCTCGCGCCCTATCCGGCGCAATTCGCCAATGTGAGCGCCGTGCAGGCAGCGGCCGACGGCCTGCGCCTCGGTGCCGCCGACCTGGCCTCGGCCTGGTCCGGCGCCGTCACGGCCGACCACGTCCGCACGTAAAGAAAGCAGCAACATGACCAATATACCTGCCCTGCTGTTCGCCCTGCCCCTGCTGCTCCTCGCGGCGCCACCGGGCATCGCCGACCCGATCGTCAGCGAGCAGGCCGCGACGCAAACGACCATCTCGATCGAGGACGGCGCCTATCTCATCAACACGATCAACCGCCGCCACGACGTCACTTCCTATTTCGATGACCGTGAGCCCCCTGGCCAAATGCGCCGCTTCCTGGTCGAAACCGAGATCGACCGCGTGACGCGCGAGGCCGACGACCAGGAGATCGACGTGCAGCGCTCGATCCTGCGCGCCACCGCGCGGCCGCTGACTGCGACCGGGCTGTGCGAGGTCAGCCTGCAAGTCGAGACCGCCGCCGACGAGGTCGCGGTGTCCGGGCCTTATGTGGTGACGACGGTCTGGGGCTGTTGCGTCGAGCAGCCCGCACATGAGGTCTTCAGCCTCTATTCCGGCAAGCGCCTGTTCAGCGCCACCGGCCCGGGCGATTTCGGCGACTGGCTGACCATGGGCAAGAAGGGCCCGACCTATGACCAGCGCATCGTCGCCGCGCATTTCGCCATCACCGGGCGCGACAAGGCGGAGCTGGGCGCGGACCAGGATCGCGTCGCAATCATCACCTACGCGACCGAGGCGGAGCCGCTGCAGCGCGTGGCCTTGAGCGTGCCCGGTGGCCGCGACGGCGATTTGCCGCTGGAATGGAACACCAAGCTGCTCTGGATTACCGCCGACCAGCCGGAGGGCGTCGAGCACAATTTCATCAACCAGGACGGCGACGCGAAGACGGTCTATTCCGGCGTCACCCTGCGCATCCAGCTCGACGACGCGACACGGGTGGAGATCCCGCTCGAAGGCGACCGCCTGGCGCCCGACAAGGCGACCCTGCCCGACGGCTTCAGCCTCGCCGAAGTGCCGCTGCAGTAGCGCGGCGAAGCGCGCACTGCATCTGCCCCTACCCCCGCCCTCCCCCTGAAGGGAGAGGGAGCGGCACTGCCTCGTCCCCTCCCCCGGAACGGGGAGGGTTAGGGAGGAGGCAGATGCAGCGCCGAGTCTGAGACCGCTACGTCACCGGGTCGCTCGGCGTCATTTCCAGCGTCAGGCCGAAATCCTTGAAGCCCACGGCGCGCCAGAAGGCGATGGCGTCGGTGTTCCAGATGGCAGCCTCCAGCTGGATCGGCAGATCCCTGGGCAGCCAGTCGCGGCGCAGCAGCGCCAAGGCGGCCCGGCCCAGCCCCTGGCGGCGCTGATCGCGGCAGATGTAGAAATGGCGCAGATAGGCGCCGCGATCTTCCGCCCGCCACACGGCATAGCCGCAGACGCGCTCCCCCCGGCGGAACAGCAGCACCTGGTATTCGCCGGCGATCCAGCGCGCCATGCGCGCGCGCAGGTCTTCCAGGGTGAGCGGATAGGGATGCGCCTCGTCCTCCATCAGCTCGAAATTGAGCTGGGCGAGGCAGGCAATGTCGGCCGGAACAGCCCTGGCTATTGTCAGGTCGGCGATGGCGAGGTCGTCGATGCGCGTCGTCATGCGCGCAAGCTACGCGAAGGCCGCCGCGGATTGAAGCCCGTTGGGAGGACCGACGCCGATCAGGCGTCGTTGGCGAAGACCTTGACCAGGCGCAAGGCCTCGACACCGCGCTGCACCCGCTTGAGGCTGCGCCGCGACCACAGATCGGCCAGCAGGCGGAGCGGCAGCAAGGCGAACATGCCGGCTGGCACCGGCGGCATGGCGCGCGGCGAAGAGGTGATGCGGGACTGAAAGCGCTGCATGGTCCGTGTTCCAAATCCTCTGGCGTCCATTCTCGTAAGGACGCGGGAAAAGCACGCCGGCGGGCCGTTGGGGACGGGGTTGGCCCGCCGGCGCGGCGTCTTAGCGCCCCATCTGGAACGAGGTTCCGGGTGGGATCCGGACGCCAAAGCAATCGCAAACCTAGGGGTTAGGGATTAACCCGCAGCGGTGCGTTGGGGGACGTCGCCGCTGCATGGAGAAATGTAGGCGCATCGCCGGCAAAAGCCTGTGACGCGCCGCACAGGTCGCCGCATCTTCGCGGGCAATCCCGTAAGCCACGGAAAAAGCGCGATAAATGGAGGGTCGCGGCGGCCGGGGGCGGCGCTTCAGGCGTGCGCTGGATCACTCTCCCGGCGAGATGCGGAGAAGCTGCCTAGAACGCCTCCGCCGGCAGCGCCATCAGGGTCTGGCCGCCGGCGGTCAGGGTGGCGAAGAGTGTGTTGGTTTCGGGCAGCAGCTTCACCATGAAGAAGCGCGCGCAGGCGAGCTTGCTCTCGTGGAAAGCGGCATGGTCGCCGCCCTGGTTCTGAAGCGCGAGCTCCGCCATGCGGCACCACATGTAAGCCAGCGCCACCAGCGCGAAGAGGCGGAGGTAGTCTGTCGCCGCGGCGCCCGCCTCTTCCGGGTTCTTCAGCCCCTGCTGCGCCAGCCAGGCGGTCGCCTGCTGCAGCTTGGCGAAGGCCTTCAGGGTCGGCAGCGCGAATTCCTGCATCTCCGGCCTGGCGCTCGCCGCTTCGAGATAGGCGCTGACGGGATGGAAGAAGCGACGCAGGAGGCGGCCCATGCCCTGGGAGAGCTTGCGCCCGACCAGGTCAAGGCCCTGGATGCCGTTGGTGCCCTCGTAGATCTGCGTGATGCGCGCGTCGCGCACCAACTGTTCCATGCCCCATTCGCGGATGAAGCCGTGGCCGCCGAAGACCTGCACGCCGAGATTGGCGGCGAGGAAGCCGTGATCGGTGAGGAAGGCCTTCACGATGGGAGTGAGCAGCGCCACGAGGTCGTCGGCCTCCTGCCGCCGCGCTTCGTCCGGGTGATGCTTGGAGATGTCGAGTTCCAGGCCGACCCAATAGCTGAGCGCGCGGCAGCCTTCGGTGAGCGCGCGCATGGTGAGCAGCATGCGCCGCACGTCGGGATGCACGATGATGGGATCCGCCGGCTTGTCCGGGAACTTGGCGCCGCTGAGCGCCCGCATCTGCAGCCGGTCCTTGGCATAGGCGACCGCGCCCTGATACGCGGCTTCGGCGATGCCGAGGCCCTGCATGCCGACGGCGAGTCGCGCCGCGTTCATCATGGTGAACATGGCCGACATGCCCTTATGGGGCTTGCCCACCAGCCAGGCGGTGGCGCCGTCGAAGTTCATCACGCAGGTGGCGGAGGCCTTGATCCCCATCTTGTGCTCGATCGAGCCGCACTTGGCCGCATTGCGTTGGCCTGGATTTCCCGCCGTATCGGGCAAGAATTTCGGGCAGACGAACAGCGAGATGCCGCGGATGCCGGCGGGCGCATCGGGCAGGCGCGCCAGCACCAGGTGCACGATGTTCTCGGTCAGATCATGCTCGCCGGCCGAGATGAAGATCTTGGTGCCGGTGATCTTGTAGGAGCCGTCCGCGGCGGGTTCCGCCTTGGTCTTGATCAGGCCGAGATCGGTGCCGCAATGCGGCTCGGTCAGGCACATGGTGCCCGACCAGATTCCCGAGACGAGCTTCGGCAGATAGAGCCGCTTCTGCTCCGCCGTGCCGTGCAGCTCCAGCGCGTTATAGGCGCCGTTGCTGAGGCCCGGATACATGCCGAAGGAGAGATTGGCCGAGCAGATCATCTCCTCGACGGCGAAATTGATCACCTTGGGCAGGCCTTGCCCGCCATATTCCGGATCGCAGGGCAAGCCCGGCCAGCCGCCCTCGACGAACTTGGCATAGGCTTCCTTGAATCCTTTCGGCGTGGTCACCGCGCCGTCGTCGAAATGGCAGCCCTCCTCGTCGCCGGAATGGTTGATCGGCTGCAGCTCGTTGGCCGCGAACTCGCCGGCCGCTTCCAGGATCGCGGTGACCACGTCCGGCGTCGCATCGGCAAAGCCCGGCAGGTCTGCGAGGCTGTCCGCTTTCAGGAGATCGAACAACACAAATCGGATGTCGTCCAAAGGCGCTTTATAGGCTGGCATCGCGTTCCTTCTCCATCGGCCCCCTCACCCTGTCCCTCTCCCTCAAGGGGAGAGGGAACGCTGTTTCAGCGATCCGGTCCTAAGCCCCTCTCCCCTTGAGGGAGAGGGGTTGGGGTGAGGGGTATGCTTCAGCTATCTCGATCTCAGTTCCGCAGCGGTTTCCCGGTGGTCAGCATGTGCTCCATGCGCGCGAGCGTGGCGTCCGTCTTCACCAGTTTCATGAAGGCGGCGCGCTCCAGCTTGGTCACGTGGTCTTCGGTCACGATCTCGGTCATGTCGGCGTTGCCGCCGGAGAGCACCTCGGCCAGCGCGTCGGACACCACCACGTCATGCGGCAGCGCCTTGCCCTGCTGGGCGAAGCCGTGCACGACCAGGTTCAAACCGGTGCGGCCGCTCGGCCCGGGAAGGCGCAATTCGGCCGGCTTCGGCGGCTGGTAGCCGCCGGCCAGCAGCGCCAAGGCCTTCGCCTTGGCATCGGCCAGCAGCCGGTCGCGGTTCATGGTGATGCCGTCGCTTCGGCGCAGGAACTTCAGCTCCTGCGCCTCGGCCGCCGATTTCGCCACCTTGGCGAGCGAGATGGTCTCGAAGGCTGCCCCCACCGGCGGCATCGGCCCCTTGGGGTCCTTCGGCCCCGGCTGGTGGCGCAGCAGCATCTCCTTGCAGCCGCCCCAGCCCGGCACCACGCCGACGCCGACCTCGACCAGGCCCATATAGGTCTCGGCATGGGCCTGCACCGCCGCGCAATGCAGCAGGATCTCGCAGCCGCCGCCCAGAGCCATGCCGGATGGCGCGCCGACCACCGGGAAAGGCGCGTATTTCACCGCCTTGTAGACCGCCTGGCCTTGGGCAATGAGGTCCTCGATCATCGGCCAGAGCGCGACATTGGCGGCGAAGAGGGCGAGGCCGACATTGGCGCCGACGGAGAAATTCTCCGCCTCGTTGTGGATCACCAGCGCCTTCATCTTCTTAGCCACGTGATCCAGGCTCTGCTTCAGCAGGCCGAGCGAATCCTGGTCCAGCGCGTTCATCTTGCTGTGGAACTCGAGGCAGGCCACCCCGTCGCCGAGGTCCCAGAGCGAGGCCGAGCCGTTCTTCAGGATCGGCTTGGAGGCGAGCTTCACGTCCGAGAGCAGCAGCACGCCGTCCGCGCGGCGGACCGGATGATAGGCGCCGTCGGTGCCGAGGAAATGCGGCTTGCCGCCCTCGATCTTGTAGAAGCCGCCGGACTTCGCCGCGGCTTCCAGCAGCTTCGGCACCGCGCGTTTCTCTTCCTTCAGCTTGTCGGCGAACCATTGGGCGCCCAGCTGGTCGATCATCTCGAACGGACCGCGCTTGAAATTGAAGCCGGTCTTCATCGCCTGATCGACCTCGACCACGTCGTCGGCGATCTCCGGCACCAGCGCGGCGGCATAGCTGAGCAGCTTCGACAGCACCGCCCAGGCATAGCGTCCGCCCTTATCCGGATGCGTGACCAGCGCGCGCAGGCCGCCCTTGGCCGCGTCGGCGGAGTCGAGCCGCGCCGCCCTCGACGGCGCATAGGCCCCGGTCTCCAGGTCGATGGATTCCTTGACCCTTCCGCCGCCCGCGGTGTTCAGGCGGTAGAAGCCGCCCTTGCCTTTGCGCCCGGTGTAGCCGTCGGCGATCATCTTGGCGAGCAGCGGCCAATCTCGGCGGAGCTTCACGTATGCGTCGTCAGGCTTCAGCGACGCCGCCATGCTCTTGTCGACATGCGGCATCAGATCCAGTCCGACGAGATCCAGCAGCCCGAAGATGCCGGTCTTCGGCGCGCCGATGGGACGGCCCATGATCGCATCCGCCTCCTCGACGCCGAGCCCGAGATCCAGCGCGACGGTCACCGCCGCCTGCATCCAGTAGACGCCGATGCGGTTGGCGACGAAGCCCGGCGTGTCCTTGGCATGGACGATGGTCTTGCCGAGCTTCACGTCGCCGAATTCGGAGATCGCGGCGATCGCCGCGGGCCGCGTCTTCGGCCCGCCGACCACTTCCAGCAGGCGCATGTAGCGCGGCGGGTTGAAGAAATGCGTGATGCAGAAATCGCGCGCGATGCTGTCCGGCAGGCCGGCGATCAGCTGCGCCAGCGGAATGGTCGAGGTGTTGGAGGACAGGATCGAGCCCGTCTTCCGCTTTCCTTCGAGCTTCTTGTAGAGATCCTGCTTGAGGTCGATGCGCTCCAGGATCGCCTCGACGATCCAATCGGCGTCGGCCAGCGCCCCGAGATCGTCCTCGATATTGCCCGGCGTGATCAGCTTCGCCGCCGCCTTCGACATCAGCGGCGCCGGATCGGCCTTCAGCAGCCTGTCGATGGCGCCCTTGGCGATGGCACTGCGATCCGTCGCGCCTTTCGGCACGATGTCGAGCAGCAACACCGGCACGCCGGCATTGGCGATTTGGGCCGCGATGCCGCTGCCCATCACCCCGGCGCCGATGACGCAGGCTTGTCTGATGGTCATGCTGCCTCCAGGATCGTGGCGATGCCCTGGCCGCCGCCGATGCATTGGGTGGCGAGGGCGAATTGCTTGCTCTCGCGCTTCAGGAGTGCCGCCGCCTTGCCGGTGATGCGCGCGCCGGTGGCGCCGAGCGGATGGCCGAGCGCCAGCGCGCCGCCGTCGATGTTCATCTTCTCCACGTCGATCTTGAGGTCGCGCATGCAGGCGATGCTCTGCGCCGCGAAGGCCTCGTTCAGTTCGACGATGTCGATATCCTTGATGGTGAGGCCGGCACGCTTCAGCGCCTTGTTGGTGGCGCCGACCGGGCCGATGCCCATGATCTCCGGCGCACAGCCGATCACGGCACTGGACTTGATCCGCGCCAGGATCTTCATGCCGTTGGCCTTGGCGTAGTCCTCGGAGACGACGAGGCAGGCCGAGGCCCCGTCGGTCAGCGGCGAGGAGGTGCCGGCGGTGACCGTGCCGTTGGCGTCGAAGGCGGGCTTCAGCCCGGCCAGCGCCTCCTTCGAGGTCTCCTCGCGGATGCAGCCGTCGCTGGTGACCGTCTCCTTCCCCGCGGCAATCGGGATGATCTCGTCGGCGAACTTGCCGGCCTGGCGCGCCGCGGTGGCGCGGCGATGGCTGAGAACGGCGAGCTCGTCCTGTTCCGCGCGTGGGATCTGGTATTTGCGCGCCAGATTCTCCGCAGTCTCGCCCATCGACATATAGGCGCCCTTCACCTCCTCGGCGAGCTTCGGGTTCGGCATCGGGTTGAAGCCCATCATCGGCACCCGGCTCATGCTCTCGATGCCGGCGCAGATGAAGGCCTGCCCGGCGCCGGTGGCGATGGCGCCCGCCGCAATGTGGATCGCCTGCATCGACGAACCGCAGAAGCGGTTGACCGTCGCCCCCGCCACGGTTTGCGGCAGCCTGGCGATGAGGCCGATGAGCCGCGCGACGTTCAGCCCCTGCTCGCCCTCCGGGAAGGCGCAGCCGAGGATAAGATCCTCGATGTCGTCGGGCTTGATGCCGGTCTTGTCGACCAGGCCTCTGACCACCGCGGCGGCGAGGTCGTCGGGCCTCACTTTCGTGAGCGCCCCCTTGCCGGCGAAATGGAAGGGGGATCGGACATAGCCGGCGATGACCGCCTTGCTCATGATGGAATCTCCGTCTGCAGGGCCGCCTTGGCCCGTTCTTCGTCGATGAGGATCTTCTTCTGTATCTTGCCCACCGCCGTCTTCGGCAGCTCGTCGCGGAACTCGACGATCTTGGGGATCTCAATGGGCGAGAGCTTGTCGCTGAGGAAATGGTTGAGCTCGTCATGGGCGAGGGTGGCGCCGGACTTCAGCGCGATCACCGCCTTCACTGTCTGGCCGCGATAGGGATCGCCGATTCCGATCACCGCGCATTCCTTGACAGAGGGGTGGGCGTAGATCGCCTCCTCCACGTTGCGCGGATAGATTTTGAAGCCCGAGGCGATGATCATCTCCTTCAACCGGTCGGTGATGAAGACATAGCCGTCTTCGTCGATGCGGCCGACATCGCCGGTATGCAGCCGCCCGTCGATGATGGTCTCCGCGGTCGCGTCCGGACGGTTCCAATAACCGGTCATCACCTGCGGCCCGCGGAAAGTGAGCTCGCCGATCTCACCCGCGCCGACCGGCGTGCGGCGATCCTCCAGCGACAGCACCTCGCAGATCGTGCCGGGCAGCGGCAGACCGATCGAGCCCGCCTTGCCGCCGGTCGAGGGCGGATTGACGCAGACCACGGGCGAGGCCTCCGACAGGCCGTAGCCCTCGACGATGCGCGCCGCCGTGCGCCGCTCGAAATCCTGGCGTACCTCCATGGGCAGCGGAGCGCCGCCGGAGATGATCATCTTGATCGAGGAGAGATCGTATTTGTCGATGTCCGGCGTGTTGCCGAGCGCGGTGAACAGGGTCGGCACGGCGCAGAAGGCGGTCGGCTGCTTCTTGTCGATCAGCTTCAGCAGCCCTTCGGGCTGGAAGCGCGGCACCAGCACCATCTCGGCCCCGACCGAGATCGACCAGTTCATCACGCAGGTCATGGCGAAGGCGTGGAACAGGGGCAGGATGCCGACCGAGCGCGACGCAGCCTCCGGGCAGTCGGAGAACCACGCGGTGACCTGCTGCGCGTTGCAATCGACATTGGCGTGGCTGAGCGCGGCACCCTTGGCGATGCCGGTGGTGCCGCCGGTGTATTGCAGCAGCGCCAGAGTCTTCTCCGGGTCGATCTCTAGCGGCGTCACCGCGCCGTGATTGTCGGTGAAGTCCTCGAAGGGAATAAAATGCACATCGCCCTCGGTCTTCGCCAGTTCGCGCGACAGCGCGAAGGGGGCGAACAGCCGCTTGGCGAAGGGCAAGGCCTTGGGCAGCGAGCAGACGACGATGCGGCGGAGCGCCGTGCGCTCGATCTGCGGCCGCAATTTCGCCACCAGCGCCTCCAGCCCCATGGTCACCATGACGGTGACGCCGGAATCCAGGATCTGGTGCTCGATCTCGCGCTCGGCATAGAGCGGGTTGAAATTCACCACCACGCCGCCGGCCTTGAGGATGCCGAAATAGGCGATGACGAAATACGGGCAATTGGGCAGGAACAGCCCGACCCGGTCGCCCGGCTCGAGGCCGAGATCGACCAGCCCGCGCGCGAAGCGGTCGCTGAGCGCCTTGATCTCGTCATAGCTCCAGCGGCGGTCGAGGAAATCGATGCAGGGCTTCGCGCCGTGCTGCGCCGCCGCCGTGTCCAGGAGATGATGGAGCGGCCGCGGCCGGAACCGGGTGTCCCAGTCGATCCCTGACGGGTAGCTCCTTAGCCAGGGCCACTGCGCCATTTGCGGCGCGACGCGTGCCATCTTGCCTCCTGGTCTCCCTGCCGATCGGGAGAAACCGCCGGCGCAGCAACCGGTATGGTCGCATCCTGTTCAAAAATAGACAAATGTTTGGTTAACAAGGGGAGCGGCGGGGCAGGATTCAAGCCCCGCCGCCAGCTCAGCGCCAGCGGCGCTCCGGGCTTAGCGCCACTTGCGCATGGCGCGCTCGGCCGCGGCGGTGACGAAACGGCGGGGCAGGAAGCGCGCCGCGGCGGTGGCCAGGTAATTGCCCGGCCCCACCACATGCACCACCCGGCGGCCCAGCGCCTGCAGCCCCTCGCGCGCCACCCGGGCGGCGTCATGGCTCGCGGGCACCCCGCCGGGCGCCACATGCGCGCGTTCGAAGAAGCGCGTCTCGGTGGCGCCCGGGCAGAGGGCCAGCACATCCACCGGGTCCTGCGCCAGCTCCTCCGCCAGCGCCTCGGCGTAGTGCAGCAGGAAGGCCTTGCTGGCGGCATAGGTGGCGAAGAGCGGGATCGGCATGAAGGCGGCGGCGCTGGCGACGAAGACGGCGCCGCAACGTTCGCCGCGCTCGCGGGCCCGGCGAATCATCCCGGGCAGCAAGGCGCGGGTGATCTCGACCGGGGCGGCGATGTTGACCTGCACGATCTCAGCCTCGCGCTCGGGCGGATTCTCGACCACCGGCCCGAGCCAGCCGAGGCCGGCATTGTTGATCAGCAGGTCGATCGGCTGCTCGGCGGCGGCGGCGATCACCGCCTGGCGACCCTCGGCCGTCGAAAGATCGGCGGCGACGGTGCGCACCGGGCGGCTGCTCAGCGCCAGCTCGCTTGCCAGCTGCGCCAGCTTTCCGCGGTCGCGGCCCGTCAGCAGCAAGGCGGTCGATTTCGGCAGGGCGCGGGCGAAAGCGGCGCCGATGCCGCTGGAGGCGCCGGTGATCAAGGCATGGCGATGGGTCATGCGGGCTCCCGCTTCGGTCTGCCGAATCATAGGCCGGGTGCAACCATGCGTCATCCGTGGCGTTGCGTTTCCGCGCCCGCTGTGGAACATCGGCGCTTTCGTCCAGAACGGTGCCCGGGGAGGGAGTGAGAATGGCCAGTTTCCGCACGATCGAGGATCTCGCCGTGAAAGGCCAGCGCGTGCTGGTGCGGGCCGATCTCAACGTGCCGATGAAGGACGGCAAGGTCACCGATGCGACCCGCATCGAGCGCTCGGCCGAGACGCTGAAGGCGCTCAGCGCCAAGGGCGCCAAGGTCATCGTGCTGTCGCATTTCGGCCGGCCCAAGGGCAAGCGCGTGCCCGACATGTCGCTCGAACCCCTGGTCGGACCGCTGGGCCAGGCGCTCGGCCGCAAGGTTGCTTTCGCCGGCGATTGCGTCGGCGCGCCCGCGGAAAATGCCGTCAAGGCGCTGCGCGAGGGCGAGGTGCTGCTGCTGGAGAACCTGCGCTTCCACGACGCCGAAGAGGCCAACGACCCGGAATTCGCCAGGCAGCTGGCGGGGCTCGGCGATCTCTATGTCAACGACGCCTTCTCCTGCGCCCACCGCGCCCATGCCTCGACCGAAGCGATCGCGCGGCTGCTGCCCGCCGCCGCCGGCCTGCTGATGCAGGCGGAGCTCGACCATCTGCAGGCGGCGCTGGAAAAGCCCAAGCGCCCGGTGATGGCGGTGGTGGGTGGCGCCAAGGTCTCCACCAAACTCGACCTGCTCGGCAACCTCGTCGTCAAGGTCGATCGGCTGGTGATCGGCGGCGGCATGGCCAATACCTTCCTGTTCGCGCAGGGAGCCGAGATCGGCAAGTCGCTGGCCGAGCGCGACCTGGCCGACACCGCGCGCGAGATCCTGAAAAAAGCCGCCGCGCGCGATTGCCAGATCCTGCTGCCCGCCGACGCGGTGGTGGCGGGCGAGTTCAAGGCCAACCCGCCAACCAGGGTGGTGCCGGCGAACCAGGTGCCGGCCGACCAGATGATCCTCGACGTCGGACCCAGGAGCATCGCCGCGATCAATGCCGAGATGGCGCAGTGCAAGACGCTGGTGTGGAACGGCCCGCTCGGCGCCTTCGAGACGCCGCCCTTCGACCAGGCGACGGTGGCGGTGGCGCGCGAGGCGGCGCGGCTGACCAAGTCGGGCGCGCTGCTGAGCGTGGCCGGCGGCGGCGATACCGTCGCGGCGCTGGCGCAGGCGGGGGTGGAGGAGAGCTTCTCCTACATCTCCACCGCCGGCGGCGCGTTCCTCGAATGGCTCGAAGGCAAGGAATTGCCGGGCGTGGCGGCGCTGAAGCACTAGCGCCCAATACGTCTACTGCTTGCGCGTGCGGTCCTTGTCGCCGAACCGGCGGTCCCGCTTCTTGCGGTCCGGACGGTCGCGATCCGTCCGTTCGCCGCCGGGCCCGTCCTTGCGCTCGATCCCGGGCTTGTCCGCCAGCTCCGCCGCCAGGTCGCGACTGGCGTCGAGCACTGAGAGATCGTCCAGCGCGGCGCCGCCGAGGCCGTCGATCTGCCCGGCCAGGGTCAGGTCCATCGCCGCGATCTGCGCCGGCAGCCCGGCGCTCGGAACCGCGAGGGCCGGTTGCGGCAGGCCGGCCGTGCCGGCGGCATCGACGGCGAGCGACTGCCCCGCCGGCAGATCCAGGCTGCGGCCATCGGCGGTCGTCACCGTGACGACGCCCGCGCGCACCGCCACATAGGCGGCGCCGTCGCCTCCGACCGCGAGGTCGAAGATGGTGCCGCGCACGGTCAGGCTCGCCCGCGGCGTGCGGACCGCATAGGCGGGCTTCGGCAAGTCGCCGGTGACGAAGCGCAGGGCGCCGAAATCGAGCGACATCCACAGCTTCGCCGCGTCGCCGTCGCCGAGCACGAATTCGTCGAGGCGCAGCTTGGCATTCTCGCCCATCGCCAGCTCGGTGCCGTCGGCAAGGACGAGGACCGCCGCGGATTCGGCAGCGGTGGAGATCAATTCGCGGAACTGCACCGGGTCGTCGACGGCGAGGCGCCGTTTCGCCGCGTCACCTTGCGCCGACACATCGGCGACGATGACCCGCGCCGCGCCGATGGACGCCGCATCCGGCGTGCTCGCAGCCAGCGCAGCGCCGCTGGCAGCGATCAGCCCGACGCAGAGATGGAGCCGGAACGCGTAGATGAACGATCGCATGGTCAGCATCCGAGATGATGAGCCGATCCCCGATTACAGCCGCAGCGGCTTAACAAAGGGTTCATTGCCCTAGGCATCTTGTCAGCAAGATGACGCTCCGCCAGACTGTGGTCATGAGCAACGAGATGAAAGTTCCCAACGTCCAGCCCGGCAGCGCCAATTTCGTGCCTAGGGTGCCCGATGGCGACAACCGCACGCGCCAGGTCTGCGCCGATTGCGGCTTCATCAATTACGAGAACCCGAAGATCGTGGTCGGCGCGGTGTGCCACTGGGGCGACCGCCTGCTGCTGTGCCGCCGCGCCATCAACCCGCGCAAGGGCCACTGGACCCTGCCCGCCGGCTTCCTCGAATTGCACGAGACGGTGACCGCGGGGGCCGCGCGCGAGGCCTGGGAAGAAGCGCGGGCGAAGATCGAGATCGAGACCCTGCTCGCCGTCTACACCGTACCGCGCATCAGCCAGGTGCAACTGATGTACCGCGCGCGGCTGGTCAGCGACGACATCAGCGCCGGCCCGGAAAGCCTCGAGGTCGGGCTGTTCACCTTCGACGCGATCCCCTGGGACGACCTCGCCTTCCCCTCGGTGCGCTGGGCCTTGCATCAGTTTGCCGACAGCAAGCACCTCGACAACTTCGCCGCCTTCACCAACCCGCCGGGCGAGACGGGGGATTTTTGAGTCAGGGATCAGGGATCGGAGGACAGTAGGAGCCCCTTGTCTGATCCCTGATGCCTGACCTCTGTCATCTGGAGCGCGGCTTCGCCCGCGCCGTCGGTTCCGCCTGCAGCGGGTCGTCGGGCCAGTAGTGCTTGGGATACTGGCCTTTCATGTCGGACTTCACCGCGCGGTAGGAGCCTTCCCAGAAGCCCTTGAGGTCGCGCGTCACTTGCAGCGGGCGGCGGGCGGGGGAGAGCAGATGCAGGAGCACCTGCACCTTGCCGCCGGCCAGGCGCGGCGTGTCGGTGGCGCCGAACATCTCCTGCAGCCGCACCGCCAGCACCGGCACCTCGCCCGATTGGTAATCGAGCGGCACGCGTGAGCCGGATGGGACGGTGAGGTGCGTCGGTGCCAGTTCGTCCAGGGCCTGGCGCGATTTCCAATCGAGACGCGACAGCAGCGCGTCATGAATGTCGAGATCGGCCAGATGCGCACGCCGCGTCTTGCCGGCGAGATAGGGCGCCAGCCAGTCTTCAAGCGTCGCCAGCAGCACTTCGTCGCTGAGATCCGGCCAGTCATGGCTGGTATCGCCGACGCGGCGCAGGAAGCCGATGCGCGCCTGCAGGTTGCGGGCAGCCTCGCTCCAAGGCAGCGCGCCGAGGCCCATCATGCGGATGCCTTCGATCATCGCCGCGACCACCGCCTCGGCCGGCGGCTTCTTCAGGGGCTTTTCCTCCAGCACCAGCGACCACAGCTTGCGCTGCGTCTTGGCCTCGACCTGCTCGGCGCGCAGGTTCCAGGCGAGCACGGACGTGGTTTCGATATGGCCGGCAAAATCCGCCTCGATCTCGGAGAGCGCGATGGGAGCCGCCAGGAACACCCGCGCCTCGCGCGCATTGCCGTCGAGCGAGCCGATGGCGAGAAAGCTCTCTTTCGCCAGCGCGTCGATGGCCGGCAGCACAGCGCCGCGCCCGTTGCTGAGCCGGAACTGACCCGGCTGGCCGCGCTGCTGTGCCAGCCGGTCGGGATAGGCGAGCGCCAGCACCGCGCCGCATTGCGCGGGCGATGAAACGGCATCCTTCGCCACGCCCAGTTGCCGGCGCCAATCCTGCGCCGATTGCCGGATGCGGGAACGCTGGTTCCGGTCGACCGACGGATCACCGCTTTCGCCGCGCAAGAGCTGCACGCGGTGGCGCAGGTCGACATCGATCTCGCGGCCCTTCAGCATGTCGCGCTCGCTTAAGGTAGCGGCGATATCGCAGGCGAGGTCGCCCAGGCCCCGCTCATCCGCCCGCAACATCATGTGGGCGAGGCGCGGATGCAGGCCGAGCTCCGCCATGCGCCTGCCATGCTCGGTCACCAGATGCCGGTCGCTGATCGCCTCCAGCTGGCGTAGCAGCTCGCGCGCCTGGGCGAGCCCCGCTTCGGGCGGCGGGGTCAGCAGCATCAGCGCCGCCGGGTCGGCGATGCCCCAGGCGGCCAGCTCCAGCGCCAGCGGCGCCAGATCGGCGCCCAGCATCTCCGGCGCGTCGAAGGGCGGCAGCGCGCGTTCGCTGGCGGCACTCCACAGCCGGTAGCACACGCCCGGCGCGGTGCGGCCGGCGCGGCCGCGCCGCTGCGCCGCCGCCGCCAGCGAGGCCTTGATGGTGGTCAGCTTCGACATGCCGCTCGAAGGATCGAAGCGTGGGCTGCGTTTCAGCCCGCTATCGACCACCACGCGCACGCCGTCGATGGTGAGCGAGGTCTCGGCGATGGAGGTCGCCAGGATGATCTTGCGCCGGCCGGCCGGATCGGGGCGAAGGGCGCGGTCCTGTTCGGCCAGCGGCAAATCGCCATAGAGCGGCAACACGCTGCAATCCGGCGCCGCGATGCGCTCCTGCGTGCGCCGGATCTCCGCCTTGCCGGGCAGGAAGGCGAGGATGTCGCCAGCTTGTTCGGCGAGCGCGCGGCGGATCGCGCTCGCCATGCGATCTTCCAGCCGCGTATGCGCGTCATCGCCGAGATGGATGGTCTCGACCGGAAAGCTGCGCCCGTCGCTGCGCAGCCGCGCGGCACCGGGCAAGCGTTCCGCCACGCTCTCGCCATCGAGCGTCGCCGACATCACCAGCAGGCGCAGGTCCGGCCGCAAAGCGGCCTGGGCCTCCAGCGCGAAGGCGAGCGCCATGTCGCTTTCGATTGAGCGCTCATGGAACTCGTCGAACAGGATGGCGGCCACGCCGGGCAGCGCCGGATCGCCCTGAAGCTGGCGCAGGAACAATCCTGTGGTCACCGCCTCGATCCGCGTCTGCGGCCCCACCTTGCGGTCAAGGCGCACGCGGTAGCCCACCCGCGCGCCAACCTCCTCGCCCAGCATCGTCGCCATCCGCGCGGCCGCCCCGCGCGCCGCCAGCCGGCGCGGCTCCAGCAGGATGATCTTGCCGGCTCCATTTGATTCGGGCGCCCAATCCGCATCGAGCAGTGCCAGCGGCACCCGCGTCGTCTTGCCGGCTCCCGGCGGCGCCTCCAGCACCAGATTCGGCCCAGCCGCCAGCGCCCGCTGGATCTCGGGGATCAGCGGCTCGATCGGCAGATCGGTGTGCAAGGGCGCGGTCATGAGCGGGGAAAGTAGGGAAGAGCTCGCGGCTGCGCCACTGCAAACCCCCTCCCCCGACTTCGGGGAGGGTTGGGGCGGGGGCAGCGCGCGAAGATTTCAGGCAGCCGGGCGCGGCTGCCCCCTCCCTTGCCTCCCCCGTTCCGGGGGAGGGGATATTGGGTCTACCCCGCCAGATCGTCCAGGATCGGGCAATCCGGCCTGTCATCGCCGTGGCAGTGATGCGCCAGGTGTTTCAGCGTGCGCACCATGCTCTGCATCTCGGCGATCTTGCGCTCGAGTTCGGTGACGTGCTTCGTCGCCAGCTCCTTCACCTGGGCGGAGGAGCGGCGGCGGTTGCGCCACAGCGCCAGCAGGGTACGAATGGTCTCCAGCGGGAATCCGAGCGAGCGGGCGCGCTGGATGAAGCGCAAGGTATGCACGTCGGCCTCATCATAGAGCCGGTATCCGGCATTGGTGCGCTGCGCCTTGCTGAGCAGGCCGATCGATTCGTAATGCCGGATCATCTTGGCCGAGACATGCGAGGCCTTGGCGGCCTGCCCGATGGTCATGCTCTCGATCATGGATTTTCTCCCGCGCGGAAGCGCCAGCGGTTGAGGCTGAGCGCGTTGGTCACCACGGTGACGCTGCTGGCCGCCATGGCGGCGCCGGCGATGATCGGCGTCAGCCCGCCCAGCGCCGCCAGCGGAATGCCGAGCACGTTGAACAGGAAGGCCCAGACCAGGTTCTGCACGATCTTGCGCTTGGTGGCGCGGGCGAGGTCGATGGCGGCGGGCGCCAGCAGCGGGTCGCCGCGCATCAGGGCGATGCCGGCGGTCTCGATCGCCACGTCGGTCCCGGTCGCCATGGCGATGCCGAGATCGGCGGCGGCCAAGGCCGGCGCGTCGTTGATGCCGTCGCCCACCATCGCCACCACCTCGCCCTGCGCGCGCAGATCGGCCACCGCCTTGACCTTGTCCTGCGGCAACAAGTCGGCGCGGATGTCGTCGAGGCCGATCTCTTGGGCGAGGTGCCGCGCCGCCGCCACGTTGTCGCCGGTCAGCATCAGGCTCCGGATGCCGAGCTTGTGCAGCGCCGCGAGAGCCGCCTTGACGCCGGGTTTCGGCGCGTCGCCGAACGCGAGCAGCGCCAGCGCCCGGTCACCCTCCGCAAGGTAGGACAGGCTGTTGCCCTGCGCCAGCAGCCGTTCCGCCGCGTCGCCCAGCGCCGCCGTGTCGATGCCGCGCTCCTGCATCAGCCGGGCATTGCCAAGCAGCAGGTTCCGTCCGTCGATACGTCCGCTGACTCCGCGCCCGGGCAGGGTGACGAGGTCGGCGGCCGCCGGCAGCGCCAGAGCGGCGGCGGCCTCGGTCACCGCATGAGCCAGCGGGTGGTTGGCGCCGCCCTGCAGGGCCGCCGCCAGCGCCAGCGCCTTGTCGCGCGCGATGCCTTCAGCCGGAACGATCTCGCTCAGGGTCGGCTTGCCGATGGTGAGGGTGCCGGTCTTGTCGAAGGCCATGAGCGTGGTGGCGCCGGCGGTTTCCAGCGCCACCGCGTCACGGATCAGGATGCCATTCTTGGCCCCCACGCCGGTGCCGACCATGATCGCCGTCGGCGTGGCGAGGCCGAGGGCGCAGGGGCAGGCGATGACCAGCACGGCGACGGCATGCAGGATCGCCGCCTCCCAGCCATGGCCGGCGATGACCCAGCCGGCGACGGTGATCAGCGCGATGATCAGCACCGCCGGGACGAAGACCGCGCTGATCCGGTCCACCAGGCGCTGGATCGGCGCCTTGGCGCCCTGCGCCTCGGCCACCATGCGCACGATGCGGCTCAGCATGGATTCCGCACCGGTCGCGGTGACCCGCACCAGCAGCAGTCCGTCGCCGTTGATGGCGCCGCCGATGACGTGATCGCCGGCCTCGACTTCCACCGGCCGGCTCTCGCCGGTCAGCAGCGACTGGTCCACTGCCGAGCGGCCTTCGGCCACGCTGCCGTCGGCGGCGATGCGGGCGCCCGGCTTCACCACCAGCAGATCGCCGGCCTTGAGCGCCGCGATGGGCACGATTTCGTCGCCATGCGTTCCGCGCACCAGCGCCTCGGTCGGGCGCAGCGATTCGAGCGCCTCCAGCGCCCGCAGGGTACGGCGCTTGGCGCGGCTTTCCAGCCACTTGCCGAGCCGCACCAGCACGATGATGACGGCGGCCGATTCGAAATAGAGATGCACCTCCCCGCCCAGCATCAGATAGAGGCTGAGGCCATAGGCAGCCGAGGTGCCGAGCGCCACCAGCACGTCCATGTTCGCCGTGCCGCCACGCAAGGCCTTCCAGGCGCCGACGTAGAACGGCGCGCCGAGCCAGAACTGCACCGGCGCGGCCAGCGCCAGCTGCCACCAGGCCGGCAGCATCACATGGGTGTCGAACAGCGCGCCCAGCATCGGCGCCACCAGCGGCAGGGTCAGGGCGCCGCCGATCAGGATGGCAATCAGCTCGCGGCGCAGTCCCGCGCTGTCATCGGCGCGCGCCGCTTCCGCGCGGACGCCATAGCCGGCCATGTGGATCGCCGCCTCGACCGCGGCGCGTGTCACCCGTGAATCGCCGTCGACCCGCGCCACTTCGGTCGCCAGGTTGACATTGGCCTCCGCCACGCCGGGCAGGCGGCGCAGCACCTTCTCGATCCGCGTGGCGCAGGCGGCGCAGGTCATGCCGCTCACGCCAAGGCTGAGGTGGGTGCCGGGTTCGTTGCCGGCAAAGCGCGGCGCGCTGGTTTCCAAGTGTGTCATGGCCCCTAGATGGACCTTCCCATCATTGGAAGGTCAAGGGGGATGTGGAAGAACGCGATTTCCGGCCCGTTTTTCGTCATTGCCGGGCGTGACCCGGCAACCCAAGTGCGAGGCGGCGAGACGCCTGCGGCGAATTTGGATCACCGGGTCGCGCGACATTGCCGCGGCCCGGTGATGACGAAAGGAGGGACGCCCCTTGACCTTCCCATCATGGCAAGCTCCATATTCCGCCCGAGAGACGGAAATCACGGAGACCAATCCATGCAAACCCTGAAAGTCACCGGCATGACCTGCGGCGGCTGCGTCGCCTCGGTGAAGCGCGCCTTGGCCGAGCTGGCCGCCGGCACGCCGGTCGAGATCGACCTCGCCAAGGGCGAAGTCGCCATCGCCGATTCCATCGACCGCAAGCGCGCCGTCGCCGCCATCGAGGATGCCGGCTACGACGTGGCGCAGTAGGCGCGGCTCTACCAGCCGTGAAGGGCGAGCGTAGACCCCTCCCCGTCGCTTCGGATTGGCAGGCGCACCTCGCCGAAAGGATCGCATGGGCTAGGGAGATTCACTTGATGGCTCCGTCGGCGCGCGTTGATAGTGCCGCTGCCCAGGTGTTCCTCCCCCAAGGCCTCACCGAAATTCCGGCGCCCCATCAGTCTCTGTACCTATCGACCGGCAATGAGATGTCCGTGCGCGGGCTGCTATGGGTGGAGCGTGCGGATCTTCTTGCCGACGTGTCATCCTGGATACTTGCCGAACAAGCTTTCGCAGCAGGCACGCTCGTTTGCGAAGCTGGTCTATCGCAACCGGGCGATACATCTCTGCGGCGCGAAGCACATGTCCTATATGATGGCCGAGTCTACTACTCAACCTCACTTCGCCATGCGGACCTTGCGACATCGACACAGCTCCTCAGAAAGTGCCGCGGCTGGCGGATTCTCGGCGTTGTGCTGCAAGAGGGGGTGGATCCCTCATCCTTCAATTTCACGCGCGGCTTGCTGTTGTGCGACGCCCTAGGGCTGGACACGGTAGTCACCGCGCCATTTACGACCATCTCCTAGATCATTTCGCGGCAACCCCCGCATTCGGCCGGAGGAGTTTGAACAGGTGCGCGGCATGGGTGACGGCGCCGCCGGCCTTGATCGCGGCGGCAACCAGCGCCGCCTCGGCCAGCTCGGCATCGCCGGCGCCCGCCTTGCGCGCGTCGCGGCTGTGAAACTCGATGCAATAGGGGCATTGCGTCACCAGCGCGACGGCCACCGCGATCAGTTCCTTCGTCTTGCGCGACAAGGCGCCGTCGGCAAAGACCGCGTCACCGAAGGCGTGGAAGGCGGCCATCGCCGCCGGCGCGGCGCGTTCCACCTCGGCCAGCCGCGCCATGTTCTTCATGTCGTACATTTGCGTTTTGCTCCCCAACCCGATCGCGCAGCCGTGACGCCGGCAGTGTCGGAAGCAGGCGCGAAGTGCGCCAATGCCGATCTTCTATGGTGAGGCAGCCCGGCGGTATCGCGCCTAGGCGTGGCCGATCTTCGCCATGGCCAGCCGCGCGGCGGCGAAGTCCTCGACCGCCGTGCCGACCGACTTGAAGAGCGTGATCTCCTGGTCACTCGTCCGGCCCTGGTGCTTGCCGCGCGCCAGGTCAGCCAAATCGGCTTTCACCGAGGCTTCGGTGATGAGGCCGGCCTTCAGCGGGATCACCAGGTCGCCGCCCTCTTTCAAGGCGCCCGCACGGGTGTCGCAGAAGAGCGACGCGCGCGTCACCGCCGCGTCGTCGCTTTCGCGCATTTCCGGGGTGAAGGCGCCGACCAGATCGAGATGCGCGCCGGGTTTCAGCCAGGCGCCCTTGATCAGCGGCGTGGTGCTCAAGGTCGCGCAGGTGATGAGGTCCGCGTGTCGCGCCGCCGCTTCCAGATCGGCCACCGGCTCGACCGGCAGGCCGAGGGCGGCGAGTTCCTTGGCCTTGGCGTCGCGCTGCGCCGCCTTGCGCGCCCACAGCAGCACCCGCTTGATCGGGCGCTGCGACAGATGCGCCTCGACGAAGGGCCGGCACAAGGCGCCCGCCCCCACCATCAGCATGACCGAAGCATCCTTGCGCGCGAGATAGCGCGCGGCGAGCGCTGAGGCGGCGGCGGTGCGCCGCACGGTGAGGCAGGCGCCGTCCATCAGCGCCCGCGGCTGGCCGGTCGGGCCGTCGACCAGCAGATAGACGGCGTTCACCGCCGGCAGGCCGCGCGCGCCATTGCCGGGCGTGATGGTGGCGAGCTTCATGCCGATCGCCTGGCCGGCATCCCAGGCCGGCATCAGCAGCAGGGTCTGGTCCGGCTCTCCCTTCATCGGGATCGAATAATGGTGCCGCACCGGCACGGTCCAATCGGCGGCGAAGCCGTCGCGGAGCGCGTCGACGAGGGACGGATAATCGAGCAGGCGGTCGAGCTGGACGGAATCGAGATAGGGAATCTGGGTCATGGTGCGGCGGAATCTACGATTTCAGCCGCACAGGTGGGAAGCGCTATCTACCAGGCGTTCTCGAACCTGAATCCCGCCGCCGCCACGATCGGGCCGTGCTCGGCCTGGTTGGCGATGATGGCGCAGGCATCCGGACCGGCCGCCTTGGCCTGTTCGTCGAGCTTGAGCTCGATCTCGGTCGCCGCGCCGGTCCACATGCCGATCTTCTGCAGCGAGCGCACCACGTTGTAGGTCAGCAGCTTCTTGCCGGCATTCTCGCCCGATTTCACATGGCTCTCGGCGGTCTTCTGGTAGGTGACCAGCCAGATGGTCGCCGGCACGCCGATGGGTGCTTCGGGGAACTGCGCTACCACCTTGCCGTCATCCTCGCGCATTACGTGGACGCGGTACATGGCGTTGCGGGTATAGGCCTGCTTCAGCGCCTTCTCGACCGCCTGGCGGTCGGACCCGACCACGTCGATGGCGCCGGCCACGATCATCTGCGGCGTGTAGACCATCGAGCTGCCCTGGGCCGCGGCATAGGCGTATTGCCGGCGGGTGAACTTGGCGTCGCCGAAGCGGTCCTTCCAGCCGATATAGTCCCAGTAATCGACGTGGAAGGAGAGCGGCAGCACGTATTGCCGCTGCATGAGTTCGCCCAGCAGCGCATCGGCCGGCGGGCAGGAGGAGCAGCCTTCCGAGGTGAACAGCTCGACCACGATCGGCGCCGGCATGGTGGTCAGCACGACCGGCGCGTAGGTCGTCGCCGGCGCCGGCGTACCGGCAGCGCTGCCATCCGAAGGCAGCGAGGGCGCGAAAGGCTGCGTGAAGCTCGATCCGCCGGAAGGCGTCTCCCCGGTCAGGCTCTGTGCCGCGGCGGGCGCGGCCAGCGCGCCGAGTGCGAGCGCGACGGCGCCGATCGCCAACAGGAATTTGTGTGCCCAGGAATTCATCAGGTAAATTTAGGAATTGCCCGTCGGTTTCCGCGAATCACGTTGGGGTGAGAGGGGCCGATACGCTGCTTCGCGCCCTGCTTTGCGCGCCGTCGTGCCCTTTGCGCCACGCTTCCCCCACCATGCCGCGGGCCCCTCAGAAATCGCTAACCCGCCCGTTGCGCTCCCAATCGCCGTAGCGCGTCGGCTCCGGCCCTTGCGGACCGCCGATTTCGCGCGGCCGGTTGCCGGCGGCGGACGATGCCGGCGCGGGCGTTTGCGCAGCCGGGTCGGTTGCAGATGTCGGATCGGCCAGCTTGGAATCGCGGGGTGACGCAGCCATGAGTAGTACCTTTTATACCCGACTTCCTGGATCGGACATAGTCTCGCGGTATCAGGCCTTCTTGGCGCGAGCCTGCAAATCGAGCGACCGGTCGCCAGTTTTCCGGTGCCGACGCAGTTTGATTTCGCCAGGATCGGTCCCGCGGCCGGCCTCGGAGGCCGCCTTTGACGAAAACGCCTTTCCGCGCACGGCCTTCTTGGGCGCGCCGGGTGAACCGCCCTCGATCAGATCACCGGCAATCACCTCCAGGCTCTCATCCCGCATGTCTTCAACCGGATGCCCCAGCAGGATTTCCGCCGCAGCGGTGAGAACCGAAGACCGCGTTTGGCCGCGCTTGCGCGCGAACGTATCGAGCGCTCGCAGGACATTTGAGTCCATGCTGATGGTGACGCGCTCGGGCTTGCCCAGCGGTGGCCTGACCATGATCGGAGCCGCCATGGCCTTTCCCCATACGACCTCGTTCTCCTCGCACCAAGCCTTGTCGGCCTTCACTTCGTCCAGGCTGCGCGCCGCCGGGACCTTGTCACCGAACTCACGCATCACCGCGATGTGGCCTGCCAGTGCATCGACCGCCATGTCCATCGCCTCGTCCAGCGTATCGCCCTGGGTTGCACAGCCAGGAAGATCGGGAAACAGAACGGACCAGCCTTCCTGCTCCGGGATCAGAACCGCGATGTAGTGCCTCATGACGTTCTCCTGTTTGAGAGGCAAGATCGGACATCATTTCAGCCCGGCCTGTTTGAGTATCGCTCGCAGAGTGCCCTTCTTCATGTCCTTGGTCGGATGCGGGACCGTAACGGTGCCGGCCTTTGCGGGGTGCCGAAAGTGATGGTGACTTCCCCTGACGCGGACAAGCAACCATCCGTCGGCCTCCAACATCCTGATCAGTTCCTTGCTGGAGAAACTGGGCATCCTCACTCCTTACTGCTTAAATATTTATGCACAGGGCGAGAAATGTCAAGCAGGTCGTGCAAATATTTATGCATACAGGATGGAACCAGCGCCATGCTAAGGCGCGGGATGCCGCGCTTGGTGTTGCAGCCCAAGGATTTTGCGGCGCCACGCGCATCTTGATTGCCGGCCGCACCGGACCATTTGTTGGGAGGTCTCAAGCAGGACATTTTCGGCCCTAAGGAGGGGCCACGACAGATGGCTTACATGCGGACCGCTTTGCTGCTGGCAGCTTTGACGGGTCTGTTCCTGGCGGCCGGCTTCCTGATCGGCGGCCAGCAGGGCATGGTGCTGGCCTTCGTCATCGCCTGCGCCATGAACCTCTTCGCCTATTGGAACGCCGACAAGCTGGTGCTGCGCATGTATGGCGCGCGCCCGGTCGACCGCGCGAGCGCGCCGGAATTCCATGACCTGGTGGCGGAGCTGGCGGAGCGCGCACAGCTGCCCATGCCGAAGGTCTATATCATCGACAACCCGCAGCCGAACGCCTTCGCCACCGGCCGCAACCCGGAGAACGCGGCGGTGGCCGCCACCACCGGCCTGCTGCAGATGCTGAACCGCGACGAGATCGCCGGCGTCATGGCGCATGAGCTGGCGCATGTGAAGAACCGCGACTCGCTCACCATGACCATCACCGCGGTGCTGGCCGGCGCCATCGGCATGCTGGCCAATTTCGCCTTCTTCTTCGGCGGCAGCCGCGACCGCGAGAGCCCGCTGGGCGGGATCGGCGCGCTGCTGGTCATGCTGCTGGCGCCCTTGGCCGCGATGCTGGTGCAGTTCGCCATCTCGCGCTCGCGCGAATACGAGGCCGATCGCATCGGCGCCGCGATCAGCGGCCGGCCGCGCTCCTTGGCGAGTGCTCTGGCGAAGATTTCAAATGGCGCGGCGCAGATCCCGAACGAGGCGGCGGAATCCAATCCAGCCACAGCGCATCTCTTCATCATCAACCCGCTGCATGGCCGCGGCGCGGATTCGCTGTTCTCGACCCATCCGGCGACGCAGAACCGCATCGAGCGCCTGCTGGCCCTGGAAAACACGATGGGGGAAGCGGGCAGCATAGGGCAGGAATTTTCCCCTGCGCCGCGCGCCACGCCGACCCGCCGCTCGACCATCCCGAGGAGCACGCCGCGCGGCCCCTGGGGTTGAGGCGTCAGGCCGCGGAACTGCGATAACCCTGCAGGTTCGAGAGCAGCGCGGCGGTGCGCAGCAGTGCCGGCGCAAGTTCGGCGCGCATGCGTTCCACTGTCCAGTCCCGCGTCGTCATGGACATGTTGAGCCCGGCGATGGAGCGTCCCTCGGCATCGAGAATCGGCGCCGCGATGGTCAGTTCGCCCGGCAGGCATTCCTCCTCCGCGATGGTGTAGCCGGTACGGCGCGCCGCGGCGATCCTGGTCAGGATCGTCTTGCGGTCGCAGATGGTGCCCTCGGTGAAAGGCTGCAGGCTGGAGCGGTCGAGCACAGCGGCGACCTCCTCGGCCGAGCGGCCGGAAAGGATGGCGCGGCCACTGGCGGTGCAGAAGGCGGGCACCCGCTCGCCGACGATCGGGCTGAGGAGCCGGGCCCGGCGGGCCGGGATGCGGATCACGTAGATGACGTCGGTATCGACCAGACGGCTGAGGTTCACCGCCTGGCGGGTCTCGTCATGCAGGTTGACCAGATGCGGGCCGGCCACCTGGATCAGGTGATCCGAGCGCATATAGGCGACCGTCCAGTCCAGCACGCGCGCCGAGGGATGGTAGCGGCGTGTCCGCGTATCCTTCTCGAGGTAGCCGAGAGCCACCAGCGTGTGGGTGCAGCGCTGCGCCGAACTCTTGTCGAGGTTGGTGATCCGGCAGATGTCGCTCAACCCGAGGTCGGATTCGCCGCCGCGAAAGGCGCTGAGGACCCGCAGGCCCTTTTCCAGCGAGCCAACGAAGAGTGCGCCGCGGTCCTGTGCGGCCTCGTCGGGCTGCACCCCATCAATGGCCGCGTGAAGCGGCGGCAACGCCTCGCCGATCCGGCGCCGGGCGGTTCCCATGCGCGATTCCTTCCCAGGCGACTTCTTGTTTTTGGCCGCGGCCGATTGTCAGCCCCGATTCGTTCGTATAGCATGTTGCGATAATAAGTATTGGATAACAATACCAATTGATCGTCAGGCTCCGGCCGATTCGATCAGACAGGGAAGTGCAATGTGGGGTGAGCGCGCGCCCGATCGCACCGAGCAGGTGGCGGTCGGCCAGTACCGTGTGGTGACCTACAGCTTCGGCGGCGGCGGCGACGTCGTCCTGCTGCTGAACGGCGGCCCCGGCCTCCCCTGCGACTATCTGCGCGAGGCGCATTCCTTCCTCGCCGATCACGGATATCGCGTCGTCACCTTCGACCAACTCGGCACCGGCAAATCGGACCGGCCGACCGATGCGTCGCTGTGGACCATCAGCCGCTATGTCGAGGAGGTCGAGACGATCCGCACCGCCCTCGATCTGGGCAAGGTGCATCTGCTCGGCCATTCCTGGGGCGGCTGGCTCGCCATCGAATATGCGCTGCATCATGGCGACAAGCTGAAGACGCTGCTGCTGGAAGACACAGTCGCCGACATGCCGCACCTGATCGCGGAACTTGAGCGGCTGCGCTCGGCGCTCGGGCCGGAGACGGTGGCGATGATGCAGCGGCATGAGGCGCAGGGCACCATCCAGCATCCGGAATACATGGCGGCGATCACGCTCCTCAACTATCGCCATGTCTGCCGGCTGGAGGAATGGCCGGCGCCGGTGAAGCGCTCGCTCGACGACTGGAACATGGGCCCCTACACGACGATCCAGGGGCCGAACGAGTTCCTCTACACCGGAAACCTGAAGGACTGGAACCGCGTTCCCGACCTGCACAGGATCAAGGTCCCGACGCTCATCACCTGCGGCCAGCATGACGAGCTGACGCCGGCCTGCGCGCTACGCATGAAGCTCCATCTGCCGAACGCGGAGCTTAAGGTGTTCCCCAACTCCTCGCACATGCCGTTCTACGAGGAACCGCACGCCTATTATCCCGCGCTGCTGGACTTCCTGGGCCGGCATCGGGGGTGAGTTGAAGACCCGAACAGCATTCACCGCGATTCCTCCCCCCGGCCCGCGACGCGAGGGGGTCGGCCGGGGGCCGGCCGCCGCGCGGCGCCGAACCATCATCGCCCAATACCGCCACTCCGCCCTGCCCCGTTCCCGGCACCGGCGGACATCGCCGCACGCATAGCCCGATGCACCGCTACGCCTTCGTGCTGACGCGGCCGTTGCAGCTCATTCCGGTGCTGTTCGGGATCAGCATCCTGTCCTTCTTCCTGGTGAAGTCGATCCCGGGCGACCCGGTGCGACTGCTGCTCGGCACCAAATCGACACCGGAGGCGGTGGCGCGCATTCGCGCGCAATACGGCCTCGATGAATCCCTGCCAGTGCAATACCTCCATTTCCTGGAAAACCTGACGCGGGGCGAGATGGGCCATTCCCTGCTCTACAAGATGCCCGTCCTGCCACTGATCGCCGAACGCGTGCTTCCCACTTTTCTGCTGGTCGTTGGCAGCGTGCTGCTGACCCTACTCATCGCGGTGCCGCTGGCCAGTCTCGCCGCGCTGAAGCGCGGCACGGCGGCCGACCACGCCATTCGCGGCTTCACGACGGCCGGGCTGGGCTTCCCCGCCTTCTGGCTCGGCATCATGCTGATCATCCTGTTCAGCGTGAAGCTCGGCCTGTTCCCGGTCGCCGGGTTCGGCGAGGATGCGCTCACCATGTTGCACCACATGGTGCTGCCGTGCCTGACGGTGGCGCTGGCCCTCTCGGCGATCGTGACGCGCAACCTGCGCGCCAGCATGATCGCGGAACTGGCTTCCGACCATGCCACCGCGGCGCGGGCCAAGGGCCTGCCGGAAAGCTGGGTGTTCCGCCGCCACGTGCTGCCCAACTCGCTCATCCCCACCATCAACCTGCTCGCCATCAACGTGGGCTGGCTGATCGGCGGCAGCGTGGTGGTGGAGACGGTCTTCTCGCTGCCCGGCATGGGACAATTGCTGGTACGCGCCATCTTTACCCGCGACTACATGGTGGTGCAGGGCGTCACCCTGGTCTTCGCCTGTGCCACCGTGTTGTTGAATTTTGTCGCCGACCTGCTCACGGTTGCGGCGGATCCGCGGGTGAAGCTATGAGCGCGGAAGCCCTCTCGCGCGGCAACTGGCTCGGCCGCGGCTTCGCGACGCTGGGCCTCGGCCACGCCAACCTCAACCTGGTCCTAGGTGGCGCCATCATCCTCGGCTGGGCGTTGATCGCGGTCTTCGCGCCCTGGATCGCACCCTATGACCCGATCGCGCACAACCTGCCGGAGAAGCTGCTGGGCCCGGGCCTGTCGCATCCGCTGGGCACCGACAATTTCGGCCGCGACATCCTGTCCCGCGTCATCTACGGGGCGCGCATCGACCTGCAGATGGGCATTCTCGGCGTCCTGTTCCCCTTCCTCATCGGCACCACGCTTGGCGCCGTCGCCGGTTATGCCGGCGGCTGGGTCGACATCCTGCTGATGCGGATTCTCGACGTCGTCCTGGCCTTTCCGTTCCTGGTGCTGATGCTGGCCATCATCGCCATCCTGCAGCCGGGGCTGACCAGCTTCTACATCGCGCTCGCCCTGGTGGGCTGGGTCTCCTATGCGCGGCTGGTGCGGGCGCAGGTGCTGGTGCTGAAGACCAGTGATTTCGTGCTGGCGGCGCGCTCGCTCGGCTTCGGCCGCCTTCGCATTCTGTTCCGCCACATCCTGCCGAATTGCATCGCCGGCTCCATCGTCTTCTCGATGTCGGACGTCGTGCTGGTGGTCCTGGCTGGCTCCTCCATCTCGTATCTGGGCCTTGGCGTGCAGCCGCCGACCGCCGAATGGGGCGTGATGATCGCGGAGGGGCAGAACTTCATCACCACCGCCTGGTGGATCACCACCTTCCCGGGCCTCGCCATCGTCCTGATGGCCTTCGGCTTCAGCCTGCTCGCGGACGGGCTGGCCGAGCGCTTCGGGCTGAGGCAGCCATGAGCCTGCTTGCCGTCCGCGACCTGGCGATCGCCGCCGGCCGCCACCTGCTGGTCGAGGACATCGATCTCGACCTGTCCGAGGGCGAAGTGCTGGGCCTGGTCGGCGAAAGCGGCTCGGGCAAGACGATCACCTGCCGCGCGCTGATGCGCCTTCTGCCCGAGGGCCAGTTACGCATCACGCGGGGCAGCGTCGCGCTCAACGGCCGCGACCTCGTGCCGCTGAGCGAGGCCGCGATGCGCAAGGTGCGCGGGGTGGAGGTCGGCATGATCTTCCAGAATCCGAACTCGCATCTCGATCCCGTCATGCGGATCGGCGACCAGATCGCCGAGAGCGTGCGCTATCACGAGGGCGCCTCGCGGGCGGATGCCCGCAAGCGCGCCATCGACCTGCTCCGCCAGGTCGGCATCCCGGATCCGGCGGGCCGCATTTCCGCCTTCCCGCACGAATTCTCCGGCGGGATGCGCCAGCGCGCCATGATCGCCGTGGCGCTGGCCTGCCGGCCCCGGCTGCTGATCGCCGACGAGCCGACCACGGCACTGGACGTCACCGTGCAGGCGCAGGTGCTGCGCCTGCTGCTCGACCTGCGCGACCGGCTCGGCCTCGCCATCATTCTGGTGACCCACAATCTCGGGGTGGTGGCGCAGACCTGCGATTCGCTAGCGGTCATGTATGCTGGTCGGGTGATGGAGCGCGGCCCGAAGCGCGACCTGCTGCGGGCGCCGGCCCATCCCTACACCGAGGCGCTGCTGAAGTGCCAGCCGGGATCAGCCGCGCCCGCCGCGCAGCTGCCGGCGATTCCGGGCCAGCCGCCGTTGGCCGGCGTCTTTCCGGAGGGCTGCCGCTTCCATCCGCGCTGCCCGCGCGCCGCCGGGATTTGCCGCGAACGGCCGGCCCTGCTGCCGGCCGGCGGCAAGCGCCTCGTCGCCTGCCACTTCGCCGCTCCGCCGAGGGCCGCCTGATGACCGCGGCCGCACCCCTGTTGCAGGTGCGCGACCTGGAGGTGCGGTTCCGTGCCGGCGGCATCGACCTGCCCGGATTGAACGTGCCCGGCTTCGGCGCGCGCTATGTCAATGCTGTCAACCGTGTCAGCCTGTCGGTCGCGCCGGGCGAGACGATCGGCATCGTCGGCGAATCCGGCTGCGGCAAGAGCACGCTCGGCCGCGCTATTCTCGGCCTGGTCGAAACCCAGGGCGGCGAGGTGCGATTCGCGGGCGATCCGGTCGCCCCGCGCGACAGAACCTCGATCGCCCGCCTGCGGGCGCGGGCCGCCATGATCTTCCAGGACCCCTACGCGTCGCTCAACCCGAAGCTCGACATCGGCGAGGCGATTGCCGAGGTTCTGCGGGTGCACGGCAAGGCCGCGCCCGACGCGATCGCGGCGCGCGTGGCCGAGCTGCTACGCCTCGTGGGATTGTCCCCGGAACTCGCCCGGCGCAAGCCGCACCAGTTGAGCGGCGGCCAGTGCCAGCGGGTCGGTATTGCCCGTGCGCTCGCCATCGAGCCCAGCCTGATCATCGCCGATGAATGCGTCGCGGCGCTCGACGTCTCGATCCAGGCGCAGATCCTGAACTTGTTGATGGAGCTGCAGCGGCGCATGAGTCTGTCGCTTGTCTTCATCTCGCACGATCTCGGCGTGGTGCGGCATCTCTGCCGCCGCGTCGCGGTCATGTATCTCGGGCGCATTGTCGAGATTGGGCTCACGGAAGATGTCTTCGCGGCGCCAAGGCATCCATACACCCGCGCCTTGCTGGCCGCCGTGCCGGACATCGACCCCGACCGCGCCCTCGCTCCGGCGCAATTGCGCGGCGAACCTCCGAGTCCGCTCGATTTGCCGGCTGGCTGCCCCTTCCATCCGCGCTGCCCGCACGCGCAAGAGATTTGCGCGCGCGGCGTCGTGCCGGAACTGCGGAGAACGGGCGATATCCGGGTCGCCTGCCATTTCGACCTGCCACCAATGACTCAACAGGGAGAGGACCCATGAAATCGAAGCTGAAATACGGACTGATTCTGGCCGGGGCGCTGGCCGTGCTCGCCGGCGACATCGCCGCGGCGGCGGCAGAGGGCGTGCTCACCATCGGGCGGCGCGAGGACGGCACCACCATGGACCCGATCAAGTCGGCGCAGAACGTCGACTTCTGGGTCTTCTCCAACATGTATGACGTGCTGGTGCGCGTCGACAAGACCGGCACTAAGTTGGAGCCGGGCCTCGCCGAGAGCTGGACCGTGTCCGACGACCAGAAGACCTACACCTTCAAGCTGCGCGAGGCGAAATTCTCCGACGGCACGCCTATCACCGCCGGCGACGCCGCCTGGAACCTGCTCCGCATCCGCGATCACCCCGAATCGCTGTGGCGAGATACCTACAGCGTGATCAACGATGCCGCTGCCACCGACGACAAGACCCTGGTCGTGACGCTGAAGCAGCCGACGGCCCCGTTCCTGTCGACCCTCGCCATGCCCGGCATCTCCATCCTGTCCCGGAAGGCGGTGGAGGCGGACGAGGCCGGCGTGTCCGACCATCCGGTCTCTTCCGGCGCATTCGTGATGAAGGAATGGCGGCGCGGCGATAAGGTGGTCCTTGAGCGCAACCCGAACTTCTGGGAAGCAGCCCGCGTGCAGCTCGATGGCGTCGAATGGATTTCCGTGCCCGACGACAACACCCGCGTGCTGAAGCTGCAGGCAGGTGAGCTCGATTGCGGTATCTTCATACCATTCTCCCGCATCGCCGAGCTGAAGCAGGACCCCAAGCTCAACGTGCTGCTCGATCCTTCCACCCGCGAGGATCACCTGCTGATCAACCACGAGCACCCGCCGCTGGACAAGAAGGAGGTGCGCCAGGCCCTCGACATGGCGATCGACGAGCAGTCCATCGTCGACACTGTCACCTTCGGCGTCGGCACGGTCGCCAATTCCTACATCCCGGCGGGCGCCCTCTATTACTACGCCGACAACCTGAAGCGGCCCTACGACCCGGCCAAGGCCAAGGAGATGCTGGAGGCGGCGGGCGCGGCCGGGATGACACTGCAATACAACGTCGAGGCCGGCAACGAGGTGGACGAGCAGATCGCCGTGCTGATCCAGCAGCAGGCCGCGCAGGCGGGCATAAACATCAACATCGTGAAGATCGACCCGGCCGCCGGCTGGGACGAGCTGGTCGCCGGCAACTACGACATCTCGGTCAACTACTGGACTAACGACATCATCGACCCCGACCAAAAGACCACCTTCGTCCTCGGCCATGACGCCAACATGAACTACATGACCCGCTACAAGAACGACGCGGTGAAAGACCTGGTGGCCAAGGCGCGCGTCGAGTTCGATCCGGTGAAGCGCGAGCAGATGTACGTCGATCTGCAGAAGATGGCGAAGGAGGATGTGAACTGGATCGACCTCTATTACAGCCCCTACCGCAATGCCTGCGGCAAGCATGTCGACGCCTTCTACCAGAACCCGCTCGGCCGCTTCTTCCTTGAGGACACGAAGAAGATGTAGCCCGCCCTAATCCCCGCCCTCATCGTTGCCGGGCCGGCCCGGCAGTCAGGGAAACCTGGATCACCGGGCTCGCTGCTGCCGCAGCGGCCCGGTGGCGATGGCTCGGGAAAGCCCCTTGGACACGCCCGCCCCAATCGGGCATAACGCGCCGCATGGGACGGGAGCCTGCCGCAGCCGACAAGCCGAAGCCGCCGGAGAAGAGCGAATCCGGCGCCCTGGTGCTGTCCGCCCGCGCGGTGGCGCTGGAGCTGCTGGAAGCGGTGCTGAAGAAGCGGAAGCCGCTCGACGAGGCCTTCAACGAGCATGCCGACCTTGGCCGCCTGGTCAACCGCGACCGGCAATTCGTCCGTGCGCTGGTCACCTGCACGCTACGCCATCTGGGCCAGATCGACCACGTTCTGGCGCAATGCCTGGAAAAGCCGCTCCCCGCCCGCGCCGCCGCCATCCGCAACATCCTGCGCCTCGGCACCGCGCAGACCCTGTTCCTGAAGACCCCCGCCCATGCCGCGGTCGACACCATGGTGACCCTGGCCGGCAAGCGCGGCGGCGAAGCCGGCTACAAGGGCCTGGTCAACGCGGTGCTGCGGCGCATCGCGCGCGAGGCGGACCTGTTCCGCCAGTTCGCGCCGGGCAACGGCAATTTCACCGGCGCCATCTCGCTCCCCGACTGGCTGTGGCAGAGCTGGGTCAAGGCCTATGGCGTGCGACAGGCGACGCAGATCGCCATCGCCCATCTGGAGGAACCGACGCTGGATTTCACCGTGCGCCGCGATCCCGCGCATTGGGCGAAGATGCTGGGCGGCGAAGTCCTGCCCTCCGATACCGTGCGCCGCCCGGCCCATGCGCCGGACAATTACCGCCCCTCGCCGCGTATCGAGGACCTGCCCGGCTTCGCCGAGGGCATGTGGTGGGTGCAGGATCTCGGCGCATCGCTGCCCACCAAGCTGCTGATCGGCATGTTCGGCGGCAGCCTGACCGGCCGGCGCGCGCTCGACATGTGCGCCGCGCCCGGCGGCAAATCGGCGCAGCTGGCTCTGGCCGGCGCGCAGGTGGTTGCCCTCGACCGTTCGCGCAAGCGGCTGGAAAGGGTGGCCGAGAACATGAAGCGGCTGCGCCTCGACGTGACCTGCGAAGTGGCCGATGCCACTTTGTGGCGCAAGGCCAAGGATTTCGACCTCGTGCTGCTGGACGCGCCCTGCACCGCCACGGGGACCATCCGCCGCCACCCCGACGTCGCCTGGCTCAAGGACCCGCGCGACGTCGCCAAGCTCTCCGCCAGCCAGGACAAGCTGCTCGATTCCGCGGTGGCGCTGGCCAAGCCCGGCGGTGTCATTCTCTACTGCACCTGCTCGCTGCAACTCGAAGAGGGGCCGGAACGCATCGCCGCGGCGCTGAATCGCCACCCGAACCTGGCGCGCGCGCCGATCACGGCCGAGGAGCTCTACGGCTTCAAGGAGCTGGTGACGCCGGAAGGCGACCTCCGCTCGCTGCCCTCGCACCTGGCGCAGCTCGGCGGCATCGACGGCTTCTATGCGGCGCGGCTGGTGAAGCGCGACTGAGACCCCTCAACCGGCGGTGAATTCCATTCGAGCCGCGCGCTTGTCATAGGCGCGGGCAAGTGCCGCTTCGCGGTCGGCGAACAGATCGTCGCCCTGCTTCGTCGCACGCAGCAATCTCCGCTCGATCTCTCCATGCGGCATGATCGCGCCGTCGGCCAGGATGTGCGCGATCTCGCGGCCGCGTTGCACCAGGTCGCGCGCCACCAGGATGGTGCGGTGGCAATCGAGCGGCTCCCGCTCCGCGCACATGAGCGCGATGCGTTTGAGCGGCTCCGCCGCGATCAACGCGTCGATGGCGTCCTTGAAGGCCGCTGTCGCCGCGATGCGCGCATAGCTTGCCCTGCCATTGTCGTAGCAGGCCGGGTCTTTCGGCCGGGCGCCCAGCGCATCGCCGAGGAACCAGTATTCGATGCCGGCCTCCCTCAACGATGCCGCCAGCGCCTTCCGGCTGAATTGCGGAAAGCGGCGCGAGAAAGGCACCGAGCGCAAATCTGCCACGCATTGGATGCCAGCGCCCCGCAACAGCGCCAGGAAATGCGCGATCGGATAGTTGGAATGGCCGATGGTCCAGAGAACTCGCGACTCCGCTACTCCGCCGTCATGGCCGGGCTTGGCCCGACCATCCACGAGTTTCTATGGGCAAGCACGACCAGCTGCAGGCAAGCTCGTGGATGCCAGGACCAGGTCCTGGCATGACGTGAGTGAGGCTGCAGCGGTGCGTGTTCCTCACGCCCAATCCAGGATCACCTTGCCCGACTGCCCGCTCAGCATGATCTCGAAGCCCTGCTTGAACTCCGTCACCGGCATCCGGTGGGTGAGGATCGGCGTCAGGTCGAGGCCGCTCTGCAGCATGGCGATCATCTTGTACCAGGTCTCGAACATCTCGCGGCCATAGATGCCCTTGATCTCGAGGCCCTTGAAGATGACCTGGTTCCAGTCGATGGCGGTGTTGGCGGGCGGGATGCCGAGCAGCGCGATCTTGCCGCCGTGGTTCATGTGCTCCAGCATCTGCGCGAAGGCGGTCGGCACGCCGGACATTTCCAGGCCGACGTCAAAGCCCTCGACCATGCCGAGATCCGTCATCACGTCCTTCAGGCTGCCCTTGGCGACGTTGACGGCGCGGCTGGCACCCATCCTGCGGGCGAGGTCGAGGCGGTAATCGTTCACGTCGGTGATGACGATGTGGCGCGCGCCGACATGGCGGCAGATGGCGGCGGCCATGATGCCGATCGGCCCCGCCCCGGTGATCAGAACATCCTCGCCCACCAGATTGAAGCTGAGCGCGGTATGCGTGGCGTTGCCGAAGGGGTCGAGGATGGAGGCCATCTCGTCGCTGATCCCGTCGGGGATCTTGAAGGCGTTGACCGCGGGGATGGCGAGGTATTCGGCGAAGGCGCCGGCGCGGTTGACGCCGACGCCGACGGTGTTGCGGCAGAGATGTCGGCGCCCGGCGCGGCAATTGCGGCAGAAGCCGCAGGTGATGTGGCCCTCGCCCGAGACTCGGTCGCCGATGGCGAAGCCGCGCACCTCGACGCCCATGTCGACGATCTCGCCGACATATTCGTGGCCGACCTGCATCGGCACGGGGATGGTCTTCTGCGCCCAATCGTCCCATTTCCAGATGTGGCAATCGGTGCCGCAGATCGCCGTTTTCCGGATCCTGATCAGCACATCGTTGTGGCCGACCTCGGGCTTCGCCACGTCGGTGAGCGTCAAGCCCGGCGCCCGTTCGAGTTTCGCCAAAGCGCGCATGGTCACACCGCCTTCTTCTGCGCGCCTATGGCGCCCAATTGCCGGCCCACCTTGGCGAAGGCCGCCACCGCCTGGGCAATGTGCTCCGGCGTGTGCGCCGCACTCATCTGGGTGCGGATGCGCGCCTGACCCTTGGGCACGACGGGGAAGGAAAAGCCAATCACATAGATCCCTTCTTCCAGCAGCGCGTCGGCCATGCGGGTCGCGAGCGCCGCGTCGCCCAGCATCACCGGGATGATGGGATGGTCCCCCGGCACCAGGGTGAAGCCGAGCTCGGTCATCGCCTTGCGGAACACGCGGCCGTTCTCGATCACCTTGCGCCGCTCCTCCGCCCCCTCCTCGGTCTGCAGCAATTCCAGCACCGCGAGCGAGGCGACCACAATGCTCGGCGCCAGCGCATTGGAGAAGAGATAGGGCCGCGAGCGTTGCCGCAGCAGGTCAACGACGCTCTTGCGCGCGGCGACATAGCCGCCGGAGGCGCCGCCCAGCGCCTTGCCGAGCGTGCCGGTGATGATGTCGACGCGGCCCTCGACGTCGCAATATTCCGGCGTGCCGCGGCCATGCGCGCCGATGAAGCCGACCGCATGGCTGTCATCGACCATGACCAGCGCGTTGTAGCGCTCGGCCAGGTCGCAGATGGATTTGAGGTCGGCGATGATGCCGTCCATCGAGAACACGCCGTCGGTGGCGATCAGCTTGAAGCGCGCGCCGGCTTCGTCCGCCGCCTGCAGCTGCGCCTCCAGGTCGCCCATGTCGTTGTTGCGGTAGCGGAAGCGCTTGGCCTTGCACAGCCGGATGCCGTCGATGATCGAGGCGTGGTTGAGCGCGTCGGAGATGACAGCGTCCTCTTCGCCTAAAATCGTCTCGAACAGCCCGCCATTGGCGTCGAAGCAGGAGGAATAGAGGATCGACTCCTCCATCCCCAGGAACTTGGCGATTGCTTCCTCCAACTCGCGATGGATGTTCTGGGTACCGCAGATGAATCGCACCGAGGCCATGCCGAAGCCGTGGCTGCGCAAGCCGTCCGCCGCCGCGTCGATCAAACGCGGATCGTCGGCCAGGCCCAGATAGTTGTTGGCGCAGAAATTCAGCACTTCGCGCCCGTCGGCGAGGCGGATGGCGGGACCTTGCGGCGTGCCGATCAGGCGCTCGGCTTTCCAGAAGCCGTCCGCCTTGATCTGCGCGAGGGTCTTGTCGAGCTCGGTGTAGAATGCGGCCTGCATGGCCGGTGCCTCCATTGCAATCGTCGCTCGATGCCCTCCCTTCTTTCTCGTCATTGCCGGGCTTGACCCGGCAATCCAAATTTGGATCCCCGGGTCAAGCCCGGGGATGACGAGGGGGAACATGGGGTCGAGCGTGAACTGGACTCTAGGCCCTCCACCCCGCCTGCTCAAATTCCATTTCCGCTGCCGGGAACCCCCGGCGCAGCATGCACTTGATCTCCATACGGCAACCAGGGACACGGGACCATGGGCGACACCGCACGCAAGACCGGATTGCAGGGCTTCATCATCGATTGCCGCACCGACGACATCGACGGGGCGGCCAGGTTCTGGTCCGAGGCGCTCCGCCTGAAGTTGGACCCGGCCGCCGATTCCGGCGATCCGGGCTATCGCCACCTGGAAGCCGGCCCCGGCGGGCTGGACATCGAGATCCAGAAGGTCGACCACGACAGCCGGGTCCATCTCGACCTCCAGGCCGAGGACGTGGCGGCCGAGGTCGAGCGGCTGGTCGGCCTGGGCGCCACCATCTTCAAGCAGGTCAAGGATTGGGTGGTGATGGAGGCCCCGACGGGCCATCGCTTCTGCGTCGTGCCGGCCAGGAACCGGCCGCCGCCGAAATAGCGGCCAAATGCGTGCAGGCGCCAAATGCGCGCAGGCGGTTGCGCTTTCTTGCCCCCGACTCCCCGCCGATGCTAAAGCATCGGTCCATGCAGCAGACGACGAAAATCGCCCCCTCGATCCTCTCCGCCGATTTCGCCAGGCTCGGCGAGGAGGTGCGCGCCATCACCGAGGCCAAGGCCGATTACGTCCATGTCGACGTCATGGACGGGCATTTCGTGCCCAACATCACCATCGGCGCGATGGTGGTGAAGGCGCTGCGGCCGCATTCGGCGCTGCCTTTCGACGTGCATCTGATGATTGCGCCGGTCGACGCCTTCATCGCCGAGTTCGCCCAGGCCGGCGCCGACATCATCACCTTCCACCCGGAGGCCGGGCCGCATCCACACCGCACGATCCAGCTGATCAAGTCGCTGGGGAAGAAGGCCGGTCTGTCGCTCAACCCCGGCACCCCCCTGACCGCGGTGGAATGGCTGCTGCCCGACATCGACCTGGTCCTGGTAATGAGCGTCAATCCCGGCTTCGGCGGGCAGAAATTCATCGACTCCAGCCTGCACAAGATCAAGGAGCTGCGCCGCCGCATCGACGCGGTCTCGGAAGCGCAGGGCGGGCGGCCGATCGACCTGGAGGTCGACGGCGGCATCAACATCGCGACGGCCAAGCAGGCCATCGCCGCCGGCGCCGACGTGCTGGTGGCCGGCACGGCGACGTTCCAGGGCGGCGCGGCGGAATATGCGCCGAACATCGCGGCGCTCCGCGGGTAAGCTCCCGGTCCCGGTCGCGAATTGGCCGCAATTGTTCGCCAGAATGCCGCTATTGAGCATGTCATTGTTGCGTTGAACATCGAGAGGTCCGGGCCGATGACGGCCATCGCCGAAGCACCGCGCAAATCAGCCGCAAGGAAGCCGCGCCGCGGCAATCGCCGGCCCAAATTGCTGGCGCCGCGGCTGCAGACGCTGTTCGCCCTGCCGCCGGCGCTGCTGCTGTCGCGCGCCTGGCGCCGGCTGGCCCAGCCGCTTTACCGCAGCGGCCTGTGGGCGGCGACGCTGGGCAACCGGTCGAGCGGCGAACTCGCGGCCCTGCCCACGGATCTGTGGCCGGCCGACGAGCGCAACGGCATGGCTTTGCTGCATGGCGAGTTCCGCTGCGGCGCCGAGCTGGTGCGCAACCCGAAGCCGCTCTTGAACGCGGTGGGGGTGAGCCAGGCCTGGCAGGAATGGATGGCGGGCTTCGCCTGGCTCGACGATCTGCGCGCCACCGGGGGGCCTGCGACGCGCCAGACGGCGCGGCAGCTGGTCCTCGCCTGGTTTGCTGAGACGGCAGCCTACGATTCGCTGACCTGGCGGTCCGATTTGCTGGCGGCGCGGCTGCGCCGCTGCCTCGTCAACGCCGCGTTCCTCGAAGTCAACAGCGACGCCTTGTTCCGCGCCCATCTGCTGCGCAGCCTGAATCGCCAGGCCGAGCATCTGTCGCGCGCTTTGCCCGACGGGCTGATCGGCGCGAAGCTGCTGAAGGCCGTCGCCGCCCTGCTGCTCGCCGCTTTGCTGCTGCCGCAGAACGAGCGCGCGGTGGAGAAATGGCTGCGCCGGGGGTTGACGCTGCTCGAGCGCGAACTAGCGGCGCAGATTCTGCCCGATGGCGGCCATATCGAGCGCAGCCCGGCCGTGATGCTGGATTTGCTCGAGCACCTGCTCGATTTGCATCACGCCTTCACGCTGACGCGCCGCGCCGCGCCCGACCAGCTCGCGTCCAGCATCGAGAATCTGGCCGCCGCCTTGCGCCTGCTGACCCATCCCGATGGCGGGCTGGCGCTGTTCAACGATTCCAGCGAGGAGAGCCCGGCGGAAGTCGGCCTCGCTCTATTCCGCGCCGCCGCCTTGCGGAACGGCGAATTGCGCGAGCTCAGCCAGTTGCCGCAGACCGGATTCCAGCGCGTCACCGCCGGCAAGACGACGCTGATCGCCGATGCCGGCGCGCCGCCGCCGCATGGCTACGATGCCCACGCCCATGCCGGCACGCTCTCTTTCGAGTTGAGCCACGGCGCCGAGCGCATCATCGTCAATTGCGGCGCCCATCCGGTCGCGCCCGAATGGCGCGCCGTGCAAGGCGCCACGGCGGCGCATTCGACCCTGGTGGTGGACGACACCAATTCCTCGATGCTGCTGCCGCCCATTGGAAATTCGGGCGGCGGCCTGGCGCTGACACCCAAATCCGTGCTGGCGCGGCGCGAGGCGACCGAGGCGGGGCAATGGCTCGACATGCGCCACAACGGCTATGATGAGCCCTTCGGCCTGACCCATCGCCGGCGGCTGTTCCTCTCCGCCGACGGCAACGAGCTGATGGGCGAGGAGCTGCTGGCGGGGCGCGGCGGCAATGCCTTCGCCTTGCGCTTCCATCTGCACCCCGCGGTGCAGGCCTCCGTCACCCAGAACGGCCAGGCCGCCCTGCTCAAGCTGCCCGGCGCCGGCGGCTGGCGCCTCCGGGTCCAGGGCGGCGACCTCAACCTCGCCGACAGCATCTATCTCGGCCACAAGGGCCAGGTGCGCCGGTCGCAGCAATTGCTGGTGCTGGGCCTGATCGAGGGCGACGAGACCCATCTCAAATGGGCTTTGCAAAAGGAAGGCGTCCGGCGATAAAGGCCCGCCTTTCTCCCCTGCCGTGAGCTCTCTATGTCCGCCAGCGACCGCCCCATCCGCCGCGCCCTGCTTTCCGTCTCCGACAAGACCGGCCTGGTCGACCTGGCCCGGTTCCTGAGCGCGCGCGGGGTGCAGCTGCTGTCGACCGGCGGCTCGGCCCAGGCCCTGCGCCAGGCTGGCCTTGCCGTCACCGACGTCTCCGAGCATACCGGGTTCCCCGAGATCATGGACGGACGGGTGAAGACGCTGCACCCGAAAATCCATGGCGGACTGCTGGCGCGGCGCGACCTGCCGGAACACGTGGCGGCGCAGGGCGCCCACGGCATCGCCGACATCGATCTGCTGGTGGTCAACCTCTATCCCTTCGAAGCGACGGTGGCGAAGGGCGCCGACCGCGATACCACCATCGAGAACATCGACGTGGGCGGCCCGGCGATGCTCCGCGCCGCGGCGAAGAACCACGATTTCGTCACCGTCGTGGTCGAGCCCGGCGATTACGACGCATTGAAGCGCGAAATGTCGGCGCAGGACGGCGGCACCAGCCTCGCCTTCCGCCGCGACCTGGCGCGCAAGGCCTTCGCCCGCACCGCCGCCTATGACGCCGCCATCGCGCAGTGGATGGCGGGCGATCTCGGCGAGCCCTTCCCCGAACGCATGACCCTCGCCGGGACGCGGCAGGCGCTGCTGCGCTACGGCGAGAACCCACACCAGCGCGCCGCCTTCTACGTCACCGGCCAGGCCATCCCCGGCCTCGCCACCGCGAAGCAGTTGCAGGGCAAGGAGCTCAGCTACAACAACCTCAACGACACCGACGCGGCCTGGGAGCTGGTGGCTGAGTTCGCGGCACCCGCCATCGCCATCATCAAGCATGCCAATCCCTGCGGCGTAGCCACCGACGCCAGTCTTGCGGCCGCCTATGAGCGCGCGCTCGCCTGCGACCCGGTCAGCGCTTTCGGCGGCATCATCGCCGCCAATCGCCCGCTCGACGGCAAGACGGCGGAATTGATCGGCCGCATCTTCTCCGAGGTCATCATCGCCCCCGGCTTTTCCCCCGAAGCACGCGCGGCGCTCGGCGCCAGGAAGAACCTGCGCCTGCTGGAAACCGGCGGCATGCCGGATTCCGCGCGCGGCGGCCTCACCTTCAAGAGCCTGGCCGGCGGCTTCCTGGCCCAGGACCGCGACGCCGCGCGCATTGCGGCTGGAGACCTGAAGGTCGTCACCAAACGCAAGCCGAGCGAAAGCGAGATCGCCGACCTGCTCTTCGCCTTCATGGTGGCGAAGCATGTGAAGTCCAATGCCATCGTCTACGCCAAGGCCGGCGCGACGGTCGGCATCGGCGCCGGGCAGATGAGCCGGGTCGATTCCTCGCGCATCGCCGCCTGGAAATCGGCCGAAGCGGCGAAGGCCGCGAGCCAGTCGGAGAGCTGGGCCAAGGGCTCGGTCGTCGCCTCCGACGCCTTCTTCCCCTTCGCCGACGGTCTGCTCGCAGCGGCCGAGGCCGGCGCCACCGCCGTGATCCAGCCCGGCGGCTCCATGCGCGACGACGAGGTGATCGCCGCCGCCGATTCCGCCGGCTTGGCCATGGTCTTCACCGGCACCCGGCATTTCCGGCACTGATTCAACTCAAATAGACAATTCCCTTCCCCCCTCGCGGGGGAAGGCAGCGGAGGCTTGGCGAACGCCAGTGAGCCTAGCCGCAGCCGGATGGGGGGTCGCGCCCCACAGGCGCGCATCGCCGGAGGCGATAAGAGGCGAAGCCTACTCCGTCAGTACACCCGGCGTTGCAACACCCCCCTTCCCACCCTTCCTCCGCCCCGTCGGCGAATGCCGACATTCGTCGGCTTGGGGGGAAGGAGCAGACCGAGCTCCCCGCTTAGAATCGTCACGTCGCTGACGCGCGGACTTCGTGTAAGCTCCCCGCATGCCCAAGCCCATCGACCTTCCCGCCTACGAGACCGTCGCCCTCGTTCTGCAGGGCGGCGGGGCGCTCGGCTCGTACCAGGCCGGGGTCTATGAGGGCCTGCACGAGGCCGGCATCCTGCCCAACTGGTTTGCCGGCATTTCCATCGGCGCGGTCAATGCCGCGATCCTCGCCGGCAACGCGCCGGAGAGGCGCCTGGAGCGGCTCAATGACTTCTGGGACACCATCTGCCGCTCGGCACTCACCCCCGCTCTGGCGGTGGAGGAGTGGCTCGCCGCCTTGGCCGGCGACGGGCCGGGCCGCGCGGGCTTGAGCGCCTTCGCCGCCGGCCGCGCCTTGCTTGGCGGGCAGGAAGGATTCTTCGCCCCGCGCATGCCGCCGCCGTTCCTGTGGCCCTTCGGCGGCGCGGCGGCGACCAGCTTCTACGACACCGCGCCCTTGAAGGCGACGCTGGAGCGGCTGGTCGATTTCGACCGCATCAACGCGCGGGAGACGCGGCTCTCGGTCGGCGCGGTCGAGGTGGCAACCGGCAATTTCGCCTATTTCGACAACGCCACGCTGAAAATCGAGCCGGAGCACATCATGGCCTCCGGCGCCCTGCCGCCCGGATTCGCCGCGGTGGAGATCGAGGGCCGGCAGTTCTGGGACGGCGGCCTCGTTTCCAACACGCCCCTGACCGAGGTGTTGAGCCATGCGCCGCGCCGCGACACGCTCGCCTTCCAGGTCGACCTGTGGAGCGCGCGCGGGCCCCTACCCAAGAACCTGATGGACGTGGCCGAGCGCGAGAAGGACATCCGCTATTCCAGCCGCACCCGCATGGCGACCGACGCCGCCACCGACCTGCAATGCCTGCGCCGGGCGTTGAAGCGCGCGCTCGATGCCCTGCCGCCGGAGAAAGCCGAGGACACGGAGCTTGCCGCCCTGCGCGACCTCTCCTGCTCCAAGGTCTACAACGTCATCCAGCTGGTCTATCGCGACAAGCAATATGAGGCGCAGCACAAGGATTTCGAGTTCAGCCCCACCACCATGCGCGAGCATTGGGAGGCCGGCTTGGCGGATCTCCGCGAAACGCTGAAGCACCCGGAATGGCTGGAACGGCCGAAGGGCCTCGGCGTCGCGACCCACGACGTCCATCGCGAGGAGGGGTAACGGTACGCACGACCCCTCCGGTCATGGCAAGGCTTGGCCTTGCCATCCACGAGTTTTTAGAAGCATGACCGGGTCGTGGCGGGCAAACTCGTGGATCCCAAGGCCAAGCCTTGGGATGACAACGTGCAAGCGTCAAATTGTGGTGTTACTTCGCCTTCAACGCATTCATCGCGTCGATGTATTCGAGCTGCGTCGCGGCCTTGGTGTCCGCCGCGGCCTGGAAGTATTTCCGCGCGACTTCCTTGTCGCCGGCGATCGCGGCACGTTCGCCGAGATAGTAGTTGGCCTCGCACAGCACCGGCGCGCGCAAATTCGGCGTCAACAGGTTCACACCGGCGAGCAGCGCCTCCGGCGTGCCGGTTCCCAGGAACAATTCCAGCAGCGGGCGCGGCCAGACTTCCGGCTCGAGCTTCGCCACCGCCGCCTGCAGCGCCGGGTCGTCCTTGGCGAGCTTGCCGGCGACGCGTCCCTGCGCCAGGTGCGCGCGCAAGGCGGCGTAGGGATTGTCCGCCCGCAGCTTCAGCGCGGTGGCGAAATCCGCCGCCGCCGCCTTGAACTTGCCGGCGGCATAGTTGGCACGGCCGCGGTTGTAGGCCGCCGCCGCGGAGCTCGGCTCCAGCTTCAGCAAGGCCGAGAAATCCTTGGCCGCCGCATCGTAGCGGCCGGCGCGGATGTTGAGCCCGCCGCGGTCGACCAGCGCATCCATGTCGTCCGGCGCCTGGGCCAGCACCTGGTCGAGATCGGCGATCGCCGCCGCGTCGTCGCCGCGTTGCGATTGCACCCAGGCGCGGGCATAGAGCGTGTTGGGATCGTTCGGCACCGCTTCCAGCAGCGCGTCGAAATCGCCCAGCGCCTGGTCCCACTTGCCGAGCTTGCTGTAGGCGGCGCCGCGGTTGAAGCGCGCGTCGGTCGCATCCGGCGCGAATTTCAGCGCCTGGTCGAAATCGCGGAGCGCGGCATCGTACTGGCCGAGCGCCGCATAGCCGAGCCCGCGCTGGTAGAGCGCCTGCGCCAGTTCCTTGCCCTGCAGCAGCCGCGTCTCGATGAGCCGCGTGCAGGCCAGCACCTGGTCGTTGGGCGTGGCCGGCTTGGCGCAGGCCTCAGTCATCGCCTTCACCTCGCCGTCCTGCGCGTCGGCGAGGGCGGGGGTGGAGAGAAGCAGCGAGACAACGGCAAGACCGAGCAGGCCCCCTCCCCTACCCTCCCCCCTTCGGGTGGAGGGCGTCTGACGGAGCGCGTTGCGGTCCCCTCCACCCGAAGGGGGGAGGGCTAGGGAGGGGGCGGCTCGGTGGAAGATGCCAAACAGAATCGTCAAGCCGATGCGCGCGCTTCGGCAGCGTCACGTTCCGAGCGCCGTTGCTTCACGCTGTCGCTCTTCAGCTGGCCGCAGGCGGCCATGATGTCCTCGCCGCGCGGGGTCCTGACCGGGCTGGCATAGCCGGCGTTGAACACGATGTCGCTGAAGGCGGCGATGCGCTCGGGCGTCGAGCGCTCGAACGGCGCGCCCGGCCAGGGGTTGAAAGGAATGAGGTTCACCTTGGCCGGAATGCCCTTCAGCAGCTTGACCAGGGCGCGCGCCTCGGCCGGGCTGTCGTTCACATCCTTCAGCATCACGTATTCGAAGGTGATGCGCCGCGCGTTGTTGAGGCCCGGATAGTTGCGGCAGGCGTTCAGCAATTCGGCGATCGGGTATTTCTTGTTGATCGGCACGATGCGGTCGCGCAACTCGTCGGTGACGGCATGCAGCGAGATCGCCAGCATGACGCCGAGCTCGGCGCCGCAGCGCTCGATCATCGGCACCACGCCGGCGGTCGAGAGCGTGATCTTGCGCCGCGAGATGGCGATGCCCTCGTGGTCCATGACGATCTTCAGCGCCTTGGCCACGTTGTCGAAATTGTAGAGCGGCTCGCCCATGCCCATCATCACGATGTTGGAGAGCAGGCGGCCCTCCTGCGGGCTCGGCCATTCGCCGAGCGCGTCGCGCGCGTTCATCACCTGCGCCACGATCTCCGGCGCGGTCAGATTGCGCACCAGGCGCTGGGTGCCGGTGTGGCAGAACTTGCAGGTCAAGGTGCAGCCGACCTGGGAGGAGACGCAGAGCGTGCCGCGATCCTCCTCAGGGATATGCACCGATTCCACTTCCTGCCCGTCGGCGAATTTCAGCAGCCATTTGCGGGTGCCGTCGATCGACTGGCGGTCGACGCTGATCGCCGGCCGCGCGAGCGTGAAACGCTGCGCCAGCTCGGCGCGGAAATCCTTGGACAGGTTGCTCATGGCGGCGAAATCGACGGCGCCGCGGTGATAGATCCAGTGCCAGAGCTGGCGGGCGCGGAAGGCCGGCTGGCCGATCTCCGCCAAAGTCGCCGCCAGCTCCTCGCGCGACAAGCCGATGAGGTTGGCGCGCCCGTCGGCATCCGCCGGCAGCGCTGCTACCTCCGGCGTCACGGCCGGCTCGCTCTCACCCATCGCACCCATGAATCGAACAGTCTCTCTATTTCACGCCGCAGGCTTCGCTGATCGCCTCATAGGCCTTGGTGAAGCCCTCGAGGGAAAACGTGTCCTGCGAGGCGACACCCTTGCTGCTGAGCCCGGTCACCACCAGGTTGTCGCCCTTCTTCATCTGCGCCACCAGCTTGCTGTCCAGGCTGGCTTCGCGGATCCAGACCCGGTCGCCGTCGGTCAGGCGCATGTTGATGTTGCCGCCCTTGTCGACCTTGATCTTGGTCGGCCTGCTCTTGCTCGGCTCGAATCCGAGCGCCACGCTGACCTGGTCCCGGACCGTGCCGCCGTCAAGATGGGTCACCATCAGCCCGACTTCGCCGCGGTCGGGGATCTTCCCCAGCGACACCTGCGGGCCGGAGATGGCATAGCACAGCTTCTCGCCGCCTTCGCCTGACGTCATTGCATACCAGGCCCCGAAGGCGCCGATCTCACCGGCGCGCGCAGCCTCGGCGCCGCCCGCCAGAAGCAGGGGCAGCGACAGGCCCAGAACCATCCCCAAGGAAAATGTTCTCATAAGCTCCACCGGCAGACCGGCCGTTTATCACGAGATGGCGGCAAAAATCCAGCCTCGCTAGGACCTTAGGGGAAAAATCCAAGCCTTGTCCGTGACTTGGATCACCCCGGCGATCACCCCGGCGATCACCCCTCAGCCCTCCGCCGCCGGCTTCAGCCGCTTCTGCTTCCATTTCGGCAAGCCGCGCCTGTGCTGGGCGAGCGGCGTCACCGGCCCGCCGACCCGGACCGGGCGCTCGGCAAAGCGGCCCAGGCTGATCATCCGGTCATACATGACGATGGCCGCCGCCACCGAGACGTTGACGCAGAACCGGGTCGGGATCTTCACCACGTAGTCGCAACGCGCCGTCAGCTCCGGCGACAGCGAATCCTGCTCCGCGCCCAGCACATAGGCGGCGGCGGTCGGGTGCTTGAAGCTCGGCAAATCCACCGCGTCCTCGGTGATCTCCACCCCGATCAGCCGGCAGCCCATGGGCAAGGTGAACTGCGCCAGGCTGGGATAGACCTGGACCGGCATGTTCTCGATGGCGATCGAGGTGTCGGATTGCAGCAGCTCCGCGACGTCCAGCGCCGGCTGGATGGCGAAGGCGAAGCTGGCGCGGAAGGCGTGTGCCGTGCGCAGGATGGCGCCCAGGTTCATCGGCTTCGAGATGCCCTCGACGCCGATGCCGAAATAGCCGCGCAGGGGTCTTGGCTCGCCCGGGGGAGTAGGTCCGTTCATGGCCCGGAAGCTAGGCCAGCCCCCGCCCCTTTTGCAAGCTAGGCCGCCACCTTGGCCGGCCGCGTCGCCAGCACCAGTCCCGCCACCACCACGCCGGCGCCGGCCAGATCGCTCACCGCCGGCACCTCGCCCAGCAGCGGGATGGCGAGCAGGGTCGCCACCACCGGCTGCCCGTAGCCCAGCACGGCGACCAGCGCGGTGGGCAGCCGGCCGAGCGAGCGGTTGATCAGCAGGTAGCCGGCAAGCGTCAGCCCACCATAGAGCAGCAGATAGGCGCAGTCATAGGCATCTTGCGGCAGGAAGCGGGTCTCGAGCAGCGCCGGCGGCAGGGAGCCCAGCGCGGCGCCAAGGAAGCTCCAGGCGGTGATCGCGATGCTGGGATAGGTGCGGCAGAGCCGCGCCGTGATCAGCATGCAGCCGGCATAGAAGAAGGCGGCGATGAGGGCCAGCAGGTTGCCGGCGACCGAGGACCCGCCATCGACCGGCCCCAGGGTCATCAGCACCAGGCCGCCGAAGGCGACGAGACCGCCAAGGCCGAGCCGGCCGGTCACCGTCTCGCGCCAGATCGCCCAGCCGCCGAGCGCCACCAGCAGGGGATAGATCATCACCAGCAGGGTCGCCTCCAGGATCGTGGTGGTGTTGATGGCGCGGTTCCACAGCACCAGGTCGGCGGCCAGCAACAGCCCCGCCAGCAGCGCCCAGAGTCGCGCCCGCAGCGGCAGCGGCTCGCTCCCGCGCGCCAGCCAGAAGGCGGCCGGCGTCGCGATCAGCAGGCGCCAGAAGGCGGTCGCCGCCGCGTCGACCGGCGAATCGCGCACCAGCAGCGGGCCGAGGCCGGAGATGAACACGCCGCCCAGGGCTGAACGCAGGGCCGCGCGGTCGAGGTGGGAGGGAAGATGCGGCCTTGCCGCCAGCGCGGTCTCGCTCATGTAACCGATAATCCTGCTTTTGTTGGTAACATCCTCCGTCCTGGGAGGTAACCGGTCAATTGATTTTTACTGGTGTCAGCTGTTAGAATGCCGCACATGTCGAATGCGCACGACCATCCGCTGCCGAAGCACGAGTTCCTGGCCGGCCGCCTGGCGCTCGATTTCTGCAACACCCTCTCGCGTGCCGACAGCGAATTGTGGGGCCCGGCGCCGCGCGACCGCATCGCGGAAGGCCGCGATTTCCACGCCTGGGCGAAGCGCCGGGGTCTGGCGCTCGACGGCGCCCCTTCCCCGGCGGCGCTGAAGCGGCTGCATCGCCTGCGCGCCGCCTTGTTCGCCGTCTTCGATGCGGTCTGCGACGGCACGGCGCCGCGTGCGCCCGATCTTGCGGTGCTGAACGCCGAGCTTTCGGCCGCCCGTCTGGCGGAGCGTCTGGTGCCGGGCCGCAAGGGTTACGTGCTGACGGATGGCGCCGGCGGTCTCGACCGCCTGCGCCACGACATCGCGCGCGACGCCGCCGAACTGCTGCTGGGCGATCCGCGCCGCATCAAGGCTTGCCCCAATGATGAGTGCCGGTGGCTGTTCCATGATGCGAGCAAGAACCTGTCGCGCCGCTGGTGCGCCATGGACGATTGCGGCACGCGCGACAAGGTGCGCCGGTTCCGGCGGCGGCAGGACTGAGGTGGGGCCTGACAAACGCCCGAAGCATGCTAGCCTGCCGCGTACATAGTTTATGAGGGTGAATCCGATGCGTGGTCGCTGCCTCTGCGGAAAGATTGGCTTCGAGGTCGACCTGCCTGTGGCGTCATGCGTGCACTGCCATTGCGAGAGCTGCCGACGCCAGTGCTCGGCGCCGATGACGACCTATATCGGCGTTCCGGACAGCCAATGGCGTTGGACAGGCAAGAAGCCACGCATCTACAACTCGTCTCCCGGTGTCGAGCGCAGCTTCTGCGAGACATGCGGCTCGCCCATCTCCTTCCGCTCGGCGCGCATGTCGGGGATGATGCATTTCTTTGTCGCGGCGATGGACGCGCCGGAGACGTTCCGGCCGACCCTGCATGTCGCAATTGAAGAGAAGCTTCCGTGGCTTGAATTCGCGGATGGTCTGCCGACCCGCCGCGGCCCCGACTACACGAAAGGCTAGAGCAGGTTTCCCCAAAATAGAACCGGTTCTGCCGGAGCGATTTTCGGCAAGGGGGAGGAAGAGGCCGCAGGCGGTAGTGGGACTACCGCCAAGGCCTCTGACGCTGCCCTTGCCGAAAAGCGCCCGGCCCTGCGGGTTCGTCATCGGCGGGCATCCGCGTCGTCAGGCCGCTTGTGCGATGCCCCACATCGCCCTGCGCGGCCTTCCTAGCGGCCTGTCGCACCGCTGACGAACAGAACCGCTTCTATTTTGGGGAAACCTGCTCTAATCGACACCAACCGGCGCGCCCTCACCCCATCTTCGCCAGCAGCCAGTGCAGGCAGGCGAGGTGCTGCAGATCGTGGCTCCGCAGGATATGCGCGAGGCCGCGCAGGGAGACCTCGCCGTATTCGGCGAAGCTGGCGCGGCGCTCCCATTCCGCCGGCGATAGCTTCTCCAGCATCGCCACCGTCTCCTCGCGCGCGTTGCGGAAGGCGACCAGGGCGCGCAGCGCGTCATCGGCGCCGTATTCGTGCTTCTCCGCCAGCGCGTAGGAATCGATCGAGGCGAGATCGGGCCGGTCCTCGGTCAGGGTGCGGCCGAAGCGGACGTGATAGCCGTCGATCTCGATGTCGCGCAGATGGCAGGCCTGCTCCAGCGCCGAGAAGCGCTCGCCCGGAATGCCGTCCCACGAATCCGGCTTCCAGTCCATCCGGCCCGCCGGAATCCGCCGGATCAGCGCCTCGACCTCATCCGGCATGGCTGTCAATTCATCCACCAGCATCAATGTCTCCAGACAAATTCCTGCTGCAAATGCGGCGGCGCCGACTGCGATTCGGCGCCACCAAGAGTGTTGCATCGGCACGCGTCCGGCGGCAAGGTTCGCCCGCGATTGGGAGCAGGACGATGAACCGCGAAATCCGCACCGAGATCCCGCAGGACGCCGCGCCCGTGCTGGTCGAGGTGTGGCGCGGGCAGATGATCGAGAGCCGCCACCGCCTCAGCATCGCCGTGGTCGATGCCCATGGCGGCGTGGTGCGTGGCTGGGGCGATATCGAGCAGCCGATCTACGGCCGCTCGGCGATCAAGCCGCTGCTGGCGATCCCGCTGGTGGAAAGCGGTGCTGCCGACCGTTTCGGCCTGAGCGTGGCGGAAATCTCGCTCGCCACCGCCTCGCATAGCGGCGAGCCGCGCCATGTCGACACCGTGACCGCCTGGCTGCAGCGCGTCGGCCTCAGCGCCGACGACCTGGAATGCGGCGCGCACTGGCCCTATCACGAGGCCAGCCTGCACGCGATGGTGAAGGCCGGCCAGGAGCCCAACCGCGCGCACAACAACTGCTCCGGCAAACATGCCGGCTTCCTCACCACCGCGGTCCATCTGGGCGAGGCGACCAAGGGCTATATCCAATACGAGCACCCGGTGCAGCAGCGCCTGCTGGGCATCCTGGAGCAGATGTCGGGCTGCGAACTGGGCGGTGTGCCGCGCGGCATCGATGGCTGCGGCATTCCGGTGATCGCGATTCCCATCGCCAACACCGCCTTCGCCCTGGCGCAGATGGCCGATCCGCATCACTTGCCGGAGAAGCGCGCCGCCGCCTGCCGCCGCATCCTCCAGGCGATGATGGCGGAGCCCTTCATGGTCGCCGGCACCGACCGCTATTGCACCAGGCTGATGACCGCGATTCCCGACAAGGCGGCGATCAAGACCGGCGCCGAGGGCGTCTATTGCGGCGCGGTTCCCTCCCTCGGTCTCGGCATCTGCATCAAGGCGGAGGACGGCGCCGGGCGTGCCGCCGAGGTGGCGATGGGCCATGTGCTGCGGCACCTGGGCGTCATCACCGACGGCGAGGCCGCCGCGCATCCCGAGCTGTTGACGCCGGAGATCCGCAACTGGGCGGGCACGGTGACCGGCCGGCTGAAGCCCAGCGCCGATCTTGCGTTCTAGGGGCCCGCGGTCCTGATGCGCGCGATCCTCTGCCGCGAACTCTCCGGCCTCGACGGGCTGCAGCTGGCGGAGCTGCCCGATCCCGGCGCGCCCGGCGCAGGCCAGGTGCGCATCAGGGTCGCCGCCGCCGGGCTCAATTTCGCCGACCTGCTGGTCTGCGCCGGCAAATATCAGGTGAAGCATGAACCGCCCTTCGTGCCGGGCTTCGAGCTCTCCGGCGTGGTCGAGGCGGTGGGCGCCGGAACCAGCCATGTGAAACCCGGCGACCGGGTGATGGCGATCTCCGAATCCGGCGCCTTCGCCGAGATCGCCGTGGTCGAGGGGCAGGCGGTCTATCCCGCGCCCAAGGGCCTCGATCTGGCGGAATGCGCCGGCTTCCCGATCGCTTATGGCACCTCCTATCTCGCCTTGGTCGAGCAGGCGAAGCTGCAGGCGGACGAGGTGCTGCTGGTGCATGGCGCGGCGGGGGGAGTCGGCCTGACCGCGGTGGAGATCGGCAAGGCGCTCGGCGCCAAGGTGATCGCCACGGCGGGCGGCGCGGAGAAATGCGCCATCGCGGCGCGCCACGGCGCCGATCGCACCATCGACTACAAGGCGCCGGGCGAATCGGGGGACATCCGCGCGCGGGTCAAGGCGCTGGCGGCCGAGCTGACCGACGGAAAGGCGGACGGCGCCGACGTGGTCTACGATCCGGTCGGCGGCGAGGTGTTCGACGCCTCGCTCCGCTGCGTGAACTGGAACGCGCGCATCCTCATCGTTGGATTCGCTGGCGGCGGCGTGCCGCAGATCCCGGCCAACATCCTGCTGGTCAAGAACGTCGCGGCGCTGGGCTTCTATTTCGGCTCCTGGCGCAAGCATCGCCCCGATGCGGTCGCCCGGGCCTTCGCCGCGCTCGACGGAATGGTGGCAGCGGGCCGGCTCAGGCCTCTGGTCTCGCACCGCCTGGAGCTGGCCGATTTCCGCGCCGCGCTGGAGCTGGTGCGGGACCGCAAATCCACCGGCAAGGTGGTGCTGGTGACCGGCGCGGCTTGACCGGCCTCGCTTCCGCCCTAATCCCTGCAAAAAACAGTGTTTTCCCCATTGAGAGCGGGCGATGAAAGGCGCATGTTAGATTCAGCTAAACCGTTCGACGGCGCCCTATTTCCATGTCGGGTTTCCATGTCTGGCCTGTTCGCTGAATCCCGCCTGCTGTTCAAGCTGTGGCTCAAGAATCCGCGCAAGATCGGCGCGGTGGCGGTCAGCTCGCCCGAGCTCGCCGCGGCGATGGCGCGGCAGATCCCGCCCGGCGGCGGCTGGGTGGTGGAACTGGGCGGCGGCACCGGATCGGTCACCCGGGCGATCCTCGAATCCGGCGTGGCGCGCGACAAGCTGATCGTGGTCGAGCGCGACCCGACCCTGCACCGCATCCTGACCGAGCGCTATCCCGGCGTGCGCGTCGTCCTCGGCGACGCCATGCAGCTGCAGGCGCTGCTGCGGCGCGAGGGCGTCGACCATGTGAAGGCGATCGTTTCCTCGCTGCCGCTGATCTCGATGAAGCGTTCGATCCAGTACCGCATCACCGCCGCCGCCTTCGCCTGCCTGGAGCCCGGCGCGCCGCTGATCCAGTTCACCTATTCGCTGTTCTCCCCCATCCCGCGCCGGCTGCACGGCGTCGAGGGCGAGGTCGGCGACCGCGTCCTCCAGAACCTCCCCCCCGCCAGCGTCTGGATCTACCGCAAGCCCCCGACCCAGACTAGACGGGCGGCGGAGTAGGCCTCCCGGGTCGCCCTCCGTCGCCTTAAAAAACGCACGGCACTTCCCCACCTGCTCACGCGTCATGGCAAGGCTTGGCCTTGCCATCCACGAGTTTCGGTGGGCGGGACCGGGTGGGCGGCGGGCAAACTCGTGGATCCCAAGGCCAAGCCTTGGGATGACGGTTGAGAAAGTTGCGGGGACGAGGCATCGCCAGCCCCCGCCTTGACACCCCGCCGTGCTTCCCTAAGAGTGCCGCCCAAGCGCCGGATTCCGGCCTTTTCCGCAACCTTTTCAAAGCGTAGACGCATCATGCCGACGATCACGCTGCCCGATGGCAGCCAGCGCCAGTTTCCCTTGCCGGTGACGGGGGCCGATGTCGCCGCGGCCATCGGCCCCGGCCTCGCCAAGGCCGCCCTCGCCGTCAAGCTGAACGGGGTGGTGAAGGACCTCAGCCACCACATCCAGGAAGATTCCAAGCTGGAGATCGTCACCAAGACCCACCCCGACGCGCTGGAGCTGCTGCGCCACGACGCGGCGCATGTCCTGGCCGAGGCGGTGCAGGAGCTGTTCCCCGGCACGCAGATCACCTTCGGCCCGGCGACGGAGACGGGATTCTATTACGACTTCCACCGCGCCGAGGCCTTCACGCCCGCCGATTTCGAGAAGATCGAGCAGCGCATGCGCGAGATCGTCGACCGCGACGAGACGATCACGCGCGAGGTGTGGACGCGCGACGAGGCCGTCGCCTGGTTCAAGGAGCATGGCGAGAGCTTCAAGGCGGAATGGGTGAACGAGATCCCGGCCGACGAGGAGATCTCGATCTACCGCCAGGGCAAGTGGCTCGACATGTGCACCGGCCCGCATCTGCCCTCGACGGGCAAGCTCGGCAAGGCCTTCAAGCTGATGAAGCTCTCCGGCGCCTATTGGCGCGGCGATGCGAAGAACCCGCAGCTGCAGCGCATCTACGGCGCCTGCTTCGCCGACGAGAAGCAGCTGAAGGACTACCTCCACCAGCTCGAGGAAGCCGAGAAGCGCGACCACCGGCGCCTGGGCCGCGAGATGAACCTCTTCCACCAGCAGGAAGAGGCGGCCGGCATGGTGTTCTGGCACCCGAAGGGCTGGACGCTCTACCGCACGCTGGAGAACTTCGTGCGCAAACGCCTCGACGACGCCGATTACGTCGAGGTGAAGACGCCGCAGCTGGTCGACCGCAAGCTGTGGGAGGCCTCCGGCCATTGGGAGAAGTTCCGCGAGAACATGTATCTGGCCGAGAACGAGGAAGGCATTCAGCATTTCGCCGGCCACCCCGACGACCGCATCTTCGCGCTCAAACCCATGAACTGCCCCTGCCACGTGCAGATCTTCAACCAGGGCCTCAAGAGCTACCGCGATCTGCCGATCCGCATGGCCGAGTTCGGCTCCTGCCACCGCTTCGAGCCGGGCGGCGCCCTGCACGGCATCATGCGCGTGCGCAACTTCACCCAGGACGACGCGCATATCTTCTGCACGCCGGAGCAGGTGCGCGAGGAGAGTTTGAAGTTCTGCCGCCTGCTGTTCGGCATCTATCACGATCTCGGCTTCGACGAGGTGAAGATCAAGTTCGCCGACCGCCCGGCGAAGCGCGCCGGCACCGACGAAATCTGGGACGAGGCCGAGGCGCAATTGCGCGCGGCGATCGAGGCCACCAACCACCCCTATGAGATGGCGCCGGGCGAAGGCGCCTTCTACGGGCCGAAGCTCGAATTCCACCTGAAGGACACGATCGGCCGCACCTGGCAATGCGGTACCCTCCAAACGGATTTCGTGCTGCCCGAGCGCCTCGACGCCTCTTACGTGGCCGAGGACGGCCAGAAGAAGCGCCCGGTGATGCTGCACCGCGCGATCCTCGGCTCGCTCGAGCGCTTCATCGGCATCCTGATCGAGAACACCGCCGGGCACCTCCCCCTGTGGCTGGCGCCGCAGCAGGCGGTCGTCTGCTCCATCGTCTCCGACGCCGACGAGTACGCGCAGGAGGTGCAGGCCGCGCTGAAGGAAGCGGGCCTCAGGAGCGAGCTCGATTTGCGCAACGAGAAGATCAACTACAAGGTCCGCGAACACTCGCTGGCCAAGGTGCCGCTCATCCTCGCCGTCGGCAAACGCGACCAGGAAGCCGGCACCGTCGCCGTGCGCCGCCTGGGCAGCGAGGGGCAGAAGGTGATGGCGGTGAAGGAGGCGGTCGAAGCGCTGCGGGATGAGGCGAAGGCGCCGGGGTGAAAGCAAAGTCACCAGTGTCGCACTAATCGTGTATCTTCCCTATGTCTTCCATAGTTCCAATGTTCAGAGACTTGTAACCTGTCGCCTCTTCTCTTTTCTTAGAGAGCCAAACAAACCTGTACTCCTGTTGATATGAAAATCGAAAATCCTTACTGAATGCGACATCAAAGAACTGTTTTGGATGCTTCTCGTACGGGTCAAAGTACTCAACAGGGCACCAATTAAAAAGCCAATCATTTCCAATTTGTTCGCGCGCGGCACGATCAATCCTTTGAGCAAACTCGTCGGCATCAGTGATTACAGCACAGGCGCCACCAAATTCATTGCATAAGTCCGGATCCCATGCGCGCGACATGCAGAGAACATAGTAGTTGGGGAAGGATATAGTGCGCCGAAGATCGCCCTTTATGGGGATTGTCGTCCCGTCTAGTTTGGTGATCTTCGTGTAGTCACCGGGCTTGAACTCGTGCTTGTTGAGTTCATCATCCTGACGAGCGCTATCATTCTCCATGCCTAAATATGCTTGGGCTGCGGTAATCCGAATAAGACCAGAGTGGACCAAGTCCTCCTGATACTCACGTTTTCCATAGCGAAAGAGGACTTTATCAGAGTACGGGAAATTCGGCGCATAGGGACTAGTGGGCCTATTGGTGGCCAGAAGATCGCTAGGTGGTCGGCAGTCAGGTTCACGACCTCTTATGCGCAGTTCCAAACGCGTTTGGTGTTCTTTGCGAAACCAATACCAAGAGCTCAGAAAGCTGCAAATTGGCACGACGTGACGTTCGGGCGCTACCAAAGCCCTCATATTTCGCACAATCTCCCGATACCTCTTGTCGAGATCGACATCCGAAATGCGACCTAAGTATCGGTACATCGAATATCCGAAGTCCCAAAACTCCGGATCATAGCTGTGCTGACTCTCTCCCCAGGACTTGATCGCGTCTGGGTGCGGGAGGAGGGAAGGAAGCGTTAGGGCCTCGACCCCATATAACTTGTTATTCGTCAAGCCGCGCTCTATTGCCGTAAACCCTACCTATGAGGCGTGCCGCTACAGAGGACTGCTACGACAGCCCCTTTCATACGCTCGACACTTTGCTTGGCCAGTACTTGCATAGTTGTAGAGGTAGGTTGACGTCACCAACTGCACGCCTATCGAATCACCACTGATCTCATAGGCAACTACGTTTGCCGCCTCGATTTGCGTAGCACTGCATGTCCCCTCCCAGAAGAACTTGTAGAATCGAGGAGTCTACAACCTCATACCATATTTTCTATAAACTAAACCACTATTTAGAGTGCAAAGGCAGATCGAGGTAACTAGAAACGGGTTCAGACTCCAGATACTCGGAGATTGCAAAATGCCCAGGCGAGCAAAGTGGCTCAGAATAGATGAACGCACTGACGTTCTCAGTTCGCTATCGTTGTGTCTGAACTGTCTCGAAATGACACCAGTCGCACCCGCCAACTGGAAGTGGGCGATTCTTTCGCTACACAACGCCCTTCAAGGAGCAATGGTTTGTCATCTCTCTGGAACAATGGGGCTCGGTGCCTTGGATCAGAAGACAATATCCGAGTGGCATGATTGGTACGAGCGCGACAGTCTCGGACAGATCAAACGCATTCCTGACGGCGTCGATGAACTTGGCATTCCCCAATTTCGCTTTGCTTCCGCAAAAGACAAACCTCCGAGAGAGCGTCTCGCAGATACCCGAGAGCTTTTCGAACGGCTGCACAACATCGGTAGACGTTGCGAAATCGGAGCGGGCAAAATGCTGACGATCAGCGAAGATCAACACTCGTCATTCAAGCAACTTCATAGTTTAAGGAATGGCTTTGCGCACTTCACACCTAAGGGATGGTCAATTGAGCTAGGTGGCTTACCTCGAATCTTTAACGACATGGTTGGCGTCATTGCCATGATTGCGGGCGATCCTTGGACATTTCGGCATTTTGGAGTTAGGCAGCGCCGTTTACTCCGGAGCCTGATTCACAATTTGCGCAAGACTATCAGACATGGCGTTACTAGTCGAAAAAAGGGACCATCTGCGTCGCCTTATTTCACTCGGCATCCTAGGTGATCTGACTCCTCACATTCTTCACCAGCTCCTCCAGCAGCTCAGGATATGAGGTCAGACTCGAGAACCCGCTCGGCTAAGAGACTTCATGCGATGACGGCCAGCCGACGCCGCAGCATTAGCGCGGGTGACCTGACCGATGCGCAACTTGCGCTGATCGCGCGCGCCAACATTCCGACGCCGGAGCGCTACCGCCTCAAGGAAGACCGCGTGACGCGCAAACGGCGGAGTGAGCCGCAATAGCGCGCCAACCTCACGCCACCTCACGCACCAACTCATTCACCAACACCTGGATATTCTCGCTGTAATCCACCGGCACGACGGCGAGTTGCGCGCCGCTGGCCGTGAACGTGGCCTCCAACGCCGGGGTCAAGCCTCCCGTGCTCTCCACGCATTTTCGCGAAATCGGGATTGCCGAGCCGAGGCGCAACCCGGCGGATGCTCCACCGGCTGCTTCCAGCGCATCCCGCCAATTCTGAATGGTGCGGAAACGCCCCCGCCTAATCCCCCCGCTTCCCCTGGTTCTCCGGGCGCGGAGCGGGTGGGGTGGCGCTGCGGTCGACCTGGCTGGTCAGCGGTTCGAGGAAATCGAGCAGCGGGTCGAAGGGGCCGCCGGCTGCATTGCGCGCGGGCGCGGGCTTCGGCTTCGCGGCGGGCTTTGGCGCGGCGGCGGCTTGCTGCACGGCGGGCTTCAGGACCGGGGCGAGGCGGGGTGCGTCGCTCTCCTCCACCACGGAAGCGGCGGCGGTGCGGATTTCCGGCCCGCTCTCGGGCGCGCTCTCAAGCTGCGAAGCGGCATGCGGCGCGGCTTCGTCCGCCACCTGGTTCGTCCCGGGGGTTGGCGCGAGGGCGAGCTGGGCGAGGGGCGCCGTGGGGCGCGTGGCGGGGGCGTCGTGGGAGATCGTGGCGACGGTGACCGGGTCCTCGCCGCCGAAGCTCCAGAAGGCGACGCTCCCCGCGGCCAGCACCAGGGCGGTGACGAGGCCGGAGAAGAAGCCGGTGCGGAACTCGATCGGCGGGCGCGGCCGGCTGGCGGCCCTGGCCGCCGCGGCCCCCCGCGTGACCGGCGCAACGGGTGTGCCGAGATCGAGGGCGATGTCGTCCTTGCCCTCCAGCAGGGCGGAGAAATCCGGCGTGAAGTCCAGCGCATCCTCGTCCGTGCCGATGGGCAGCCCGGCCAGTGCCCGCCCGCGGCGGCGCAGCGCCATCACCCGGTCGAAGGGCGGCGGCGCCTCGCCCAGATGCGGCGGCAAATCGGTGGGCGACAGCTCAATGGGCGGCAGGTCAGGGGGCGCAATTGCGGGCACCACAGGCGGCGGCGCCGCACGCTCCGGCTGCGCGGTTTCGGGCTGCGCGGCCGGGGTCGGCTCCATTCGGGTCGGCTCCATCCGGGGCGGCTCGACCCCGGGCGCGCGCTCCGGCGCGGCGTGGCGGGCCAGCTTGAAGGCGGCGACGCGGCGCTCGATCTCGGCCGCGACCTCCTGCTCCGACATGCGGGAGAGGTCGAAGGCCTGGTGCTCTGCCGGCCGCGCGCTGGGCTGATCCGCTGCGCTCATCCTCGGGCTCATCTGCTGCTTCGCAGGCTGGGGGGCGCAAAAGCGCCCAATCCGCAAACAGCCTTAGCCACATCGGGTTCCCCCGCGCACCCAACAAAACCGTGACAGGAATGCGGCCCCAATGCGGCCCCAATGCTGCCTTGGCGTTAACCCACGTTGCGGGCCAATTCCTCGACCAGGACGCGGATATTCTCGGCATAATCCACCGGCACCACGACCAGCTGCACCCCGCCGGCCTTGAACGCGGCCTCCAGCGCCGGGGCCAGGCCATCGGCGCTGTCGACGCGGCGGCCGCCGGCGCCGTAGCTCTCGGCGTATTTCACGAAATCCGGGTTGCCGAAGGAGAGGCCCCAATCGGGGAAATGGTCGACCGCCTGCTTCCAGCGGATCATGCCATAGGCCTTGTCCTCGAGGATCAGCACCACGAGGTTGAGCTTGAGGCGCACCGCCGTCTCCAGCTCCTGGCTGTTCATCATGAAGCCGCCATCGCCGGCCACGGCGAGCACGCGCCGCTCCGGGTGCAGCATCGCCGCCATCATGGCCGAGGGCAGGCCGGCGCCCATCGTCGCCAGCGCGTTGTCGAGGAGCAGCGTGTTGGCGACATGGGTGCGGTAATTGCGCGCGAACCAGATCTTGTACATGCCGTTGTCGAGCGCCACGATGCCGTCCTCCGGCATCACGCTGCGCACGTCGTGGACGATGCGCTGCGGCGTCAACGGGAAGCGCGCCTCCTCCGCGCGGTCGCGCAGCTTCTCCAATATCTCCATGCGCAAAGTCAGCATCTCGGGGTCGAGATGGAGCTTGCCCTCGATGCGGTCCGCCAGGAGCGCCAGGCTCGGCCCCACGTCGCCCACCACCTCGGCATGGGGATAGAAGACCTGCTCCACATGCGCCGGCTGGAAGCCGACATGGATCACCTGCGGCCCCTTCGGGCCCATGAGGAAAGGCGGCTTCTCCACCGTGTCGTGGCTGATCGCCAGGATCACGTCGGCGCGGTCGATGGCGCGGTGGACATAATCGCGCTCGGAGAGCGCCGCGGTGCCCATGTAGAGGTTGGAGCCGCCGGCGATGGCGCCCTTGCCCATTTGCGTATTGAAGAACGGCAGCCGCGTGCGCCGCACGAACTCGCTCAACGCCTCGGCGAGGCGCGGGCGGTTGGCCCCGGCCCCCGCCATCAAGAGCGGCCGGCGCGCCGCCAGCAGCATCAGCGCCGCGCGGTCCAGCGCCTTCGGGTGCGCCACGGGGATCGCCACCTCATGCGGCGGCACCAGCGGGGTATCCCTGGTCTCCTCGCCCGCGATGTCCTCGGGCAGCTCCAGCAGCACCGGTCCCGGCCGCTCCTCCATCGCCACGCGGAAGGCGTCGCGCACCAGGGTCGGGATGGAGGCGCCGCTCACGATCTGCCGCGCCATCTTGGTGATCGGGCGCATGACGGAAATGGTGTCGACGATCTGGAACCGCGCCTGGCGGCTGAACAATATGCCCTTCTGCCCGGTCAGCATGATCATCGGCATGGCGCCGAGATGGGCATAGGCCGCGGCGGTGGTCAGGTTGAGCGCGCCGGGGCCGAGCGTGGTGATGCACACACCCGGACGCCCGGTGAGGCGGCCGTGGGTCGCCGCCATGAACGCCGCCGCCTGCTCGTGCCGGGTGACGACCAGCTCGATCTTCGATTTGCGCAGCGATTCGACGACGTCGAGATTCTCCTCCCCCGGCACGCCGAAAATGCGCTCGACGCCTTCGTTCTCCAGCGCCCGCACCAGCAGGTCGGAACCCTTGATCATGCGCCCACTCCCTCGCTTGCAGCGGCCAACCTAGCGGCCCCGCCCGCGATTGGGAACCGTCCGGGCGGGAACGTTCGCCAGTGCCGGTCATTGGTTTGCGAGAGGGCAGCAACGAGGAGAGCGACATGACCTATATGCCCCCCAACGAACCCGGCCAGCCGCCGCGCGACCCGCTCCGGGACGCCCCGGCGCCCGCTGCACGGCCCAGATACAACATCTTTGTCATCGGCGGGCTGGTGATCGTCACCGCGATCGCGGCCGCGATCTATGTCGGCGCGGTGGCCACCGATCCCGACAACCCCGCCGACGCGGTCGACCCGCAGGTCTCGGAGAACGCGCCGACCGACCAGCTGGGCGAGGCGGACGATACCTCGGCGACGCCACCCGCGCCGCAGCCGGATGCCACCCAATAGCGGCCTTCGCGGAAGGAGAGCACCATGAAACGCAGCATCCTGATCCTCGGCCTCGGCGCCGGCGTGATGCTGGCGGCGGGCAGTGCCGCCGCCGGTCCATGCACCGCCGAGATCGAGACCCTGGAAAAGGCCCTGGCGGCCACCGATGCCGGCATGGGACCCACCGGCGGCGTCACCGGCGGCGCGGTCGGCGGCGCCACGGACGGCGCGGTCGGTGCCGCGCCGGAGGCCCAGCATCCGCCGACCGAAACTATGAACCAGGCGGCGGAGGGCAAGGCGACCTCGCCCGAAGACGTGCTGCAGCAGAACCAGGGCGCGCCGACCGATGCCGACGCCGCCCAGGCCGGGCAGACCACGACCGCCGCCGGAGTCGACGAGGCTTCCGACGCGCTGCGCCGGGCGAAAGAACTGGACAAGGCCGGCGACGAGGCCGCCTGCATGAGCGAGATCGGCCGGGTCAAGGGCGCGCTGCAGATCGAATAGCGCCGCCATCCTCGAGGCGCCAGGTCGGAGTGGGCGATCCACCCCACACCAGCGATCACGATCCCAGCGGTCACGCATCGCAGCGATCATTGGGGATTCCGTGCGGCTCCCGCGACGCGACGCGCAACAGCAGGCGGGCAGCAGGCGGGCGCCGGCCCGCCTCCACTGGCGTCACCGCCGCCTCAATCACTCCCGCCTGTGTCGCCGCCGCCGCCGGAATCGCCGCCACCACCGGAATCCCCGCCGCCGGAATCACCACCACCGCCGGAATCACCGCCA
>Ga0268299_1000757_pt1 | contig 82248 bp, 73 predicted proteins | sample NOBtaG_FD_193484 | JGI IMG/M metagenome (GOLD analysis project Ga0268299, IMG submission 193484) | Activated sludge microbial communities from bioreactor in Nijmegen, Gelderland, Netherland - NOB reactor | ecosystem: Engineered > Bioreactor > Aerobic > Activated sludge | place: Netherlands... | reverse complement strand
AACTGGAACATCCATGTCTGTATACTGATAATCATAACGTCTGGCATCGTTCCAGGCTTCAGGATGTAAAAACATGGCTACATACTTTTCCTTCATGATAAGGGCAAGCGTTATGTTAGCAGAACCAACAGCTACAGCTCCATCCGCCAGGTAGGTATCGCGATCTCCAGGAGCAACCCCAATCAAATTCATATGCGAGGCAATTCCTGCGAGGTAGGCATTGTAAGCCTCTGTCTTCATATTCTTACTTAAGTAAGCCTCTGCTTCAATAAATTTTTGTTCGGCATGGGTTATGACCAAAATAGGCGATAGCCGATCGGCATAGAACGTACCTTCTACCAATACAGATCGTTCATCCTGAACATCAGCACTCCCCCTTCCGGCTCCATTTTCGGTTCCTATATATGTGCCAAATTCTGTTATACTATACATAAATGGCATGCGCGGATCAACAACTCCAAATGTTGTTCCATTCATTGCATCCACTACCTGTTCTGAAATCCATCCATCGAGAATTAATCCGGCCTGACTTATCGCTACCGATCCCCACGGATTGAAGTCTGTAGAGAAATAATCAATTTTTGCATTTTCAGTGTCACTAGCAAACCCATTACTGATAGCTGCTAATATTGCATCCGGATCGTAGGCTGCTGTCTTACTTAAATGGTTCAGATACCGTGCTTTTAAAGCATAAGCTGTTTTGATCCACAAATCAATATCGCCATGGAACATAAAGTCATCATCACCAAGCTCCACCGTGTTTTCTGTTGCTTCAAGGGAGGTAACTGCGTCATCTAAAAGCGTAAACACTTCGTCATACAAAGCCTCGTCATCATCATACGCTGGTTTAAGTGTTTGTGCAAAAAAAGCTTCTGTATAGGGTATGTCACCCCAAACATCAATGGCTAATGCCAGATTAATAGCTTTGACAACTTTGGCCACTCCAACGTAATGAGTTGCCCCTTGATCAGCAGCCAGCTTTTCAAGGTCGCTTACATCACCTAATAAGTGATAGATATCAAACCATGCACCATCGTATGGAACTTCGCTTTGCGTATCGGTTAACCCAGCTTCATTTGGAGAGGCCAGGTACTGAACAAAGTAAGATGTAAAATCACCAACACTCTGAATGTTATTTCCGGTTCTCAGTGTAACCGTTGACATCAGGCCGGTGATCGGAACAGTTGTTGGATTATTGGGGTCCTTATTGATATCAAGATAATCATCACATCCGCTCAAGGCGCCAATAAAAACTAAAATTACTATCAATTTAATTTTCATAATTCCAATTATTATAAAGTTAAATTCAATGAGAACATTAAACTTCTCGTACCAGGGTAACCTAATCCTGTAAAACCGGTAGCATTGCTACCAGCTCCGCTACTGAACGACTCAGGGTCATAGTTATTCCAGGGTGTCCACAAAATAATATTATTGAGTGTAGTAGATACCGATGCAGTTTGTATTGAAAGGGGTTTTAGCCATTTCGCAGGAAGGTTATAAGACAGTGAAATATTTCTAATCTTAACAAACGATGCATCCTTAACAAAATTCTCTGAAATTCTTCTGTGCACATTTCTGTAGAAACCGGCACCATAGTTAACGCCATCCGGTCCTAAAGCCTGGCCTAACCAAACTTCTTTTGTGTTAGGGGTTCCATCGGCCAGTACACCATCAAAAATAACCACATCGTTACGATTATTGGAATAACTACCTTTTCCAAATGCAGACATGTAGTTGGCATACTGATCATACTGATCCATTTTCCAACGGATATCAATCAGGAAATTGAGGCTTAATCCCTTATAGGTAAACTCATTACGGATACCCATTAACCATTTAGGCTGAACATTTCCAACCACTAACTGATTGGCATTGCGCACAGGGAAACCATCTGCACCAATAACAATTTCCCGGTCGTGATCAAGGTAGGTTAAATCTGTTGGCTCGCCTCCTGCATAGTAACGTTGAAAACTCGAACCATAAATATTACCATAAGGGGCTCCTTCGATCAACTTCATGGTTACTGAACTTCCTGAATATCCAAACTGGTCGCCAATCACAATCTCATCGATACCCTCGGCTATATCGACTATCCGGTTTCGATTACGCGTAAAATTAATCTGCGCATCCCACTGAAAATTTCCTCTCCGGTAAGGAGTACCTGTCAGGATTATTTCAATTCCTTTATTTTCGATTTCACCTGCATTGGTTATAGCTGTTGTATAACCTACCGCATTTGAAACGGGAACAGCAAGGATTTGATCTTTACTATTGGCTTTATACCAGGTGAAATCTATTCCTACCCGGTTCTCAAGGAATTTTAATTCCGTTCCAAATTCTATGGTAGATGTTCGCTCTGGTTTCAGATCTGAACTGCCAAGCGTTGTGCCCCTGGTATACCCTAATTGACCATTCAATGGAAATCCATTTGCAGATGTATAGACAGTGGATGTTCTATAAGGCTCTGTATCTTTACCTACCTCACCATAAGCAGCCCGCAATTTACCATACGACAATTGAGCAGGGAGGTTTAGTACATCATTGAATACAAAGCTTAAGTTAACCGATGGATAAAAAAATGAATTATTCTGAACCGGCAAGGTGGACGATTTATCATTTCTGCCGGTGATGTTTAAAAATAAATAATCCTTGTAATTCAGATCTAATTCACCATAAAATCCGATAAGCCTCCTGTTTTCTGTATACTCGCTGATGAGCATTTCCGTAACATTACTGAAACTGTAAAATTCCGGAGTTACAAATTGATTACCGGTGGTTCTGATACTGTTATACTCTGTATCAAAGACTTCATTTCCCAGGCGTAACATACCTTTTAAATCAGGCGTAATATTCCTGGTAAATGTGACATAGAAGTTTGAGTTCAGGAATCGGTTGGTTATTCTTCTCTGCTCAATAAAACCGGTTGTAGAAAGAGGGATTTCATCCACGACACCCAGTGGGCCCGGTAAAATTTCCTCCCGGTTATCAGAATAAAAATCGTTTCCAAACCGATACGAAAACTCAATCCAATTGACAGGTTTATAGTTAAAATTAATAGTTGCTATGGTTCTGTCTACTTCATCCACATACGTCCAGAAGCGGGCAGAATAGATCGGGTTATCAGATAAATAGTTCGTAATCTGTGTTCCGTCCGGTTTGATATAATTGGTAACATCCATCGTGTGTGGTTGATAAAACAAGTTTTCACCAAAACGGTCATGCGCAACTCTGTTGCCGCCAGAGACACTATAATTCATAGACGCTCCCATATTAAACTTCTCGTTGAATTTGGCAGTACCATTAAACCGAAGCGAAGTACGCTTCCAATCGGAGAATGGGATGACGCCCTTCTGGTACGTGTTATTCACGGAAGCGTAAAAACCCACAATATCGGTACCCCCTGAAACATTTAAGTAGGTGTCCGACAACATACCTGTTTCCATGGCATTCCGGTAATTATCATAATACCGATACCCGGGGTCAATCACTTTTGCCGCTTCAATGGGTGCGCCCCAGGCCGGATAAACACTTCCCAGATCATATAAACCATTAAAACCCTGGCCATAATTCTCCTGGAATTCAGGGAACTTATTAACATTCTCAACACCATAAGTAGTACCCAGGTTAACCCTAACACTTCCCGCTTTTCCTCTTTTTGTAGTAATGACAATTGCTCCGTTTGCTGCCCGAACGCCATATAACCCGGTTGCGGCAGCACCTTTTAACACGTTAATTGATTCAATATCATTTGGGTTAATATCGGCAGCCCGGTTACTTAGCCCACGGGGAGTGTTATCGGCTCCCGCTTCATTAGTTGAATTATCGATTGGAATACCATCAATAATAAATAAAGGTTGGTTGTCGGCACCAGGGTTTAATGAAGTTATCCCTCTTAGAATGATTCTTGAACTCATTCCAGGAGCGCCACCAGAACTTGTAATTTGCGCGCCCGCTACCTTTCCCTGAAGGGCAGCAACCAAGTTAGGTTGTTTGGCAATTGTTAACGCCTGCGCATCTACCGTTTGAACAGCATAGCCAATCGACTGTTTGCTCTTCTCTATACCGAAGGAGGTAACAACAACTTCTGTTAGCTGCGTTGCGTCCACCACCAACTGAATATCAACGGTTGTTCTTTCGCCAACAACGGTCTCTGCCGTTTTAAACCCGATAAACGAAAATACGAGTACCTGACTTGGGGAACTGACTGAAACAGTATACCTCCCATTGGCGTCAGCGACTACACCGGTATTGGTTCCTTTAACAAGAATATTCACACCCGGTAAAGTAGATCCATCCTCTGCGGACGTTACAGTACCTGAGACCGTTCGTACTCACATTGAAAATTGTAAAATGGTTTTTTCATTGGCAATGGTTTAAAGGTTGAACAAGAGAAAAATCAAATGCGGGAAATTGCAACTTCTTGCAACTTCTTGCATGAATATAAGAATTTCGCAAAAAATAAGTGATATTTTGAACAAAATTTAAACTCACCAGCGCGACAAAGCACCTTGCTTTCCTTCTTAATTCAACCAATATTTAACTGCTTTACACAATTACTAACATGAAATATTTGATCGCAGGACTTGGAAACGTAGGTCCGGAATATGAATTGACCAGACATAATATTGGGTTTCTGGTGCTAGATCGCCTGGCGGATCAACATAAGCTTGACTTCCAATTAAACCGTCATGCTGAGAAAACTGAGTTAAAATACAAAGGCAGACACCTTCACCTGATTAAGCCAACTACCTATATGAACCTGAGCGGCAAGGCTATCGCCTATTGGTTAACTGAACTGAAAATTTCTAAAGAAAACCTGCTTGTTATATTAGATGACCTGGCGCTTCCATTCGGTACGCTTCGCATGAGAACCAAGGGAAGTTCTGCAGGACACAATGGTCTTAAAAACATTGAAGACTTATTGGGCGGGCAAGATTACTCACGCTTACGTTTTGGCATAGGCGATGATTTTAACAAAGGTTACCAGAAAGATTATGTACTCAGTAATTTTTCGAAGCAAGAAATTGCTGAATTACCACTGTTAATGGATAAAGCAACTGAAATGGTTTTTTCATTTTGTACCATAGGTGCAACTAAAACCATGAGTTTGTTCAATGGCTAATCATTTAATAGGGAGTTGTCTCGTAATTAGGCCATCAGTCATTTAAAGCCTAGTTGATAACAGAACCAGGGTTCACAGGCTCATTTGGCTGCAACAACCTGAGTTTTCCATTTGCATCCTCTGCCATCAAAACCATGCCTTGCGATTCAATGCCCATCATTTTACGGGGTGCCAGGTTGGCAATTAAGGTAACTTGCTTCCCAACCATTTCTTCGGGTGTATAATGTTTGGCAATACCGCTTAAAACTGTACGCTGATCAACTCCTGTATCAATGGTAAGTTTTAAAAGTTTATCTGACTTCTCCATCTTCTCAGCAGCCAATACTTTTCCTACCCGAATATCAAGTTTCGCGAAATCATCAATGACTATCTCTGGTTTCAATGGTTTTACGGCACTTTCAGAATGTATTGCTTCCATCTCCGTTTTTGGTTTTCTTAGTTTAGCTACCTGCCTTTCAATTTCTTCGTCTTCAATATTTTTAAAAAGTAACTCCGCTTTTCCCAACTGATGGTATTGAGGAATCGGCTCAATCAACTGCTCCCCGATCCAGAAATCTTTCTTGTTGGCATTCGCTGAAGCGGTGTTGAGTTGCGTAAAAATATTTTTTGAAGTCAACGGCAGGAATGGCTCGCAGGCGATGGCAATATTTGCCACAACAGTCAGAGCATAATTTAAAATACACCCAACTGCCTCCATGTCATCCTTGGCAAGCTTCCAGGGTTCAGTATCTGCTAAAAATTTGTTTCCGATCCGGGATAAATTCATCATATGAAACTGCGCTTCACGAAAACGAAATTCGTTGAGGGCGCGAATCATTTCTTTGATTGTTGCATTTAGGTCTTCATGGGCCTGGTTATACTTCTCCAAAATCTTTTTCCGTTTGTCATCTGTACCCTGCAACGCTTGCGCTGATGGAACTTTTCCTTCAAAATATTTCCAGGTCAACACCATTACACGGTTCACAAAATTTCCCAGGATCGCTACCAGCTCACTATTAACCTTTTGCTGGTAATCTTTCCAGGTAAAGTCGGCATCTTTGGTTTCAGGCAAAATTGAATTAAGCACGTATCTTAATTCGTCTTTCTTTCCAGGAAAATCAATCAAATATTCATGCAACCACACTGCATGATTTCTGGATGTAGAGATTTTTTCACCTTCCAGATTAAGGAACTCGTTCGCAGGCACATTATCAGGGAGAATGAAACTTCCCTCGGCTTTAAGCATGGCCGGAAAAATAATGCAATGAAAAACAATGTTGTCCTTTCCAATAAAATGAACTAACCGTGTATTCTTGTCCTTCCAATACTTTTCCCAATCACTTCCCTTCAATTCTTTTGTTGCAGAGATGTAGCCTATGGGCGCATCAAACCAAACGTACAGAACTTTTCCTTTACCTTCTTCCAAAGGAACGGGAATTCCCCAATCCAGATCGCGCGTGATTGAACGAGGTTGAAGCCCCTGATCAATCCATGATTTACATTGCCCGTACACATTTGTTTTCCAGTCATCCTTATGACCTTCAACAACCCATTCCTTTAACCAATTCTCATATTTATCCAGAGGGAAGTACCAATGTTTAGTCGGACGAAGCACCGGTGCGTTTCCGGAAACAGTCGAACGCGGATGAATGAGTTCACGCGGACTTAAACTCGTTCCGCATTTTTCACATTGATCGCCATACGCATTCGGGTTCCCGCATTTAGGGCACGTTCCAACAATGTAGCGATCAGCCAAAAACATCTTTTCCTGTTCGTCATAATATTGATCTGAGGTTTCTTCCAGGAATATTCCCTGATCGTAAATTTTTTTAAAAAATTCCTGAGCCGTTTCATAATGAATTGGCTGGGAAGTGCGCGAATAAATATCGAAGCTGATTCCAAAGTCTTCAAATGCCTTCTTCATCAGTCCGTGATACTTATCCACAAAAGCTTTGGGCGATACGCCTTCTTTTTTGGCACCCAGTGTAATGGCAACGCCATGTTCATCCGAACCACCAATAAAGGTCACATCTTCGCCTCTTAGCCGAAGAAACCTGACATATGTATCTGCAGGCAGGTATGCCCCGGCAATGTGCCCGATATGAAGCGGACCATTGGCATAGGGTAATGCCGCAGTGATGGTATGTCGCTTATACTTTTTCATTCAACAAATTTGTGCAAAGATAACCGGTTAGCGGTAAACGTAACAGGCAGGTGTGTAATTATGCTACCGGCATTTTCAAAGGAAAGAACACATAGAATTCGGTGTGACCTTCTGAAGTAGTTCGAAGGTTAATTTTTCCGCCCAGTTTTTCAGTGGCCAATTTTGAAAGATACAAACCTATACCCCCGGTACCTGAACGCTCGGATGCCCTTTCAAGCATAATATATCTTCAACTATTGATCTAAAATCAATGTTCTCTTCTGAAGGAATAGTTGATATTGATCAATTCACGATCAATAACTGGTTTATGATTACATTCCATCTTCTGGACGAAAGTCAAGCATGACAAATAATCCAATGCCTTTTCATTGGTTACATCCAAAAGTGCCACAGTGCCAACCAAATATAAGTGGCACAACAAAATAAAGTTATGACACCCCGCCTGCCCAAAAGCATACCGTATGGTTAAGATAAGCAATGGCGTTTAAGTACACACACTGCCTCCATACGAGCATGCGGGCCAGCGAAAGTTACAGCACCGGGGCGAATTTAAAACTGCGCCTCGTTGATGACCGGCTTTACCATAGAAGGTTCGCGGGTGATCACCTGTTCTTGTGGTGCTGGTTTACTTGTCATGGTAAAAGCAAGTGTCACAACAAATACCACAATAGAAGTAGCGATAAGAATGAATGACTTTTTCATAAACAACAAGAGTTTAGAAAGTAAGAGGGAAAATTATTTTTAGAAACCGGTTGGTCTAGAAGTTCCGCCCTCGCCATTTTTAACTGGCTCAACGTTTTCTTCGGTGCAGGCAAAAGAGGCCAATAAAACAAAAGCAAATAAAACTGCGGCTAATAACTTTTTCATAAAAATTAGGTTTAGATTGGGGTTGATATTATTAGCCAAAACAAATCTAACTTATTCAATTTAACTGTGCAATCTCAATCAAAATGGTTCATGTGTACCATTGTTTTTTATATCCTGAATTTAACGTCCAACTCCCTGGTAAATGCTCAGGATTTAACTGAAGAAACGATACAGAATTATGCCCAAAATGTACATGACAGCCTCTATTACGAACTTTTTAAGGCAAACCGTACATCGGATTATGATTTAGCCATCTCGTATTGCCAACGGGGGATAGTTTTATCAAGGAGTTATAAGCATCCCCAGTTTGAAGTTAAATTCTATAATGCCATTGGGTGGCTCAAACAGCAACAGGGTAAATACACGGAAAGTGAGCAAAATTACCGGAAGGGTATTGACATTGCCCGCGAGCTTGGGGCAAAAGACCGGTTGATGTTTTTTTACAACAACCTGGGGGTATTGTTTGAGGCGCAAACCCGCTATGATGATGCCCTGGAAAATTATTTCAAAAGCATGGACTATGCCCGGGAACTGGGCAGTAAAAAGGATCAGGTTGTCACCCTCAACAACATCGGTCTGGTGTATTACAGAATTGGTCAGTATCAGCAAGGAATTGATTATCTCACGCAAGGGATCAACATTGCCGGGAAGGAAAACATGGAAACTGAACTGGTTTTCTCTTACACCAATCGGGGTTTGTGTTTAATTGAGTTAAAGCGATACAAAGAAGGGCTGAAGAATTTTACTGAAGCGGAGCGCCTGTGTAAACTTCAGGGTGGTTGTGATAATCAGTCCATGACAGACATTTATTATGGCCTAGGTTCATCGCAGTATTTTATGGGCAATTTCAAGGAGTCTGAACAATATTTCACGACCGGATTTGACTTTGCTGTTAAATCCAACAATGCCGTTTCCTTATCACTTTATTTTTATTTCCAATCAAAACTACTGGTAGAGGAAGAGCAGTATGAGCAGGCATTGACCCTGCTTGACAGTAGTAACCATCATGCCCATCGTGTACAAAGCAAGATCAGAATATTAAATAACCTGGAGTTATATTCTGAAATCTATGAGCGTTTAAAAGACACTGAGCAGGCGCTAAAATACAAGAACCTCTATATCGCAACGAAGGACTCCATTTTCTCCAATTCCCTGAAAGAGAACCTTAATAAAATTCAGCTCCAGGAGGCACAAAAGGAAAAACAAGCCATTATCGACCGGCAGAACCAGGTCATTGAACAGCGAAATCTGATTATCATTCTAACGCTGATTGCCTTTGCATTGACAGGATCAGTAGGGGTGCTGTTGTATAAACTTAATAATGCCAATAAGCGAAGTAAAATTGAATTAGAGGATGTTGTATCCAAGCGTACGGCTGAACTCAAGCTTTCCAACCGTAAACTGCGGGCGGCCAATAAAGAGTATGACAACTTCATCTATCGTACCTACCACGATTTGCGTGGGCCGCTGGCCACCATCACCGGGCTGACAAGGGTTGCCGGTATGGAGTCAACCATAACGGGTGTTCAGGCCCACCTGCAACACATTAGTAATACTACCTCCAAGCTAACCTCCACGCTCAATAACCTCATCATGGTTAATGAATTAAAATCCAGGGAGCTGAATTTTCAAGTGGTGAACCTAAGGGTTCAGATTGAAGAGATTTATCATCAGGTCAAGTCACCGGATTGTAAAGTCAAGTTCACCATCGCCTCTGTGGAGGAGGGTGGCGGTTCGATCATAACCGATAAAATGTTGTGTATTTTACTGCTGCGCGAGCTTGTTAAGAATGCACTGTTCTATTCCAAGGATGAAGAAGGTGAGGTGATCGTAAAGATCATGAAAAACCGCGCCAACATTACCGAAGTGGAAGTGTCCAATAATGGAGTAGATATCCCCGAATCCATCGGCAATAAGGTATTTGACATATTCATTGTTGGCAGCGAGCGTCATGGGGAGGGACTTGGATTATATTTAGCGCAAGTAGCTGCGGAGCGGATCGGAGCCACCATTTCCATTAAAAAGTTTGCTAACCCCGTGACCTTTTCAGTCTACTTTCCTCCACGGGAAAATTAGAAATTCACGGTTGCTTTGGTATTCCCTGTGGGAGCAGGCAATCGACACACACAGGCAACCTTACATCAAAAAAACAGGCATTTTTAAGCCTCTTCTTTATGCGGCTTTCTGGGCTTGAGTTGCAATATTTTAAACATCTCCTGATCCTGAACAGTGCCCGGATTGGGCGTTGTCAATAGCTTGTCGCCAGCAAAAATGCTATTGGCGCCCGCCAAAAAACACAAGGCTTGCTCTTCCAGGTTCATTCTTACCCTTCCGGCTGACAGTCTTACCATTGCCTTAGGCATGATAATGCGCGCGGTAGCAATCATCCGTACCATTTCCCAAATGGAAACCTTCTCCTGATCCTCCAGGGGAGTTCCTTCAACCGGAACAAGGGCATTCACCGGAACTGATTCGGGGTGTTCGGGTAAGGTAGCCAGCGTATGCAACATACCAACACGATCGTGATGTTGCTCTCCCATACCAATAATGCCGCCTGAACAAACCGATATTTTTGCCTGTCGTACATGCTCCAACGTTTCCAGGCGATCGTTATACGTTCGCGTGCTGATAATATCACCATAGAACTCTTCGCTGGTATCGAGGTTATGGTTGTAGGCGTACAAGCCGGCCTGTTTCAATTTCATTGCCTGCTCAGGTGTCAGCATACCTAATGTACAGCACACTTCCATATTCATGGCGTTCACACCTTTTACCATGTCAATGACCTTATCGAAGTCGCTATTGTCGCGTACTTCACGCCAGGCGGCACCCATACAAAAGCGTGTACTTCCTGCCGTTTTTGCTTCGTGCGCTTTCTGAAGAACTTCCTCCACGTCCATCAATTTATGAACCTTTACATCGGTATGATACCTAGCGGCTTGCGGGCAATACGCACAGTCTTCCGGACAACCTCCGGTTTTCACCGATAACAATGTACACACCTGAATTTCCTGCGGATCGTTAAATTGGCGATGAACAGTTGCCGCACGATAAATCAAATCAAGTATGGGTGATTGATAGATGGCAGCTATTTCTTCACGTGTCCAGTTATTACGAATGTTCATATATACTAATGAATCTGGAATTCAAATGGCATTCGTGCCTGAACACCATAATAACTCTTAACGTGTTGCCACTGCTCATATAAAGGATAGTACTGCCCCATCTCTTCCCGTATCGCTTTTGTTCGTGCATTCTCTTCCAAGCCATCTAATAATTGTTCATAGAAGTTTTTAACCCTTGGATAAAACTTAATCCGATAATGATCAGACACTCCTGCTTTTTCAGCAGCAATTTTAACCGCGTCATCAAATCCACCCAGCACATCTACCAGGCCTTTATCTTTAGCCTGAATGCCCGTCCATACCCTGCCGGAAGCAACCTTCTTAATCTCTTCTTTTGTCAGGCCTCTTCCTTCCGCGGCTTTTCCGGTGAAGGTCTCGTAAATTTCATCAGTTCTTCTTTGCCAAACATTCTTCTCAGCATCGGTAAGCGGTCTGCTCACGGTAGTCATCTCACCATATTCTCCAGTCTTAACCTCTTCGGTAGTGATGCCAAGCTTATTATTCATGAGGCCGCTGGCATCAAACAGTATACTAAAAATTCCTATTGATCCTGTTATCGTATGCGGCTGGGCAACAATCGTATCGCAACCCATCGCCAAATAATAACCACCAGAGGCCGCGTAGTCCGACATGGAAGCAATCACTGGTTTGGTTTTCGCTGTCAGTGTGATTTCCCGCCACATGCCATCGGATGCCTGGAAACTTCCTCCCGGAGAGTTGATGCGGAGCACAATGGCTTTCACTTTCTTGTTCTCACGGGCTTTCCTGATTTCTTCAATAAATGTGTCGGCCCCTATAATACCGTCCTCTGCTGTTCCCGGATATATTGTTCCATCGGCCACAATTACAGCCACCTCATTTTCTTTGGATGCGTTTGATGCATCTATACTTTTCCTGTATTTATTGTACTTGATAAAACTCACCTTTTCGGTTCCTTCCAACGAAAGCCGTTGTCTTAATTCATCCTGTACCTGATCAAAATAAAGCAGGGAGTCAACCAATCCATAGTCGAGAGCTAGCGCAGCATTTCGTGCCTGCATATTATCTGAAATTTCTTCCAGTTTTTGTTTCGGGATATTCCTCGACTCAGAAATTCGGGCGAGCACCTGATCATAAATTGAATTCACCATTTCCGTCAGTTGAAGTCGATTTTCAGGACTCATTTTCTCCAGCATAAAGGGCTCAACAGCACTTTTAAATTCGCCTACCCTGAATATCTCAGGCTTAATCTCCAACTTATCAAACATTTTCTTGAAGAAGGTCATTTCAATGGCAAGCCCGTTAAACTCAAGCTCGCCCTCCGGATTCAGGTAAATTTTATCCGCGGCTGATGCCAGGTAATATGCCTGTTCCGACATCACATCGGCATATGCAACCACCCACTTACCGTCTTTTTTAAAATCAATAATCGATTGACGGATTTCCTCCACAGTTGAGAACCCCGCCATTGGATAGGTTACATCCAGGTAAATTCCTTTAATTTTTGGATCTGATTTGGCATGCGCGATTGCCTGTTTTAATGGCAGAAGACCAATGTTTGAAACAGAAACCCCCAGACCTTCAAATGGATTATCAACCTGTTGTTCAGTAATTTGTGCATCTAATTTCAAATGCAACACTGAGTTGTTCTTCACAATCACCTCCTTTTCAGAAGCAAGACCCGACAAGATGCCGATCAGCAAAACAAACAGCAGGATAATTGTTACAAGGGTTCCTAAACAAGAAGCCAAAAAGGCTTTGAAAAAATTCATAACTAAAACATTAAGATTCAAAATTACTGAATACTGCCACTCAAAAAAACATAAGTTTGCAGGATGAGCGCTTTCGTTTACCTGTTACTGGGAAGCAACTTAGGCAACTGCCTCGAAACCCTCTCTCATGCACGCCATGAGATTAGTCGGCTGGCCGGTTCTATCGTTACAACATCTGCCATCTATAAATCTGCTGCCTGGGGAAAAGAAGATCAACCTGACTTTTATAATCAGGCAATTAAAATTCAAACCAAAGTATCACCCGAAAAACTATTATTAACCCTGTTAGAGATTGAGAAAACTGCCGGCAGAGCAAGAATTGATAAGTGGGGACCCCGGACTTTGGATATTGACATTTTGCTTTATGGAGATTTAATTATGAAGACCAATCGGCTAACCATTCCCCACCCCGAACTTCCCAATCGAAAATTCGCACTGATTCCACTCAGGGAAATAGAACCAGAATTGGTCCATCCTGAACTACAAAAAACAATTAATGAATTGTGTAAGGTTACGAATGATCGGCTGTCGGTAGAAAAATTAATTCTATAAACTTGCCACCTCTGCCACGGGTACAATTTTCTTCACCAGTCCTTGCAGTACTTTCCCCGGACCACACTCGATAAATTTGATGGCACCATCTTTTGACATGTTTTGTACGGACTGAGTCCAGCGCACCGGGGCGGTCAACTGCGCAATCAGGTTTCTTTTAATTTCTGCAGTATCGGTTGATGGTAAGGCATTTACATTTTGATAGACCGGACAAATAGGTTTGCTGAAGGTTGTACTTTCAATGGCCAAGGCAAGTTCTTCACGGGCAGGTTCCATCAGGGGAGAATGAAAGGCACCACCCACCGGAAGCGGTAAAGCACGTTTGGCACCGGCTGCTTTTAATTTCTCGCAAGCCACCTCGATACCTTTATTGGAACCAGAGATCACTAATTGACCAGGACAATTATAGTTTGCAGCTACTACCACATCATCAATGGAAGCACAAACCTCCTCCACAGTTTTATCCTCCAACCCTAAAATAGCCGCCATTGTTGAGGGGTTAATTTCACAGGCACGTTGCATGGCCAGTGCCCGTTTGTACACCAGTTTAAGGGCATCCGGGAAGGTGAGCGTTTGATTCCCGACCAGTGCCGAAAATTCACCTAAGGAATGACCTGCCACCATGTCGGGCTCAAAAGAATCGGACGATAACGCAAGCGCAACCGAATGGATGAAAATTGCAGGTTGCGTTACTTTTGTTTGCTTCAGTTCATCGACTGAACCGGCAAACATGATGTCGGTAATTTTAAACCCAAGAATATCGTTAGCCTGATCAAGAATTGATTTTGCTTTTGCGTTTGCCTCGTAAAGGTCTTTGGCCATTCCTGTAAACTGCGAACCCTGACCGGGAAAGATGTATGCGTTCATGTGATTGCTTTATGAGCGTAATTTAAAAAAATGAAACTAATCTATAAATCTCGATTTAAGTTCAGCTGAGGGCAACCAACAGGCATCTTTTTTACCAAAGAAACGATACCGGTTTTTGGAGATCCAACAATAAACCGTATCGCGGATGAACCTGGGAAAAACTTTAAAGCCAAAAAACAATGGCCAACCACCCGATAAGTTGCGGGCAATTTCAAGAGCAGCATTGCTTTGTTGTAGCGCTTTGGCTCCCCGAATAAGAACAATAGATTGAAAAACCGATTGATCAATTTGATGTCGTTTCAATAGCTCCTGACCGATTGGTGATTGAAGCGAAGCAAATTGAAATTTTGCCCCGGGGTCCCGCTTGATAATAAATTGAACAGAGGCACTGCATAAATTACATACCCCGTCAAACAATACGATATCTTTTCCACCAGGTATTATCTCACCAGGTGCACCCATCCTTTAACTATTTTATTTTTCTTGTTTGGATCCACAACATCAAAGGTGACTTCAGCAACATAATAATATACACCTGTTGACAGCTCACGACCTTTATCATCGTGGCCATTCCAGTTTAAATAAATGGTATTCTGACTGGTGGGTTCATTATCAAAACCAACATAGTGGTACAATTTTTTGCCCCACCGATTGTAAACGGTAAAATCAACCCGCTGAACAAACCGGGCACACTTAAACTCATAATCAGGATCGGTCGGAATTTTACACTCGGCAATTTCTCCGCTGGGCGGTGTTATGCCAAAGGCACTGAATAAATCATTACACTTATCTCCGTTTGGTGAGAATACATTCGGCAACTCATAATTTGGACAATTATTATTGCAGGCAATCTCACTGGGGTCACTTTCATTATTTGAGCGGTCAACGGCTGTAATCCTGTAACAATACGCCAATGTTGCAAGCCCGTCATGCACATAAAAAGTATCGCGAACATTGGTGGCTATCAATTCATAGTTCCCATTTTCTACCGTTGCAGCATACACATTATAATACCTGATGTCTTCCGCGCAGGCCTCTGTTGGACTAAACCACCTGACAATATTTTTAAAGGTTGTTGAACTACACGTATATAAGTCAAAGAAGTCTTCCTTGGCATCATTTCGCTTACAGAAATCCGGGTCGAACGGAGCAATGACAGGCACACAGGGAGGTTTATCGTCTGTTGGTTTAGCACAATTGATTTGTGAAAAATTGATCAAAGGCTCCTTAATACCATCATTCCCATAACCACCGCGCGTCATAACACGGTAACAATAAAAATTGGCTCCATTTAAAGTATCGCCAGGCGCAAGTTTCCCTGTATCCATATAAGTTAAACCATCCTGGATTACATTCGCACTATCAATTAATACCAGATCAATCTCAGTGGCACTTTCGCCTCCACGATATACCCTGTGCATCGGATAACTCTGTAATTGATTTGACCAGGAAACCACGGCACTCCAGTTCAAATCGATTTGCCGTTTCTTAGCGGACAAATCTAACCAAACAGAGGAAGCCAGTGTGGATGTATCAACCGGTTGTAACGTTGCCGGCATAGCGGCTGTACCGGAATATAGCACTACACGGTAGAAATACTGAACGTCCCGTGTATCAAGGCCGGCATCGGTAAACACCGTATCTGAAATTTGCGGACTCACATTAATATAGCCTGCACCATCGGCTCTTTGCAATACATACTCTTTGGGGCCCGGAAATTGAACCAAATTAATTTCAAAGGGCGGAGTCCATCGTACCGTTATTTCTCCGTCAGTATCCCCGGTTTTATCAACTGAAACATTGGTGATCACCGGCTCATCAACATCAATTGGATCGATACAAACTTCGTTTGAAACATAACTTTCTCCACCACGAGGTGATGGAAACAGTGCCACTAACCGGTAACAATATTTAGCTGCCGCTTCTAATCCCTTCCCATTATTGGTATCGATAAAGGTGGTGACGGGAGTGGCAGATGGGCCTTCACCGTTTTTAATGGGTACTTGTGCAATTAAACTAAAGCCGAGCGATTCAGGCATTCCGGTCACACAATCATCAGGTGTAAAGCTGGTATCATCTACCCTTCTCCAAACCTGCATCACCTGGGCTTCATGAAAGCAATCATAAGCATCCCAATTAAGGGTTACGTGTCGTGTTGCCAGGTTAACGTTTGCCGATTGTAATACCGGTGCAGGTGCCACTACGGTAATGCGCCAGGTGGCAAAGGCTACTAATGGTGGGCCTGACTTGGGCGGATTGCTGGTGGGATCGTCTGTTATTTTAAATACGATGAGGTAGGGCTGATCCTGCACATCCTCACATGTTGGAGTCCAGCTAAAATCAACCGTTGCCGGAGATGACTGGAACACTCCGGAAGCCGGTACCAGTGTTGGATTTGAGTCAAACTCAAAAATCTCAGAGAATGCCTCAATTTTAACTTTATGATTATCTGGATCGAGGCCATTGATGATTTCATTAATGGGAGTTCCAACATCAACACAAATATCGTCCGGTACATCAAGCTGTGGTCTTTCGTTGGTACAGTCTGAGGCAACAATAATTTGCATATCCCTTCGTACAAAACCGATCTGTTTCCACACACCGCCAATGTTTCTCCACTCCTTAACAATAAAGGCAATATTATACTCTCCTACTTTTCCCGGTGCGTTCCAGGTGATTGTTCCATCTACGGGATCTATGTCAAATTCAGGAGGTCCGCTTCCATCTTCATTACCGTGGGCAAAATCAATATAAAAACTCGCATCGTTAGGATTGCGGTAACCCGATACAGGTGTTGCCCGGTCACGAAATGGAACAACTAATTCATAGGAAAGGCTATCACCCGGATCTTCATCAAAAGCGCCCGGGTTATGAAAAAATGCCACACCAACACAAGCCTGATCAATGGGTGGGATTCTTAACTGCGGACTGTTATCGCAACCTAATACTGTTAAATCAATTTGCGTTTCAATGTAAAAGGTTGTTAAGACCGAGTTCTCAATATTCAATACACCTTCATTGCGATTTGGCTCCAGGTAACTAATGGTAAACTGGCCGGGGCCTGCGTATGTATAAATGGTTTCGAAAGTAGCAACGCCAATATCCGGGATACCGGGATATGGGGTACTCTGAGTTTCAGGGATAAGAATTCTGTTTCCATCTCCGAAGTCTAAAATATCCTGTTCTCCACCAAACAGAACGGGCGAACCGGTATCGGTATAAACTGTTACAGTAACGCGGTAGGTGCGACCAATACAACTTATCCGTTGAACTGTAATTTGCCCAGCCCGCAGGTGGGTGGCCTCAGCTTCCCACAGCGGGAATAAATAACCTACCATAAATAGTAGGACAACTATTGGTCTCCTTCCTCCGGATTTCCAGTGCATCATATTCCCATCAAGATCAGTGTACAATATAGTGTCGTTCGTGAATTCAAAAAACTCAAATTAAGTAACGGACAAAGCACCCAATTTAGTCTAAATAACCAGGTAAAGTAATACTGCAAATTTCTATTATTGTCAAAAATAATCCGGGCATTATGCGAATTATAGGTGAGATACCCCATCCTTCCTTCAAGATTACATTATATGCCTGGAACAACCGTTATCTCATTAAATTGGAGCGCGATAAACTTGAGCAAACCTTTAAAGTCGAACAATTTGACCTTACCTCGGAAAAAGAACTTCCCCTCCTTTTAAATGATACATTTATTCAACGTGCTACCAGCCGGTTTAACGATATGGAACAAAGCCTTGCCGAGGCCCTTGGAACCCTATAAAATGACAGAATTGTAGTATTTTGGGGCCGTGGAAGTCATTGAAAAGAAAAATAAGAACAAACGTTACAAACCTGTTCTTGAAGGAATACCCGATTGGCCCGTTTACCAACTCAGCAAAAATCGAAAAGAATTCGTAGAAGAAGTTGCTAATCAGGCCTATAAGCGGATCAAAGAAATTCGCCCAACCCGTAAGCAGTTGATTGACGAACTTGAAACAACCGTTTACCGCGAACAGCAACGCATGAAGCGTAACCGGTGGCGCGTTGACCCCCAGGATGAACCTAAGTTTTGGGCTGGTGTAAAAAACAATCTGGTTGAACTCACTGCACAGCCGCTGGAAGATCAACCGGATAGTAAAAAGGAAGATGAAATTCTGAAACAGATTGTTCAGCGTTATGCCGGTGAAATAGCCGGAAAATTCAATCCAAGCTCTTATAAAGTTGCCCGTAGCATCATTAAGTTTTGGTTTGCACGCCTGCTGAATGCTGCGCGCGTAAAAAAATTCGGGGGGATTTTCAGGAACCAATATACCCTTCGCGATAAAATTCAAATCGTAGGAAAAGTAGAACAGCTTCGCAAGCTTACTAAAGAAGGAACCATTGTGATGGTTCCGACACATTCCAGCAATCTGGATTCTATTTTGATCGGCTGGGTCATTCATTCATTAGGATTGCCCGCATTTATTTACGGTGCAGGGCTGAACCTGTTTAATATCAAGATCATTGCTTATTTCATGAATAGCCTGGGGGCTTTCAAGGTTGATCGCAGGAAGAAAAACCTGCCTTATCTGGAAACGCTTAAAATGTATTCGTCACTGGCCATCCAAAAAGGGGCACATAGTTTATTCTTTCCCGGTGGAACCCGCTCCCGCTCAGGCATGATCGAAAAAATGCTGAAGCTTGGATTACTTTCAACCGCCACAGAAGCTCAGCGTAACATCTACCTGAATACTCCTGAAGGTGAAGAACCGCGAAAAATATTTGTGGTGCCTGTTACGCTCAACTATCACTTCGTATTGGAAGCACCCGAATTAATTGATGATTATCTTTCTATTAAAGGACAGGACAGATATTTACCCGAAGAGGATAAATATGGAAGCTGGCAATTATTGCAATTCCTCTTTAAGTTCGTTACGAAAGGATCAAACATTTCAGTATCTATTGGCAGGGCACTCGACATCATGGGTAATGCTGTTGATGAAGATGGAAATAGCTTAGATGCACAGGGCCGCATCATTAACACCCGCGACTACTTTCTTTCCGATGGCAGAATCACCATCGATAAGCAGCGTGAAGATGAGTACACACGCATGCTGAGTCAGCGGATTGTAACCGAGTACCATCGTATTCACCGGATATTTGCCAGCCACCTGGTTGCATTTGTTGCCTTTGAAATGTGGCAAAAAAAACACACGAAGCTCGACCTGTTTGGATTACTCCGGTTACCCGAAGAAGACCTGGAATTGGATTATTCTGAATTCAAACAAACCTTTAAACGGGTTCGCAGGCAAATTTACCAGCTCAAAAAAGAAGATAAAGCCAACTATGCCACTCACCTGAAGGGAAAAGCTGATTTGGTCATCCGTCATGGTCTGGAAAGTGTTGGCACCTTCCACATCAAACGCCCGTTGTTGATGAACAAGAAAGGCCACATTATTACCAAGGATTTAAACACCCTTTATTTTTACCATAACAGGCTGGCCGGCTATGACCTTGAAAAATTTATCTGACCATCGGCCGGTAGGCGTCATTGGTGCTGGTAACTTCGGAACCACCATTGCAAACCTTTTGGCTAAACAACGAAACGTACTGCTATACGCCAGAGATGAAAAGGTTATTCAGCGTATTCTTGAAACGAGAGAAAACCGCGGGCATAAAGTAAGTAAGAACGTTACCCCCATCAATGACCTGCAATACCTGGCAGAACAATGTGAAATCATTTTCCCGATTGTACCTTCTGCACATTTCCGGTCGATGATGAAAAAATTATCGCCCTACCTGCATCCCTATCACATTGTTATTCATGGAACAAAAGGCCTTGATATCAAACTTCCAAAAGGCCAAACCATCGAAACGGTAACCAAACTCAACCGCACGCAGGTGAAAACCATGAGTGAGGTTATTTGTGAAGAAAGCGTTGTCGTGCGAGTTGGTTGCCTGGCAGGGCCCAACCTCTCGAAAGAGCTTGAACTAAAGCAACCGGCCGCTACCGTAATTGCCAGCCCGTTTAATGAAGTCTTAAGTATCGGCAAAAGACTATTGCGTAATGACCGGTTTCAGGTTTACGGCAATAACGAAATAATCGGGGTAGAACTGGCAGGTGTTCTTAAAAACATTATTGCCATTGCATCAGGTGCGCTTAGCGGTATGGGCTATGGCGAAAATGCCAGGGGATTACTGATCAGTCGTGGCATTGTTGAAATGATTCACCTGGGCCGTGCCCTTGGCGGAAAAACAAAAGCATTTCTGGGCGTGGCCGGCATTGGCGATTTGGTGGCTACCAGTAACAGCTCCTTCAGCCGAAACTTTCAAGTGGGGCACAAATTGGCACAGGGCATGACTTTAAAAGAAATACTTGAAAACTCAGATGAAGTGGCCGAGGGCGTTAACACCGTACGCATTATGAAAAAATGTGCCGATAATTATAATGTTCGTGCACCTATAACGAGTACTATTTACAAAGTACTTTTTGAAGACCTGACAGCCAAAGAAGCGCTTAATTTCCTGATGCGTTATCCGTTGAATGTGGATATCGATTTTATCGATTAATTAAAAAGCCTTTCTGATTTTTTCAGCAACTTCTGTTAGTTCTTCTTTTGACAGATTTAGTTTGGGCTTCATGAAGTTGATGTCGCCCATCGTGTTCATAGGAACCAGGTGGATGTGGGTGTGCGGCACTTCAAGACCAATAACTGCTACACCAATTCGCTGGCAAGGAATAACTTTTTTAATTGTCTGTGCAACTTTCTTGGCAAACAGATGAAGGCCGGCCAGCGTCTGGTCGTCCAGGTCAAAAATATAATCAACCTCTTGCTTGGGAACAACCAATGTATGCCCTGCCATCAGCGGAGCAATATCCAGAAAAGCAATGAAGCGATCATCTTCTGCTACAATATACCCGGGAATTTCCCTATTGATGATCCGAGTAAAAATGGAAGCCATGAATAAAGGTATTGAATTAAACTCCGATACTGACTACCTCAAACTCCATTTCACCTGCCGGTGTTTTAATAACTGCTATCTCTCCTTTTGTTTTGCCCAATAAACCTTTACCAATTGGCGACATGGTAGAAATTTTTCCTGCTTTTAAGTCAGCCTCTTCTTCTGAAACCAGGGTATAAGTAACTGAGGCTCCATTCTTTTTATTCTTGATCGTTACCTTTGACAAGATAGAAACTTTAGACGTGTCAATATTGGTTTCATCTAATAAACGCGCATTGGCCACCAGGTCCTCCAGCTGAGCAATCTTAGCTTCCAAATGCCCCTGTGCATCCTTTGCTGCATCATACTCGGCATTCTCGCTCAAATCACCTTTATCACGGGCTTCGGCAATCTGCTTGGCAATTTCCGCACGGCCCTTAGACTTCAAAGTGCTGAGTTCATTCTTCAGCTTCTCCAATCCGCTTTGCGTGTAGTATGAAATTTTCTTGCTCATAACAAAATCATTTGGTCGACCTTTAAAAACAAAACAACGGCCTCAACAAAATATTGAGACCGTTGTTTATGCGTACAAAGTTAATGGTTTAAACTATACAGGCAAAATCAAACCGCCATCAGGAACCAACCAATTCGGGTATGGTTGTTTGAACCTGCTCCAGTATTTCATCATCAAATTTTGCCAGGTACAGGGTCTTTGCTTTAGCTAATTGTTCGACAGTAATACCCTTGGCACCCCGTAAATCAGCTTTATACAAACTGGCATTTTCAAAATCGGCACCCATCAGGTAGCAATTGCATAAATTAGCTTCCATCAGGTAAGCATTATTAAAATTTGCTTTAATCAAAAAAGCACCTTCAAATTGTGCTTTAATTAAAAAAGCATCTTTAAAGTTGGCACCACTGGCATAAGCTCCTTTTAAATCGACCTGGTTAAGGTTTGAGTTTTCAAGATTGGTTTGATTGAGACGCGTATTTTCAAGATTTGCTTCAATCAGTGAAGATTGTGAAATATTGGCTGAGTTCAAATTGGATCCTTTAAGGTTCACGTAGTTCAGATTTGTACGCGATAAAAAGCAGTTGACCAGGTTAATTTCATAAATCTTATGGCGATTTAATCTTTTAATATTACCCACTGTTCGGAATGCCGCTTCTTCCGATTCCCACAAACGGAAGTCGTCAATTTCATCACGGTAGGTGCGGATACGTTGACGCATCTCACCATTTTGATTGAGCCAGAAAATAAGGATACCAATTACGGCAATGTCAAAGATCATTCCGTGGGCTTCGGCCAGAATTTGAGGAATAAACCCATCGAAATCGTTTATGTAATAACGAAGACTGAGTGCCAGCACAAGTATGGTGACTAAAACTAAAACGAGGGTTGACGTAAGCAAAGGTTTTTCAATAACATTATTGAATGTGTCTTTAATCTTATTTATCCTGTTTTTTAAAAACCCCATACAGCCGGTTATGATGGTAATCTACAAAAATTTAAAACCAATTTAATTTCAAAAGACCAACGACTTTATTTTGTCTGTCAAAGCTACATTAATTTTAATGTGAGATTCAAACGTCCAGCCGGCAATATGTGGGGTGAATATTACATTTGAATGTTGTGTAAGTTTATTGAAAATCTCCTGCTCATAAGGTGCCAGTTCTTTCAACTTTTCATTCTCCAGCACATCCAGGGCGGCACCAATCAATTTACCCGAATTCAACAGCGTAAAGACATCCTTCAATGAAACAATCTCTCCCCTGGAAGTGTTGATAAGCACGATTTTCTTTTTAAACCGATTCAGATACGTTTCATTTATCAAGCCTCGGGTTTCTTCTGTAAGTGGAATATGCAGACTGAGAAAATCGGTTTCTTGTTCAATCTGTTCCATTCCTGCCTCCCGACAAAATGAATCAGAAAAGCCGGCTTTGTATTTATCATAGGCCAAAACCTTACATCCGAACCCCGTCAATCGTCTGGCAAAAGCTTGCCCCATATTGCCGTACCCAATAATGCCGACTGTCTTGCCCATGATTTCAAGTCCGCGGTTTTCTTCCCTGTTCCATTGAAATGCCCGCACTTCCCTATCTGCACGAATGATGTTTCTTAAAAGTGAAAGCAACAAGGCAATCGTATGCTCTCCCACTGCATCTCTGTTGCCTTCAGCAGCATGCAACACCTGTATTTTTTTCTCCGCTAAATAGCCAAGGTCCAGGTTATCAACTCCTGCGCCTGCCCTCCCTACAAATTTAATGGATGGACTTTCGCCTAATAAATCGCGGTCGACTCGTGTTTTACTCCGAACAATCAGCCCGGCATACGCGTGATGGATTTGCTTAATTTCCGAACGGGTTGCATCAGGTTTATAGTCTACTTTCCATCCGATGGATTCCATCATAGGAAACAAACTATCGTGCATCAAATCAACAATGAGGCATTTTTTCATGGTCTACAATAAGAGATGCACCGTAAAAAAGTAAACAGTTAACCCCAACAGGTCATTAATCGTGGTGATGAACGGACCCGATGCCAGCGCGGGATTAAATCCAAATCGGTTTAACACGAGAGGCGTAACCGTACCAATAAATGAAGCAAACAACACCACACTGAAAAGCGCCAAAGAAACAACAGTTGACAGGGTTTTCTCATTGAACAATAACACATTTGCACCGAAAACAATCAAAGAAAGGAAAAGTCCGTTCAAGAGTGCAACCAAAAACACTTTTGTCAATCTTTTACCCAACTCCTCTTCAACAAAACCAGGGTTCGATAAACTTTGAACAATTAACGAAGATGACTGAATGCCAACATTACCTCCTGTTGCCTGGATAAGGGGTGTAAAAAATGCTATGGCTGTAATCTGTGCGAGTTCAGCTTCAAACAAACCCATGAATTTGGCGTTCATCAATCCGCCAAAAATACCAATGAACAGCCAGGGCAAACGTGCACGCGTATTTCTCCAAACGCTGTCATCTTCCTCCACGGCTTCTGAGATACCCGACATCAACTGGCGGTCTTCTTCAGCTTGTTCGGTAATTACATCCACAACATCATCGATGGTGATACGTCCAACCAGTTGACCCTGAACATTTACCACAGGAACTGATTCTAAATCGTACTTACGCATGATGTCTGCTACCTCCTTTTCATCTAAATAGGTTTCTACCGAAACAATCTCTTCCTCTTCTTCTATAATCTGAGAAACTATTTTCCGGGCATCTGAAAGTGATAATACAAGATCTTTTAGTGAAACACGCCCCAGTAGTTTATCACGTTCATCCACCACATACACCGCGTAAAACTTATCAACATTCTCTGCTTGTTTACGAATTTCCTCGATGCACTGAACAACTGTCCAGTGATCGCGTACTTTTATCAGTTCCTTGGCCATCAAACCACCCGCTACGTTTTCTTCGTAACGAAGCAGATCGATTACCTGGCTCCTGAGTTCCGGTTCCAACCCCACCAAAACCTCTTCCCTGACTTTGATTGGGAGTTCATTCAAAATATCAGCCGCATCATCTGAATTAACCAGGTTGACAACCCGAACGATTTCATCCGGTTCATAAATTTTTAAGAAGGTCTTACGCGTATCCGGATCGAGATCGTTGATGATCTCGGCCTGTACCTCTATCGAAAGCAGACTCAGTGCATATTTGGATTCCTCCGAAGTGAATTCATACAGAAGCGCAGAAATATCGGCTGGGTTTACATCGTGCAGTATTTCTAAAATAAACTGATGATCGTGTTCATGCAGCGCCTGCTGAAAACGTTCGGCAAATTCTTTTGTTAACTCAAATTGAACCAGCCCTTTCACGACTCTTCTCCATTAATTGCGTAATATGTATAAACTCATCTACCGTTAACTGTTCAGCTCGCTGGTCAAAAATGGGAAGTGCTGAAATTTCGGGTGCTAAATTTAGATTTTTTAATGCGTTGCGCAATGTTTTCCTTCGGTTATTGAAACCCTGTTTCACCACTTTGAAAAACAACGTTTCGTCACAATCTAACTGCTTTCTTTGATTACGCTCTAACCGGATAACGGCCGACATAACTTTGGGTGGCGGAGTAAAAACACCGGGCGAAACTTTGAACAGGTATTTAATATCATAAAACGCCTGAAGCAGCACACTTAAAATTCCATAAACCTTGCTCCCCGGGGGTTCCGCAATGCGCTCCGCTACCTCTTTTTGTAACATACAAACCACCTGAACAACCTGATCGCGGTGTTCCAGTATTTTAAAGAAGATTTGAGAGGAAATATTGTACGGAAAATTTCCTATGATGGAGAAACGTTCCTTGAAAATTTCACCGATGGGCAGTTCAAGGAAATCACCCTCGACAATTTTCAAATCAACGAAATGCTTTTTTAAATAGGCTACCGAGTCCCAGTCAATTTCTACTACCTTGAGACGGATGCTTTCTCTTCTCACAAGAAATTTCGTCAACACACCGGTACCGGGCCCAATCTCCAATACATTCGGCTGATCACCCAACACTAATGCCTCTACAATGCGCTCGGCAATGTGCTGATCATTCAGAAAGTGTTGCCCTAAAAATTTCTTTGGCCTTACCAAGGTAGATTTGTTCAATACACAAACTTACTAAAAACGAAATGGGATACTGTTATGCCTGCGACCAACCTGAAAGTCGCGGAACCGAAACGCCTTCCAAAAAACATAATTTGTGGCGAGGGTAAAAAATAGTGTAAAATTGCAGGAACAAAATCCTCTCAATGACACATCCATCAAAAACTGAAAAACCAAGAATCGGGATTACCCTGGGTGACATGAATGGAGTTGGACCAGAGGTGACGATCAAGGCATTGAGCGATAACCGATTGCTCAACATGATAACCCCGGTTGTTTATGGTTCTTCCAAAGTGCTAGCGTTTTACAAAAAACTTCTCAATCTGGAAGACTTTAATTATAGCCAGGTAAGAAGTCGCGGGCAATATTTACCTAAGAGCGTCAATGTGATTACCAGTTGGGATGAAAATATGGAGGCTAATCCTGGAAAGGCTTCCACTCAAACAGGGGCTGCGGCACTTCAGGCCCTAAAGCAGGCGGCCAACGATTTAAAGGAAGGCATGATTGATGCCCTGGTAACGGCACCCATCGATAAACACACAATTCACAGCACCGAATTTCCATTTAAGGGTCATACCGAGTTTCTGGCAGATTTCTTCGGTGCGAAAGAGCACCTCATGTTATTAGTGAATGACTCGCTTCGGGTAGGGCTCGTTACCGGTCACGTTCCTATAAGGGAAGTAGCGCCCTTAATTACGCGTGAGCGTGTTGAGTCAAAACTAAAAGCGTTAGAACAAAGCCTCAGAAATGACTTTGGTATTACCAAGCCTAAAATTGCTGTGTTAGGGTTAAATCCGCATGCGGGAGATGGCGGAGTAATTGGCGAAGAGGATGAAAAAATTCTCAGACCTTTAATTAACGATTTAAAAAATCAGGGCAAAACCATTTTTGGCCCTTTCCCTCCTGATGGCTTCTTTGCTGCAGGTAACTTTTTGCGATATGATGCCATTCTGGCTATGTATCACGACCAGGGACTCATTCCTTTTAAGTCGATGGCCTTCGACACCGGGGTAAATTTTACCGCGGGCCTTCCTGTTGTTCGTACCTCGCCCGATCATGGAACAGGCTACCCCATTGCCGGTAAAAACCAGGCCAGCGAAAACTCTATGCGCCAGGCTATTTATATGGCCAAAGATTTTCTGAAAACCAGGCACGAGCCATCCACAGAAAAATAAGTGTGTTTGGTTGTAGCTTTTTGCCATCCGACAGGGTGGCTATACCTGAAAACTAATATTCTCTATATTTGATCTTCAAGCATTCGTTCAAATGGACATCGTTACCCGCAAACAACTGAACATCCTGATTCAATTAGCCGAAGCCGACAAACACTTTGCTAAGATTGAGCGCGAGATGATTTTTAAGATTGCCAAAGACAGGAACTTCTCAGAGGAAGCCGTTCACAACCTGATTAAAAATCCCGAACCCATCGATTCATTGGGGGCGCTTTCCACCGAACAGAAATTTGATTACCTGTATTCCGCCCTGGAACTTGTGTTTGCCGATCATCATGTTTTTGAAAACGAGATCATCTTCTGTAAAAACATTGCCATTAAACTTGGTTTTAAAAAGAATATCATCGACTTTTTTGTAAGCAATTTTAGCAAAAAGAGCAAGGAAGAACTGAAGCAGGCCGCATTGGCTGACTTTCTATAAAACAAGTACAGAAAACCCTAAAACGGGGGTACTCCTTTAATTTCAGATAATTTTCAATATCTTTGCCAGCCATTTTTAATACCCGGATGGGGTTTTCATATGGAGCGGTATCGCGTTAATATTCTGGGTCTTAGCCTCAATGTCCATCATTTTGAATATGAGCTTGGGCCTGAGTTTTTGAAAAAATACGATACCGGGCTTGTTTCAGGGGGTAATTTTAGGGCCGATGTGGCCCTGGATAAACGAGAAACCTTTCTGGAGGCCAATTTTAAAATTACTGGATCAGTCAGGTTGGTTTGCGACCGCAGTTTGGATGAATTTGATTATCCGATCGATGTTTCTCCCAAAATCATCTTTAAATACGGTGACGAAGACAAGGAGATCAGCGAAGAAGTGATGATGATTCACCGCGGCACCGAAACCCTGGAACTGGGTAAGTACCTGTATGAGTTTATCGCCCTGGCGATTCCCATGAAGAAACTACACCCGCGGTTCAGCCAGGAGGCCAATGAAGATGGTGGTATTATTTACACATCCGACACTGAATCAGATAAAAAAGAGGAAACTGATCCTCGATGGGAAATGTTAAAGAAGTTGAATAAAAATTAATATTAATTGAGTTATGCCAAATCCGAAACGAAAAACCTCGAAAACCCGCAGAGATAAAAGAAGAACACACTATAAGGCTACTGCCAAACAAATGGCTGTGTGCCCTACTACGGGCGAACATCATTTACCACACCGCGCTTTCTGGTTAGAGGGTAAGCTTTACTACAACGGTAAAGTGGTGATGGAAAAAGAAGTGTTAGCATAACATGCAAAAGGTTCTTGATTTTCCTGCCTGTACATTTAGTACTAGGAAAACAGAAGAACATCTGCATGATGCAAAAAATTAATAGCTTAAATTGCTCGTCCTTATAAACTGGTACGGGCTTTTTGCTTTTTACAGGTAGTCGTGAATGACATCATTTTTGAAGTTAAAATCGAAGTATGAGTAAAATTCGTGCAGCCATAACAGGCGTAGGAGGCTACGTTCCTGATTACATTCTTACCAATCATGAACTTTCAACCATGGTTGAAACCAATGATGAGTGGATCACCACACGTACAGGGATCAAAGAAAGGAGAATCTTAAAAGGCGAAGGACTTGGCACTTCCTACATGGCTACCAAAGCCGTGCAGGAATTACTTACCAAAACAAAAACAGATCCGAAAGACATTGATCTGATCATTTGCGCGACCATTACCCCAGACCACCCCTTCCCTGCTACAGCAAACCTGGTGGCCGACCAGGTTGGTGCCATCAACTCATTCAGCTACGATTTATCTGCCGCGTGTTCAGGTTTCCTGTACGCACTCATCACCGGTGCTAAATATATTGAGTCAGGCACACACAAGAAAGTAATTGTGATTGGTGGCGATAAAATGTCGTCCATCATCAATTATAAAGACCGCACAACCTGTATCATCTTTGGTGACGGGTGTGGCGCTGTATTGCTTGAGCCCACAACAGAGAATGTTGGAATCATGGACTCCATCCTGAAAAGCGATGGCTCAGGCGTTCAGTACCTGTACATGGAGGCTGGCGGCAGTAAGATACCCGCTACCCATGCCTCTGTAGAGGCAAACCTTCACTATGTACATCAGGAAGGCGCAGCCGTATTTAAATTTGCCGTAACCAACATGGCCGATGTCTCCGCTCAAATTATGGAGCGTAACAATTTATCGGGCAATGATGTAGCATGGCTTGCACCACACCAGGCAAACAAGCGCATTATTGACGCCACTTCCAGCCGCATGGGAATTACCGATGATAAAGTCATGATGAACATCGAAAAGTATGGCAACACCACTGCGGGTACCATTCCCCTGTTATTCTGGGATTATGAAAAGAAACTCAAAAAAGGAGATACCATCATTATTGCCGCTTTTGGTGGTGGATTTACCTGGGGCTCCATCTATTTAAAATGGGCGTATTAAGGCAGAATCTTCAATTTTAAATTTTAAATTTTTTAATATTAGAATAAAATTATGGCATCTATTTCAGATTTAAGTAAGGGTAATTACATGCGCTATAACGGTGAAGTTATGCAGGTAGAAGAACTTCAACACCGCACCCCCGGCAACTTGCGCGCATTCTACCAGGTAAAAATGCGCAACCTTCGTAATGGTAGAATTGTTGAAAACCGTTTTCGCCCGGGTGATGCCGCTGAAATTTTGCGCGTTGAAACAAAAGAATATCAGTACCTATATCAGGATGGCGATAGCCTCGTATGCATGGATAATCAAACATTTGAGCAAATCTACCTTGACAAGAACTTGTTAGGCGATGCCATCCAGTACATCAAAGAAGGTGTTACGTTGCTCATTGCGTTTGAAGATGGTAAAGATGCCATCACAGCAGAAGCGCCTGCGCAGGTGGTAATGGAAATTCAATACACCGAACCAGGCCTGGCAGGTGATACCGCAACCCGTACACTAAAAGCTGCTACGCTGGAAAATGGTACCGAAGTAAAAGTACCATTGTTCATTAACACAGGAGATAAAATTAAAATTGATACGGCCACCGGTGCTTATATCGAACGTGCAAAATAACCTGACATGGCAAAGAAAATCACAAAACCCACAAGGGCAACCGAATTTAAATCCAATTCATCTGCAATGAAAACAACAGAAATCCGCGACCTCATTGATTTCATCTCCAAGTCGGGATTGAATGAGGTGAACATTGAAACCAGCGAGCTAAAACTCAGCGTGAAGCGCGAACCAGATCAGAAAGTATTTAAATCAACACCTGTGATGGCACCCGTAGCAGCAGCTCCTGCCTTGGCGGCCGCGCCTGTTGCTGCCGCCCCCGCAGCATCAAAACCCGCGGCAGCTTCAGCGGAACCGGCTTCCTCCGGCAAGAAAACAGTTGACATTAAATCTCCGATGATTGGTACCTTCTATCGTTCCGGAAATCCTGATTCCCCCCCATTTGTTTCAGTGGGTGATAAAGTATCCAAGGGGCAAACAGTATGTATTATTGAAGCAATGAAGCTGTTTAATGAAATTGAATCGGAAGTTTCAGGAACGATTGTAAAAGTAATGACAGAGAATGCGTCACCGGTAGAGTATGATCAGGTGTTATTCGTAGTTGAACCTGATTAATCATTTTTGATTTAAGATTTCAGATTTCCTTCATCTCACGAAATCTAAAATCTGAAATCCCAAATCTTAAATCTGAAATTAAAAGTATGTTTAAGAAGATATTAATAGCCAACCGTGGTGAGATTGCCCTCCGGGTAATTCGTACCTGTAAAGAAATGGGAATCAAAACGGTGGCTGTGTACTCCACTGCCGACCGCGACAGTTTGCATGTTCGCTTTGCAGATGAAGCCGTATGCATTGGTGATGCGCCTAGCAAAGATTCCTATTTAAATATTCCTCGTATTATCTCTGCAGCCGAAATAACCGGTGCAGATGCCATTCACCCGGGATACGGATTTTTATCAGAACGCGCAGAGTTCTCTGCCATCTGTCACGAATACGGAATCAAATTCATCGGCCCATCGCCAGCCATGATTAACGCCATGGGCGATAAGGCAACCGCAAAAGATACCATGAAGAAAGCAGGCGTTCCGGTGATCCCTGGCTCCGATGGATTACTTTCTTCCATGGAGGAAGGAATCAAGCTTGCTAAAGAAATTAAGTACCCGGTAATCGTGAAAGCGACTGCCGGTGGCGGTGGTAAGGGCATGCGCATCATCAACAGCGAAGAAGAATTCAAGAAAGCTTGGGATGACGCCAAGCGTGAAGCCGGTGCTGCCTTTGGCAATGATGGCTTGTACCTGGAGAAATTTGTTGAAGAACCTCGTCACATCGAAATTCAATTGGTGGGCGATCAATACGGAAAAGCCTGCCACCTTTCAGAACGTGACTGCTCTATTCAACGCAGACACCAGAAACTGGTAGAGGAAACTCCTTCTCCGATTGTAACACAGGAGTTACGGGAGAAAATGGGAGCTGCTGCAATTAAGGGTGCCATGGCCATTAAATACGAGGGTGTAGGAACGATTGAATTTTTGGTTGATAAGCATGGCGATTTCTACTTCATGGAAATGAATACGCGAATCCAGGTAGAGCACCCGATCACGGAAGAAGTAACGGACTACGATCTGATTAAAGAACAAATCAAAGTCGCGGCCGGTGTACCCATCTCTGGAAAGAATTACTTCCCGAACTTGTTCTCGATGGAGTGCCGCATCAATGCTGAAGATCCTGCCAACGGTTTCCGCCCTTCTCCCGGAAAAATTACTCATTTACATATGCCGGGCGGTCATGGTATTCGTATCGATAGTCATGTGTATGCGGGTTATACCATCCCGCCTAACTACGACTCGATGATTGCCAAACTGATTGTAAGCGGGCAATCGCGCGAGGAAGTAATTACCAGAATGAAGCGAGCGTTACAGGAGTTTGTGATTGAAGGCGTGAAAACCACTATTCCATTCCATATTAAGCTGATGGACAATCCTCAATTTCGTTCAGGAAAATTCACAACAAAATTTTTAGAAACATCCTTCGACTTTTCAGACCTAAAGTAATTTTCACAACGGTAGCTAAAAAAGCTATCTACGAACCTCAATTCAACCATCTGGAGTTAAGTGGTTAAGAATTTATAAGAGTTAGTCCTAATTCGTACGATTAGGACTAACCAAATTTACAAGAGCTAATTACTTCTTTCCTCCAAAAATGTATCGTGCGTTCAGTCCAAATCCATCCGCTCGAAAATCTGTTTCTTCAATAATCCAGAAAGTTGGTCGCCAGTCAAGGCCAAGCACTAGCGGGAATTTGAAACGATACTCCAAACCAACTTCACCACTGGCACCCAAAAAGAATGGATTGTCAAGCACCATGGATGGACCAGCACCCACATACCAATTAAAACCTTCGCCTTCAATAGTAAAAGGGCGGTACAAGAAATCCCATAACACTTCCGCGCCAACATAATCTCCAAAGGAAACATCGGCATGCAATCGAGAGAATTTTCCGGTTTTAAATACAGCATCCACAGCGACATCATTTCCTACAACATCGCCAAAACGAATACCAAGTTCTTGAGAAAATCCGGCATAGCTCACGAGAATAAAGAATAATAAAATCAAAAGTTTTTTCATAACGATAGGTTAAATTCAATATAAATATATCAGCTTTGGTTTAATGCCACTGAAGTGACCTTTAAATTTGTTCAAATATATGTCAGTGGTTAGAGTTAGTTCTTAATCATTCATAAAGTTTTTTTTATAGACTAATTCTAACAGGCTTCAAACCCAGCGGCAAAGGTTACCCTTCGATTGCTTTTACCAACTCATCGTACCACGACTGACCGTATTTCCGGATCAACGGCTCTTTGAGAAATTTGTATAACGGAACGCTTAATTCTTTTCCGAGGGCGCAGGCAGCGGAACAAATATCCCATTTGTGATAATTGACCGCTTCAAAGTTTTTCTTCTTCGTTATGCGAATTGGGTATAAATGACAGGAAATAGGTTTCTTCCAGGATACTTTTCCATCGTAATAAGCTTGTTCAATACCACACTTAAGAACTTTCTTATCATCGTAAATTGCGTAGGCACACTCCCTGCCTCCTATCGTTGGGGTTGAGAAGTCTCCGTCATCATCCAGAATATGCGTGCCCTGCTCTTCAATGGCTTGAATACCCTCGGCACTCAGGTAAGGCTTTACCTGCGGATAAATCTGTTTCAGGATTTCCAGTTCATCATCTTCCAGCGGTGCGCCATAATCACCTTCCACACAACAGGCACCTTTGCATTTTTCAAGATTACAAACAAACTCTTTCTCTTTAATATCATCTGATACGAGAACCTCTCCGATTTTAATCATGGCGTAAATGTAGTGCTAAAATAAATCTAATTGATGGTGATTTTCTGCCAGTACCTCGTGTTGAACAATTTTAGGTGATAATTGTTTTGAAAATAATCCCATATAGTAGTAGGGTAATTCCATTAATCCGGAATCAAGTTTATGCACTGTAAAGGAAGTATTCAACCCAAGCATCAGCAGGTTGTTCTGGTGAATCTTTACCAATTTTTTATAGAACTCAACATTGCTCTTAACATCCTCAAAAGAATCAACATCCCTGAATCCACCCAGAAACCTGGCTAACCTTTCTTTTTGATCTTTTCTATAAAATCGATAATCAAGCCGGCTACCCAGACTAAACGTATAGGGTATCAAAAAACTAAAGCCCAGGCCCTGCAAATACGACAACGTAGAAAAAGGAATATCGATTGAGAAAGGATCGACCACACAAAATACCGCCACTTTATAACCACCCTTCGATGGCGGGATGTAAGTTTGAAACTTATCCAGCAACTGGTCAGGCTTCGATTCGAAGATTACCACATTTTTTCCTCTGAAGTATTTATTCACCCTTACCTTTAAAGCCCGGGCACTTTCAGCAGACTGCTCACAAAAAATCCATTTCGATACAGGCAACACTGTTTGAAGAGAGGTTAGCGATGTGGCAGGAAACAATTGCTTTTGATGACCGATGGAGAACAATCCCGATCCTGAAAATAAATCAACAAAAACAATATCATCAACTTTACCTGAAACATGGGTGACGAAAGAGTTAAAATACTGTTGTATGAGTTGAACCTTTACTTTAAACCAAGGCTCGGCAGCGGTGGTAACAAAGCCATCGTCCTGAAAGGATGAAAAAAATGCTGATGAGGCTGAATTGTTCAACAGAAATCAGGTTTAACAAAAGTATATGTAAAACCTACAATCCGAAAATCTGAAATAAAAAAAAGCAGGGTACTCCCCAATCGCAAAATTCTGCGATCTTGCGCGTTGATTATGGATTACTTAGAAAAACTGAATCCTCAACAGCGTGAGGGTGTGATTAATACAGAAGGGCCGACCATGTTAATTGCAGGTGCCGGCTCAGGAAAAACAAGAGTACTTACGTACCGGATCGCTCACCTGATTAAGAGTAAAAATGTTGATCCGTTCAACATTATGGCACTCACCTTTACCAATAAGGCCGCTAAAGAAATGCGCAACCGTGTGGAAAAAGTAGTGGGTTCAGATGCCCGTAACCTTTGGATGGGAACGTTTCACTCAGTATTTGCAAGGTTGCTGCGATCAGAGGCTCATCACCTGGGCTACCCTAATAATTTTACCATTTACGATACCGATGATTCTAAAACGCTGATCAAAAACATTGTAAAGGAAATGGGATTGGATGAAGCCGCATACAAACCCAATACGGTTTATAATCGAATCTCTGCAGCCAAAAATCGTTTAATCAGCTGGCAGGCTTATCTCGCCAATGGCGATTTAATGTCGGATGATGCCACCAATCTCCGCCCCGAGATGGGCAACATTTACAAAAACTATGCGCTGCGCTGCTTCAAAGCAGGTGCGATGGACTTTGATGACCTGCTATTTAATACCGATAAATTGTTTAAAGAACACCTGGATGTTTTGAATAAATACCAGCAACGCATTCATTATATATTGGTGGATGAGTTTCAGGATACAAACCTCTGTCAGTACTACATCATCAGAAAACTCGCATCGGTACGGCAAAACATTTGCGTGGTGGGTGACGATGCCCAAAGTATTTATGGGTTTCGCGGTGCGGATATCAGCAACATTCTCAACTTCGAACGCGACTATCCTGATCTGAAAGTTTTTAAACTCGAACAAAACTATCGCTCAACGCAAAACATTGTCAATGCTGCCAACTCGGTTATCAAAAGAAACCGCGCTCAGATTCCAAAAAATGTTTGGACAGAAAATGAAGAAGGAAGCCTGATCGAACTCATTAAAGCGGTTTCCGACAACGAAGAGGGCCGGCTTGTGGCCTCTTCCATCTTTGAAGAAAAGATGCAGCATCAACTGAAGTTCAGTGACTTTGTTATTCTTTACCGCACCAACAGTCAGTCGCGAGCGCTGGAAGAATCACTACGCAGGCTTAATATTAAATACAAAATTGTTGGAGGCCTCTCCTTCTATCAGCGAAAAGAAATTAAAGACTTGCTGGCTTACCTGCGCTTCACGCTGAACCAGAATGATGAAGCATCCTTCCGAAGAATCATCAACTTGCCCAAGCGAGGCATTGGCGATTCAACGGTTGATAAAATTATTCTGGGTGCAAATGACCAGGGCATTTCTATCTGGGAAGTTCTCCAAAACCCAACTCCATTTGTTGGCGGAAGAGCTGCCGGGCCGATTGATGATTTTGTTACGATGATCAAGCGCTTCGCATTGGAGGTAACCAGAAAAGACGCTTACGATGCGGCCTTTGAAATCGCAAAAGGATCAGGACTGCTTCGCGAATTGTATGAAGATAAGACAGTAGAAGGCTTAAGCCGCCACGAAAACGTTCAGGAGCTACTGAACGCCATTAAAGAATATGTAGATGATCCGGAAAAGGAAGACAAATCGTTAGCAGCATTTCTGCAGGAAGTGTCACTGGTTTCCAGTGTAGATGAAGACAAGGACAAAGACCCTGAAAAGGTCACGCTCATGACTATTCACATGGCGAAAGGTCTCGAATTTAAGTACGTATATATTGTTGGTTTGGAAGAAGACCTCTTCCCATCTCAAATGATGCTGACCAGCAGGGCCGACCTGGAAGAAGAGCGTAGACTTTTTTATGTAGCCATTACCCGTGCCGAGAAGAAGCTTTACCTCTCCTATGCATTAACCCGCTACCGTTTCGGCCGACTGAAAAATTGTGAGAAGAGCCGCTTCCTCGATGACATTGACCCAACCTTTATCAAGGTCAGTAGCAAGTTTGCCGGGTTTGAATCCACACCTTCTTCATCGGGCAGTTATGCTAAATCGTTGGTGAATGGCATTAAGAAAACCATGGCCTCCACACCGCTGAAAAAGGTCTCCACTTACCAACCTTCCTTCGACTTTGCCCCCAGCGACACCAGCAGCTTACAGGAAGGCATGAAAGTAGAGCACCAGAAATTCGGCTTTGGAAAGGTGGTTAAAATGGATTTCTCAGGTCCCGACAGGAAAGCTAAAATACTTTTTGACGATTTTGGCGAAAAGACCTTATTACTTAGCTTTGCCAAACTCAAAATACACAGTTAGTCCTAAGTTTATTAGTCCTGAGTCCTGAGTTGCGGGGTAGTAATCACCTATGAACAATTATAAAGATTTGAAAATCTGGCAAAAATCAGTTGATTTGGCAGTCAGAATTTATGAGATTACTCAAAGCTTTCCAAAAGAAGAGATGTATGGCTTAACTATGCAAATGAGACGAAGTGCGGTTTCAATTTCTTCAAATATCGCTGAGGGGGCCGGAAGGAATTCAAAAAAGGAGTTCAATAATTTTTTAGGTATATCAAACGGATCAGCTTGTGAATTGGAGACCCAATTGATTATTTCCCATCGAGCAAAATTAATCGATCAATCAATTTTCACATCAATTCAACTACAGATAGAGGAAGTTCAAAAAATGAATTGGTCTCTAAAAAAATCACTAAAGACTAAGGACTAAGGACTAAAAACTAAAGACTAAGTACTCAAGACTAAGAACTATTATGAAACAAATTGGAGAATACAACACCCAGCGCCCTCAAATTATTTTAAAAGAATACGGCCGTAACGTACAGAAGTTGGTAGAATACATTCGTAGCGTTCCTGATAAAGAAAAGCGCACCGAACTGGCCTTTACGCTGATTGAGTTGATGAAACAACTCACCCCAAGTGTAAAGGAGGCAACGCCCGAAAATCCTCAGCGTATGTGGGATGATCTTTATATTATAGCAGATTTTAATCTTGATATGAATAATCCATTTCCTGTGCCACAGCGTGATATTCTTTTCAAGAAACCAAAGCGCATGGCCTACCCACAGAGCAGCATTCGATTCAAGCATTATGGTAAGAATATCGAGAGGTTGATCAACGAAGCCGTTAAGCTTGAAAACCCACAGGAAAAGGAAGATGCTATTATCTACCTGGGCAAATTAATGAAAACGTTTTACGGAAACTGGAACAAGGAAACTTTGGATGACTCGGTTATCGTGAACGATATCAAAAGTTTGTCGAAGGGGGCCCTTTCTGTTAGTCTTGACAAAGTGCGGGAAGAAAACCTATTTGAGCAACTGTACCGTGGGGAAAAGCGGAAGATGAATCCACACCAGGGAGAAAGGGGCGACCGCACGGAAAGAGGAGACCGAAACAATGGTGGCCACCGCAAGCGTCCGTTCAATAAAAACAAAAACCGGAGAAGAGATCGTTAATGTCCAATGATCAATTAAAAGTTAAATCACGATGGAATAGTTTTTTAGCTGTAAAAATTGAAAATTGGGCATTGACAACTGATCATTTAACGAATGAGTATTTTCCGGATTAAAGGCGGTAAAAAACTAAAGGGTGAAATCATACCGCAAGGCGCTAAGAATGAAGCCCTTCAAATCATCAGCGCTGTATTACTAACTGATCAGCCCATTACGATTCATAACATTCCCAACATTCTGGATGTTAACAAACTCATTGAATTACTTGGATGCTTAGGATGCAAGGTTGAAAAACTCGGAACCGATTCTTACCGGTTCACCGCCTCCGCTGTCGATACAAAATATTTAGAAACGGCTGAATACCGTGCCAAGGCTGCCGCACTTCGCGGATCGGTCATGTTATTGGGTCCAATATTAGCCCGTTTTGGAAAAGCTTCTTTACCAAAACCCGGTGGCGATAAAATCGGGAGACGCAGGTTAGATACACACTTCATCGGCTTTCAGAAACTTGGCGCCAAGTTTAACTTCGATTCTGATGCGCACTTATTCCACATTGATGCATCGAAACTGGAAGGCACCTACATGTTGCTTGATGAGGCTTCTGTAACCGGAACGGCCAATATTGTAATGGCCGCTGTGCTGGCAAAAGGAAAAACAACGATTTACAACGCAGCCTGTGAACCTTACCTGCAGCAACTCTGCAGCATGCTCAACCGCATGGGTGCTAAAATCAGTGGTATCGGTTCAAACCTGGTTACCATTGAAGGTGTTCAAAAACTTGGTGGAACAGAGCACACTTTACTTCCAGACATGATTGAGATCGGAAGTTTCATCGGCCTGGCCGCCATGACACAATCAGAAATCACCATCAAGAATTGTCGCATCGATATGTTAGGAATGATTCCTGATACCTTCAAGCGACTGGGTATTAAAATGGAATTCCGTGGCGATGATATTCACATTCCATCACAAGAGCGCTACGAGATTGAATCCTTTATTGACGGCTCTATTCTTACCATTGCCGATGCTCCATGGCCCGGTTTTACGCCTGACTTAATCAGTATTGTTTTGGTTGTAGCCGCCCAAGCAAAGGGCACTGTTCTTATTCACCAAAAAATGTTTGAGAGCCGGCTTTTCTTTGTTGACAAACTCATCGACATGGGTGCCCAGATTATTTTGAATGATCCTCATAGGGCAACCGTCATCGGACTTGATCGCAAACATCCTTTACGCGGAATTAAGATGGCTTCCCCTGATATTCGTGCAGGCGTGGCGTTATTGATTGCAGCTCTTTCCGCGAATGGAACCAGTGAGATTTCCAGTATTGATCAGATTGACAGAGGCTACCAGAATATTGACAGCCGTCTGAAGGCACTGGGTGCTGAGATTGAGCGGGTTTAAAGCTCCAACTCCAACCCCACCGGACAATGATCCGAACCTAACAGGTCGGTGTAAATGGATGTACTTTTTACTTTCGGTAAAAGTGATTGTCCAACCAAAAAATAATCAATCCTCCACCCTACATTGCGGGCGCGCGAGTTAAATAAGTTATTCCAATACGAATATTTAATTTCGTCAGGATTAAAATACCTGAACGTATCGGTAAAACCTTCATCCAGCAAACGTTGAAAGCCGTCTATCTCACGCTGCGTATAACCTGCCGACTGGTTATAATTTTCTTTTGGTCGTGCTAAATCAATCGATTGATGCGCAACATTGAAATCGCCACATAGAATAACCGGTTTCCTGCGTTGAAGGGAAACCACATATTCGCGAAAGGCAGTATCCCAACCTTCTCTATACTCGAGCCGCCTCAACCCTTCGCCCGCATTGGGCGTGTACACCGTTACCAGAAAAAAGAAGGGATACTCTGCCGTAACAACTCTTCCCTCCTGGTCATGCTCTTCAATCCCCAGATCATACGTAACATTCAACGGATCTTCTTTCGAAAGAATGGCGGTTCCTGAATAACCCTTGCGTGCTTTTGATGCATTCACATAGCAATGATAATCGGGCAACAATTCAAAAACTGACTTTGCTTCCTCCACCGAGGCCTTGGTCTCCTGCAAACAAAGGATATCGGGGTTCAGCGCCTTAATGTCTTTCAAAAAATCTTTCTTTACGATGGCGCGTACACCGGCAACGTTCCAGCAAACCAGGTTGAGTTTTGTCATATATTAAAATTTTAGTCGTGACCACTTGAAGTGGTCTAACGACCGATACCAGTTGGCTAAATAATAAAAAAACCCGTCCGAAATAAAATCGAACGGGTTTCCATATTGTGTAAAAGCAACTTAAGCCTTCTTTGCTTTTGCTTTGAACTCTTCTTTGATCTTTTCAACATCAACCGATTTCATAACCGGTTGGAAATTCTGGATTTTCAAAGATTGGCGTCTAACGGCCGACTTTGATTTATCCTTGCGATTCTTTCTTTTTAAACGGGTAACTGCCATGATCGTATTATTTTGAGGGCGCAAAAATGATCAGGATTTTCCGGATTTACAAGGAAATCAGTGTTTTAGGCCCAAAATCGATCAGATTTAAGGGAAAATCATTCTTTCAAATCCTTTAAAACTGTTGGCAGGCAGTTCCTGATCAAAATCCTCACTATAATTGTGCGATTATGGAAAAACCCACTTTGCCGAAAGGAACCCGCGATTTCGGACCTGCCGTGATGGTAAAACGGCAGTTTATTTTAGACACTATTAAGAAGGTATTCCAAAAGTTTGGCTTTCAGCCGCTGGAGACCCCGGCCATGGAAAACCTTTCGACACTGACGGGAAAGTATGGGGATGAAGGCGATCAACTACTTTTCAGAATTTTAAACTCAGGAGATTATCTAAAGGATATCGACAGCTCGAAGCTCGAAACCCGAAACTCGAAACTTCTTTCATCTGAATTATCTGAAAAAGGCCTCCGTTACGATCTCACCGTTCCCTTCGCCCGCTATGTAGTGATGAACCGTCACGAAATTGCCTTTCCTTTTAAGCGTTATCAGGTACAACCGGTCTGGCGGGCCGATCGACCACAGAAAGGTCGCTACCGCGAATTCTATCAATGTGATGCGGATGTAGTGGGCACTAACTCGTTGATCTGCGAAGCAGAAATCATTCTCATGATCAAAGAAGTGATGACAAACCTGAACGTAACCGACTTCACCATCAAAATCAACCACCGCGGTGTACTTAATGGTATTGCAGAAGTGATGGGCGTTGCGGGCAAAGAAACCGATTTATTTGTAGCCATTGATAAACTGGATAAGATTGGAGAGGAAAAGGTGAAAGAGGAGTTAACCGGAAAAGGTTTTGATCCGGGGAATCTGAATACGTTGTTCTCCATCCTGAATAAATCCGGAAACAACTCTGATAAACTGAAATTTCTGACGGATCAATTCATCACCTCCACTTCAGGCCAAAAAGGTGTAAAAGATTTACAGGAAGTATTTGATTTACTGAATCATTTTGAAGCTACCGACACAAATGTAGAACTGGATATTGCACTGGCACGCGGACTGAGTTACTACACCGGCTGCATCTTTGAGGTAAAAATTAATAACGCAGGCATTGGAAGCATCAGTGGCGGAGGTCGTTACGATAACCTTACGGCATCTTTCGGTGACAAAGAAAACTTATCGGGTGTAGGTTTCTCCTTCGGGGTCGATCGCATGTACGATGCATTGGAAGAACTTAACCTCTTTCCAAAAGAAGCACAGGTTTCGTCAAAAATTCTGATCTGTCATTTTGATGACTTAACCATGAAATACGGACTGAAGGTACTGGCTGCATTCAGAAAAGCCGGTATTGCTGCTGAACTGTACCCCGATCAGGCCAAGCTTAAAAAACAATTGGATTACGCTAACAAAAAGTTAATTCCGTTTACCGTTATGATCGGCTCTGATGAAATGAACAGTAAACAACTTGCGTTCAAAAATATGGAGAGCGGTGAGCAGGAAAAATTTACAGTCGAGCAGATTATTAATAAGCTAAATCAATAAATCCCGGTCTTGTGCCGGAATCTTACCGGTAAATTTTCGGGTAAGATGCCGGAACAAGCATGGTAAGTCGTTAATCAATTTACATGTCAACAACTCATTCAATTTCATCGAAGACCATTACCCTGGAAGTTTTGAACCGGGTACTTTCTGAAGATATCCAACTTGAACTTTCGAAGGAAGCTAAAGATAAAATTCAAAAGTGCCGGGCATACCTGGATGATAAATTAAAAAAATCTACCGAACCGATATATGGGATCAATACAGGTTTTGGTTCGCTGTATGATAAAAATATATCATACGATGAACTTGAAAAACTTCAGGATAACCTTGTGAAATCTCATGCATGCGGAACCGGCCATGAAGTTCCTGCTGAGATTGTTAGGTTAATGCTTTTCCTGAAAGTGCAATCCCTTTCCTATGGATATTCAGGTGTGCAGATTGAAACCGTTGAGCGCCTGGCCAATTACTACAACAATAAAATCTATCCCACTATTTTCGAAATGGGATCTCTTGGAGCCTCCGGAGATCTTGCACCCCTCGCGCATTTATCGCTTCCATTAATTGGATTGGGCCACGTAAAAATCAACGGGAAAGTGCTGAGTGGTTCCGCCCTGAATAAACAGTTCAAGTGGGAGGTCATCCATCTGAAGGCAAAAGAAGGTCTGGCGTTGCTGAACGGAACACAGTTCATGAGTTCATACGGAACCTGGTGTACGCTTCATGCCCATCGCATTTTAAAATTGGCGAATTGCATTGGAGCGCTTTCGCTCGATGCCTTTGATGGTCGCATTGAGCCCTTCTACGAACAGGTTCATGCCATCCGGCCACAGAAAGGGCAAATAAAAGTGGCCGCAGAAATTCAAAATTTATTAAAGGGAAGTGAACTCATCACACAGCATAAAAAACACGTTCAGGACCCCTACTCCTTCCGGTGTATACCACAAGTTCATGGAGCCAGTTCAGATGCCATCGATTATGTTACCAATGTTATCCTGACAGAGGTAAACAGCGTTACCGATAACCCTAATGTTTTTCCTAATGAAGATCGGATTATTTCGGGCGGAAACTTCCACGGACAGCCTTTGGCATTAGCGCTCGACTTCCTTTCTATTGCCCTGGCTGAAATTGGCAACATCTCAGAAAGAAGAACCTATCAATTAATCAGCGGATCGCGTAACCTTCCCAATTACTTAGTGGCCAATTCAGGTATTAATTCCGGTATGATGATCCCACAATACACCGCTGCCTCATTGGTGAGCCAAAACAAACAACTGTGTTCTCCTGCATCTGTTGATTCCATTGTTTCTTCAAACGGGCAGGAAGATCACGTGAGTATGGGTGCAAATGCAGCCACAAAAGCATATCGCATTGTTAATAATGTGTACTCCATCCTGGCAATTGAATTAATAACGGCTGCGCAGGCCATTCACTTCCGTAAACCGTTAAAAACTTCGCCTTACCTTGAAAAGATGGTTAATACTTTTAGGCAAACCGTACCGTTTGTAGAAGAGGATCGTGTATTGCACGATGATATGCAGCAAGCTGAAAAATTTGTTAAGGAACTTGTCTTTTAATGAGGGTTAGGTATTTTTTGCTTCTTCTGATACTTTCTTACGGAGCCTATGCGCAGCCGTATGATAGCCGGTTAGGGCGTTTCCGAATGGATGAGATTAAAGGATGCGCCCCTCTCACCGTGGTCATTACAGATCCCAACCTGCTTACAGTGGGTCAGTGTACCGGAGGCGCACCCTGCGACATGGCCTGGGGAGATGGAACACCCGGAGCTCAGAATTTCTTTTCACACACCTATACGCAGCCGGGCACCTATATCTTAAGTGTTACCTATCAAAGTATGAACCCCCGTACCGATGATATCACCATCACGGTAACGCCAAATACTCCCCCAACCTTTGATATTTTTACCTGTAACGGCAACCAGGTGCAGGTTAGGGTAACCGATACAAACTATGATTCTTATATTATTAATTACAATGATGCCACGGCTGAAGTAGCTGTACCCAAAGGAGCATCTGCGTTTAACAATCATTCTTACATAACGCCCCCTGTCCTTCACACTGTTTCTGTTCGGGGTAAAGATGCCTTTGCAGATGATAACTGTATTCCCGCTTCATCGAATGTAACAGTCATCAATGCACTCACAGCACCCTTTATCAATTTACTGACCGTTTCAAATGCGACCCAGATTGACCTTAACCTGACTAACTTACCCAATACTTTATACGGACTGGAGATTGCCGCCAACACCATAAATCCGGGAAGTTTCCAGCAGGTACAAACACTCCACAATATCAACACAACGAGCGTTTCCAGTTCATCCATTAATGCCGACAATAATTATTACTGTTTCCGGCTTGGCGCCATCAACGCATGCAATACAGCAACAACCCCGGTATATTCAAATATCATCTGCAGTGCCAATGTTGACCTCTCACTTCAAAACAATCAAAATAGTTTATCATGGGCATCCTCACCTGTTGGTGTTAATAATTTTACCATTAACCGGGATGGTGGTTTCCTTGGATCAACAGGTGCATTTTCATTTATGGATAACACGGTTGTTTGTAATACGAATTATTGTTACCAGCTTTTAACGAATTATAACAACGGCAGTCAAAGCATTTCATTGCAAAAGTGTGGAACCGCGTTTTCGAATGACATCCCAACAGCAATTGTTGATGTAACCACTGTTGTCAATAACAGCACGGTTGATTTAGTATGGCAGCAAGATCCGGCCTTTCAGGCCACTGACTATACGATCTACCGAAAGTCAGGTTCAGGAAACTTCAATTCTATTGGTACTTCAGCTACCCAACAGTTTTCAGATGACAATTACTCAACTTCCGGTGAGTATTGCTATCGGATCAACTATGTTGATGTGTGCAACAATTTAAGTTTACCAGGCGATGATGCCTGCCCGATCAGACTTTCAGGAAGCGTAAATTCTGACAACACCATTACACTCAACTGGAGCAATTATACAGGATGGGCCAGTGGCGTCAATAACTATGTGGTAGAAAAATATGACGAACAAGGGGTTCCACTTCAAACCTTTAATGCAGGTACCTCCACAACCATTGACGATCTTACCAATGACCCCACCACACAGCTGTATGTTTACCTGGTGCGGGCGAATGCCAACGGTATGGGGCTGGGTCAGGCGGTCTCCAATGAAATTACTATCATTAAAGAACCTCATCTGTATTACCCAACGGCATTTACTCCAAATGGGGACAATCTGAATGATGTGTTTACCGTGTACGCACAGTATGTGGAAGCGTTTGAAATGAAAATTTTTAATCGGTGGGGCGAATTGTTATTCACCACGAAAGATCTCGAACAAGGATGGGACGGCAAATTTAAAGGGGTAACTCAACCCGAAGGTACCTATGCATTTGTAGCCAAACTCACCGACCTGGCCGGTCGAACGTTTAATCGTTCGGGATCAGTTGTGTTGCTGAATAAAAAATAGCACCTCATTCTCCTGCCAAAATTCTATCTTTGCGCCATGTTTGATATGATGAAAATGATGGGCAAGATGAAGGAAGTTCAGGCCCGCATGAAAGAAGCACAGGATAATTTAGTGAAACTATCCGCCTCAGGCGAAGCAGGAGGCGGCATGGTAAAAGCTACTGTTAATGGTAAGAAACAATTGATCGCCCTGGAAATTGATTCAGCTATTCTTAAAGCCGATGACAAAGTAATCATTCAGGATTTAGTTGTTGCAGCAGTGAATAAAGCTGCCGAGGAAGCAGAGGTACTGGCTAAAGAAGAAATGCGCAAGAGCACCGAAGGCCTGTTGCCGAACATACCAGGCATGGATTTAAGCAGTCTGATGAGGTAAGGAGAATTCAATGTTTAAGGTTTAAAGTTTTTTGACGACCATGAATGCTTTCACCTCGAACCTTGAGCATCAAACATTAACATTAAACAGTGTTGCAGTTGTTATCCTGAATTACAATGGCGAAAAACTGTTGCCACAGTTTTTACCTTCCGTTATCGAATACTCAAAACCCGCACGCGTAGTTGTTGCCGACAACGCCTCCACCGATCGATCTTTGAACATTCTTGCCGAACAATTCCCTGCTATTGAAATCATTCGCTTAGATAAAAATTATGGTTTCTGTGGCGGATACAACCGCGCATTAAGCCAGGTGAAGGCAACCTATTACGTTTTGCTCAACTCAGATGTAGAAGTTACGCCCGGTTGGCTCAATCCGTTATTGTCTTTGCTTGATTCCCAACCCTCCATTGCTGCTGTTCAGCCTAAAATATTATCCTATAATCAAAAAGATCACTTTGAGTACGCGGGCGCAGGCGGTGGATTTATCGACTCGTTTGGCTACCCGTTTTGTCGCGGCAGGTTATTTGATTTCACTGAAACTGACCAGGGCCAGTATAATGACACCCGGGAAATTCTTTGGGCAACTGGAGCGTGCATGATGATCCGGTCAGAAGTTTACCATGCCCTTGGCGGACTTGATGAAGATTTTTTTGCGCACATGGAGGAAATTGATCTTTGCTGGAGAATTCAACGTGCTGATCTCAAGGTCTTTTATTGTGGTGCCAGTTATGTGTACCATGTTGGTGCCGGCACGTTGTCACGATCGAATCCCAGGAAAACCTATTTTAATTTTCGAAATGGGTTAAGTCTGCTCTTTAAGAATTGGAGCACCGCCTCTTTACTTTTAAAGTTTCCGATTCGCTTACTGCTGGATTATGTCGCGGCATTTAAATTTCTACTCTCCGGAAATCCAGCTGACACAATGGCTGTTTTGAAGGCTCAATATCACTTTTTCAGAAGCATTAAGATCAATTACAGAAAGCGCAGAGCCCTCCTTGAAAAGTACAGATTTTCGACAACGAATATCTATAATGGCCTGGTCTTATGGAACTACTTTGTCTTGGGGAAAAAGAAGGTAGAGATCGTCAGTAATCCCAGATAGGATTACGCTTGCGTAAGTACTTCCGGATATTCATGATAAAAGCCAGGGCCAGGTAAATAAGCACGGGCGATCCGAAGGTTAAGAAAGAAGCATAAATAAAAAAGATCCGAATACTGGAGGTCGCTATGCCCAGCTTTTCCCCCAGGTGGTTACACACCCCAAAGGCATGCTGTTCAAAGAAAAACTGGATTCTATTCACCATTTTACCCATAATTCACGCCTCCCTGCCTCTTATTAAGTTCATTCAACGATGAAATAACGCATTTACAAATATATGGTTCAGGTAAACCTTAACCGAGGGTCAAAATCTTTATTTTTTGACTATAATTGCAAAAAAAATCATATAAACGTAGTTTTGCGACTTGATTAAAACAACCAAAATCTAAATCCAATGAGAAAATTAGTTTACGCATTTCTGATCGTAGGAGCCCTTAGCCTGGCTGGGTGTACCTTGCCCCAGATGGTGAAAATGTCGAAAGAACAGAATTTGACGGTATCACCGAACCCACTGGAACTCCACAAGGACACTGTATCGTTTGATATGTCCGCCAACCTTCCGGTTAAAATGCTGAAGAAAGGTACCGTTTACACTGTAAACTCTTTCTACAAGTATGGCGAACAGGAAAAAGCACTCGATCCTATTTCATTTAAAGCGGAAGACTATCCTAATGCTGCCACCGAGCAACCTGCTGTAACCAAAAACTTTGCTTTTGCTTACGAGCCTGCCATGAAAACAGGTGTGGTAGAAGTTGAAGGTGTGGCTTCCAAAGGCTCAAAATCAAAAGTAACTCCCCGCATGCAGGTAGCTACAGGTATTATTACCACCTCAAAATTGGTGAAACCTGTTTACTATGCCTCTTATGCTGAACACGGATATAACAACCAGGAAGAAATCGTTCCGATTGTAATTCCTGACTTCATTTTCGAACAAGGAAGATCAGTATTACGCACTTCTGAGACAAAGAGCGATAAAGGAAAACAACTCGATGCATTTATTGCCTCTAAAAACGTAACCAAAACCGTAACCATCACCGGTACGCACTCACCTGAAGGTGCTGAGCGTATCAACAGCAAACTTTCTCCGGATCGTGCTGCCGCTATCGAAAAATACTATCGTCAGCAAATGAAGAAGTACGATTACAAAGGCAAAGCCGATTCAATCCAATTCATTCTGAAGCCTGTTATCCAGGACTGGACTGAATTCAAAAATGCATTAGCTTCTTACGAAGGCATCACTTCTGAAGAAAAAGCCGAGTACATGAACATCATCAATGCTGGCGGTACCTTCGAATCACAAGAGAAGCAAATGAAGAAACTTGCTACCTACAAGAAAGTTTTCAAAGAAGTATACCCTAAGTTAAGAACAGCAAAAACTGAAATCTTAACCATTAAAGACAAGAAAACTGACGCTGAGATTTCAGTTTTAGCAAAACAAGTAACACAAGGATCGGTAAGTGCTGATACACTTTCTTTCGAAGAATTGATGTATGCTGCTACCATGACTCCTTCATTGGATGAAAAAGCTGCCATCTACGAAGCTGCTACTAAAAAGGGAACGAACTGGAATGCACACAACAACTTAGGTGCTGTGTACATTGCCCAGGCTATTGAAAACCCTACCAACGCTGCTGCATTAGCAGATAAGGCTCAGGCACAACTCGACCTTGCGGCACGCATCAACGCAGCCCCTGAGGTAAATGCTAACCTGGCTTCTGTTTCCATGTTAAAAGGAAATGCATATGCCGCTTATGACTATGCTAACAAAGCATCTGGCCTTCGCGGAGACAATGCTGCCGGACTGAATGGTGTAAAAGGTTCTGCCGCCATTGTAATGGCAAAATACGGTGAAGCAGTGAGCGCTGAATCTTCAGCTGCCAATACTGCCGACAATCTGTACAACAAAGGTTTAGCACAAGTATTGAATAAAGACTACCAAAACGCGCTTACCTCATTTGGTGAAGCAACCAAACTGAACAGCAACCATGCATCAGCATTCTACGGAGCGGCCATTGCTTCAGCAAGATTAGGCAATGCTGACGGTGTTGTGAGCAACCTGACCAGCGCAGTTAAGATCGATCCTTCATTAAAGGATGCCGCACTTACTGACCTGGAATTTGCCAAATTTGTAACAACCGAAGCTTTCAGGAACGCCCTGAAATAATCGGATAAAAATCATTGGATAAAAAGGCTCCCGGCAAACCGGGGGCCTTTTTTGTTTACCATTTTGCCAATCCATCGGGAGGGCTTATTTTTACATCTGCCTTTAAAAGGGCCGAATTAAATCCTTAGAAATCCTTATGAGAGAAATCCAGTTCAGAGAAGCCCTGCGTGAAGCGATGAGCGAAGAAATGCGCAGAGACCCTAAAGTATTTTTAATGGGCGAGGAAGTAGCTGAATACAATGGCGCCTATAAAGTTAGTCAGGGCATGCTGGATGAGTTTGGTCCGGAGAGGGTGATTGACACACCCATAGCAGAATTGGGTTTTGCAGGAATTGGCGTAGGGGCTGCCATGAATGGCCTTCGCCCGATTATTGAGTTTATGACCTTCAACTTCTCTCTGGTGGCGATTGACCCTGTTATCAATTCGGCTGCTAAGATGCTTTCGATGTCTGGCGGGCAATACAATATCCCCATGGTGTTCAGAGGCCCAACCGGCAATGCCGGTCAATTGGGTGCCCAACACTCTCAGAATTTTGAAAACTGGTATGCGAACACCCCCGGATTAAAGGTCGTTGTTCCGTCTAATCCATACGATGCTAAAGGCCTGTTAAAGACATCTATCCGTGATAACGATCCCGTTATTTTCATGGAAAGCGAATTGATGTATGGCGATAAAGGTGAAGTTCCGGCTGAAGAATACCTGATTCCGATAGGACTTGCTGATGTAAAAAAACAAGGAACTGATGTAACAGTTGTTTCTTTTGGCAAGATTATGAAAGTTGCTCTGGCGGCTTCAGCCGAATTGGAGAAAGAAGGAATTTCAGTTGAAGTCATTGACTTAAGATCGGTTCGACCGATTGACTATGCAACTGTGGTTGAGTCGGTAAAGAAGACTAACCGGCTGGTCATTGTAGAGGAAGCGTGGCCATTGGCGTCAATTTCAACCGAAATTACATACCACGTTCAAAAGCATGCATTTGATTACCTGGATGCCCCCATTCACCGGATAACCAATGCGGATGCCCCCCTGCCCTACGCGCCTACCATCATTCAGGCCATTCTTCCCAATGTTGAGAAGACCGTGAAGGCCATTAAAGCGGTGATGTACCGGGACTAAGTAGCAGGTAATCAGACAGAAAAAATATTTTCCCTCCAGTGGGTTTCCTTCTTTATCAAAAGGATATAGAAGATCGTATTTATTTAATACCAAAATGTAAAAAATTACTTTATTGGAATACTCCAACCCGCACCGTTCAGTGCAAAAAAATTTTCTCAAAACAATAACAATTAATTCAATTATTTAAAAAATCATGATTAGACTAGCGATTGCAGTCGGATTTTTGACTGTGTTCGGAATAGTGGGGTATGTACTCGTACTCCTGATAACCAACCATTCTAAAAGTAAAAACAACAACTCAAACAACTAAACCAATGGACGAACAAACAAACAACCCCTTAAAAAGGATGAGTTCACTCATTCCAAAACGAACCATCGCGCTTGGTTTCATTGCAATTTTCGCCCTTATATTCTTCCTTATTGTCAATCCATTTTCATGGAATGATGCAGGGAATAGAACGGTGGTAGAACGCATGAACGGTGAGCAGGTAGTTCAATTCGCGCCCGGAATTTTCTATGCAGGATTCTTTGCAAAGCAAAAGGAATGGCCGAACCAAATTTCGGTCATGTATCAGGCAGAAGGTGCACAACTTGAATTTGAAGATAACGGTATCGAAGTAGGACATATTATGATCCGCTTCAGCGATGCGACTACGGCCAACGTGAAAGGTATTACTCAATTCATTTTACCTTCAGATGAGGCTGAGATGATTTTGATTCACAACACGCACCGTACACCTCAATCGCTGGTAACCAAACGACTGGCGCCTTACACAAAAGAGTGTTTACAGTCATCGGCACAATTAATGAGCAGTGAAAAGCACTATGGCGGGGGTCGCGCTCAAATGGCACAGGACTTTATGGATCAGTTAAAAGAAGGTGTGTACTTACTGGTAACGGAAGAGAACCTTGTGTTTGACTCACTGGAAATGGAAAAGAAAAGAGTGTACCAAACCGAAGTACAACTTGACTCCAAAACATCACAGCCAAAACGAAAACTTTCTTCCATTAAAGAATATGGCATCACAGTGGCCGATGCTGCCATTACCGATGTAGACTATGAAGAAAAAGTTGATGAGAAGCTAGTGAAGATTATTGATGCGGTAACGAAATCGTCTATCTCGAAACAGGAATTAATGACCGCCCAACAGCAAACCTTAACAGCGAAAGCTCAGGGTGAACAAGCCCTTGTAGAAATCGAGTATCAGCAAAAGCAGGAACAAACACGCCAGGTGGTAGAAGCGGAAACAAAAGTGAAAGTTGCCGAACAGGATAAACTTCAACAAAAAATTGCGTACGAAGCCTCGGTGCTGGAAGCTAAAAAAATCAAAGAGCTTGCAGACGCACAAGCCTATGCCCGGATGAAAATTATGAAAGCTGACGGTGCCCTTGAAATGAAATTAAAGGCACAGGTTGAAGTTCAAAAGGTGTGGGCCGATGCATTCAGCAAGTATACCGGTGCCATTGTTCCGCAATTTCAGACAGGCGGTGGTGCTACTACCAATGGTGCAATCAATTTCATGGATATCATGACTGCCAAAACCGCTAAAGATTTTGCGTTGGATATGAAAAATCAGAATCAGTAAAAAAATATCTGAAATATTTTAAGAGCGGAGCCAAAACCTCCGCTCTTTTATTTTCACAACTATTCTTTCAGGAGTTTCCTGGTAAAAACCGCACGGTCAAAGTCAAACCTCAGGAGATAAGACCCCGTGCGTTTCATCAATAATTCACCCTCAAACTTCCATTCATGTGTACCGCCAGGCTGATGTTGGTTAACCAGCGTTCTTAATTTTTTTCCCGAAGCATCCAATAACGTGATGATCACTGATGTTGGCCGGTCGAGCGAGTATGAAATCGTCAACTCCTGTGATGCAGGATTTGGGAAAATGGAAACATCAATGTTTCGCTCAACTACGGATATCCCTGTAACAGGTTCTCCGACTGTCCATTCAACTACCTGCAGGTGGCTGGTTGTATGTGCCGAACTTCTTGTTAGATGCGTGGTATCAATAACGGTAGCACGAATAATATCTCCCTCCTCTCCAAAGCTGGCGGCCTCTAACGAAACCGATTCTACGTTCTTCGAAAAAATCGCATTATTACGTTCCCACGTAATTTTTAGGGTATTTGGATTGGGCTTAACCAGGTTCAAAGAAAAATCAATGGTTCCTGTCTCAGGAACAGGCAAAGTCGTTTCATTGGGTAAATAGCTAACCAAAGACGGAACCAACGAATGAATTCTCTCTACAAATGTTTCGGTACATACCTTGCAAAAGGGGTTATTCAGATACCTCATTTTACAAGCTTGATGAGGCCTTTTCCATGAAGGGGACTCTGCATGCTCATATAGTCCAACGCCAGCAACACCAATCCAATCTTTCCATCTCGCCAGCGAAGGATTGCTTTGTTGGGTTAAGTTCGCTTTCTCCACAGCATACTGCGGCCCAGCCCAATATTCATCGGCCAGATAGGCAAAGGAATGACCGATCTCATGAATGGCAACTTCTTTGCCATTTGAATTAGTAGAACCGGTTGCATAAAAACCACCTGAACCTCCGTAGTAAATAGAATTAACCACAACAAATACCTGATCGTAGAGCGGCAGATGAGAAGCCAGCACATTGGACAGTGCACTATTCTTGGTTGGTACCAGCAAGCGGTGAATATTCGCATAATCGAAAGTTGATCCAAAATAGGTATCAACTGTTGATGCCGGAACCGGTGAACAGTCATTGTCGGGGCTCGTGCGCGGGTGTGTTGCTCCGGATTGGTTGGAGATTACTTTAATAGCAAACGCATTAAAGTAACTTTTGTACTCCTTAAATGGACTCTGATTAAATATCTCATCCAGTATTTCATTCACATCAATTACATATTGATTTAACTCATTGGCTTGATAACCATCCCCAACAAACACAAGGTTAATACGATCATCAAGCGGGCCATTTTTAAAGATGGTATCTACCGCGAAAGTTTGAGCATTCACATTTAAACAAACAACAAAAGCGACAAGTGTTAGTGTTCTTTTCATTTATCATTTATCATTTATCATTAATCTTAAAAGTAACAGCACCAATATTTTTATTATCATTAATTTCTTCAACGCGAATAAAGGTTGTTTCCGGATGGAAAGCAGTCCGTATGAAAAATTCACCCTTCTTCAGATGAACCATTTTACTATCAAATACCCCCTGATCATTGGCATATTCAACCCGTTTTATCAATGGATGATCAACAGTGCTGGACGATAATTCCTGTTGGAGGTCATTCAGCTGTTTGACAACCACCCTGTTTGAAAAGTTGTCATTTTTATCGACTGCCTTTAGCTTCCCCTCCACAATTTTTGTATCCACCAGCGTAATTTGATTACCCTTCAGACTATCAGCTTCTATTGAAAAAGTGAGGAAGACCATTTGAGGGTTAGCAGCAACCGTTTGAGTAGGCTGATACGAATATTGCGCGTGCTTGCAGCCACCAAATAAAAGAACACTTATCGATATCCAACAAAGAACCTTTACGCGCATTATGCCTGAATTAACAAGTTCCATGCCTCCATAACCTGGTTAACCTTCAGATACCGCTGAACTAACCGGTGGGTGGCTTCAGTGCCCAGTGCAATCGCATCTTGTTCTGATTGCGACAGGTCTTTTCTTGTAACCGGAATACGCTCAATATTTCCTAACATCCCTAAATCATTGCCGGTCAGAATTTTACTGTTTCTGATTACTGCGGGAAGCTGATCAATACCAATCCCGATTTTATCCAGCGGTTTAGGAACCTTAAAGAGTGCTTCACCTTGCGCCCTGCAATACCAATCGCCTCCCATACGTGCAACCGCATCTAACTTAAAGGGGTCAATCCTGCCATCTGCATCAAGAACCTCATCTTTGATGTGCGCAAGCACAACTTCACAAATCACCAGGTTACCTGCTGCGCCCTTATCTCCTGTTGGAATAACTTGCAGAACCTTACACTCAAACGACACAGGCGATTCTCCTACGCGTGGCGGTTTCACTATTGATGACAGTACTTGTGTAAACCCGGCCTTAACAAATTCATTTACTCCTTTTGGATATTCCACGCTGGCCAGAGACGATTGCTGAACCATTGAATGATTGACAATGTTGATCACCACCTCCGGTACTTCTAACACATTTTCATAACTGTGCTTCGTTGTGTTATCACGACCTCTCCGAGCAGGCGAAAAAACAAGAATGGGCGGGTTTGCACCAAAACAATTAAAAAAACTGAACGGACTCAGATTAACATTTCCTTCTTTATCAATGGTACTAGCAAATGCAATAGGCCGTGGCGCCACAGCACCCAGCAAATAGCCATGCATTTTGGCAGCAGGTATTTCTTTTGGATTGATAATCATAATATTGCTTTAGTCCACAAGTTGCAAACTGCAGGCCTCAAGTTTTTGTAGTGATAGCTTGAGGCTATAGTGGCTTGTAGCTTGAACTATTTAAACAGCTGGTAAAACTTTTCCTTTACACTCTCCAAACCCGATACGTACACCATCCTTTTCTGCAAGTCCTTTAATTATAACCGTATCGCCATCTTCTATAAATTTCCGCTCCGTTCCATCAGGCATAGTTAGTGGTTTTTGACCATTCCAACTTAACTCCAGCATGGAGCCATACGAGCCTGGTGATGGTCCGCTAATTGTGCCGGAGGCATACACATCGCCAACCTGAATATTGCAGCCATTGACTGTATGGTGTGCTAATTGCTGATTCACATTCCAATACATGTATTTGAAATTTGAACGACAAACCGTAGTAGCTTCAGAATTATTGGGCTGAATCAAGACCTCCAGGCGGATATCAAAATTCTTACTTCCTTCAAAACTCAAATATGGCAGCACGTGCGGATTTTGTTCTGGCCCTTCAACACGAAAAGGTTCCAGGGCATCCATCGTAACAATCCAGGGAGAAACGGTTGAACCGAAATTCTTTCCCAGGAAAGGCCCGAGCGGTACATACTCCCATTGTTGAATATCGCGGGCAGACCAATCGTTGAATAATACAAAACCAAAAATATGATCCTCCGCTTGCCTGGTATTGATTGATTGCCCGAGTTTAGTTTCAGTACAAGTAATGAAAGCAACCTCTAATTCAAAGTCAAGTTTGCGTGATGGGGAAAAAATAGGAGGTTCAGTATCAACGGGTTTCAGTTGCCCTTTCGGGCGATGGATAGGCGTTCCGGAAACAACAATGGATGATGGCCTTCCATGATAACCCACGGGCAGATGTTTCCAGTTGGGAAGCAACGCATGCTTAGGATCACGAAACATGGAACCAACATTCGTAGCATGTTCCTCGCTGCTGTAAAAATCGGTATAATTAGGAACGCGTACGGGCATCATCATTTGCACCTCGCTCATAGGAATGAGAGCTATTTCGCGGGCAGCTAAATTCGATTTTAATTCATCGTTATCCGACCGAAGTAATTCCGAAATGCGGCCGCGAACTTCCCGTGCCTTTTTCTTTCCGAGGGCAATAAAATCGTTGAGGTAGGGCTGATTAAAAACACCTGAAGGTAAACCGAGACCATCTAAAAAACCATTTTCATGCAAATAAACCAGGTCAATCACATGGTTTCCGATGGCTACACCTGCCACGGCAGTAAGGTATCGTGTTTTAAAAATCCCGAAAGGAAGATTTTGAATCGGGAAATCGGAACCTTTCGGAACCTCCACCCAGCTTTTTAATTTCGGATCGTTCGCTTGTATCATACAACTCAAAAATAAGCCTTATTTTTCTCGCAGAAATGAAAACCGAGGCAAGTTTACCGAAAGAATTTGAAGATGCCCTGCGAGCCAAACTCGGTAGTTCATTTGATTCGTTCGTTGCAAGCCTTCGGCAATTACCTCCTGTTAGCATCCGGTTAAATCCGAAAAAATCATTTCAACTTAACGGAACACCTGTTCCCTGGAGTAAATGGGGGAAATATCTGAACGAGCGGCCGGTGTTTACGCTGGATCCTTCCTTTCATAGTGGCGCCTACTATGTTCAGGAGGCAAGTTCTATGTTTATTGAGCAGGCGCTCATGCAATCAAACGACCTTACTAAACCACTCAGGGTACTTGACCTTTGTGCTGCACCCGGTGGCAAATCAACGCACCTGTTAAGTCTATTGTCGACAGATAGCCTGTTGGTTTCTAATGAGGTGATCCGCCCGAGAGCCGTTATTCTCTCTGAGAACATTCAAAAGTGGGGGCACGCCAATGTGATGGTCACCAATAATGATCCGGAAGATTTTTCGGCCCTCACCGGTTTCTTCGATGTGATTGTTGTGGATGCTCCGTGTTCGGGCGAAGGGTTGTTTCGTAAAGATACCGATGCCATAGATGAGTGGTCGCCAGCCAATGTCGATTTATGCTCACAGAGACAACGAAGAATTTTAGCCAATATTTGGCCTGCTTTAAAACCGAATGGTATTTTAATTTATTGCACCTGCACTTATAACGAACACGAGAATGAAGAAAATCTTCTGTGGTTGCAGGCACAACATGATCTGGAATTTATTTCGCTCCCTATCGATGAGTCTTGGGGCATCGAAACCATCGGCAAAGCGAATGCGGTTGGTTATCGATTCTATCCTCATCAGGTAATGGGCGAAGGTTTTTTTCTGGCTGTGGTACGAAAAAAAGAAGAACCACAACCTCATCGGGTTAAATCAAAGCGGTCACTCCCGCTTGCTTCAAAAAAGGTTGCCGAGCAAATTCGAGAATGGGTAAAACAAGATGACCTCCAATTCTTTTTATGGAATGATTTGGTGTATGGGGTACCTTCTGCTTTATCCAAAGAAATGGAAGCCATGATACAACAATTCAGGATTGTGCATGCCGGAACGCCAATTGCCACTATGAAACATGAGAAGTTCATTCCCGAACATGCTTTAGCCTTATCAATTGATTTAAAGAAAGCGTGCTTCCCACAGATGGAGGTCAGCCTGGAGAATGCTTTGCGTTATTTAAGAAAAGAACCCATTGACGTTGGCGCGGCAAAACGGGGTTATACCCTGATCACATTCAAAGACCTGCCACTGGGATGGATGAATGTTCTGGACAATCGATCCAACAATTTGTATCCTAAGGAGTGGAGAATAAGAATGGCCGATCGGTGAGTTGAATCGATTATCAAACAATCGCTTAATCATCAATTGTAGAATAACCGAATCAGCTAATTTTCCTTATTTTTGCCCTCTATTTTTAGTCATTCATGTCATTATCAACGAAATACAATCCATCTGAAGTAGAGGGAAAGTGGTACCAGTATTGGATGGACCATGGCTTTTTCAATGCGCAGTCTAACTCCAAAAAAGAACCCTATACCATTGTTATCCCTCCGCCCAATGTAACAGGCGTGTTGCACATGGGGCACATGCTCAATAACACCATTCAGGATGTGCTAATCCGCAAAGCGCGCATGGAGGGCAAGGAAGCTTGCTGGGTTCCCGGAACAGATCACGCCTCCATTGCAACAGAGGCCCGTGTGGTGGCCATGTTGCGTGAAAAAGGAATTAAGAAATCGAGCCTGACCCGTGATGAATTTTTGACTTACGCCTGGGAGTGGAAAGAAAAATATGGCGGTATCATTCTGGAACAACTTAAAAAACTGGGCGCTTCCTGCGATTGGAGCCGAACCAGTTTCACCATGGATCCGGATTATTACAAATCTGTAATCCGCGTATTTGTTGATCTGTACAAGAAAGGCTACATCTACCGTGGACTTCGCATGATCAATTGGGATTGTGAAGCTGAAACTGCCTTATCGAATGAAGAGGTTCTTTACAAGGAAGATGGCGAGCGGTCGGTTTTGTATTCAGTTCGTTATAAAATTAAAGATAGCGATGGCTTTGTAGTGATTGCAACACAGCGGCCCGAAACCATTATGGGCGATGTGGCAATTGCCGTTAACCCAACCGATGAACGCTACAAAAACCTGATTGGTAAAAAAGTATTGGTGCCCTTCATCAATCGCGAAATACCGGTAATTGCCGATGATTACGTTGACAAAGCATTTGGTACGGGGTGCCTGAAAGTTACCCCGGCACACGATGTAAACGACTACGAAATTGGTTTACGTCATAACCTCCCGGTCATTGATACCATCAATGATGATGGCACCCTCAATGAAAAATGTGAGATTCCAAAGTTTTATGGTAAAGATCGCTTTACTGTACGCAAAGAAATAGTGAAAGATCTGCGAGAAGCAGGCGACCTGGTAAAAGAAGAAGAATTTATTACGCGTATCGGAAGATCGGAACGAACCAACACCGTTGTTGAACCTAAGCTCTCATTGCAGTGGTTTGTCAAGATGAAAGAGATTTCACGCAAGGCTTATCTGGCAGTAGAAGAAGATGAAATTAAACTTCACCCTGCTAAATTCAAAAACACCTACAGGCACTGGATGGAAAACGTTCGTGACTGGTGTATATCACGACAGTTGTGGTGGGGCCATCGCATTCCTGCGTGGTACGCCCCTGATGGCTCTTTCGCAGTAGCTGAAACGAAAGAAGAAGCTTTCGAAATTCTTAAATCGAAAATCTCAAATCTCAAACCGGAGGACATCAACCAGGATGCTGATGTGCTCGATACCTGGGCATCATCGTGGCTTTGGCCGATTGAGGTATTCAACGGATTCAACGATCAGTATTTTGATAAAGAAAAGGGCAAGATCAATCTTTCAAAGAACAAAGAGTTGGCCTACTTCTATCCTACCAAAGTTTTGGTTACTGCCCCTGAGATTCTCTTCTTTTGGGTGGCGCGCATGATCATTGCCGGTTATGAATATTTAGATCAACGACCATTTGAAGATGTTTACCTGACAGGGATTGTTCGTGACAAACAAGGCAGAAAAATGTCGAAGTCGTTGGGCAATTCACCTGACCCCCTCGACTTAATCACAAATTTTGGAGCTGATGCGGTTCGAACCGGCATGCTCTTTAGTTCGCCTGCCGGAAATGATTTATTGTACGATGAGAAATTAGTTGAGCAGGGAAGAAATTTTGCCAATAAAATCTGGAACGCTTTCCGGTTAGTAAAGGGTTGGGAAATAGACCAAAAGCTTTCACAGCCAGAAGAGCATAAAACATCTATCGCCTGGTTCGAATCTAAAATGAATCAGTCACTGATTGAGTTAGAAGATCATTTTAGCAAATACCGTATGTCAGATGCATTGATGTGCATCTACAAACTTATCTGGGATGATTACTGCGCGTGGTATCTCGAGATGATCAAGCCGGAATTTGGTAAGCCAATTGATAAAGTAACTTACGATAAGACCGTTTCTCTTTTTGAAACATTACTCAAAGCACTTCATCCTTTCATGCCATTTATCACAGAAGAACTTTGGAGTGAATTAAAGGAAAGAGAGAATAAAGATTGTATTATCGTTGCTTCGTGGCCAAAGCCGGAATCATCCATTAATCCTTCCATTCTGGAAGAAGCAACAGTTGCCTTTAACCTGATTACCCAGATCCGGAATACCAGAAACGCTAAAGGATTATCACCAAAAGAGACACTCAAACTGCATAAAAAAACAGACAGCCAGGACCTGAGTTTTTTCTGGCCGATTGTTAAAAAACTTTCAAACATAGGGGAAGTTTACTCCTCACCGGAAAAACCACAGGGCGTAACGTGTCTTGTGGGAACTTCCGAATTTACCATTCCAATGGAAGGCAAACTGGATGCTGCCAAGGAACGGGAATCCGTTTTGAAAGACCTGGAGTACCAACGCGGGTTCCTGACTTCGGTTGATAAAAAATTATCGAACGAAAAATTTGTTAGTGGGGCACCTGCACAGGTAATTGAAATGGAGCGGAGAAAGAAAGCCGATGCAGAAGCCAAAATTAAAGCACTTGAGGAAAGCCTGACTAAATTGTAAAGTAGGCAATCCTAATACCTCAAGTTAAAATCGGGCCGCCAGCAGCAACTCAATGCTTTTGTGTTTCAATCCAAATTTACGCGCTACTGATTCATTGGTCAGGGAGCCTCTATAGGTATACACTCCCTTCATAAACCACTTATGGAGGAAAATCATTTCTTCCATCCCGCCTTCCTCAGCAGCCCGCAAAATAGTTGGCGTAAAAATATTACTTAAGGCTGTGGTAGCAGAGTGTGCTACACGAGATGCCACGTTGGGCACACAGTAATGAATCACATCATGTTTTTTGAAAACCGGCTTTCGCAGGGTTGTTATTTCCGATGTTTCCACACAACCGCCCTGATCGATACTTAAATCAATAATCAACGAATCGGGTTTCATCTTGCTCACCATTTCTTCCGTTACTACGTGCCTTACTTTGCCTTTCTCTGCACGCAAGGCTCCGATCACAACATCGGCAGTCTTGAGCGTTTCGCCTAACGTAACGGTATCAATGGTAGAGGTATAAAGTTGCTGACCAAGAATGTGTTTGATTCGTCTGAGTTTATACAGATGGTTGTCAAAAACCTGCACATCGGCACCCAGGCCAAGCGCTGCTCTTGCTGCAAACTCCGCTACCGTTCCCGCGCCAATAATGACCACCTTTGTGGGCGGTACGCCTGTTATTCCACCAACAATTACTCCCTTTCCATTATTGGTTGAACTTAAGTACTCAGACGCAATGGACATGACTGCACTTCCGGCTATTTCACTCATCGCCCGGATGATGGGCATTCCACCTACTTTATCCTCGATTACCTCATATCCAAGGGCGGTAATTTTTTTCTTCATCAACCCCTGAACCTGTTCTGGCCGTAGATGACCTAACTGAAGCGCAGAAATTAGCGTTTGGCCCGGATGCATGTATTCAATTTCATCTTCGGTTGGAGGTTCTATCTTCAAAATAAAATCAGCCTTATAAACTTCCTGGGGTGAGTAAACAATTTTTGCGCCTGCCTCGCTGTATTGCTGATCGGTAAATTTGGAGCCAACTCCGGCTTTTGTTTCAATCCAGATTTCGTGCCCGTTATTGACCAACAAGGCCACTGCATCAGGCGTAAGGGTTATCCGGTTTTCCTGCAAAGAGATTTCTCTTGGAAGTCCTAAAAAGAATGAGTTCTTTTTCTTCTTAACAGCCAGCATTTGTTCTTGAGGAACAAGACTGGCCTTTGCCAGGGTTTCAAACCCGGTCTTTTTCTTCTCCGTCATGAATTGAAAAGGCTATGGTTCGATGTGTCTCGTCATTACTTGTAATATAAACTTCGGCATATTTTTCTGGTAGCAGGGAAGGAATTTTTTCAGGCCACTCAACAAAACAATAATGACCGGAATCAAAATATTCCTCTACTCCAATATCAAATGCTTCTGTTTCATTCTTAATCCTGTAAAAATCAAAATGAAAAATCTTTTGATCTTTTTTTAAGCCATACTCATTCACAATTGAAAAAGTAGGGCTGCTCATGATATCCTGCACCCCCAGCACATGCCCAATGACTTTCACAAAAGTGGTTTTACCGGCACCCATATCGCCATGCAAAACCACCACGCGAATATCATTCAACGACTGCATCAGTTTCTCTCCTACCTGCTTTAAGCCTGCCAGCGTAACATTGTTAAATTGCTGGTGATTATCTTCATGACGCATTCTTCGAATTTAACAAAATTATAGGGATTATCATCTCTTCCAGGCTTACTCCGCCATGCTGAAAGGTGTCTTTATAAAAATTGACGTAGTAGTTATAGTTGTTTGGGTAGGCAAAAAACTGATCTTCGATTGCGAAAACATAGGAGGTGGAAACATTCATCTTCGGCAAAAACAAACGCTCAGGCCTTTGAACCTGCATCACCTTGTCGCCTTCATAGTTCAGATTTTTCCCTTGTTTGTAGCGTAAGTTTGTATTCACACTTCTGTCGCCAATAATTTTAAAAGGTTTTTTCACCCGTATGGTGCCATGGTCGGTTGTGATCACCACGCGCGCATGTTTTTCCGAAATCTTCTTCAGTATTTCCAACAGCGGAGAGTGCATGAGCCATGATTTTGTTATGGAGCGGTATGCCGACTCATCGGGCGCTAATTCACGCACCATCGCCATGTCTGTACGGGCATGAGAGAGCATGTCTACAAAATTGTAAACGATTACATTCAAGTCGTTTTGAAACAAATTATTAATAGAGTCAGCTAAATCACGGCCACCCTCCAGGTTTTTAATTTTATGGTATGAGAACTTAATATTCAGGTTGTTTTTACGAATCTGCTTTTCTAAAAATTCATCCTCAAAATTATTTTTACCCTCTTCTTCATCCTCGCCAACCCATAAATCGGGTTGTAGTTTTGCCATTTCACTTGGCATCATTCCCGAGAAAATTGCATTGCGGGCATACGCGGTTGTCGTTGGAAGAATAGCATAGTATGTTTCTTCTTTTTCAACAGTAAAATACTCATTGATAACCGGCTCAATGACTTTCCACTGGTCGTACCGAAGGTTATCAATCAGAAGCATAAATAACGGCCTGCCGGTTTTCAGTTCCGGAAAAACTTTCTTCTTCATTAGCTGATGCGAAAGCAATGGCTTATCAGACGCGGCATCATTCAACCACCTGTCGTAATTCCTGATTACAAACTTCGCAAAGTTGGCATTGGCTTCTGATTTTTGTGCATCCAGAACATCACCCATATCTTCATTATCGGTCTGGTCAAGTTGCAATTCCCAATACACCAATTTTTTGTAGATATCAGCCCAGGCTTCATGGTTCATTTCTTCCATAAAAGCCATGCCGATTTTTCTGAATTCCTGCTGATAATTCAGGTTGGTCTTTTCAATGATCAGCCGCTTGTTATCGAATATTTTTTTTACCGAAAGTAAAATCTGATTTGGGTTTAACGGCTTAATCAGGTAGTCGGCAATTTTAGAACCTATTGCTTCCTCCATGATATGCTCTTCCTCGTTTTTGGTAATCATTACAACCGGAAGATTCGGTTTATTATTCTTGATCAAACCTAACGCCTCTAACCCCGACATGCCCGGCATGTTTTCATCCAGAAAAACTGCATCAAAATGTTTTTGCTCACATAAATCAACGGCATCTGAACCGTTGTTGATCGGAGTAATATCATACCCGCGCTGTTCCAGAAAAAGGATGTGTGGCTTGAGTAAATCAATTTCATCATCCACCCACAAAATGCTATATCTTTGCATAGCTCGAAATTACGGATTCCATGAATAAAAAGAAGATAATCAATGATCCTGTTTATGGATTCATCACCATACCCAGCGAATTAATCTTTGACATCATTTCCCATCCATGGTTTCAACGCCTGCGCTACATCAAACAATTAGGCCTTACGGATTTTGTGTACCCCGCTGCACAACACACCCGGTTTCAACACGCACTGGGAGCCATGCACCTGATGACCAAGGTACTGGATCACCTGCGTGGAAAGGGTATTGAAATCTCTAACGAAGAATATGAGGCTGCAACCATTTGTGTTCTGCTGCACGACATCGGTCACGGGCCGCTATCGCACGCCCTGGAAGATTCTTTGCTTTCGGGCATCAAACATGAAAGTCTCTCGTACCTATTCATGAAGCAGTTGAATAAAGAGTTTAGCGGTGCGCTTAACATGAGCCTGAAAATATTTCAAAACACCTACAAACGAAAATTTTTTCACCAACTGATCTCCAGTCAGTTAGATATTGACCGCCTTGACTACCTGAAACGCGATTGCTTTTTTACGGGAGTAATTGAAGGCATGATTGGTGTGGATAGAATTATTTCGATGCTAACCGTGCATCAGGACCAACTGGTGGTAGAAGAAAAGGGGATTCTTAATATCGAAAATTTTCTGAATGCCCGCAGGCTGATGTATTGGCAGGTGTATTTACACAAAACAACCGTGAGTGCCGAACGAATGGTGGTAAACCTGATTAAACGGGCGCAATACCTCGTTCAATCTGGCGAAACTTTAACGGCAACGGAGTCTCTTCAATACTTTTTAAGGAACAACTCAACCATTGATCACTTCAAAGAAAATAAGATTGCCCTTAGCACGTTTGGCAGTCTTGACGACCATGATGTTTGGGGAGCCATTAAGCATTGGCGGATTCACCCGGATTTAATTCTCTCTTCCTTATCAAACATGCTGGTTGAACGAAATCTTTTCCGGGTAATCCTGAGCGCGGAACCCATCAGTAAACAAAAAGTGGACGCGATCAGATCCGCAGTTACTAAAACGTTTGCAATCTTACGGGCAGAATCATCATACTTTTATTCCTACGGCTCTGTTACCAATGAAGCTTATACCGAAGGACAAAAAATTAACGTACTCACCAGAGCGGGCGAACTGCTTGATATTGCCCAGGCCTCCGACCTGCCCAACATTAAAGCCATTAGTAAAATCGTGAAAAAAAATTACCTCTGCTGGCCTAAAAATGTATCTTTGTAGAGCTTCGGAATACCCCACATGGAATTTACCATACAGCAAATAGCCGCCATGTTGGGCGGTGAAATTAAAGGCGAAAGCAGCGGCAAAATTAACATGCTGGCCAAAATCCAGGATGCTAAAAAAGGTCAGATCGCTTTCCTGTCGAATCCCAAGTACGAAAACTTCATTTACACCACACAGGCCACAGCGGTTATTGTCAGCAAGTCTTTTGTTGCAAAAAAAGAAATTACATCAACCCTCATACTGGTCGATGATCCGTATCTCAGCTTTACGGTGTTACTGGAAGAGTATCATAAACTAATCAGCTTTCAAAAATCAGGCGTGGAGGAACCAAGCTACATTGGTTCAAACAGTGTAACCGGTAATGGCATTTACCGCGGAGCATTCTCGTACATCGGCAACAATGTTAAACTGGGCGACAACGTAAAAATCTATCCGCAAACATTTATTGGCGACAATGTACTGATCGGTAACAACTGCATTATTCATGCAGGAGTTAAAATTTATGCCGGCACGCGAATAGGAAACAACTGTGTCATTCATTCAGGAACCGTTATTGGCAGTGATGGCTTTGGATTCGCCCCCCAGCCCGATGGCACCTACAAAACCATTCCACAATTAGGAAACGTTATAATAGAAAATAATATCACCATAGGAGGTAATACTGTCATTGACTGCGCAACACTCTTTGGCGATTCTACCATCATCCGCGAAGGTGTTAAACTGGATAACCTCATTCAAATCGCGCACAATGTTGAGATTGGTAAAAATACCGTGATCGCTGCACAGGCCGGAATTTCCGGTTCCAGTAAGGTTGGTGAAAACAGTATTATTGGCGGACAGGTAGGCATTGCCGGCCACCTGGTTATTGCCAACAACACCGGTATTGGCGCACAATCTGGGATCTCAAAATCAATTAAAGAAGAAGGTCAGAAAATCATCGGATACCCCGCCTTTGAGGTGAGTGATTACTTTAAATCTTACGCGGTTTTCAAAAAACTACCCGACCTGAACCAACGATTAAGGGATTTAGAGAAAAAGGTGTACGGTTCCAATCCTCTTACCCAGAAATCAATGACTTCGCAGGAAGCCGAATAAGGCCGATATTACTTGCTAAGTATCTGACAATCAGCAAATAGTCTTTATTTTGGATAATCTCCTGCCAGGGTTTAACTTTGCCAGCTTTTAAAAGTCTGATGCTAAACTTCAAACAGCAAACCATACAAAAGTCGGTGACCCTTTCGGGTGTAGGCTTACATACCGGGGCTAAAACGAATATGACATTCGTTCCTGCAAAACCTAATCACGGCATAAAATTTCAACGGATTGACCTGCCCGGATCACCCATTATTGATGCCGACTGCGATAATGTAGTGGATATTTCAAGGGGCACAACCATTGAACAAAGTGGCGCCCGTGTGAGCACGATCGAACATACGTTGGCTGCCTTAGTAGGCTTACAAATTGATAATGTACTCATTCAACTCGATGGCCCCGAGTGCCCCATCATGGATGGAAGCTCGATTCAGTTCGTAGATATTTTGAAGGAAGCCGGAACCGAAGAGCAAAACGCCATCCGCGATTTCTTCGAAGTTCAGCAACCTATCTTTTACCGCGAAGCCGCGCGCAATGTTGAAATTGCCGCCCTTCCGTTAGATGACTACCGCGTAACCGTAATGGTTGATTACAACTCACCGGTACTTGGCAGCCAGCATGCATCGTTAACCGACATTCATCAGTTCGAAAAAGAAATTGCTTCATGTCGAACCTTCTGCTTTCTGCATGAACTGGAAATGTTGTATAAAAACAACCTCATCCGCGGAGGCGACTTAAACAATGCCATTGTTATTGTTGATCGTGTAGTGAAGGATGATGAATTAGACAACATTGCCAAAATGTTGGGTAAACCGAAAGTAGAAGTAAAACACGAGGGCATCTTAAACAATATTGATCTCCGTTTCAAAAACGAGCCAGCCCGTCATAAACTGCTGGATATCGTTGGAGACCTGGCCCTTGCAGGCCGCCCAATCAAAGCACAATTATTAGCCGCTCGCCCCGGCCATGCTGCGAACGTTGCCTTCGCAAAGAAGCTGAAGAGAGCCATGCAGGAGGACGATAAAAAAGGGAAACCTAAATACAATCCAAATCTTCCTCCGGTGATGGATATCAATAAAATATCAGCCACACTCCCCCACCGATATCCGTTTCTGCTGATTGATAAAATCATTTATCTTGATAAGGAAAGTGTTGCCGGTGTGAAGAATGTAACCATGAACGAACCCTTCTTTCAGGGGCATTTCCCCGGAAACCCGGTGATGCCTGGCGTATTGCAAGTAGAGGCCATGACGCAGGTTGGAGGAATTTTGGTGTTGAATACCGTACCTGACCCTGAAAACTACTGGACTTATTTCATGGGCATTGACGATTGCCGGTTTAGAAAAATGGTGTTGCCGGGCGACACCCTGGTTATTCAGTGCGACTTATTGGCTCCCATTAAACGTGGCATTGCTAAAATGAGAGGCCGCGCGTATGTCGGAAATTCACTGGTAGCCGAAGGTACCATGACTGCATTAATTTCACGAAAAGATTCATGAGCAAATATCCGTTAGCCAACGTTCACCCCGAAGCCAAAATTGGCAACAATGTCATCATTGAACCTTTTGCCACTGTTCAAAAAGATGTGGTTATTGACGATGGTTGTTGGATTGGCCCGAATGCTATTATTTGGGATGGCTCACGCCTTGGTAAAAATGTGAAGATTTATCCGGGAGCATCAGTTTCTTCCATACCCCAGGATTTGAAATTCGCTGGTGAAAAAACCGAGACCCATATTGGCGACAATACCGTTATTCGCGAGTTTGTTACCATAAGCCGCGGCACAACCGATAAATTCAAAACCGTAATCGGTAAGAATTGTTTGCTCATGGCATATGTGCACGTAGCACACGATTGCCTCATTGGCAACAATTGCATACTTGTGAACACCGTACAGGTAGCTGGCCATGTTACCATTGAAGACTGGGCCATTATTGGTGGCGCCAGCGCCCTGCATCAGTTTGTAAAAGTTGGTGCGCACGTCATGCTCTCTGGCGGATCATTAGTACGAAAAGATGTACCACCCTTTACAAAAGCCGCACGCGAGCCGTTGGCCTATGCGGGCATTAACACTGTTGGCCTGCGCAGAAGGGGCTTTACTTCCGAAAAGATTATTGAAATACAGGAAATTTACCGCTATGTTTTTTTGAAAGGATTCAACAACAAAAAAGCATTGGAAGCCATCGAGTCTTCTGTTGCCCCCAGTGAAGAACGCGACCAAATCCTGAATTTCATTAAAACTTCTGAACGCGGAATTATGAAGGGCTATGGCTCTGCCGACTAATTCGGTGATTCGTTAATTAACTGATTCGTTGATTTGACCTTGAAACCAAAAACAATCGACTCGCCTTCTCAAGAATCCAGAATCCAGCATCAAGAATCCAGTTCACGATTCTCAATACAAGTCGAAGATTTGAGTAAGCGATTTAACCGTGAGTGGGTTTTTAAGGATTTGAATTATGTATTTCAATCCGGTAAAACATACGCCATTACCGGCCCCAATGGCTCTGGAAAATCAACCCTACTTCAAATTTTATGGGGGCAGCTTCCGCAAACTTCAGGCACTATAACATATTCTTCGCGAGGTGTTGGCATTCCAAACGAAGAAATATTCAGTCACTTATCCATTGCCACACCGTATATGGATTTGATTGATGAGTTCACACTGAGGGAACAACTCCAATTTCATTTTAAGATGCGCGCCATCTCATCGGGGTTTACCATAGAAAACATTATTGACAAACTTTACCTGGCCGATGCCAAAGACAAAAATATTTCCAATTTTTCCTCAGGAATGAAGCAACGCCTGAAACTGGGCCTGGCCTTCTTTACCGAATCCAGCATATTGTTTTTGGATGAACCGGGAACCAACCTGGATGACCGGGCATTTCAATGGTATAATGATAACCTGGCGGAGGTTCCAAAAGAAAAGCTGATCCTGATAGCAACCAATCAGAAAGACGAGTACCCGGAAGAGGCTGAAATTGTTGATCTAAGATGGTTTAAATAATCAAACCACAAATACCAAATCTCAAACAAACCACTGGCAAATTGACATTAGAAGCACCGATCATGACAGCGGAGTTGGAATTTGAATTTTGGAATTTAATTCGGTTACATCCCCAATACATTCCCCATTAACCCTTAAAATTCACCTTTTTGTACGTTTATTTGATTTTGTGCGTTTTTAGTACCAAATTCGAACCTTTAGGACACTATGAAAATGAAATTACTGATTACCAGAACTCTTTCCGTTATTGGAATAACCTCGATGGCTTTTTTCTTTAGCTGCGGTAAAGATGATCCAAAACCGAATCCTTTTAAAACACAGTTAGGTAAGCTCACTGATACATGGAACATTGTAAGCGCAGAACTAGACGGTTCTGACAGAACATCGGATTTTACGGGTTTCACACTAACCATCAGTGGCACCTTTGATTCTGATACTCCTGAAGGACCCTATGATTACACAGTTTCTGGAGGCCAACCACCACTTAGCCCGTGGCCTCAAACTCCTGATGGAAATGGCGGTACGTGGGAGTTCGTTGGCGAACCAGACGATGATTCAGGTCTGTTAATACGTAATGACGGTACTGGTATAACCTACGAATTTATTAACAATGAACTTAGGCTTACTTTCAGTTTCACCGGAGCCGGTTACAGCGCCCGAACAGCTGAAGTTACAGGCAATTGGGAGTTTGTTCTCAATTAAGGATAATAAAAATTACAAAAATAAGTGGAGGCCTCACCAGAGGCAGTACCACGGTGCGGCCAAAAGAGACTTTTATCGTTCAATGAAGGTTGATCAGAACATCTTATAAACGGCTTATTCAAAAAAAAGAGGGCAAATCCATTTCTAAGGTCCGCCCTACTTTTTTTTGTAAGCACGAGGACTACATCTTTACAACTTTTCTATAAATTGTTTTATTATCTCTGGTTATTCGGATTAAATAAATCCCCTGAGGAAATTGGGAAATGTCAATTTCCTGCATTAAGTACTCTACACTTTTATATCTACTTGAGGAGATTGTATTACCTGACAATGAAATAACTGAGATATCTACTGTCTTGGCTTCTTGTTCAAAAGAAGCCTTTATTTTAAAGTTTCCTTGTGTTGGATTAGGAGAAATACTTATTTGATCTTCAGTATCCAGTTCATCTGAATAATCTTCATCCATAAATACTCTACCAAATTCCGGGTCTTCGTTTAAGGCTCTATTTTGAGGAAGCATACATGCCTCTAAAAATGAATTTGTTGTTATCGCAGTCTCATTGATAACCCCATATGGTTTTGTGCCTGCTGGAAATGGTAGGCTTTCCGTATTAAATAAAACATTTTTAGGGCAATACCCAGCCCTGGCTGTAAAAATTGACCCTTCCATTGCCCTGAACCCTGGGTTAAGTACGATTTTTCTTGCAGTAATTGAAGCGCTTTGATTTGACGCAAGGATTATAGAGCCTGTACCTGCAGATACATTAACAAGATAATTTGCAGATGGGTTTAATAAAATATTACTTGTACTAGAAATTGTTTGCTCATTCTCACAGCATGGATTGAAAAAGGTATCCCTGTCAAATAGCACTACGTCATCAATCCTAAGCCACTCTGTGTCATCACTAAGATCGGTTTGAACAGCGTTAAATGGAGCATTTATTAACCAAATTTGGCTGTAATCTGCATCGGGAGTGAATTCTATTACAATTGTTTGCCAATCTTTGCCTTCATTAAAATCATTTTTGTATACCTGGGTAGCAAAAATGACTTGCGCCTGAATATCGTAATAATACTGTCTCTCGTCCGCAACATTGGCAGCATAATATGGATCCCAAGTTTCAACGTTTGCTCTGCAAATATTGCCTACTATACTATTTGTTAATCGTATTTCAAACTTCCGTATATTATTGAAAGCTTTTCCACCGGTATAATCCGGGCTGTAGTATTTACCGGTAAGTAATCTAAATGACAGCAAATATTTCTTGCCTTTTTCAAAAATATAGTTTTTATATATTCCGGTGCCAAATTCTCCATCATTAGGATGTGTAGGGGAAGGGTCTGCTAATAAAACAATGTGATTATTATCATGACCGTAGGCAAGTAATACTCTTCCATGATTTATTTTCCAGCCCTCATTTTGGCAAGTAGCTACTGTCGTTAGCTTACACTCCCCAAAACACTCATTACCATAATTGAAATTACCTAATACAACGCCTGGGTTGAGGGTTGATATAGCACATGGTTTACAGTTGCTAATAATTCCACCGCAATCAATACCGGTTTCATCACCGTCTCTAATTCCATTTACGCAACTACCAGTTGGGCATGATAAACATCCACCTCCACAGTCAATCCCATCCTCCCCATTGTCTTGTACCCCATTATTGCAAGTAGAAGGGTACTGAGTGTGACATGGACTGCAACTGCTTCCACCGCAATCAATGCCAGTTTCATCGCCATCAATTACACCATTGGAACAATTCGCTGGAGTTGACAAACTAGGATCATAAGAAGCTAATGATTTAACTCCTGTATTATTATAGTCCAGCCAATAGCTAAGCGGCCAACTACTATATTCAGGGTCTGGATTGTTCCACGAAATTGCAAGTCGGCCATAATAATCAGGACCGTAAGTAGAAGGACAAGCCGATGTACCTCCTCGTAATTGACCAACAATTTTTTTATTTTGATTGAAAAGCGGAGAACCTGACGACCCGCCTTCAGTTACGCCTTTGTTCCAGGTAATCTTCCAATCTGTAAATGGTGTTCCTTGGGTCTCATAAAAATTTTGTGTTCCAGCAGTAGTTTGTGTATGTACAGGAATTAACAGATCGTTTTCTAAAGAAATCTTTTTTACATCTCCGCTGGGATGATGAATACCAACCGCCTTTGAAGGTACTGAGCTATAGTCCCTGTCCCAACCCAAATATACAACGTCATACGAAGGTGGAGGGGTGCTACCTAAATCCAAAAGTGCATAATCAGATAATGCACCTTTGGAGATAATTGATGCCCCATTCATTGTCTTCGTAATTGCGAATGGATCCATTGGATTATTACAATCTGATATTTCGTAACCAAATTCAAAAATCCATTCTGCCACCCTGTATTTTTTGTGGTTTGCTACTGATGGATTAGTCATATCATAAGGTGTGACACAATGATTTGCTGTAAGTATCACCCCTTGTCTTGATAATGCAGACTTAGTTGTATTTAATAAAGAGCCAGTACAGTGTGCAGCAAGCTCTAGAGAATTATCATAGTACGAAATACGACATACACCTCTTTTTATATCCTGATAGTTCGCCCCATCTGGACAATTGATATCAATGTTGCAATCTCCTGACTCTCCGTAATAATTCGTCCTGTATTTTGGGTAGACTTCTTTGAATGCGTGAATTACTTTATATATCTCTAATTCACCAAGTGAACCACTATTTCGAGGTTCAAAATATTCTATCACAATTTTTTGACCCGAAATAACCTGGGTCGCAAACTTACCATCCTCATGATTGTTACGGCTTGTGAAAGCACCAAGAATCATGGACTTATCTTCGTTATACAGGAAAAGCTTAGCTCCATCAGGCAACTTGTATCGATTGAAATAAAATTGCATCCCAAAAGCATTTTTGGAAGAAATCGTTGTCAACCAAATTTTTCCATTTTCGCCTAAGTCCTGAAAGGAACCATCTTTAATCAAATTGATCCTTACATCTATACCAGTACCGTAATAATCCCTTCGACATGTTTCACATTCTTCCATTAACTTCTTAGAGCGATTTAATTGGAACTCATTACTTACTTCACTTAAAGTAAGGTCAGTAGTTTTAAACGCACTCCGGCCGGAAGCATTCAGCACTTCATTTTGAAGACTGTATGGTGTACCTCCCTCGCTGATTTGCGATGTCCCATCTACATTTATTAATACTACAAGGGATAGAATAATTAATATCTTATTCATAGAATTTATTTCATATTGGTAATAAACTGAACCTTCTCACCAAATTCCTTTGGTATAGTAACCCAATAGGTAACTTGATGTAACATTTTACACATCCCATTTTCTTTAATGTCAACATTAAATACTACCTCGCCATTAACCATATAAATTCTTCTAAAATACTCTGGAGCAGAACAGCCTTTTGAGTTTACACGAAGGCCAAGCAATGTCTTACTATTGAAATCAATTTCGGGAAGTGAGTAAGAAGTACATTCTGGATGAGGTGACAAATTTTTAAGGAGTTCCTTGTACTCATCACTTGTTGAGATTATTAATCCACGACTTAATCCACTTAAATTGAGACACATAATACCTACATCATCGTAGATGATGTCCTTCTGAGCTGTGCAGACACTTATTGTAATTAAAAAAATTCCTATTAGTGCAATTTTTCGCATCACTACCATATAGTTAAACTCAATACTAGGCTATCACTTTTTAGGATTGGATTTTAATGACTCATTCTCCTTCTTTATTTTATCAATTTCTTTTTTTAAGTCAATAACATATAAGGTAAGTTCCTCAATTTTTTTTAGCAAGAGCACGTTCATCTCGCCAAGGTTGTGTCCTTTGACCTTAATGTCCCCTTCAGAAGGTATTTCCGGAAGGTGTCTATTCTCTTTAATAAATTGTTCAACTTCCAACAGCGTTAACAACTTATGTTCAGCATCGAAAACATAGTCTGGCCAAGGGTTTTCCGTTGTCACTTGTACTTCACGTGCTGCAATTTTACCCTCTACAGCAAGCTTAAAACTCCCCGTGTTAGTCGTTCCAATTCCAACATTACCTCCGCTGTAATAGATAGTGCTTCCTGAGGCTGTCCATTGGCCTAGTGGAGCTCCATTTAGGTGAAATCCAGAAGCATTAATGGCTCCATTTACATCCAGCTTATAAGCAGGCGCATTTGACAAAATCCCTAAGCCCACATTTCCATTGTTATAATTAATAGCTGTGCCATCAATTGTCCATGGACTAACTCCTGGTGGGATGGCACCAAAGCTTACAGCTTGGCCATTAACGTACAGTCCGGTAGCGTTTATTGGGCCACCTACGTTAAGGGTAAAATTTCCAGGGAGTGTATTTACACCAAGCTGATTAGTACTGAAATCTCCATAAATTAGTGGTACACTGGATGAAGAGTTTTCGATATAAAGTTTATCCGAGCCTAATTCATCATAGCCAGCCTGATATCCGATAAAAACATTTTTTTTTCCACTTATATTATTCTTCCCAGATTGTGAACCTAAAAAAACGTTATAGCTTGTTGTATTAGAGTACCCTGAGTAATTCCCGAAATTTACATTATGACCTCCAGTAATATTTGAATATCCAGCATAATAACCTATGTAAGAATTTCCAACCCCAGTTGTATTATTAGCGCCTGCACTTTTTCCCATAAAAACATTCTGAAAACCATCTGTGTTATCTAATCCTGACTCATGCCCAATAAAAACATTCCCAAAACCGTTATTGTTTACCTTTCCTGAATAGTAACCAATGAACGTATTCCAATTACCTTTATTAACATTGCCTGCACTTACTCCAAAAAATGCCCCATAACCACCTGTTGTGCCATTCCCAGCATTTGTACCATAGTAAGTGTTGTTTTGGCTATAGGAAACAGCATTAATCATCAATAGAATGATCAATAAAATCAGCTTAGGTTTCATAATATTTATATTAAGGTTACACAAACAAAATGATACCCATCTACTGGTTGCTTACAGAATTAAGATGGGGTTGAGCAAAGATAAATCTATACACTTAATTGAAAGAGGTTATCGCAGAATTATTTCAATACTTAATAGCACAATCCGTATTCATATTCCCTTAAAATTCAGTAAATTTGATTGATTACAAAAATCAAATTACAATTGAAGCCGGCAAGGGCGGAGGAAGGCCATGCATTCGTAACATTCGCATAAACCGTTTACGATGTTCTTAACTGACTTGCTTCAGGTATGACCCGCGAAATATCATTGAAGACTTCCCAGAACTTACCAATAACGATATCACTGCAGCGCTTATGTTTGCTGCCGACCGTGAGGCTAAAGCAACTGTTATTGTTCAATGAAACTTTTATTTGATCAATGCTTTTGAGAACTACCCAGCAAACCCTACATCGAAGTTATTTAGCGAGTAAATATACATAGTGTATTCTAAAACTAAAGCTACTTGTGTGTGAAAGCTCCCCTAAAAGTTGTCACGATTAAAAATAGAGATTAATCGTTAAACTTAAGGGAAAATGAAAAGGACAAAATTCACCGAAAGCCAGATTATTGGCATTCTCAAGGAACAAGAGCAAGGCAAAAAGATGATTGACATCTGCCGCGAACATGGTATCAGTCAGCCCACATTTTATCAATGGAAGAGCAAGTATTCTGGTATGGATGTAAACCAACTCAAACGAGTTAAGGAGTTGGAAGCAGAACTGACTCAGTACAAGAAGATAGTGGCCGAACAGACCTTGCACATCACTGTGCTCAAGGACATCGTTGAAAAAAAGCTTTAAGTCCTGTCGAGAAGCGGGAGCTGGTAGCCTACTCACAACAAGAGCATGCCATCAGTCTTCGACAGGTCTGCAAACTGATAGGTACCCACCCATCCGTAATCCGCTATAAGCCTAAGCCCAAAGATGATGAACCAGTGCGCGAACAGCTTCGGCAAATGGCCGATCTCCACAGCCGCTGGGGCTTCTGGATGATGTATTACCGATTGCGTGCCTTGCACTACACCGACAATCATAAACGTGTTTACCGAATCTATACCGAAATGAAACTCAACCTTCGAAGGAAATACAAAAAACGGCTTCCTATGCGGATACAACAGCCATTGATTCAGCCGCTGCATCATAATTTGACCTGGTCGATGGACTTTGTTCATGATGGCCTGTTTCAGGGGAAAGCCTTTCGTTGCTTTAATGTCATCGATGACTTCAACAGAGAAGTTCTCACCATCGGTATTGACACAAGCCTAACCAGCCTACGGGTAATCCGTGAGCTAAATCGACTGTTGGAATGGAGGGGGAAACCGGAACGGCTTCGGGTTGATAATGGGCCGGAGTTCATCGCTCAGGCAATGGAAGATTGGTGTAAGCACCATGAGATTGAGCTGATCTTCATTCAAAAAGGAAAGCCCCATCAAAATGGGTTCATTGAACGTTTCAACCGCACTTTCCGTGACGAGGTACTCGATGTATTCGCATTCGAAAACTTGAATCAGGCCAGGGTATATACCAAAGCATGGATGTGGATATACAACAACGAACGGCCTCACAGTTCGCTTGGATACTTAACACCAACGCAGTTCCTATTGAAATATGGAAAACTCCATCACCCGCAAAAGACCATTGCGGAGTTTCCCACATTTCAACAGGATAGTAATTACAATTGGAATTCTATACTTTCGAATGTGACTAACTAAGGGGAGCTTTCATGTGCTCTTATAAATTCCATTAATTTCGCTATATGAACTACGAATTTGTTTCAGCCAAAAAAGGCAAGAAAAAAGCCTTTATCATACCTGTCAGGGATTTCCAAAGAATGGTAAATAATTTGGAAGAACTTTCTGCTATTCGTGAATATAAAAAAGCAAAATCTGAGAAGCTTTCATTTAAAAGTCTTGACAGTGCATTAAAAGATATTGAGGCTAGAAGGGCTAAGAAAAACTAGATGTACTCTGTTGTTATTAGCAACAAGGCTGAAAAAGCGCTTTTAAAATTTCTTGACTTTATTTATTCAAAAATCACTCTTGCGCTACGCAACTTGTCACGCAATCCACGGCCAGCAGGATGCAGAAAACTTAAAGGTCAAAATGCCTGGAGTATCAGAGTTGGCGATTACAGAGTGATCTATGAAATAGAAGACAAAATATCCATGTCGTAATTATCTCTATTGAGAATCGAAAAGATGTATATCGCTAACTATTTCAACACCACCACAGTAATTCCATCGCCTCCCCTTTCCACATGCTCATCGGCAACGGAGGCAACCTGCTTATATCGCTTAAGCTGATCACGCAAGACCTTACGGAGAACACCCTCACCCTTCCCATGAAGAATTTTCACTTCTCCGTGGCTAAGCAAAATGGCATCATCCATAAACTGATCGACCAATGCCAGCGCTTCCTCTACACGCTTGCCACGAACGTCTAATGTGGGGTTAAACCGCGATTGTTTTTCGTGAAGTTTGATCCCAATCGACTGAAGTTTTTTTGAACTACTTTCATCAATTACCCGCCCGGTAAGTTTCTCCAGCTTCGAAATACTCACCGTTGATTTTATCTCACCAAACTGAACGATGGCATTTTTTCCTTTCACTAATTGAACCATCCCGCTGCTGCTTTGCCCGATAATCCGTACCCGGTCGCCCTGTTGAATTACTCCGGCAACCGCCTTCTCTTTAACAGGCTGATGAGCCACCTTCTTTGAAAGTTCTTGCAAGCCCTTCCTTACTTTAAGCGTTTCTTTTCGTTCGGCCTGATTCTCGCGAATGTGGCGGATGGTTTTCTCAATCTCTTTGTTGGTTTCACTCAATAAGGAATTAGCTTCGAGCTTCGCCTTATCAATGATTTCTTTCTTGCGTGATTCAAGCTCCTGTGTCAAGGAATCATACTTAGCAAGTAGCGCTTTCAATTCAGTTTCACGTTTTTCCAGGCTCTTAACGCGCCCGGTCAGTTCGTTTTTCTCTTTTTCAAGCGTGCGTACCAGTGTTTCAAACCCCATCAGTTCTTTTCCAACCAGTTGCTGCGCCTCCGCTAACACCCCGCCAGACAAGCCGGTCTTTTGCGCAATTTCTAATGCAAATGAGCTCCCGGGTTTTCCGATATCAAGAATATATAAGGGCACAAGATTTTTCTCGTCAAACCGCATGGCTGCGTTACGGATACCCGCATGTTTCCCTGCAAAGAGTTTCAGATTATAATAGTGCGTGGTAGCTATGCCCCAGGTTTTCTTATTGAGCAACGCATGAAGAATGGATTGAGCAATGGCTCCACCAAAATTCGGGTCGGTGCCCGACCCCAGTTCATCCATTAAAACCAGCGATTGACCGGAGGCGTGCTTCAGAAAAAACGCCATGTTTCTTAAATGGCTGCTGTAAGTGCTCAGATCATTTTCAATCGACTGCTGATCTCCGATGTCAATAAAAATATGTTGAAAAATTCCGGTGGTTGAATCGGGAGAAGCCGGAATTAACAGTCCGCATTGCACCATATATTGCAGCAAACCAACCGTTTTTAAACACACCGATTTACCTCCGGCATTAGGACCAGACACCAGCAACATCCGATGGTTATCGTTCAGGTTAATATCCAACGGAACAACCTCGCGCTTTCCCTTGAGGCTCATTACCAAAAGCGGATGCTTAGCCTTACGCCATTGAAGAGCGGGAACATTTTGAAGCACCGGCATGTCGGCCTGCAACTCCATGGACAACTTTGCTTTCGCCCTGATAAAATCAATTTGCGCCAGAAATTGATAAGCTGTTTTTAATTCAGGAAGCTGTACCCTTACCGCATCCGTTAGTTGTTTTAATATCCGGATAACCTCACGCTTTTGCGCATGTTCAAGATCACGAATTTCATTGTTTGCCTCCAGCACTTCAGCCGGTTCCATAAAAATAGTTTGACCAGTGGCTGACTCATCGTGGATGAAACCCTTCACTCTTCGTTTATGCTCAGCCAGAATAGGAATCACCAATCTCCCTTCACGGATGGTTGGCAAGGCTCCTTCCGGAACCCATTGCTGCTCAATGGCAAATTTATAAACCAGATCAACCAGTTTTCGGGATCGCAATTGTTCTTCCCGCAATCGTTTTCTGATTCGGCCCAACTCAGCGCTGGCTGAATCTTTAACGGTGGCACTATCATCAATGACAGAAAGTATGTGCTCAATCAATTTACCGGTAACCGACACTGAACCACTTAGCTCAAACAAGGCGGGATAAAACTCCTTTCCCCTGGTCAGAAAATCCCGGCAGGCAAGAATAGTTTGAAGAGAATAAGCTAATTGCTGAAATTCTGTTTCATCAAGATAGTTGCCCTCCAGCGAAACTTTCTTAAAAATCTCAACCGGATCGATGAAATGGTTCGATGGAAAATTTTCACCTTTCTCAAAGATCTGTTTAAACTCCAGGTTTCGTAAAAGCTGAATCCTGATTTTTTCAATGTCAGTTTGAAATTTGATTGCATCCACCAAGAGCATTCCCGGTGCGGAAAGACAATAGGCGTGAAGCCTTTGGCGTATCTGATCGAATCCGAGTTTCGATTCAAAATCGTTCGGGTATTTCATTCCAACACAGGAGAAGGCGCGCTTTGTACTTTCAGGTTCAGGGAATCAACCAGGGCCGAATAAATATGTTCGAGCTTAGTCGGTTGTGTTAAGTAATACTCCATTGACATCTTAAAAATAGAGTCGTGTGTACCCTGGCTTTCAAATATTTTGGCTTCCAGACTTTTAAAAACAACTTTTGCCGAGTCGCGATTATGGATTGCCCGCCCTACTTTTTCTTCGGAGAGCAGAAGCTGGGCAAGCACCCGAACCATTTCCTGTTCACTCAGCACATGCTCGGGGGCTTTGTTTGGGTTGCAAGACATGGTAAGAAAGCCGGCAGAGAGAATGACTGCACACATGCCTATTTTCCATTTAAAACTAATTTTTACCTGACCTCCGAACATGAGACAAAAGTAAGGCACATTTTTTTATTTTTGAAACCAAAGAAGCATAAGCACCAAAAGCCAAAAGCCAAATTACAAACGCCATTGAAGTTTTTTGCTTGGAATTTGATGCTTGACTTTTGGAATTTAATATGAAAGAACTCCTTAAAAAACTGCGCAGGTACGAAATCCAGATCAGGAAGGCCATCAATAGCCAGATGAAAGGAGATTTTCGTTCGGTTTTTAAAGGAACAGGACTGGAGTTTGACGATGTACGGCCCTACCAATATGGTGACGACATCCGAACCATCGACTGGAATGTTTCCGCTAAAGGTCATGGAACTTTCGTGAAGACGTTTCGGGAAGAAAAGGAACAAACTGTTTTCTTTATCCTGGATGTGAGCGCCTCACAGGAAATTGGAGTAGCCGGCAAAACCAAGGTTGACATTGGCCGTGAAATTTGCGGTGTACTCTCTCTCTCGGCTGTTAAGGAATCCAGCCATGTTGGACTGATCTGTTATTCTGATCAGCGCGAACTTTACATTAAACCAACGAAAGGAACCTTGCAGGCCTACCAGATTGTTCATGGGCTCGTTCATCTAAAACCGCAGTCATTAAAAACGAACCTCAGCAAAGCACTTGCCTTTGTTCTTAACGCCATTAAACGCAGAAGTGTGATCATCTTAATTTCAGATTTTATTGATGATCACAATTATTTCGATAACCTGAAGGCGCTTGCCAGAAGACATGACCTGGTAGTGATTCACATTAGCGATAAGCGCGAAACAAAATTACCACGACTCGGCATTGTTCCGGTGATCGATCAGGAAACCAGGCAAACCCTGTGGGTAAACACCTCCTTTAGTGATTTTCGTCAGAAGATCAGCAAACGATTGGAGGATCGTAAACACAACCTTGAGCGTTTCAGCCGGAAACATCAGATCAACTTCATCTCGTTAGATACTAATGAAGATTACGTTCCAAAACTATTGCGGCTATTTAAAGTGAGAAACAAATCTGTTAAAACCACTTAGGATAATGCGGAGAATGAAAATGATCAGGTGGTGTTATTGTATCGTATTTTGCGTCTGGATGCAAACCCAGGTATTCGCCCAGGAGATAAAAGTAAGTGGCGGATTTTTAAGTGATAGCGTTCGGGTGGGCGAATCTGTTGGTTACTACTTATCGGCCGCATACCCGAAAAAACTTACCGTTCTGTTTCCCGATTCAACGTTTGCTTTCCTACCGTTTGAATTTGGAAGGAAGAATCTTTCGCCTACCCATACTGAAAATGGTATCAGTCATGATAGCGTGGTATATTACCTCAGCACATTTGAGATCGACAAAATCCAATACTTAAGTCTGCCTGTTTTTGTAACTGCGGCCCGCGATTGCACTGCATATACACCCCAACGCGACAGCATTTTTCTGGCTGAAATGGTATTAACACCTCCTTCTGATTCAACCCAAGCTCAAAACCTGCCATTGAAAACAAGTACAACTTACCAACAAGTGTTTTCACAATTTAATTATATCCTGCTGGCGGTGGCTGCCGGGTTGTTCATTCTTCTTTCGGTAGTTATCTGGCTGATTTTTGGAAAACGGATTGTAAAATATTTTAAACTGAAAAAGCTCCAAAAAAATCATCTAAAATTCCTGCAATCTTTTTCCGAACACTTTCAGCAGCTCAATACAATTTTCTCTCCCGAGAAAACCGAAGCCGCCATTTCTTTATGGAAGAAATACCTGGAGCAACTGGAGCAAAAGCCCTACACCAAACTTACCACACGGGAGACTCTTCAAATGGAGCCTAACGAAACCCTGGGTATAAACCTTACCATAATCGACCGGGCCATTTACGGCAATCAAACATCAGTACACGAACCACTGCTGGAACTTAGAAAGTTTGCCGAAGAACGATTTATTAAAAAACTGGAGGAGATAAAGCATGGATGAGTTAAACGTTACCGAACCCTGGTATTCCATTGACTGGTTCATGCCCGATACCCTGATGGCATTCGAATGGGAAAGGCCACTGTTTTTGTACCTGATAGCGGCAGTGCCCTTGCTGTTTCTTATACGGTGGATGTGGCGGTACCGGTTTAATCAAAAATTGCCGGTGGCTGTTACTCACCGTGAACTAAAAAGTTCTCCCTTAACCCTGGTTCGTTTCGTACCCGATTTTTTATTGATGCTGGTGATGACTTTGCTATTAACGGCTTTGGCAAGGCCTCAAAAAACAAACGAAAAAGTTGAGCAATGGACCGAAGGCATTGATATCATGCTGGCCATTGACATTTCGCAGTCGATGCAAATCGAAGACTTCACTCCTAACCGGTTGCAGGCGGCCAAAACGGTTGCTCAAAAATTTGTTGAAGGCAGGCTTCAAGATCGCATCGGCATTGTTGTCTTTTCTGGCGATGCATTTTCACTGGCGCCTCTTACCACCGATTACGACCTGCTTAAATCCTATCTGAAAGAAATTGATTTTGAAATGATTGAAAACCGGGGAACGGCCATTGGCAGCGCCCTGGCAGTTGCTACCAACCGGATGCGCGAGTCGGAATCAAAATCAAAAGTTTGTATTCTGTTAAGCGATGGCGATAATACGGCCGGCAACATTGATCCCATGACGGCAGCTGAACTGGCCGCGGCCTACGGCATTAAAGTGTACACCATTATTGTAGGAAAAGAAGGCCTGGTGCCATACGGAAAAGATTTTTTCGGCAAGACCCAAATGATTGAAAATACCGTTGATGAAACTACCATGCGCAACATTGCCAAAATTGGCGGAGGTGAGTTTTTCAGGGCCACCGACAAGAAAGCATTAGAGCAAGTTTTTCACCGGATCGATCAATACGAAAAAGCAGAAATTAAGGAAACCCGGTTCAAAGACACAGCCGATTATTATTACAATTATTTATACTGGGCAATATTGCTATTTTTACTGTGGTTGTTTACCAAATCAACCTTCATCAGCAATGTACTCCAAGATTAGTACCCTCCTATCTG
>Ga0268299_1000756_pt1 | contig 82291 bp, 70 predicted proteins | sample NOBtaG_FD_193484 | JGI IMG/M metagenome (GOLD analysis project Ga0268299, IMG submission 193484) | Activated sludge microbial communities from bioreactor in Nijmegen, Gelderland, Netherland - NOB reactor | ecosystem: Engineered > Bioreactor > Aerobic > Activated sludge | place: Netherlands... | reverse complement strand
ATAACTCTTATTTATACCATCCGCCGCTTTCGCCAGCAACTTTCGTCGCTGGCTTGCAGGCTACTTCTCTATAGCTAAAGCATCCAGCTAAAGCTGGGGGTTTTCAACCCAGCGTGAGACAATAAAACAGAAGCAGTTCGCCCACAGAAAGGCAGATTTCGTAATCAATGTGAGTACGTAGTTTGGGGGTCAAAAGGTGATATGTCTATGAAACGTAATGTTAAAGTGTTACCTGGGGCCTACACTGTTCCTGTCAGGCAAGACGATAAATTTCACCTTACTGGTAAGCCTACTGAATTAATGGAACATTTAGTCAAAATTACTGAACCTAACGGGGTGATTTTAGATCCATTTTTAGGCTCTGGAACGACTGGTGTTGCTGCTATCAAACAGGGCTACAAATTTGTAGGAATTGAACAAAGCAAAGAATATTACTCTATTGCAGAACAGAGATTGTCAGAAGCCCAACCATTAGAAATAAATGCCTATGGAAACACTAATAGAAGTATCGACAGTTGGAATAACAGTACCATCCCTTGTATCTAAAGCTAATTTATCAAATCACCCAGTAGCAGTTTACTTATCAAGACTAGCAAAAGGCTCTCGTAGAACAATGATGGGAGCCTTATCCAAAATAGCAGAACTAGCAACTCAAGGCAAAATGGATGTATGGAGTTTTGAATGGCCTGCTTTGCGTTACCAGCACACTCAAGCTATTAGAACTAGACTTGCTGAAATCCATGCTGTCAATACCGCAAACAAAATGCTTGCTGCTTTGCGTGGAGTATTGGAAGAAGCTTGGCGACTAGGTTTAATTCCAGCAGAAGAATATCGTCGCGCCTCTGATTTGAAAGCTATCAGAGGTAAATCTTTACCTAAAGGCAGAGCTTTAACTCAACAAGAATTAGCTTTATTATTTGACCACTGTCAAAATGATCCAAAACTGTCAGGTCTTAGAGATGGAGCAATGTTAGCTTTGCTTTATTTCTGTGGCCTTAGGCGTTCTGAATTAGTAGCTTTAGATTTAGAGCATTATCAACTTGCAGACAGCAAGCTAGAAATCCGTTCAGGCAAAGGTAACAAAGATAGAATAGTTTACTTAAACCAAATAGCAGAAACAAAACTATCTTCTTGGCTTATGGTAAGAGGAAATCGAGGTGGCCCACTTTTTATTAGGATAGATAAGGCAGAGAAGTTGATGTGGCAAAGGTTAACAGACCAAGCGGTTATGAGCATTCTTGCTAAACGTGCTATTGATGCTGAAGTTTCGGCCTTTAGCCCTCACGACTTAAGACGCACTTTTATTTCTGATTTGTTGGATAATGGTGTAGATATTTCTACTGTTCAACAGCTTGCAGGCCATTCCAATGTTAGCACTACTGCTAGATATGATCGCCGAGGTGAAGTAGCTAAGAAAAAGGCAGTAGAAAGATTAGTTAAAAATAAATAGTTTTTGCTTAGTATAATAGCTTTATAAGTGAAATCTTGCTTAACTGTCTAGTAATTTTTTTAAAGTGCCTCGTATTTGTTCCTTTGACGGCCATCCACGCATCTGGTTGCCATTTTCATACATTCGACAGCCATAACCAACTCCTGATTTGAGAGCTTCTGTTCCTTCTAAGTCAACACCATCAATCTGAATTGTTGGCGAACCCAAGAAATTTAACTGTTGTGCTTCTGCTGGTGACCTAACAGGTATCATTTCAATACAGATTTGTATTTCTTGCTCACTTAAAACTGAACTGAGGTTTTCCAATGCATGTTTGTAAGATGGACAATCTTCAAAATATAAAAACTGGATTTTCATAAACATTCCTTATTACATTATATACTGGCTTTATAACCAAGCTTATTAATGGCTTCTATTAGTTGAGCCACTATGACTTGGTTTGAGTCAAAACTAACAATGGCTTGCCCAGGTTCTAAGGTTACAGAAACGCTTTTAACCCCAGGTTGTTGTTTCAATGCACTTTCTACATTAGCAGCACAACCTGCACAAGTCATTCCCTCTATTTTGATGGTTGTTTGTGAAATATTAGTAATAATTATTTGGTTAGCATTCTTAGCAATAGTTGTTTGAGGGTTAGAACTTTTTGGTACAAAGACACTAGAATAATAGGGGAATGCAGCAAAAATGATCACAAATCCTGTTACTATCCAAAGCATTAGTTTATTGAAATAAAGGACGTTTTTGTTTTTACATACTCCATTTTCACAAACAGCACTTTTGCGATAAGTCAAATAAAAGGCTATACCAAGTAATAAGCTAGTGATAGCCAACAAATAAGGCCGGAGTGTTTCAAAGAAAGAGCCTAATCCAAAGCTACCTAAGCCTAGACCTAAAGCTACTACTGGAGCAATACAACACAAAGAAGCTAAAACACTAGCAATTAATGAACTACTCAAAATCAATTTCTCTTTAGCCATTGTTTTTTTCAATATTGTAGGTTTCATAATTATTCCCAAAAGAAAATTTGTAATGATTCCGGTTTTAATTTTAAACTCTGGTCTTAACTCCAGAGTCAAGCTTTTCTTTTGGTTTTGCTCATAGTGTCAGAAATTTTTTCTATAACTGGGCAGATTACCCCAGTATTTTGCGCTAAAATACTATTGCACTCAGTGAGGTAAGTAGTAAGGATTTGGCGAAAGTCTTGCAGTGTGGCTATACGTTGATCAAGACTATTGAGCTTATTGGTAAGTAGGCTTTGCATCTTAAGACAAGTAGAGTGGTCATTTTTCTTAAAACTCACCAATTCAGCAATTTCAGAAAGGGATAGTCCCAGTTCCTGTGCTTGCCTTATAAAGACGAGACGGTCAATAGTTGTCGATTCGTAGATGCGATAACCTGAAGCAAGTCTTTTGGGTTTTGATAACAGTCCTATCTTTTCATAATAACGAATAGTATCGACCGTTACTTGGGCTTGTTTGGCAAGTTCTCCAATAAAGAAACCATTCTTTAATTTCATACTAATTCTGTTGTCCTCAAGATCTGTTCTAACTTTGTCTATAAACCAACAATAGCTTCTACAGTTTTGTTTGCGAGAATCTAGTAACTATTTATTAGACTAGCGATTATTATAGGATTGTGCCATCGGATTGTGCCATCCATAAATTAAGAATAAAATTGGCGGATTGATTTATCAAAAATCAGCATGAGTTAAATATAAATCAGCTAACTTTTGTACAGGAAAAAGTAAATGGGGCGGCCAATAAAGAAATTTCATGATTTTGTAGGACAAAAACGCACAATAACCCTCCTACAAAGAATCATTTTAGGGGCGAAAACTCTTGGTCAAACTTGTCCATCCCTTTTATTAAAAGCACCTACAGGATGTGGTAAAAGTTCTTTAGCAAAGGCAATAGCTGCTGATTATGGCTCTAGCTTTCACTTGCTTTTGGCAGGACAGGAAGTTCAAGCAATAGATATTTGCCAAATGCTCTCAAAATTAGAATTTGGAGACGTTTTTGCAATAGACGAAGCTCATAGCCTTTCTTCAGATAGTCAGCAAATCCTTTATTTAGCGTTGGATGAGCAAAGAATACCAGCTATTTCTAATGGTAAGATAGATCGTAGTCAGTATGTAAGTATAGCTGAGTTTTGTTTAGTATTAGCTACTAACGAGCCTGGTTTATTAAAAAGGGCATTAGCTAACCGATTGCATCATGTAGAATTAGATCCATACTCACTGGAAGAGTTGAAAGCGATAGCAGAAACCATAGCGCAAAAAGAAGGTTTTCATATAACACCACAAGCTGCTCGCCAGTTAGCTCAAGTTGCTCAAAGTAGTCCTCGTATCGTCTATAAAAGGGTTGAGTTATTACGCTTACTTAATCCTACAATATCTCACTTTACAGAATCACACATTTTTGAATTATTATCTCGCCAAGGTATTGATCAAAACGGGTTAACACCTAAACAGCGACAATATTTAATTACCCTTATTAATAGTCCATTAGGAATTTGCACTTTGGGACGGCTTTCTGTAGCTTTAGGTTATGATATCTTGGCTATAAAAAGAGATGTTGAACCTTATTTAATAGAGCAAAAATGGGTTGATCCAAATTCTATTCGTGGCCGCAAAATTACTGATGAAGGTAGAGATTTAGCTCAACAAATTCTTGCTAGTGAATTGCTCAATCCTTTCGGTTAAACACTTAAGCAAAATATGCAAAAAGTAGTAGCAGGACAACAACTTATTGATTTAATTAAGCTTGTTTATCAAGCAAATCAGCCACTGCTTTTGTATGGCAAACATGGTGTAGGGAAATCTGAACTATTAGGAGATGCTGGAAAAAATTTAGGACTACAATTAATTATTAGGGATCTTTCTTTGATGGAACCACCTGATTTAATAGGTATTCCTCAGATTAGAGAGGGAAAGACTTTTTATGCTCCTCCATCATTTTTACCAGCAGATGGAAGAGGGTTGTTGGTATTTGAAGAACTAAACCGTTGCCCACGTTATATGCAAACACCTTGCTTACAGTTACTTACTGCTAGAATGCTCAATGACTATATTCTGCCAAAAGGATGGCTTCCTTGTGCAGCAATCAATGACACTGTTGAAGGATATTTTACTGATGAACTTGACCAAGCATTATTATCTAGGTTTCTAAGAGTAAAAGTAGTAGCAGATGTAGAAGAATGGCTAAAATGGGCGCAGAATAATGCCATTCATCCTAAAATAGTAGCATTTGTAGAAAGTAGTCCACAGGTTTTTGATGATCCAATAGCTAACCCAAGAGCGTGGGCTTATGCAAGTAGGTTGCTTATTGAATGGGAAAAAGGGAAGTATCATCAAGATATGTTGGTGATAGCTTTAGCAGGAATACTAAATGAAAAATGGGCATTAGCTTTTATTTCTAGTTATTTAGACAGTTATCATCCACTAGAATCAAAAGAAATAATAGAAGATTATCCTGCACACCAAGCAACAATGCGCCGTTGGGTATCACAAGGTAAATTAGATCTAGTTCAGGCTTCATTAAAAAAACTACAAAGATATCTTCAACCACATAGAACTTATAGCAAGGTAGTAAATGATACATCCTATAAATCACATGTTGAGGCATTTTTAGCAGACCTTCCACCAGACTTACTGCTTCAAGTACGTGAATGGTTAGAAGAACGAGGTTTTGTAGATTTAATGGTAGGACGTTAGAATATTAAAATAAATCGTATCTAGTATATGACCTTAGATAATGATATAACCCAACAAGCTAGAGGATTAATTGAGATAGGCCAAAAAAGAATGGTCAATACTTATCCATTTCATGCTTCATTTATAAGTAGATGGGAGATATACCCTAGCAACTTAGTAGAAACTATTGGGATAACTTTGCGAGGTGCAAATATTCTGTTGTTGTTTAACCCAGAGTTTATAGTGAGTTGTTCGTTAGCAGAAATAACGGGGTTACTTCATCACGAGGTTAATCACTTGCTTTTTGAACATCTACTAATAGATCCAGAAAAGTTTGAAAATAAGGAAGCATTAATTATTGCAGAAGAAGTAACTGTTAATGAATGGATTAAAGAGCCTCTTCCTGGAAACCCTCTTTTACTAGCAAACTTTCCACAACTAATTGAAAATGAAGATACTTTTACAAGGTACAAACGTCTTTCTAGTGGCAATAAGATTAAGCAATCTAAATTACAAAATGAACAAAAAAGCAGAAAAGATGTACTAAATTTGGATGGTTTTGTACCAAATTTGAAGCCTTCTGTACCAAATTCACATACAAATGTACAAAATTTGGGTAAAAATGTACGAAATTTGAACCCTATTAAACCTTTGGATGACCACAATATATGGGAAGAAGTACGAGACGCAGGATTATTAGGAGCAATGGCGATCAAAGTTATAGCTAAAGAAGCGGTAGAAAAACTTTCCTCTCAACAACTATCAAAAGTACCTTATAAAACTCGTGAAGCAATAAATGCAATGTGTGTGGAAGGTACTAATTATTTGTTTGAAGAAGTTAACTCTAAAAATGGTAACAATAACCAAATAAACTGGCAAGAACTATTACATAAATATGTGCAAGAAGCTGTAGAAGGCTATCCTAGCTTTACAAAAGTACCTCGACGGTTTCCAGAGTTACTAGGAATAGTGCCATCTTGGCAGTATAGGCCAAGTAAAGCGGTAGTGATGGTTGTTATTGATACTAGTGGCTCTATTTCTTCTGAGATACTGGAGTTAATAGCTAAAGAAATAGAGCTAATGAGCCATTGCCACCAAGTTACCATAGTAGAATGCGATTGTCAGATTCAGAGAATTTATCCTTTTACTGGCAGAATAAAGAATGTTATTGGTAGAGGTGGCACAGATTTACGTCCTCCATTTGCTCCTTCTGTAATAAGCACAATCAGACCCCACGTTATTTGTTATTTTACTGATGGCTACGGCCAAGCCCCTGAACTTTGTCCTAATGTTCCTGTTATTTGGGGCATTACTGAAAATGGGCAAAAACCTACGTTTTGGGGACGAGAAGTTTCTATATCACGAACTTTAGACCACTAGTTAATATATTTGCTTAAGCATATAGCAGTTTCTGGAGAAGTAGAGAAATAATAATATAGGGTTACCGATTTGATACCATGCAGAAATAAATACTCACTTCTGCTACCATTTACAAGATGCTTGAGGCCATTCAAAATAAACTGGGAATCGAAAATAATCAGGAAAGCGAGTTGACTGGCCTAATCAGCTACTAACAATAATTAACAAGGAAATTATAGATGTAAGGGGGTTTTTAATATGAGAAGAATAAGTCAATGTTTAATATTGATATTAATGTGGCAAATGATGACTTCAATGACATTATTGGCAAATAAGTCATATAATCTTAAAGGGGTTGCTTCAAAAACAACATTAACTACTAATTCAATAGTTAAACCTAATTTACAAATACAAAAAGACACCCTTATAACAGTACATAGCCCAAAGCTAAATGGAGGAGGAACTGTTGAAGGCTCAATAAGAATTTTACTAGGTGAATCTTTTAACGTAAATGGTGCTGGAAGGGTAACAGGAGATATTTATGTTCCTGGAACTCCAGAAATTAAGACTAACTCTAATTTAACATATCAAGGAACGGTAGTAGGCAATGGAAAAGAACAGCCTTCCAACTACATAATTAAGCTAAATGGTAATTCTACAGTAAACCGCATAGTTACTCGTACTGATGCAATAGAAATTAGCTCAGTTCCTACTGTTGCTCAAGGAAAAGGAACAAGAGATGTGGCTTTAATTGAAGGTGACAAAACAGGTGATTTTTCTACTATTAGAGACTTAACCCTAACAAAATGGTACAACTTACTTTTAGAAGTACCTGAAGGTACTTATGGAAATTTTATAGCACACCGTAGATCAGGTTTTATATTAGGTGTAGATAACAGGGAAACAACGTATAATCTACAATCATTAGAATTAAATAGTAATACAGTTGTAAAAATAAGAGGGAAAGTAACGATTAATATAAAAAATAGTCTTGTCTTAAACAGTAATTCTAGAATGGGGGATGCTAATAAGGCTAGAAATTTATCAGTAAATATTGAAAATGGTGGGGTAACTCTCAATAGTAGTACACAATTTTATGGGACGATCAATGCTCCCTCTGGAACATTAACTTTGAATTCCAATAGTAAATTAGTTGGGTTAGTAATATGTGATAGAGCTAATCTTAATAGTAATTCTTTGTTAAAAACTTACTAACAAAACTAAAGAACCATGTGATGAACCCAATTGGTTACAGTGTTGAAGCGAGTAAGGGTTTGGATAAAAGCAAAGGAGGGGAATGAAAAGCATAATAGGTGTGGTAGGTTTAATATTATGTGTAGTTGTTGCAACAAATGCACAAAAATCGAGTAGTGTTTGTACCAGGGAGCAGAAGAAAAGTTTTATTTGTTATTTGGGGAAATAAGGAAAGAGCTAGGAGCGATATTTCATGCACTAGCTAAAGTTTTTGTTACTGGAACTCAAGATGGTTTAACGGGATTTTGTTAGGCGGAAAGTTTTTTGTTAAAAACTATTGCTAATAGTTTTAAGATAAATTAAACTTGGTTCGTATTTTTCAATCTTCGAGTTTATATTTTAATTTGAATCAAATAACGAAATCAGAGTAACGATTAAAATATGTTTAAGATAGCATTACGAGGCTTTAATCCAGAACACCAGGACAGCAAACAGGTTTTAGGAGAACTAGAATCTGCTGTAATGGAAATACTTTGGCAACAACCTCATCAAACCGTAATAGAGGTAGAAGAACAACTACGCAAAACCAGAGAGATAGCACACACTACAGTACTAACTACCTTAGACCGTATGCATCGCAAAGGCTATTTATTACGAACTAAACAAAGCAAAGCTTTTGTTTATGCACCACGCTATAGCAAAACAGAATTTGAAAAAGGTTTGGCTCAAGAAGTTTTAGCGTCTTTGTTAGGTGGGCTTAGTGAATCTACTATTTCAGCTTTTGTAGACTTGGTTAGTCAAGATAACAGTAAATTAGATAGGCTAGAAACTCTCATTAAAGCAAAACGAGAGGAGAAAAAGTAATGGATTGGCACTTATGGCCTATCTTTATTGCTGGTGTAGAGAACTTTATTTTAATAAATACTATTTTTTCTCTAGTTTCTTTTCTTGTAGTCTGTGTAGTTAAACTTAGTAATGTATTAAAAAATAAACAACCTAGTTTCCTTACTACACTTTATGCTAGTGCAATAGTAATTCCACCACTTTGTTCTACTTGGATAGTAATTTCTGCTTTTTTACCACAAGTGTATTTAAGTACAAATCAATGGGTCGCAGAACATGAGTTAAACCATAGTCTGCATTTACTTAGTGCTTGGACATTCCCTTTAGATCCAACATTTGCTTATCTTGCATTGGTGTTTTTAGTAGTCTCTTTACTTGCAGCAAACTATATTTTAACCAAAGCCTATTTAACAGTAAGCAAAATAGTTGGACTTTTAGAAGTAAGTGCTAAACCTGTTGATTCTACACAAATTAACCAAACAAAGGCTATTTGTGAGCAATACAGGCTTGATGTAGGATTAGTAACTAGTGATTATCCTTTCTCATTTGTTTGGGGTTATTGGAAAGCTAAATTGGTTATCTCTACGGGACTACTAAATTTATTAACATCATCGGAACTTGCTGGACTTCTTCAACACGAAGTAGCACATCATCAAAGGCGAGATAACCTTTCAAAATGGATTCTTACACTTTGCTGTTATAGCTCTCCTCTATTTTTTTTAACAGGAATAATTTACCGTTGGTGGAATGAGCAAGTAGAGATTTTATGTGATGAAATTGCTGCAAAAAGAACTAATTCCCCTGTAGATATTGCTAGTGCCTTAGTAAAACTAAAACGAGTAGCTAACAGTCGTGGAGCGTGGTTTGTCCAACCAACTGAATCTGCGTTTTTTGGTGAAGACAACTCTGATTTTGAAAAACGTGTAGAGCGTGTTTTATCAATAACAGAATCCTCCTTGGGTAGTTCTGTCAACCACCTAAACCAACCTTTAGACAAACCTTTAACTATAATAGGGGTTAGTTATGTTTTATCGCTAGTTTTATTGTTCTCTATAGATCCTCTAGCTGTGCATCATATGCTAGAAACATTTTTAATGATTTTCTAAAGTGCTTGTTTTTCTATGAATTACAAGCACTTTTTTATTTCTCTTAAAACTACTAACAATAGTTTTATAACCTTGGAAACTTAATTTATGAGAACTACCAGAATGGTTAAAAAAAACAAAATATTAATTTTGGGTTATATGTTTATAGCTTTGTTACTTATTTCTTGTTCAAAGCCTTCCAGTTCAGAAAAAGTTGCAGAACATGCTGAAGAGGAAGAAGCCTTGGCACGTACAGAATTTACTGAACGCATAGAAAATTTTTTTGAATATGAACCATTAAAAGCAGGAAATAAAAGTCAATTCCTTATCCACTTAACTGATCTTAGTGATGGAACACCTGTAGAAAAAGCAGATGTTAGCCTAATTGTTCGTGATAACAATGACAGCGAAGTTACTCAAATAAAGGCACGTGTAGGCAAAGTTACAGGTATTTATGTTGCCGATGTAAGCTTAAACAACAAAGGGAACTACAAAATAGAGTTCCAGGTTAAGAACGACAAAATTGACGAACGATTACCATTAACCGATTTTCAGGTAGAATAATATGCCCAAATTTATAAGATATCTTTTTTTCTTATTTTTATTAGTAACTGTACCTCAAGTGCTAGCACAAACTGCTGAAAGTATTAATGTTGCTAATAATCAAAATTCTTTGCCAATAAACAATCAAAATGGTCAAGGTTCAATAACGCTAAATCAGGTTATTGATAGATTTTTACAGAAAAACTTGACTATTGAAGCTGCTCGTTACCGTGTTGATATTGCCCGTGCTGAACAAATAGCTGCAAGCCTACGACCTAATCCTACTGTTGAAGTTTCTTTACAAAACATAAAAACCAATGGAGAAACTCCTTTCAATCAACTCTATGAAATTTATGCTACATACTCACAAACTATAGAAATGGGTAATAAACGCCGTCTAAGACGAGAGGTAGCTGATTTAGGAGTAAGTGTTGCAGAAGCTCAACTTGCAGACATACTTAGAAAAAATCTTTTTGAACTTAAACAAGCTTATTATCAAGTCTTACTTGCCAACGCCACACTTGGAACTGCTCTTGAAAATAGAGATAACTTTAATCAAGTTCTTAAAGTTAGTGAAGCTAGGTTTGAAGAAGGTGCTATTGCGGAAGGTGAACTTCTTAAAGTTCGTTTAGAAAGAATCAAGTTTGATTCAAATATAGCTCAAGCCCAACTAGCACAACAACAAGCAGGTATTAAACTTTTGGAATTATTAGGTGACAGTGATTTTTCACAAACACAGCTAATAACAGAAACTCTAAGTTTTATTCCTAGAAACTTAAGCATTTCAACACTTAAGGAATTAGCTTTAGCTAATAGGCCAGATTTACTTTTAGCACAACAGTCAAACAAACTAGCAGGACGACGTATTGATTTAGAACGCGCTCGCAACTCAACCGATATAACTCCATTTGCAGGCTTTAAGCGTGTAGGAGTAAATAACACCATCCTTTTTGGTGTGACCATACCTTTACGTATTAATGATAAAAACCAAGCTGCTATTGCTCGCTCTGTAGCTGATGAAAAGATTGCTCAAACAGAAGTAGCTATTGTACGTAATCGAGTTCTTGCTGAAGTAGAATCAGCATATTTGGCTTATGAAACGGCAAAATCGCAAGTCAAAGTTTTCCAATATAATTTAATCCCTAAGTCTGAAGAGTCTTTATCCATAACATTAATTGCTTATAAAGAAGGTGCAACGGATCTTTTACCCTTGCTAGAAGCAGAAAGAACCAAAGCCGAAATTATATATCAATATTTTCGTAGTCTTTATGAATATCAAGTCAGCATTTTAAGGTTAGAAGCCGCTATTGCTGGAGAATTAAACCCATGACAGAAAAAAACACATCTCAAATAGCTCCAAATACAACTGTTGAGTTAGGACAGTCAACAGGCAAATCAATATACATATTTATTATTGTGCTAGTAATAGTAACTGGAGCAATAACAACATTTATTTGGCGTTCACAAAAAGCCCCTGTTGTTGAACCTGTTGCTAGTGAAGAGAATAAAAATCCTGCTGGAATAGTTAAATTCTTAATGGAGCAACAATGGTTAGTTCATATGAAGTTAGCTAAAGTTGAGCAAAAGTCTTTAGCTAAACAAGTTCCAGCAGTAGGACGTGTTGTTCCAGCAGCAAGTAATAGAGCAATAGTTGCTCCATCAATAGGCGGCGTAATTGGCGAAGGAAAATTACCTATTATTGGTCAATCTGTTTCACAAGGGCAAACGTTGGCAGTCTTGCGTCAAACTCCTACAGCAGCAGAAAACGCGCAAATTGCTAGTAGTAATGTTCAACTGCAAATAGAAACAATGCGCTTAGAAGCAGAGAAACGCCGTCTTACTCAAGCTATTAACGAGGCTCAAGCAAGAGTTGAACAGACAAAAGCTGAATATGAAAGAGCGCAACGCCTTTATGAACGCAAAGCTTATTCACTTAGGCAATTACAAATTGCTGAAACTGACTATAAAACTAATCAAGCAATACTTGAAGCCGCCAATGCTCAAAAAAAGGTTTTTGATGAGAGCAGCAAAATAACTTCTCAACAAATTACAACACAAACTAGTTTCTCTGTAACAGCACCAATTTCAGGAACCATAGTAGCTGTAAATAAAACTATAGGAGAGCAAGTAAATGCTGGAGAAGCTATTTTTGAAATTATTAACTTAGACACAGTTTGGGTTGAAGCACCTATTTTTGAAAGTGATTTACCAAAATTAGAAAAACTTTCAGAAGCTATTTTTACTACCACCGCTAGCCCTACAAAAGAACATACAGGAAAAATAGTAAATATTGGGGCTGTAGTAGATGAAAAGACCCGTACTGCTACAGTCACATTTGCAGTAGCAAATTCAGATAAAGCTCTAAAAGTAGGAATGCAAGCTAATGTTAGGCTTGATGCTAGTGAAAGCGTTGACGCAATGCTTATTCCTAAAGAATCTGTACTTGATCACGAAGGTAAAAAGATTGTTTATGTTTTGCTTTCAGGCGAAGAGTTTCAACGACGTGAAGTAACTTTAGGTGACTCTTATGGGGATAAAGTAGCTATTTTATCAGGCTTACAAGCTGGTGAGAGAGTGGTAACCCAAGGTGCTTACCAGCTAAAACTCCAAGAATTACGCCCTGCTGATGCTGGCGCACATACTCATGAAACTTAATTTTACAGTGAGAAATATATGCTAAATAAAATCATTCAATGGTCACTAAAAAATCGCCTTATAGTAGTCATAGCCGCGCTAGCACTCCTAATTTATGGAGGCATAGTAGCAACACAATCTCCTGTAGATGTATTTCCTGATCTTACAGCCCCTACAGTTACTATTTTGACTGAATCTCATGGGCTTGCACCAGAAGAAGTAGAATCGCTTGTTACATTACCTATTGAATCAGCCATGAATGGGACATCAGGCGTGTTTCGCGTTCGTTCTAATTCAGCCATTGGCATTTCTATAGTGTTTGTAGAATTTCAATTTGGTACAGATATTTATCGCGCTCGCCAACTTGTTACAGAAAAACTTCAACAAGTTCGCTTACCTGTTGGTGTATCTGCTCCGACTTTAGGCCCTATTTCATCAACTATGGGTGAGATAATGCTTATTTCTCTAACCAGTAAAACCACATCTGCAATGGAACTACGTTCTTTAGCTGATTGGGTAGTTCGCCCTCGTTTACTTGGTATTGCTGGAGTTTCTCAAGTTCTTATGATAGGTGGTGAAGTTAAACAATTTCAGGTATTAATAGATCCGCAAAAATTAGTTGATTATGGTTTAACAATGGAAGAAGTCAGAGAAGCAGTTGGGGCAGCAAATACCAACGCTTCAGGAGGATTTTTAGAAAAGCCTAATGAAGAACTCTTAATTCGTAGCCGCGCCCGTGTTTATACTTTAGAAGATTTAGAAAATTCTGTAATTACTGTAAGAGATAAAACACCTGTTTTAGTTAAAAATATTGCTATAGTTAAACTAGGAGCAGCCCTTAAGCGGGGTGATAGTAGTTTTAATCAAGAACCTTCTGTTGTAGCGACAATTCAAAAACAACCAAACGCCAACACTTTAGAAGTTACTAATAGAATTGAAACCACATTAGCAGAGTTAAAGTTAACCTTGCCATCAGATGTAACCATTGACACTAAAGCTTTTCAACAAGCCGACTTTATAAACCGTGCAGTAGGTAATGTAAAGCGTGCATTGGTTGAAGGTGGTGTAATGGTAACAATCATACTATTTATCTTTCTTTGGAATTTCCGCACTACTTTTATTAGTTTAACCGCAATTCCTCTTTCCTTGATAACAGCAATACTTGCAATGAGTTATTTTGGTTTAAGCATTAATACAATGACTTTAGGAGGGTTAGCAATTGCTATTGGAGAGTTAGTTGATGATGCAATTGTTGACGTAGAAAATGTTTTTCGTCGCTTAAAACAAAATGCTAAATTAAAAACGCCTGAACCTATAATAAGTATCATTTATAGGGCATCTAGCGAGATTAGAAACTCTATAGTTTTTGCAACTTTGATAATTGTATTGGTCTTTTTGCCACTATTTAGCTTAAGCGGGTTTGAAGGGAGAATGTTTGCTCCTCTAGCTTTTGCTTATGTTATTTCCATTCTTGCCTCATTAGTAGTTGCTTTAACAGTAACACCTGTTCTTTGTTACTATTTGTTAGGTAATTCTGAGCAATTAAAAGACGATCACGATTCTTTTATAGTAACTCATCTTAAACGTTATTATTTAAAAACACTTAACTTTACATTAAGACATCCATTTGAAATTATAGCCGTTTCAGCCGCAATGTTGTTTTTAGCTGTTGGTGTAGTGCCTTTAATGGGACGTGAATTTTTACCAGCATTTAATGAAGGCTCACTTAACATCAACGTAAATTTACCTCCAGGCAGTTCATTAGCTGAGTCTAACCGAGTTGGTAAAATCTTGGAAGGAACCTTGCGAAAAACCCCAGAAGTAGCATCAACCACAAGGCGAACTGGTAGAGCAGAACTTGATGAACATGCAGCAGGCGTAAACACTAGTGAATTAGAAGTAGTTGTAAAACAAAGTGATAGGCCACATGCACAAGTTATGGAAGAAATACGAACTAACCTTTCACAAATCCCCGGCGCAGATGTAGAAGTAGGCCAACCCATTTCACACCGTATTGATCATCTTTTATCAGGTACGCGCGCACAAATTGCAATCAAGCTCTTTGGCCCTGACCTTGCGACACTACGAAACAAAGCAGGAGAAATACGCGAAGCAATGGCTACTGTACCAGGTATTGTAGATTTATTAGTAGAACCCCAAGTAGGAGTGCCACAACTACAAATTAACCTAAATCGACAAGCAGCCTCAGCAGTAGGTTTACGTGCTGAAAATGTTGCTGAAGATGTAGAAACAGCCTTCAGTGGTCAAGTAGTTTCTCAAGTCTTAGAAGAGCAAAAAACTTATGACGTAATAGTACGCCTTGATGATTCTGCTCGTGATTCTGTTGAGTCAATTAGTAAAACTTTAATCGATACTCCAATAGGGAATAAAATTCCAATTAGCCAGGTTGCAGAAGTAAAAGTAGATCAAGGCCCTAACACGATTAATCGTGAGAATGTACAACGTCGCATTATCATTCAAGCCAACGTTGCAGAGCGTGACTTAGGTAGTGTGATTGAAGATGTAAAACTGGCAATCAATCAACAAGTGTCTTTGCCTCAAGGTTACTTTTTGCAATACGGAGGTCAGTTTGAATCTCAAGAAAAAGCATCCAGGCAAATAACTTTGCTTTCATTAGTAGCAATAGGAGGAATATTTTTACTCCTCTACATTGCATTAGATTCTGTACGTTCAGCACTCTTAGTAATGGCAAATCTACCACTTGCATTGATAGGAGGTGTGGCAATGGTGTTTATTTCAGGAGGGACGCTCTCAGTAGCTTCATTAGTAGGCTTTATAACTCTCTTTGGAATAGCAACTCGTAATGGAATAATGCTTATCTCTCATTATATTCACTTAATTAAAGAAGAAGGTTTAGGTTTTCGTGATGCCATTGTTCAAGGCTCACTTGAGAGATTAAGCCCAATTTTGATGACTGCTCTTGTTACAGGTATTGGACTTGTCCCATTAGCTTTAGGCAAAGGTGATCCAGGAAAAGAAATTCAACAACCTATGGCTGTGGTTATTTTAGGAGGAGTTATTACTTCTACTCTATTAAATATGATTGTTATTCCTGCTTTGTATCTAAAATTTGGTCGTGTAGAAGCAAAAGAACCAACTAAAGAATTTTTACTAGATAGCCAGCCATTACCATCATCAGGAGATTAGTTTAACTAAAACCTGTTTAACGTTTTAGATTAGGTAGATTTTTTTCTTGACACTATAGAGTAATAAAATGGAGACAACCTTATGATTGGATTTCAGCAATTATTTACCAGGGAACGCTTGTTTGTCTTTCTACGCTTCACGATCCTTCTAGTTGTATTTTTTGGGATAGCTTCCAACTCATTCGCACATGGTGTGACCTCAGGCGACAAGGGTTACATTAAGGAAAGCGTAGGTGCCTTACCAATACCCTTTATTTATTTGGGCGCAAAACATATGATGACTGGCTATGATCATCTACTGTTTTTATTTGGGGTAATATTTTTCTTATATCGCCTAAAGGACATTAGTATTTATGTTACCCTGTTTGCAGTCGGTCATGTGATTACTCTACTGTCTGGGGTGTTGCTGCAAATCAACATTAGTCCTTATCTCATTGATGCAATCATCGGCTTTTCAGTAGTTTACAAGGCACTTGATAATATGGGCGCATTCCAACGCTGGTTTGGTTTTCAGCCAAATACTAAAGCGGCAACGTTTATATTTGGATTGTTTCATGGTTTAGGTCTTGCGACCAAAATCCTAGATTATGAACTGTCCCCCAATGGACTGATAGTCAATCTTATCTCCTTCAATATTGGCGTTGAAATTGGACAAATTCTAGCCTTGATTGCAATCCTTATAGCAATATCATTTTGGCGCAAATCAGCTAGTTTCATCCATCATGCTTACACTGCCAATGCCTTTATGATGATGCTAGGGTTCCTACTTATGGGATACCAGATAACTGGCTATTTCGTGTCATAAAATTCATCTTGGAAAAATGGATAAGGAAAAATAAAATGTACAATTCAAATATACCTACAGATAGAGAACTTCCATCAACAGCCAAGCTCATTAAATCAACCATTTTGGCGGCAGTGGTAGCTACTGTTCTACTTGTAACAGTAGTTATGCCAGCAGAATATGGTATTGATCCCACAGGAATTGGTAAAAGGACAGGCTTAAAAAGAATGGGTGAGATTAAAATGTCACTTGCTCAGGAAGCAGCAGCCGAACGTGTTGCTAGTGATCAAGCAGCAAAGCAAACTCCTGCTCCAGTAGAGCAGGCTGTGGAATCCACCCTTTCACCTGCTACTACGGGAGCAGGTGAAAGCACCTTAAATCATGAGATGAAATTGACTCTTAAACCCAACGAGGGAGCCGAAATTAAGGTGAGTATGAAAAAAGGCAAATCCGTCAAATATTTGTGGAAAACAGATGGCGGGCGTGCTAATTATGATGCTCATGCGGATTCAAAAGAGTTGAAAATCAGCTATCACAATTACAGTAAAGGCTCTGAAGAAAGCAAAGAAGGAGTAATTGTTGCTGCATTTGATGGTAGTCATGGATGGTTCTGGCGAAACCGCACATCAGACACGCTCAATATTACCTTGCAAACAACAGGTGAGTATACCGATATTAAGCGAGTAAAGTAATAAGTTTTACTAAAAATGGCAAATCACCTATATTTCAGGAGGAACATTTTTAGTAGCTTTATTAGCTCGTAACAGGACAATGCTTAGTCACTATGTTTACTTAACCAAAGAAGAAATCTTAAGTTTTCCTGATGTTAATGTGCAAGACTCATTAGAGCTTAAGTTCTATTATGGTTAGGTTAGAAAACGTAATAGAACTTAAGTTATGATATATTGAGCATCTTAAAAGCTAAGGTTTTAAGACTTAATAAAAAGATTTGAGGCTATGATAGTAAGATTACCAGCCTCATCACGTTTAGCTTTACCTTTAACCGTGACATAGCTTGATAGACGCTGTAGACCTCTAAACCCTTCTAATTCAGTTTTAATAGGGGTTGCTCCATCAGTAGTTAATTGTATAGTAGCGACTGATTTTTCAATTTTTTCTTTAGGATTGCAGCAATAATCCCAAGGTGTTGGACAAGTCTCCTCAGTATTATCAACACACGCTTTCATTGATGTATCAGCAATTACTAAAACTGCATATCCTTTAACAAAATCTTTTACACGACCATGAACAATAACCTCTTCACCATCTTTCACTTTTTCTTTGGTTTCAACAACACTACTTGCTGGTGTTGGCTCAGTTGAAACTACAAGCTTGTCTAGTGGATTAGTATTGTTTGCCTCAGTTGATAGTGCTGATGCGGGTGCAGTTGCAGTTGATGGTGCATTATTTTGTGTTACAGATGCTTTGTCTGAACAGCCAACAAACAGTCCTGCAATAACTAAGACTAGTAATAAAGTATTAATTCTCATTTTAATTCTCCTTAAAAATTTAACTTCGTAATGCTTCAATAAGTGGACGACGTAATAAGCGCAAGGCTGGTAGCAAAACACCAAGAGTACCCAACAGTGTCCCTACTAGGAGGCCAGCCAATAAAACAATACTATCAACACGTAAGGCAAAAGCTCCCATAGTAAAACGTATTGTCATTCCATTAATAATAAATATAGCTGTCAGACTTGCTATTAATGTTCCTGTTATCGTTAATAAAAGGAACTCTTGCATCAAACTAACTAGAATTTTGACTCGACTAAAGCCTAGGGTTTCCAGAGCAGCTAACTCTTTTGCTCGCCCTTGAATTGCCCCGTACATAGTATTAAGGCCGCCAAGTAATCCACCAACGGCAATTAGTATTGCCATTACCCAACCTAGTGCCCGGATTGGCCTGTAATATCGCATAAGCTCATTATAATAATCAGTTTCACGAATAGCTGAAACTGCAAGGTCAATACGTGTCTTAGTGAAAAGCTCTAGTTCACTAAAATCCGCACCCGGTTTTAAGGTTACTACCGCACAAGAAAGGGTATCACGTTTTATTTGTGTCATCATTTCTGATAAAGGCACCCAAATTTCAGCCTCCAACACTGTGCCAGGAGCAGCAAACTCTCCTGAAATACGCCATTTACGGCCTTCAATTTCAAGTGTATTGCCAATGTTTAGTTGTTCTTTTGCAATTCCCAATTTTGTATGAGCTAAACGCCCAACTAACACTTCTCCACTACTAGGATAATTACCAGAAGTGATGGTTACTTGCCAATGAACGGTTAGTGCTGGTGGTGTAATACCACGCAACACTGCTAGATGCTTACTTTCCCCAATTCCTATCATAGTAGCCATATAAACTTCTGGTGAGATTGAACTCATCTCACCTCGTTTTTCTACACTGTTAATACTAGCAGCCATAATTTGAGGTACATTGGCAGCAATAGCAGATTGTTCTAAGGAATTCTCTGAGCCAGCACCAAGAATGATGACATTATTTAGATTGCCAGTATCTTGTAGGCTATAACTCAAGCTTTGCACAAATGCGCCCATCAATAGCACTAAACTAACAACACCAGCCGCGCCTAACATTACTAATAGACTTGCTAAAGGTCGTCTTCCAACATTGCGAATACCATAATCCCAAGGCAGATATCCTTTCATAACTTAAACTCTCCTTAAGGAATCTGTAATCTCAGAACGTGAAGCTTGCAATGCTGGAAAAGTGCCTGCTAATACACCAATAATCATTGAAATAATTAGCCCAGACACAATTATTGATAAGCCTGGAGTAAGGTCTATTTGTATGCCTTCTGTGCCGATGCCAAACTTGCTAAACTTTAGCAAAAGAGTTGCGCTAGCAGCCCCAAACATCCCTCCAATTATACTTACCAGCAAACTCTCAGCTAGTATTAAGCTAAATATCAGATAACCACTAAACCCTATTGTTTGCAGTACAGCATGTTCCTTTACTCGGTCACGTACAGCTAGATAAATGGTATTTCCTACCATCATTAACACAACAAATAAGCAAATGTAGCCAAGGTATCTACTGAATCCAATAATTTCAATTAAATCGCCAGTAGCATTACTTGCAAATGCTTTATGAGAACGAGTTGTAGTCGGTACAGCCTCGCTACGAAGCATATTATCTATTTGTGCAGCAATGGCTTCAGCTTGTAAAGGATCAGAAACACGTACATTAAATTGCGTTACCATGCCAATGGAATCTTTTCCTAATGCTCTTTGAAGATAATCTAGGTGGGTATAAGCAACACTTTCTTCTCCTGGTACTTGGGAGGTAAATAAACCTGCTACAACTACACGAAGTTCGCCAAGCTGGAAAATATCACCTACTTTAAGGCGACGACGTGCTGCTAATCGTTCTCCTACCAGAGCCGCATCAGTGCGCCCAGTAAATTGCTCTATAGAACCTGTAGTAACTGTGAGAGTTTCAGGATCTATTTTTAACTTGTCGGCGGGAACACCTCTAAAAGTAACCATATCAAGATTAGCGCGACAATTATTTACATAAAGCCTAATAGGTAATACTTCTGTTACTCCAGGCAAGCTCTTAATCATTTCTGTGTAGCGTTCTGGTAGCCTACTAGTTGATGGACAAAAGCGGTTTTGTTGAAACACAATGAATAGATTACGGGTAGTTTGTGCATCAGTCACCTGATTCAAACCATCCTGTAAAGACTGCAAGAAACAGAATAGAAACATAGCTGTAGTAATAGCTGCTAATGTCATCATAGTACGCAAGCGATTACGCCAGAGATTCTTAAAAATATATGGCCAGAATTTCATTTGCATCTTACTTTCCTCATAAACATTTCTTGCTCAAAATAGCTTTTATCAAAGGAGTTCAACTATTTTGAATTGATAGCTCACTAGTACCAATATAGGAATTTACTAGTACGCCTTTTTCTAATAGCACCACACGATTTCCAACAGATGCAGCCTTATTATCGTGAGTAACCATAATAAAAGTCTTTCCCATCTCTTGGTTGAGTCGCTTAAGTAGTTGCAATGTGGCCTGTGCAGCAGTAGCATCCAAATCACCTGTAGGTTCATCAGCAACAATAATTCCAGGGTTTGCAACAATTGCACGAGCAATGGCAACTCGTTGTTCTTGCCCACCAGAAAGTTGGCGAGGGTAATGGTCTTTACGGTCAGCCAATCCAACTGCTTCAAGTGCTGTCATAACACGAGAATGACGCTCAACTCTGCTTAGTGATTGGAGTAACAGAGGTAATTCTATATTCTCATAAGCAGTTAGCACTGGCACAAGATGATAAAGTTGGAATATATAGCCAATATTCTTGGCACGCCAATGCGCTAATTGATTGCGGGACATGGAATGTAGTTCTGCACCATCAACAATAATCTGTCCTCTAGTTACTTTATCAACACCAGCAATAAGGTTGAGCAGAGTTGTTTTGCCACTTCCAGAAGGCCCCATCAATACCAGAAATTCACCTTGTACAATAGATAAGCTAAGTGATTGCAGGGGTGTAATTTCCTGTTCTCCTCGTAGATAAGACTTCACTACACTTTTAATTTCAATATAAGCCATATTATTGCACTCCTTGAATACGCACTTTTATACCTTCGGTTAATCGTTCTCGGTTTTGACGAATTACTTTATCTCCTAGAGCAAGACCAGATGTAACCTCGCGTAACTCGCCTTGTTTTCTAGAACCTAGAGTAATAACGCGTCGTTTAGCCTGTCCTTTATTTGCATCTACAATCCAAACTGCTGATTGTCCATCTTTAGTCTCAATTACTTCCTCAGCAACGAACAGTGCTGCAAACGTCTGGTTTGTCGTTGTAGAACTGCTTTTTGTGACTTGTGGGCTGAAAAATTGTACTCGTGCAATCATATCTGGCTTAATAGTGGGGTTTGTCTCAAGTAATCGTACCTTGATAGGTAAAGTGTTTCGTTGAAGATCGGCCTGTCCTGCAATACGAGTTACTTGAGCGCGGAATGCTCGGTCAGCAATTGCCTCAATGCGTACTTCAGCAGGCATTTCTATTTGAATCCTGGCAGCTTCGGCCATTGGTACATCAACGCGAGCTTGTAAATGTTCTGGTGAGTAAATAGTCATAATTGGTGTACCTGCTCCTGCTATCTCATTAACAGAAGTAACTGGCGTACCAGGAGTAACCAGGATCCGCATAACTACACCATCAATAGGGGAACGAATTTGACAACGATCTAATTGTAGGCGTGCGCGTTCAAGCTGGATTTGTGCTTCCTTGAGTGCTGCATGGGCAACATCTAGACGCTGACGATCTCCTAAACGTAACTTCAATCGGTTTTGGGCAGCTTCTGTACTTACTTGGTTTGCAATCTGTTGAGCCTCAAGTTTAGCTATACGTGCCTCAACCTCAATTACATCAGCTTCTGCTAGACGTTGCTGATTAACCGAGGCAGCACCTATTTCAACCATTCGTTGTTTGTTTTCCAAAAGCTTGCGGGCTAACAAGAGTTTTTGTGTTAACTCAAACTGCTCTGCTTTAAGACGACGTTCTTCAGCTTGATTGCGCCCAACATCTTCTTGCTGATCAATAGGATTTTGCCAACCCTTCTCGGCTGCTGCATACTCAGCACGACGTTGTTCAAGATTTGCACTAGCTTGTGCTAGAAACAGCCTAGCATCTTGATCAATAAGTTTAGCAACGACTTGATTGTGTTCTACCTTACTTCCATCTAATACCAAGACTTCACTAATAATACCCTGTGTAAGTGCAGATATTTGTGTAGATAAAGGCTCAGGCTCAATCCAGCCAGGAGCTTGAAAAAGTGGTGCGCCAGCGGTTTCTTTACCTGTAGTTGTGCCTGTGCCAGCTATTACTGGCGTTACAGTAACGTCTATAGCTGGTATCAAATATCCTCTTGCTGCCCATAAGCAGACAAGGAAAAATCCTGTTAGTAGAATCCCAGGAATAATAATTCCAGTAAGCTTGTTGCGCTTTGGTAGTGATGATTTTAGGGTTTCTTTATTATTAGCATTCTGTTGAGATACTAAATTAGAAAGATCAACATCAGGCTTCATAGTACTCCTTTGCAAAATAGCAATGCACCGCCTTGCCAAAAAAGCGGTGATTTAGTAGCAATAAGCCTGATTCAAATTCTTAAGATAGAGTTTTGCGAATGTAGATTAAAAAGTGGTGAAGGAGATCGTGCTTTTCTATAGGTAATTTTAGTGTAGAAACTGGGTGTAGAAATGAAAGTTTGAGTGTAGCCACTAACTATCAAACTATTTATATGGTCACTGAAAGAAACAGGTAGTATTTCTTCAGCTAAGTCATTAGTATTTTTTAAGAGACATTGTACAGGGCAACAATCTTTATCATGTTCTTCATGTTCTTCAGATTGAGTGGTTGCCGTACATTGTTTATCGTTTAGTTGCTCATCCAAACAAGTTTCTTGAGAATTTGTTTGCTCATCCAAACAAATCTCTTGTGTACTTTTTAAATAGCAAGAACTTTGGGCAAGAATACAGCCACATACCCCATTTAGCACAAGGAGTATCGCTAAAATTGTTGATATAAAAGAAGATTTATGAGGCAACTCAGTAAGCATAAAACAAGAATATAACATTTTTTTGTACTGTACACACCTATTAATTTAGTTTGTGGATATCTATAGATGCTTTGCCAAGTTATTAAAGTCAAAAACTATTGAAGTCGCAATGTAAATTGTGCTAAAACTAGCAGCAGTAGTTTCTGTACTATTCTTATGATAAATAACTTACTAAACCAATTTTTTCAGCAACAATCCTGGTTGTATCGCGGGCTAGCAATCTTTTTCTTGCTATTTATGCTTTTTGATATTGCATTTCCAGAAAACTGTGCTGAGGAAAGCTTTATAAGTGCTGATAATAATACTGAGGTAGGTTTTCATCTTAATAGTCAAAGCTATAAGGAAAGCCATTTAGCTTTTGTAGAATCAAAGGTAGAGTCTTCTATTACAGTAGATTGTTCTCACCATACTCATCAAAACCCTTCAAGGCAGAGCGATGATGATTGTTGTTTTTGCTGTTGTTCGCATTGGCTACCTGCAAAAAACCTTAAGATAGAAGGAACTTTTACCGATCTATCACTACAAAACTCAATAAATCTTGATTTTTTACCAGAAGCACCTTCACAAAAAACTTTTCACCCCCCAAAACATTCCTAGTTTTCTAACTTACTCCAAAACATATATTTAGCATTAGCTGTATTTTATCTTCTATTGCTAAAACTAAGCTTGTTATGCAGATATTTTGCTAAGGCTAATCCTTAATAAAATTTTTGCTCATAACTTGTCTATGACCAATTATTTATTAACAACTAGGAAGGGTTGAATCTCATGATCTGTATTTTTTACAGGGACTTAACTGTTTATTTTCTTAAACTAATTTTCTTACTTACCATATTTCCTAATTTTGTAATTGCACAAAATAATTCTTTAACCCCAAGTGTTAATCAGCTTGTTGAAAAAGCATTAGCTAGTAATGGAGAATTAATTGCTTTTAGATTAGATATAGAACGTGCCAAGGCCAGGCTAAAACAAGCAGGTTTGCGCCTTAATCCAAGCATTGATTTTGAACATTCCACAGGGAAACTAACCAACACGCAAAACGAAAGTAACACCAGTGTAGGGTTCTCCTTGCCTATAGAACTTGGTGGTAAACGACAACGACGCATTGATTTAGCTCAAGCAGAAATTAATTTTACTGAAATGGTTGTTGCTGATAAAGAGCGACGTTTAGCTAATGAAGTTCGCGCTATTTACACTGAAGTGTTAGCAGCTATGCGTGAGTTGGAAATAACTAACAACCTCAGCAATTTAGATGCACAAACAACACAAATTGTGGAAGTACGAGTGAAAGAAGGTGATGCGGCTCCACTAGAAATGAACTTGCTTAAGGTTGAAGTAGAAAGGTTAAAGTCCCGTCGGATTTTAATAGAAGGTCGTCTACAAGCTGCTACTTTACGCTTAAAAAACATTATTGGCTTACCTATAGATGAACAGATTGTTTTTGAGCAAGAACTTACAAAAACTGCTGCAAGTACAATTCCTAGTTTATCTGATCTTATACAAGTTGCTTTACAAACAAGGCCAGACTTAAAAGCTATTCGCTTGGAAGAAGAAATAGCAAAAGCAGGCTTAAGGTTAGCAAAAACTCAAGTAATTCCAGATCTTACGCTTTCTACTAGATATTCTCGTGAAAATAGTTCCTTTGACACTACTCCTGTAGGAGCTATTTTTGATAAAGATAACTTGTTTACTTTTGGAGTGTCTATCAACCTGCCTATTTTTAACCGCAATCAAGGCATTCAAGCAGAAACTAGTATTTCCATTACGCAAGCACAGCGTAGACGTGAGTTTTTAGAACAGCTTGTAAAAACAGAAGTTACCACCACTTACACACGTTTCATAACCGCACAAAATGCTTCAACTAACTTTGAACAAGGTGTGATTAATAGCTCTACTAACAACTTACGTATTTTTCGAGAAATATATAACTTAGGTGAATTTAAGATAACAGATTTAATTACTGAACAAAGGCGTTTAGTTGATTCTCAGCGTGAATATACAGAAGTTTTAGCAGAAAAATATCGTGCTTGGTCAGACTTACAATCAGCTATTGGCTTAACAACTATTACAGGAGGTAATTAGCAATGGATAACGAAAATATAAAAGATAATGTGGATAATGTAGTAGAACCAGAGACAAGTCCTTTAAGTAGTAATCCAACGAATTTAATTTATAACCAGTCAACTACAAAGCGAGCTAATGGACAAACTATAGTAATAGCTGTTTTGACAATAGTTTTAACAATAGTTTCTGTCTTATTAATTAGGTCTTATCAAAAACCTTCTAGCCAAGCTATTGCAGCAGAAAAGGAAGGCGAACACAAAGACGAGCATGGCGGTGCTGAAGGTAGTGGCGCATCAGAAGTAGAGTTAAGCCCTGAAGTTCTTGCTTCATTAAAATTAGAAACAGCTTTAGTCAAAGAAGAAACACATAATTCTACATTTAAGGTAACAGGGTCAATTGAAGCTAATCAACAATACTTACAACAAGCTAGTGCTTTGGTTTCTGGTAGAGTAGAAAAAGTAAATTATGTTTTAGGCGACAAAGTAGAAGCTGGTGCAACACTGGCATTAATTGCTAGCCCTCAAATAGCTCAATTACAAGGCAAATTACACGAATCAGAAACAAAGCTAGAATTGGCTGAAAAGAGCCTTCAGCGTGTAGAACAAGCAGAAAACCGTGCTTACATACTATCAGCAAAAGCTAAGTTAGATGAAACAGAAGCTAATTTAAGGCGTGTTAAAAAACTCATAGAATTAGGTGGAGGAGCAGGTAAAGATCTAGTAGCCGCAGAATCTGCTTATAAAACAGCCTCAGCAGAATATGATTTTCAGAGCAATATTGCACTAAATCGTGAAATCCAACAGGCGCGTGCTGAAGTAACAACAGCTAAAGTTGATGTACTGCATATAAAAGATGAACTCAAATCCTTTGGCGCATCAATAACTAAAGAGCAAGAATATAACCACGATAAAAATAGATCTTTGGTGGTACTAACCGCCCCTATTTCTGGCAACATAGTAGAAAGACTTGTGAACACTGGTGCTGGTATTGAAGCAGGTAAGCCCCTATTCACCATTGCTAATCTTTCTACTCTTTGGGTTATTGCTAATGTTCCAGAATCACAAATTCACCAATTGAAGGCTGGTACTACTACTCAAATTTACTCTCCTGTCTTAGGCCAAGGCTCACTTTCTGGCAAACTTACTTATATAGATCCTGTACTAAATGAAGATACTCGCACCGCTAAAGTACGCATAGAAATAAATAACCCCGATAACAAACTAAAAGTAGGAATGTTTGTTGAAGTGGCTTTACAAACAGAAACTTCCACTAATCCAGAGTCAAAAAAATCTCTATTAATCCCACAAGAAGCAATTCAACGTATTGGAGAACGTACTATAGTCTTTGTCCCACAAGACAAAGAAGAAGGACATTTTGAAGTTCGTGAAGTCCAACTTGGCGGTGAAAACAATGGATTAAGAGAAATTGTTGCAGGTCTTTCTGCTAACGAAAAGGTAGTAACAACAGGAAGCTTTACCCTAAAAACGCAAATGATGAAGGGTGAACTTGGCGAACATGGACATTAAAAATAAGGGGAAGAAATATGCTGAATAAACTTATTAGATTTGCAGTTTCTCAACGAATTTTAGTGATGATAATGGTCATTATTGTAATAGGTGTTGGGCTTTATAGTCTCCAACACTTGCCAATAGATGCTGTTCCTGATGTTACCAATGTCCAAGTCCAAGTTCTAACGGCTGCTCCGTCCCTTGCCCCTCTTGAAATAGAACGACAGATAACATTTCCTGTAGAAGTGGCTATGTCTGGGTTACCCGACATTGAAGAAATTCGCTCTGTTTCTAAATTTGGTTTATCTGCTGTAACAATAGTTTTTCATGATGGAGTTGATACTTATTTTGCTAGGCAGCTTGTATTAGAAAGGCTTTCACAAGCACGAGAGCAAATACCTTCTAATATTGGCTCTCCAGAAATGGGGCCTATTTCTACTGGTTTAGGAGAAATCTACCAATATGAGCTAAAAGCTGAACCTGGTAGTGGTTATGATGCTACTTCACTTCGTACAGTACAAGACTGGATAGTACGCCGCCAACTTTTAGGAGTCCCTGGAGTTACGGAAGTTAATAGTTTTGGAGGGTTAGAAAAACAATACCAAATCCAATTAGATCCAGTAAAACTACAAGCTTATAACCTTTCAATGAAAGATGTTTTAGAAGCAGTAATACGTAATAATGAGAATGTTGGAGGAGCATATATTGAACATGGTCAAGAACAATATTTACTAAGAGGCTTAGGGTTAGTTACAAGCTTAGAAGATATTACTAGTATCATAGTCAAGACAGGCAAAGAAGGAGTACCAATTTATGTAAAAGATGTTGGTGATGTTGTAATTGGTGCAACCGTTAGACAAGGGGCTGTAACAGCCGATGGAAAAGGGGAAATTGTTGCAGGTATTGCTATGATGCTTAAAGGAGAAAATACCCGCACTGTTGTCCAGAATGTCAAAGAACGTGTTGAGCAAGTTAGAAAAACTTTACCAAAAGGTGTGGAATTGACTCCATTCTATGACCGCACAGAACTAGTTGACCGTACCATCAAAACTGTAGTGAAAAATTTAGTAGAAGGCGCATTGATTGTAATTTTTGTGCTAATACTTTTATTAGGCAATTGGAGAGGAGCATTGTTAGTTGCTACAGTCATTCCTATTTCAATGCTGATAGCCGCTATCTTTATGAATATCTTCAAGATATCAGGGAATTTAATGAGTCTTGGAGCAATTGACTTTGGGTTAGTAGTAGATGGTGCCGTTATTGTAGTAGAAAACTCAATCAGACGTATTGCAGAAAAACAACATCAGATGGGAGGAACTTTAAGCAAACGAACTCTAGCTGATACTATTTGTGATGCGTCGTCCGAAGTACTGAAAGCCGCTTTATTTGGTGGAGCAATAATAATTATTGTTTATTTGCCAATACTGAGCTTAACAGGTATTGAAGGTAAAATGTTTAAGCCTATGGCTTTAACTGTCACTTTTGCATTGATAGGAGCTTTTATTCTATCGCTTACTTATATACCTGCTGCAATGACGTTTGTCTTAAACGGTAAAGTTTCTGAGACAGAAAACTCCATTATTGTATATGCAAAGAAAATTTATCGCCCAACCCTTAATTTTATTATTAACCATCGTTCACAATCCGTAGCCATTGCAACAGGCTTAGTTATAGTAACGGGAGCAGTATTTCCATTACTTGGTTCAGAATTTATTCCTCGCCTTGATGAAGGAGCATTAGCTATTCAAATACAACAGTTACCTAGTGTTTCTCTTAATCAGTCTATTAAAACTACAACAGAAGTAGAAACGGTTTTACGTAGTTTTCCAGAAGTAACAATAGTAGTGTCTAAAACAGGACGAGCAGAAGTTGCTACTGACCCAATGAGCATAGACTTTAGTGATCTTTATATTGGACTAAAGCCTCCTAGCGAATGGACTTCAGCTAAAACTAGAGAAGCTTTAATAGAAAAGATGTCTAAAGCTTTAGAAGAACGTGTGCCAAATGCCAGCATAAGTTTTTCCCAACCAATAGAGCTAAGAGTAGCAGAACTTATTTCTGGAGTTAGATCAGATATAGCTATTAAGCTATTTGGAGATGATCTAGACACTTTAAAGGAAACAGCAGAGCAAATAAACCGTGTTGTTAGTAAAGTATCAGGTGCTGAAGATGTGAAAGTAGAAGCAGTATCAGGACTTCCTCAAGTTCAAATAATACCTAATCGCACGGCCATAGCGCGTTATGGAATTAATGTAGAAGATATAAATCTACTAATAGAATCCCTAGTAGCAGGAAAAGAAGCTGGTCAAGTTTATGAAGGAGAACAACGCTTTAACTTAGTTGTTAGACTTGGTGCGGCTGCTAGTAAAAACGTAGAAACTATCAAGAATCTACTTGTTACAGCCTCAAATGGAACTCGTATACCACTATCCCAATTAGCAGAAATATCACTAATTGAGGGGCCAGCACAAATTTCACGAGAAGATACACGTCGTCGTATAGTAGTAGAACTAAATGTTCGCGGTCGTGATATTGGAAGCTTTGTTAAAGAAGCACAAGAGAAAATTGAGCAACAAGTGAAGTTACCTGCTGGATATTATTTAACTTGGGGCGGCCAATTTGAGAATTTACAACGTGCATCAAACCGTTTGTTAATAGTTGTTCCTCTAGCAATGTTCCTAATTTTTGTATTGCTATTCACAACATTTGGTTCGATTAGGCAAGCATTACTTATTTATACAGGTATTCCATTCGCAGCAGTAGGGGGAATTTTAGCTTTGTTCTTGCGAGGGATGCCATTTTCAATTTCTGCTGGTGTTGGATTTATCGCACTGTTTGGGGTTGCAGTATTAAACGGCCTAGTAATGGTAAGTGCAATAAATCGGTTACGTAGCGAAGGTCAGCCTTTAGAAATTGCAATTAGAGAAGGTGCTGAAAGTCGTGTGCGTCCTGTGTTGATGACAGCTTTAGTTGCTAGTCTTGGCTTTATACCTATGGCATTAGCTACTTCAGCCGGTGGTGAAGTTCAACGTCCTTTAGCCACTGTAGTAATAGGAGGATTGATTACTTCTACTTTGCTTACTTTGTTGCTTCTACCAATGCTTTATGGTTGGTTTGGAGACGAAAAAGCTAAACAACTCACAGAAGAATAATTTTTGCTAGCTAGGTATAGTTTGATTAGAACTATACCTAGCTAATCACATTACTTACGTTATTAAACTACCTTGAAATGAGAAAACTATGGGATCAGGGCATAATCATTCAGGACATAATCATTCTTCGGCTAGTAAAAATAAACAACGGCTTATGATGGCTTTTGGGCTAACAGCTTTCTACCTTATTGTAGAAGTAGTTGGTGGACTACTTACCAATAGTCTTGCATTACTGGCTGACGCGGGACATATGCTTACAGATGTAGCAGGGTTAGGGCTTGCACTATTAGCAATCAAATTTGCTGAACGACCAGCAACACCAGAACGCACTTATGGATATCATAGAGTTGAAATTCTTGCTGCACTTACAAATGCTGTAGTACTTATTGGTGTCTCTATTTATATCATTTATGAAGCTTATCAAAGATTCTTCAAGCCACCAGAAGTACAAAGCAAAGGGATGTTATTAGTAGCTGTTATTGGTCTTTGTGTAAATATTGCAAGCATGTTTATTCTAAAAGCAGGATCAACTGAAAGCTTAAATATGAAAGGGGCATATTTTGAAGTGCTGTCAGATATGCTTACTTCTGTTGGAGTTATCATTGCAGGCATTATTATGTTGGTAACAGGTTGGTATTATGCTGATCCTATTATTTCCGCTGGAATTGGTTTGTTTATATTTCCTCGTACTTGGGCATTATTAAATGAGAGTATAGGTATTTTACTAGAAGGAACACCTTCTGAAATCAACTTAGCCGCACTTCGTGAAACAATTAATAAAATTGATGGGGTAATTTCTTGCCACGATTTACATGTATGGACACTAACTTCTGGTGTTAATGCTATGACGGTGCATGTAGTTATGGAAAACGCTAAATCATACGAACAATTACGTAAGCTAGTGCAAAAGCAAATTACGTCTACATTTAAAATCTCTCATGTTACTGTGCAGGTTGAAGAAGAAGGGTGTGCAGAGTCAGAAACACACATTTAAAAAATAAAAACCTTAGAATCAAAACAGCTATAGCTAAAATTTAGCATTAGGAGAAACATGAAACACTACTCAAATAAAGAATACTACGAAAATTGCATTGCTGATCCAAATAAGCAATTTGACTTAATTGAAACAACTATTTCACATCTTTTTCGCTTTCCTCACCCTGCTTTACAAGGGCTTAGTTATGGTGCAGCATTTTGTAAACAAGTATTAGAAAAAGGACTTCTAACAAATGAACATAAAATTATTGTTGAAATTGGTGGTGGTTTGGGAGATTTCGCTCATGACTTCCTTGTTCAACTGCACAAAGAACAAGCGCAACGGCCTTATATAATCCTAGATATTTCCTCTGAATTGCAGAAAAAACAAAAAGATACTCTAAAAGATTTTCCTAATGTATTTTTTCATTTAGCGAATGCACAAGAATTACCATTCCAAACTCAAGAAATAGAAGGGTTGGTTATCAGTAATGAAGTAATAGCAGATTTTGATTCTGTAGAGCTTAGTCCAGAAGAATGGAATAGCTCACAAGATCCAAATATAAAATTTCTTCATAATGTTGTTTCTGCACCAAAAGAAAAAAAATTAATCAATACTGGCACAATAGATTTTATTAAGGATTTATATCGTGTATTAGCCCCTAAAAGCACTGCAATAATAACTGAACATGGTTTATGGGAAGATTCTAGAGTAACACTTACTGGGCGACCTGGTAGTCCAGAAACTTCTCATTTAGAGTTTTCTATTAATTGGAAACACATATATCTTTTGGCTGAAAGCTTAGGTTTTTCTTGCAAGATAGAAGCCTTAATAGATTTTCTGCCTTTTGATAAGGATATAGAAGTTGCAAACCTCAATGATTCTAGAGCCTTAAATAAGGCTGATCCCACATTTCCAGTTGCTGCAATACCCGCTAGTCTACTTTATCAAGCATTTGGAGGGTTAGATATACGTTCTACTGCGGGATTACGCTTACCTAAAGTAGGTGCAGCAGGTTTTCCTGACGATAATACCTTACCTTTTTATCAGAGTTTTCAAACCTTAATATTAAAGAAGTGATACTAAAGAAGTTTTAGTGTGAGATATATGCCAAAAATTACGCATTTTTTCTTATACCATTTTCTTCCTATTAGCATTTGTCTTGGGATTTTTTCCCTGGGCATTTATTTGGTGGTAAGAGATGCTAAAAATGTATTAAAGAATAAAGAAGGTAAACAAAGGCTGATAAAACATTTAAGGAAGCGTAAGAATAGATAAGAATAGATAAGAATAGATAAAAATAGATAAAAATAGATAAAATATTGCTCAATAACTCAATTTGTTTTGCATTTGAATCTTTAGGTTGTGAACTAGGCAGTCTTTTTTGTGATATGAAAGAAGCAAAAAAGGATAATAGATAATATGATAACAATAAAGAAAATCTACAGTTTTCGTGTTCGTATTGCGCTTGTTTTAATCCTAACCCTTCTTTTTACAACGGGAGTTCTCCATCAACTTAACCAAAAAGCTGAAAAAAACATTATTCAAGAAGTTAGTCAACAGCAACAAGACTTGGCTGAAGCCATTAATATTGCTCAACAGTCAATAACTAGTAACCAATGGCTAAGAGATTTTTTAAAAGACCGTCGAGGGCAGGATTTATCAGAAAAGCACGCTCACACTAAACGAATACTGACAGTTGGTTCTCAAGACAAAGTTATAGATAGCTCAGAAGAAACAGATATTGGTAAGACGTTTCAACAATTAGGATTTGGCTCAATAGAGCAAGGCAATTTGGTTGAGAACATAGACAAACAAAGTGTCGATCAAATAGGTTTTAATCAAGCTCAAATTTTTAAATTTCCTGTTTTAACTGATACTGGCACTGTTTATTTAGTTATAGTATTTTCCGCAGAAAGTTTAACGGAACTCCTACAAATGTCTTCTTACTACAGGCTATTAGTTACAAGTTTAGTGTTAATAATCGCTATTTTAATTTCATTAATATTAATTTTAGAGTTTACTCGTCCGGTGGATAAGCTTATAGAAGCAGCACAAAAAGTAGCAGAAGGCGATTTTGAAGTCTCTTTACCAATTAAGCGGCATGATGAATTAGGAAGATTAATGGCTGTATTTAATTTAATGGTAAAAGGCTTGCGAGAAAGAAGACAGTTAGAAGAACAGTTAAAATGCGCCGAACAATCAGCAGTAATAGGGCGATTAGCTTCAGGTATTGCACACGAAATAAAGAATCCTCTTAATTATATGTCGCTTACCATTGACTACTTACGTGGCAAATTTACTCCAACAGATGAAGAGGCTAAAGAGAAGTTTTTGGATAAGATGGATGGTATAAAAGGTGAAATAAAAAGCTTAGATAAATTGGTAAGAAATTTCCTAAGTTTTGGTCGGCCACTGAAATTAGACTTTAAACCTTTAAGCTTAAGAGAGTTGATAGGCAACATCTTAAATTTGACCAATGAACAAGCAATTCAACAATGTATAGAAGTAACAATTGATGACCAAACCCAGTTACCTGACATTCAAGCAGATGTAGAACAAATCAAAAGTTGTCTTTCTAACCTAATTTTTAACGCACAACAGGCTATGCTGAGAGGAGGGAAATTAAAGATAACATTTTGTAATAGAGATAATGGTGTAGAGATAACAATAGCTGATACAGGTGTGGGTATTGCACCAGAGAATTTAGAAAAGATTTTTGAGCCATACTTTTCTACTAAAGAAATAGGAACAGGTCTTGGATTAGCTTTAGTAAAACGCATAATCGAAGCACATAGTGGAAAAATTGAAGTTGAAAGTGCTTTAGGTGTTGGGACTACTTTTAAAGTATGGTTTCCTAAATACATAGTTTCTCAACAAGTTATTGGAGTAGGAGAAGAAAATGTTACAAGTGCTTTTGCTACATAGCCAAGTTTTAGAGTTTTACAGTTGACCAACTTTTTCTTTTGTATCAATATATCAGCATATAATGATATGTTGAAAGGTTAAGAAATAAATGTTAGTAGCAACAAAAAAGCCTACAGACTTGCAGGCAAAGCTGTTTAGAGGATTTGCAGAGCCTGCGAGATTAGCTATTTTGCAAGTCTTACGCAAAGGTGCTTTAACAGTAGGTGACATAGTTCAAACAACAAGTCTTAGTCAATCAAATGTTTCTAACCACTTAAATTGCTTAAAAGATTGTGGGTTAGTTGCTTCTGAGCAAAAAGGACGCTTTGTTTATTATAGTTTAAGTGATGAAAGAATTGCTCAACTCCTAGACCTAGCTGATGAAATATTAGCTGATGTTGCAAAAGGTATTTATCAATGTACTCGTATACAAAATAGTTAAGGAAAAATTATGGCAAAAACACAAACTCCTTATATTCCAGCGTTAAGTTATGATTGGCTTACTAGGTTTTATGATCCTTTGATTAAATGGGGAATGCAAGAAGATATTTTTAAGAACGCTTTAATTGAACAAGCACAAATTAAAGAAGGATTTAAGCTGCTTGACATAGGCTGCGGTACGGCCACTTTAGCTCTTTTGATCAAGCACCAACATTCATCTTCTGAGGTTTATGGAGTAGATGGAGATGACCAAATATTAGCGATAGCCCAAGAAAAAATTGCTAATTCTGGTCTAATAATAAACCTAAAGAAAGCAATGGCTTATAAGTTACCTTATCCAGATAATTATTTTGATCGAGTTTTTTCCAGTCTAGTTTTTCATCACCTAACTACAGAAAATAAAGAACAAGCTTTTAGTGAAATATTGCGGGTACTAAAACCAGGAGGAGAATTTCATTTAGCAGATTGGGACAAAGGGCAAAATGTCTTAATGAAAATAGCTTCATTAACAGTGCGTTTTTTAGATGGTTCTCAAACCACAGCAGATAATTTTCAAGGTAGATTACAAGATATTTTTGCAAGTGCTGGATTTGAACAAGTTAGACGAACACAGCAGTTTATGACAATACTTGGAACACTTTCCCTTTTCAAAGGTAATAAACAAAATTAACAGGTTAAAACTATGAGTAGTAATGTTGCTATTGATCAGAAAGAATCACTAAAACGAGGTCGCACCTTAGAATATATAACTATTGGTTATAATAGTTTAGAAGGATTAATAGCAATTGCTTCTGGACTCTTAGCAGGAAGTATAGCTTTAGTTGGATTTGGTTTTGATAGTGTAATAGAAGTTAGCTCTGGTGTAATTTTGTTGTGGAGATTAAGTGTTAGCCTAAAATGGCAGCAAAAGGCAGAAGCCATCAGCTTGCGTTTAGTAGGTGCATGCTTTTTAGCTTTGGCTGCTTACGTACTATATGATGCAATTTCGTTAATTATTGAGCGCAAAGCTCCTGAAGAGAGTATAACAGGAATTATTTTAGCTATACTCTCACTACTGATAATGCCAATATTAGCTCGTGCTAAACGTAATGTTGCTAAAGCGATAAATAGTCAGGCTCTTGTGGCAGATGCTAAACAAACCGAGCTTTGTGCTTATCTTTCTGCAATTTTGTTAGTAGGGCTTTTACTAAATGCTTTATTTGGTTGGTGGTGGGCAGATCCTCTAGCTGCTTTAATTATGACCCCAATCATTATTAGTGAAGGAATTAAAGCTCTTAAAGGTAAAGCTTGTAAAGAGTGTAGCTGTCATTAATCAGCAGAAAATAGGTATATTTACTATGGATGGATATTGAGGTTAGAAGGAACAATGCCAAACATCCTACGAAAAGTGCGCGTAAAGTGGGCGGAATCTGCAAATCCTGATGCATGAGCCACTTCAGTTAATGAGCTAGTGTTTATCATTTCTACTATTGCTTTCTGAAGTCTTACCCAAAGAATATATCGCCTTATTGGTATGCCTGTTTGTTCATTGAAAAGATGTGCAAGACGGCTTTCTGAAAGACCTACAATTTGTGCCAATTCTATTGCTGCTAAAGGTGTTCCAGCCATTGATTTAATTGTACTAATTACCTTTTCTATACGCGGATCTATAGAACGTTCTAGCTTTTCATTGGGCAAAAGGGCTGCTAAGACTTTTTCTACAATTGATAAAAGATTTGTTTTCTCACTTGTATTAAGCTCCTGTTGTTTGAGAATAAGTCTAATTTCATTGGATTTTGCTAGCAAAAAGATTCTTTCATTTGCCATTTTCTTTCTAACTGCCCTGCTAAGCCGTTGTTCAGGGTCAAGGTATATAAGGAGTAGGCAAACACCAGAACCGTCAATTTGGTGGCTTACATTGGAATCTATGATTGCTAACTCACAAGTGAGCCAGTCGTTCTCTTCATAGCTTTTGAGTCTGAAACTGCCTTCAAGTGCAATGCATATCTGAAGGGCATGATGTTGATGGGGTTTGGTATCAAAGGTGTTACCAAAATATGCCCCACCGCCTTCCCAAAGAGCGAATTTTCCTTTCCATAAAGACTTTTCCTGTTTTTCATCAAAAAATTTTTCCATAGCAGGTTTGTTCAAGACTTTTGCTCAAAGTACCTAGATACTTATCAAAACTTTGACAACGTTATTCTACAAAATAGGAACTATTATGAAAACAGTTAGGTTTGATTGGACATTCCTTATTTATCCAATAATCGTTTTTGGTGGAGGCAGTGTAATTATTATTGGTGTCAATAAAGGATTCTCTGCAACATCAGTCGTTACTCCAGTATTAATATTGGCTGCTTTTTGCGTAACTATCCTAGAAAGACTGATTCCTTATGAAAAAGAGTGGAATATTTCAAAAGGGGACGCTCTAACAGATGTAGCACATTATTTAGTTAACTTTCTACTTAAACAAGGATCACTAATGCTGTACGCATTTTTAGTAGGGCATTTTGCAGTATTAAATACAGTTTGGCCTCATCACATCCATAGCAGTTTACAAGTAATACTGGCATTAATAATAATCGATTTTTTTCTCTACCTTGTACATCGTATTAGCCATAAGAATGAGGTTTTATGGAAATTTCATGCAATTCACCATAGCTCAGAAAGACTCTATTGGATAAATGGAGAGAAGCGACACCCAATCCATCAAATCTTGGAAGGTATTCCTGGGGTAACAGTTATTATGCTTTTAGGAACACCACCTCATATAGTCCAAGTTGCCTTATCAATACTAGGTCTTAACATGATGCTCCAACATGGAAATATCAATTACCAAGCAGGTGTACTCAAATATATCTTTTGCGTTGCAGAAGTTCATCGTTGGCATCATCACAAAGATGTTAATAAAGGTGGGATAAACTTTGGAGCATTTTTCGCAGTTTGGGATCATCTTTTCGGCTCCTTTAGGTTCACAAAAGAAATATTAAAAAGTGATGAGGTTGGAATAGAAGATTCCTCTAGCCCTAGCCAAAACTACGTTAGTCAGCTTTATTATCCATTCAAATAAAAAATATTTAACCAGATTTTGTTCAGGAGGCTCAAAAATGGATATTGCTATAAAATTAAGCTTGCTTAGTTCAGGGGTATTTCTTCTTTTTGGAATGATTAGCGGTGTTATCAAATATAGATTTACCATGACAAGCCAAGATAGCCACGCACCTGTCTATATTGATATTGCCCATAGAGCATCTTTTCTTTACAGTTTTGCGGCTCTTGTTATTGCCAAACTTTTAGAATTCTCTCCATACACAGAGGTAGTTAAATTACTTATATCTGTAATACCATTAACCTTCTTTGCACTTACGATTATGGGATATTTAATAACAGGCTTAAAAAATAGAACAAATAATATGTTTATAGAAAAGAATTTTATAACAACTTGGTTTATGTATTTTTTAATTGTTGGTGAAATAGGGGGAATGATTTTAATAATTTGGGGTTTTATTTTTACTCAGTTTTTATAAAAAGCTGTACTGTTAATGTAAATTTTTCAACCAATTAGCTTTAGTTACTTAATATATTTGTGCTAATAGACAAGTGTAGCAAAATTTACAAGAATGTTTGAAATAATACAACCCCATAATTTATAGAAAAGATTAGTATTTAACATATAGTTATGTTAAATGTTTAATAATACTGTTTGAAAACCTAACAAACACTTATAAAAGAAAAACAATGTTAAGTTTAATAAATATATTAGTATATATGACACAAACTGCATTGTATTAATATTAGCTTAAGCTGTGGTTTTACCTATGTTTAGCAATCTAGCCCACGTTCTTTTGTTTTCTTAAAATAGTTGTTTTAATGAGCCTGGAATATTACTTGCTTATTGTTAGTCATACCTTCATCTACGTTTCAATTAACTAGCTACATTAGTTGAGTGTATTTAATTTTTATCTAAATTACTTCAGAGTAAATACTAGACAAAACTATTTTACTCTAGGTGGAGTATTTCATTTATTTTATCAAGAGGAAGAGATATGAGAAAATATTTAGTATTACTATCTATAGCCTGTTTAATAGTGGGCTTGGCTATTTTAGGAAATGACCATGTAGTTCTTGCTCAGAAAAAAAATACTCTTCGAGCAAAAGCCATAATACAAGGTGCTCCAGGATCAGGTATTTCTGGCGAGGCTATTTTAGTCCAAACTATACCAACAGATTCTAATAATTATTTACCAACAGTAAAAATTACTATGACAATAAAAGGATTACCACCAAACACTGTTCATGGGACTCATTTTCATGAAAAAGGTGTTTGTGATCCACCAGGTTTTACTACTGCTGGGGGACACTTTGATCCAGGCCCATTTAGTATGTCAACCCCTGATTCTAATCATCCTTTTCATATGGGTGATATGCCTAACCTGGTAGCAGACAGCAAGGGGGTTGCTAAACTTAAACATGTTAGTAGTCGAATAACTTTGTCCGCAGGGCCTCTTAGCATTTTTGATCAAGACGGTTCAGTAATATTAGTACACCTAAATCCAGATATGGGTATTACAGGAGCTGCTGGCTCTGGTGTAGCTGGTGGGCCTAGAATAGCTTGTGGTGTAGTTGAACTGATGAAATCAACAGATAATGAAGAGACTAGCAATTAGTAACTATTAATTTGCGTTCATGTTTTAAGGCAAAGCTTTTGAGGTTTTATGCCCCATTTCTTGATGGGGCATAATTCTGTCTATTTATTAAGCTTAAAGTTTAATAGATTTATTTACCTTCTAATTCTTTAGCACGAAAAGTGTGGTACTCTGCCATTTTGTCAGCTTCTTTAGCTAAGGCTTCAGCTTGAATAATATATTTATCGCAGTGTAGGCGCATTTTTTTCATCCAAGGGTTTTCAACAGGATCTTTAGGGTGTTGTATTATTTTCTTTTTGTATTCTGCTTTCATTTTGCGATGTTCTTCAGCCTCTTTTCTATACTCACTTGCTTTTTGTTTGTAACTTTCCGCTTTTTTATAGTGTTCTTCAGCGGTTTCAGGCAGTTTTGTTGTAGATGAATTATCTTGTTGATATAACAAAATATTTTCTCGACCATAACTATTAGTAGAAAATACTGTTAATAATGTGAAAGAAATAATCATGGTTAATACCATTCCAACGGCTCTCTTAGCTCTAGAAGTGTTTCTCATAAGTGACTCCTACAAATTTTTTGCTGTGTCTATCTTGGCAATAGGCAAGAGTTATGCCGAATGTGACGAAACAAATGATGGTAAGTTTGTTGGAGCTTTATTTTTTTGCTTTATGCCATTAATTAACATGGTTCTGAGGAATGCATTCAAAATTAAAGTAATAATAAAGACCATTGTAAGCTAAAACCATTAGTGGGAAAATTTCCCCACTATCTCAGTATTTATTAAGGAAGCCTGCCCAAAGTGTGTAAAATTTAATAATTGCTAACTTGTTACATATCAAACAATTATGTGGGATTTCACACACTATCAAAGTAGAAGTGTCTGTTTTCAAACAATTTTACATCATATGGTACAAAGCTAAGATCTAAGCAGGATGTTGGCTTTAAAAATACAGATTTAACTAGAGAGATACTGTTTTCTACAAATTTCGGAACAAGTTTTGCCAATAGATTGAACCAAAGAAACTAGAACCTAAAATCGCTGGCTTCTGGAGTTTGTATGAAAGAACAAAAATATATTCAAAAAGCAATAGTTTTAATTTTAATCTTTACATTTTTTCTTTCATGCAGAGATACTTTTGCACAAACTGTTACACTTTTATCTACTACTGATAAAATTACTAATACTTCTACTAAATCTGTTGCTGCAGCTAAAATTACCCTGGAAGAATTAATAATAAAAGCTTTAGAAAATAATCCAGAAATCAAAATGATGCAGCGTAGCTTTGATATGATGCAAGCACGTGTGCCACAAGCAAAGGCTTGGCCTGAACCAATGCTAAGTTTAGGATACCTTGGCAATATTACTCCTTTCCCTCCATTTGATATTCAAAAGGGAGATCCTTCAAGTGGAAGAATAATTAACTTTTCACAAGAAATACTTTTTCCTGGAAAGCTAGCTTTAAAAGGCAAAGTGGCAACCAAAGAAGCCGAAGCAGAATGGTGGGCATATCAGCAAGCTAGGTTAGATTTAATTGCTGAAGCTAAAGAAAGTTACTTTGAACTTTGGTATTTAAATAAAGCCATAAATATTGTTTCTAAAAATAAAGATTTACTAGAAAAATTTACTAAAATAGCAGAGGCTAAATATACTGTTGGCAAAGGACTTCAACAAGATATCCTTAAAGCTCAAGTTGAAATATCAAAGCTAACAGATCAACTCACTTTGCTTGAACAACAAAAAGAACTCACACTAACAAAAATAAATAGCCTTTTGTATCAAGACTTAAACATAGTTTTAGAAATTACAGAAAACTTAAATACTACAGAATTTGCCCATACATTAGCTGGATTAAATGAAATTGCCTCATCTAGTTCTCCTACTCTTAAAATACAAAAGCGAAAAATTGACCAAGAGGAATATAATTTTCAGTTAGCAAAAAAAGAATTCTATCCAGACTTTACAATTACTTTTACTTATCAAAATAGACCTAACATGCCAGAAATGTATGGGGTAAATATTGGTGTTAAATTGCCAATCTATTTTTGGCAAAAACAACGACCAGCCTTAACTGAAGCATTTGCTGGACTAAGTAAAGAACGTAAAAGGTTAGACTCTACAAGGGTTAATTTACTGGCAAAAATAAAAGAAAAATATTTGTTAGTTACCACTTCTCAAAAGCTAATAAAGCTCTATGGTAAGGTGATCATTCCTCAATCTTCTCTGTCTTTAGAATCAGCAATTGCTAGCTATGAAACAGGTAAAGTGGACTTTCTAACATTAATAGATGGACTCGTTACATTACTTAATTATCAGCTTAATTATTATGAACAAGTTAGCAATTTGGAAAAAGCTATTGCTGGCCTTGAACCATTAGTAGGGGAAACTTTACGGCCTTAAGTTTACTAGAAAGTAGTTAGGAGGAAACATGCAAGACAATATTAGGTTTTCTAAACAAACAAATCTTTTAGTTTTAGAACAAACAGAAAATAGCTCATCTAGTAATTCAAACTCTTTAAGCTCAACAACAAATGAGCAGTCAGTAATTATAACTGTAACAGAACAATTGCCGCTTAAATCATTAACACCTTCTTCTAAAGCTACTAGTAAAAAGGCATTTTGGATTTTTTTGTTAGTTTTATCTGTTTTATCAATTGGATATTGGAAAAATAATGAAATAAAAAATTTAGCTAAAACCTTTTCTAATAAAGAGACTATTTCACAAGCAAAACCAGAAAGGGAGATTCTCTATTGGCAAGATCCAATGCATCCAGCTTATAAATCTGACAAACCAGGTCAAGCACCTGATTGTGGAATGGATCTTGTGCCTGTTTATGAAGAAGAGGCTACTACCACAAGTAAAAATTTACCTGAAGGGGCTTTCAAGATTAGCTCAGAGAAACAACAATTAATCGGTGTTCAATATGGTGAAGTTACTTATCAAAATATATCTAAGACTCTAAGAACAGTAGGCCGTATTACTTACGATGAAACCAAAATTTCTCATGTGCATACAAAAATAGATGGATGGGTCGAGCAGGTTTACGTTGATTTTATAGGCAAACAGATAGAAAAAGGCCAACCACTTATTAGCATTTATAGCCCAGATTTGGTTCAAACCCAACAAGAATATTTGCTAGCTTTAAGAGCAAAACAAGAATTAGGTAGTAGTGCTTTTCCAGAAGCAGTTAGAGGTGTTGCTTCGCTTTATGAATCCGCTAAAAGACGTTTAGAACTTTGGGATATAACCCATGAACAAATCAAAGAGCTAGAAGAAAAAGGTCAACCAATCAAAGCTTTAACCCTTTATGCTCCAGCTAGTGGCTTTGTTCTTACACGTAACGCTTTTCAAAAACAGCGAATTATGCCTGATACAGATCTTTATTCTATTGCAGACCTTTCAACCGTTTGGGTTGTAGCAGATATTTATGAATTTGAAGCCTCAGAAATAAAGTTAGGGCAAAAAGTTAATATCACTCTTCCTTATACAGTAGGAAAAAGCTTTTCTGGCAATATTACCTATATTTACCCACAACTTGATAACACAACTCGCACTCTTAAAGTACGAGTGGAAATTCCTAATCCAGATTTTATTTTTAAGCCAGATATGTATGCCAATGTAGAAATCAACATTGACTACGGCAAACAACTAGTTGTGCCTCAAGAAGCTATTTTAGATTCAGGGCTTGAGCAAAGAGTATTTGTTGCTTTAACAGAAGGTTACTTTCAACCACGCATAGTTAAACTAGGAGACAAGCTAGATGACAAAGTGGTGATAGTTAGCGGGCTTAAAACAGGTGAACGTGTGGTTACATCAGCTAATTTCCTGGTTGACTCTGAAAGCCAACTCAAAAAGGCAGTTGGTGGAATGGGGTCGCATAATCACGGTAGTGTTGCACCTTCAAAAACAGATGTCACACCAAATACAAAAACACCTAACCCTTCTCAAAAGCTACAACATTCGCAACATTGATCTTTGAGAAATAAATTAAATTTTATTGGTACTTTAGTACTAGCTCTAATAAGTTAACTATAGTGATATGAGGCAGTTATGATAAGCAAATTGATTGATATATGTGCTAGAAATAGACTAATAGTCTTTTTATTTATTGCAATGGCGACTTTAGCAGGGTTCTGGTCAATGAAACGAGTTACTCTAGATGCCATTCCTGATCTATCTGATACACAAGTGATTATATATTCTCGCTGGGATCGTAGCCCTGATATTATGGAGGATCAGGTTACTTATCCAATCGTTTCTGCAATGTTAGGTGCTCCAAAGGTCAAGGATATAAGAGGTTTTTCGGATTTTGGTTTTTCCTATGTCTATATAATTTTTGAAGAAGGAACCGATATATATTGGGCGCGTTCCCGTACACTAGAATATTTGAGTAATATCACGCCTAAGTTGCCTCAAGGTGTTAATGTAGAGCTAGCACGAGATGAAACTGCTGTAGGCTGGGTTTTTGAATATGCGCTTATTGACACTACAGGAAAAAAGAATCTCTCTGAACTACGCTCATTACAGGACTGGCATTTAAGATATGAATTCCAGTCAATTCCTGGTGTTGCTGAAGTTGCGCCTATTGGAGGGTTTGTACGCCAGTACCAAATAAACCTTGATCCTAACAAACTTTCTGCTTACAAACTCCCAATAGAAAAAGTAGTTGAAACTATTAAAGCTAGTAATAATGATGTTGGTGGACGACTTCTTGAGCTTACAGGTCGCGAGTATATGATTAGAGGCCGAGGCTACATTAAAAGCGTTGCTGACATAGAAAATGTTGTAGTTAGTACAAATATGGAGACAGGTACTCCAATACTGGTAAAACATTTAGGTAATGTTGTTTTAGGGCCTGATATTAGACGAGGTATAGCTGAACTCGATGGAAAAGGAGAAACTGTTGGTGCTGTTGTAATAATGAGAGTAGGAGAAGATGCTCTTAAGGTAATTGAGAAAGTTAGAGCTAAAATTGCTGAGATCCAACCAAATTTGCCTGCTGGCGTTAAGATAGTAACTACTTATGATCGTGGAGAATTAATTGAACGCTCTGTTGCTACTCTCAAAGATGCGTTAATTGAAGAATTAGCTGTTGTTAGTCTAATTATTTTAATTTTCTTACTTCACTTGCCTAGTGCAGTTATTCCTGCAATTACTATTACCTTAGCTGTAATTATCTCTTTTATCCCTATGTATCTAATGGGAATACCAGCAAACATAATGTCACTTGCTGGCATAGCAATAGCAATAGGAGCAATGGTTGATTCCGCAATTGTGGTAGTTGAACAATCACATAAAAAGATAGAAGAATGGGAAGCTAATGGGCGTAAAGGCGATTTTAAGGAAGTTATAATTAAAGCAGCCAAAGAAGTAGGGGCACCAAGTTTTTACTCATTGTTAGTAATAGCAATTGCATTTCTTCCTATTTTTACTTTAGAAGCACAGGAAGGGCGATTGTTTAAGCCTCTAGCATTTACTAAGACTTTAGCGATGATAACCGCAGCTTTACTATCAGTCACTCTTGTTCCTGCAATAGCAGTCTTATTAATTCGTGTATATAAATTTACATTTAGACCAAAATGGCTGGCTAAGATAACCAATGTTGTTATTGGTGGTAATATTCTTAATGAAGAAGCACACCCACTAAGCCGCTTTTTAATGAAGCTTTATAATCCTGTTGTGGTTTTTGTCCTGCGTCATCAATGGCTAACCCTATGTACTGCTATAGCATTAGTGATTTTTACTATTCCTGTATTTTCTCGTTTAGGCTCAGAGTTTATGCCTCCACTTGATGAAGGGTCATTGCTTTACATGCCAACTACAATGCCAGGTATTTCTGTTACTGAGGCACAAAAGTTACTGCAACTACAAGATAAAATTATTCACTCTTTCCCAGAAGTACAAACGGTATTTGGTAAGGCTGGTAGGGCTGAGACTGCTACTGATCCTGCGCCTTTCTCTATGATGGAAACAGTGATTGTTCTTAAGCCGCAGTCTGAATGGCCTAAAATTCCTCGTTGGTATTCTAATTGGGCACCAGAATGGCTAAAAGGTGTTTTACGTAATGGTTGGCCGGATCATAAAAGCACTCAAGATCTTGTCTATGGTGCTGGTGGATTAAATGAAGCTTTGCAAATTCCAGGTGTTGTAAATGCTTGGACAATGCCAATAAAAGCTCGTGTTGATATGCTTTCAACAGGTATACGCACTCCAGTAGGAATAAAAATTTTAGGCGCAGACTTAAATAAAATTCAAGAAATTGGCCAGAATATTGAAATGATATTAAAAGATTTACCTGGGAGCGCTAGCGTATTTTCTGAAAGAACAGCAGGAGGATATTTTCTAGATTTTTCCTTAAAACGTGACCAACTAGCCCGCTATGGTTTAACAATAGACCAAGCAAATATGGCAATAACTACTGCTATTGGTGGAGAAAATATAACTACAACAGTAGAAGGAAGAGAACGCTATCCTGTTAATGTGCGCTATTTGCGAGATTATCGTTCTAGCTTAGAGCGTCTTAATCGTACATTTGTTCCAACAATGAATGGCGCACAAATTCCAATTACTCAAATCGCTGATATCAAAATTCTATCGGGGCCAGGAATGATTAGAGATGAAAATGGGCGTTTAAGCGGTTATGTCTATGTTGATGTTTCTGGGACAGATGTTGGAGGTTATGTAACAAATGCAAAACAACTGCTTAAAGAAAAACTCACTTTGCCTCCGGCTTATTCTTTGGTCTGGAGTGGACAATATGAGTACATGCAAAGAGCAACTGAAAGACTGTTCACAGTCGTACCAATAACAATTTTTATAATCTTCTTGCTTATCTACTTTAACACCCACTCAGTGACTAAAACATTAATAGTTTTTCTTGCTGTGCCATTCTCAGCGATTGGAGCAATTTGGTTACTCTATGTGCTTAACTACAACTTAAGTATAGCTGTTTGGGTAGGCTTAATTGCTTTGTTAGGTGTTGATGCTGAAACAGGTGTGTTTATGCTCTTATATCTAGATTTGGCTTATTACGAAGCAAGATCTAAAGGGCAAATGAGCACCAAAGAGCATTTAAGAGAAGCAATAATAAATGGTTCTGTTAAACGATTAAGACCTAAATTTATGACTGTAGCAGTAGACTTTATTGGTCTAGTACCAATAATGCTAGCTACTGGAACAGGCTCTGACACTATGAAGCGTATTGCTGCGCCACTAGTAGCAGGAATGTTTACCTCTTTTATAATGGAGTTAGTAGTTTACCCAGCAATCTATTTTATTTGGAAATGGCATTTTGAAGTTAAAGAACATCCTGCACTATCACCTGAACCAATGCCAGACTTAGGCTAAAGGAGGAAAGACAATGAAAACAAACAATCTTTTACTCCATATTTGCTTAGTAATATTTTTAATAGGTGCTTTTACAACTATTAAAGCTCAAAATCCTGTTAATGAAGATGATCCTGCATTACAAGCAATGGAGCATATAGAAAAAGTTGTGGATAAACACTTGTTGTTAGAAGAAGAAACCTTAAAGTTTTCATCTCTCTCTAATGAAGCAAACCAAGTAGCCCAAGTAACTCAATTTGCTGAACAACCTGTTTTATTAGGTAATCAAACAAATAATGTAGAAAATATTTCTAGGCTCAAATTATCTAAAAATGTCTTAAACAATTATCAATATTATAAGGAAACTTTGGTTGGAATTTTACGACAAGAAGGTATGCCAGTAGGATTACTCTCTGTTGCTTTGGTAGAAAGTGGTTTTCACCCTTTTGCTACTTCGCCTAAAGGGGCAAAAGGAATTTGGCAATTTATGCCTGCTACAGCTAGACGTTATGGTTTAACAGTTGAATCAAACATTGATTATCGTACAGATCCAACACGCTCAACTAAAGCAGCAGCACAATACTTAAAAGCTTTATACCAACAATTTGGGGACTGGAAATTAGCTCTAGCTGCTTATAATGCAGGTGAAAACCGCATTCAAAGGATTATTAATAAAACCAAAATTTATGATTTTGATGAACTAGCTAGACGTGGGTTTTTGCCAAAAGAAACTGCTAATTATGTTCCAGCAGTGCTCTCTATTTGGCCACAGTTTGGTAAGCCACTACTCTTTTCAGAGCCAGAAAACACAGCAAAACCTTTCAAACAAAGCAATATTAGCACGATTATAGAAGCTTCTTTTAAGTTAGGTTTACCAACACTCGCTACTTCAATGCCCAGTAACAAATAGGAGGCAGCATATTTAAGATGTGCTGAAAGTTTATGAAACTCATTAGACTATTAACTTTAACGTTCTTATTTTTCACTTATTTACTTTTACTGTTACCAAATACTTTTGCTCAAGAATTTAAGTATCAAGTTGAGCAAGAAAGATTATCAAAAGATCGTGAAGGTGAATTAATTATCTCTGTTGACCAAATTGAGTTTAGAGCAAAAGAAGAAAAAAATAGCTTAAAGTGGGATTATGATGAAATAGAGTTAGTACAATTAGATTCACCAACAGAAATAAAGATTTGGAGCTATCACGACCAAGCTTGGATGTTAGGCAGAGATAAACGCTTTACCTTTAAGGTTACTGCACCACTACTAGACCAACATTTGGTAGATTTTCTTCGTAGTCGGCTTGAGCGTCCTTTTGTTATTTCATTTGCTGAAAATAAAATAGAAAAACCTACTGCTGAGATTCAAGTAAAACACTCTCATAGAATGGGAGGTTGTCAAGGAACAATTAAAATTTATTCTGAGCAACTGATGTTTGTTACTGCTAACGGCCAAGACTCCCGCAGTTGGCATTGGAAAGAGATTAAATCTATTAACCGCTTAGATAACTGGAGTTTAGAGATTTTAACTTATGAAAACATGACAGGAGGGCCAAAACGTAGCTACCAATTTAAGCTAAAAGAACCCCTTTCAGAAAAGCTTTATGACCAACTTTGGAGCAATGTTTATCAAAATAACTTACAAAAATAAAGGATAAGGTTTTCGATTAAACTATAAGCTTTAGGCTTATTGAGGAAGGTTAAATTTTGGCATTCGATAAATTAAAGTATTGTTAGTAATGTTGGGGTATTTAGCTGTATGTGTTTGATTCCAAGTGTCCCTTTTCTAAGATATTGGAACACAAGTTGCCCTAGCGTACTACAGAAACTTCTTAAACAAGGATTTAGCTGTTATGGCAAATGTGTATGTGGATCCTGTATGTAGCATGCCTGTTAGTAATCAAGAGCATGCGCTTATTTATCCTAACCAAGAAATATATTTCTGTTCAGGTTTTTGTAAGCAAAAATTTTTATCACAACCAGGTTTGTATATTACCCCAACTAGCTTGCGCCCAGAACAAGAGGATAAACATATTGCTTACTTTTCTATGGAAATAGGACTAGATCCTAATATGCCAACTTATAGCGGTGGATTGGGAATTTTAGCAGGAGATTTCTTAAAATCCTGTGCAGATCTAAAGATTCCTGTTATTGCTGTCAGTTTATTGTATAAACAAGGATATTTCAATCAACGGCTAGATGCATCAGGCAATCAACAAGAAATACCTGTTATATGGGAACCCTCCCTAACATTACGTCCTCTTACAACAAAAACCCAGGTTATAATTAATGCTATACCTGTAACAATTCAGGCTTGGCAACACGACATTACTGGTAATACAGGCTATCACGTCCCTCTAATATTTCTTGATACAGATATAGCAGAAAATCAACCTTGGTATAGAGAACTTACCTATTGTTTATACGGCGGAGACCAGCGATATCGCCTTGCTCAAGAGATTATATTGGGGATAGGCGGGATTCGTATGTTACGCGCCCTTGGTTATAGCCAATTAAGGCACTTCCATATGAATGAAGGCCACTCCAGCTTACTTACCCTTGAATTATTACAGGAACAACAAAAGCAACACCAAATATGGGATTTTAATGCCATTAGAGAGCAATGCATATTCACTACCCACACTCCTGTTCCAGCAGGGCATGACCAGTTTTCTTATACACTAGTAGACGAACTATTAGGTAACTACATTTTCCATGATGTATTAACTATGCTTGGGGGTGATGAGTTTCTTAATATGACACTGCTAGGATTAAATTCAAGCAAGTACACCAATGGTGTAGCCAAAAAGCATGGTGAAATTTCTAAACAAATGTTTCCTCATTATGCTATAGATTCTATTACTAATGGAGTTTATTCTGTATTTTGGACTTGTGACAGCTTTAAGACGCTTTATGATGAGTATATACCTGGATGGAGAAAAGATCCTTTTACGCTACGTCATACCAGTAAAATACCTTTACAGGAAATTTGGAACGCTCACACTAAAGCTAAAGCATCTTTGATAAGTAAAGTGCAGGCAAGAACTAGCCTATTGCTTGATCCAGATGTTTTTACCCTTGGTTTTGCCCGTAGATCTGCTCTTTATAAACGTGCAGATCTTATCTTCTCTGAGTGTGACAAATTACTTGAAATAACTAGACAAGCCGGGCCAATACAATTGGTTTTTGCTGGAAAAGCTCACCCTAAAGACACAGATGGCAAAGAAATAATTAAACGCATATACGCTATTGCAGAAAAACTCAAGAAACAAATCACTATTATTTATCTAGAAAACTACGATATTGAACTAGGCCAGTTACTTACATCTGGTGTAGATCTATGGCTTAATACACCACTAAGACCGTTAGAAGCATCTGGAACATCTGGTATGAAAGCGGCACATAATGGTGTGCCAAGTCTTAGTGTGTTAGATGGCTGGTGGTTAGAAGGCCATTTAGAAGGTATTACTGGATGGTCTATTGGCACAACCAATATTGAGAATCAAACAGAAATGGATCAGAAAGATGCAGAAGACATATATTATAAACTAGGTAATCTTATTGTACCTATGTACTACAATAGCCGAGAAAAATGGATTGAAGTAATGAAACAAACCATTGCAATCAATGCTTCTTTTTTCAATACCCATCGCATGGTTCAACAGTATGTTACCAGCGCGTATTTATAAAAGTTTTAACTTTGAAAATAGTAATGTCGGAGGTAAATATGAGTTTGTTTCATGATTTGCAAGATTCTTATTTTGATACTATACAATTGGGACAAGAGCTAGAAAAAATCCCTCTTACTTGTGATTGTCCACAACAAATGCGTGAAGCGGGAACTTGTTGTTGTAGTAAGTCTGCTGCTATTACCAATAAACGTATGGGTTGTTTAAAACATTTGCGAGAGCTACAAGATAAAGTTCGGATGTTTAATGATGATTTACACGAAAGTCGAAGACGTTCTAAAGAATGTGCTACAACTGTGTCTTCAGAGTTATTTTCGGTAGAGTATTTTGTTCACCACCTAGAAGATGCTTTAAGAGCTATCGAAGCAAAACTAATGCAACCTAAATCATATTGTTGCCACGATATTCTAAAGCAACTTAAAGAAAAAACAGCACAGTTCCAAGACTACACAGCAAAACTAAATCAAGCTTTATGACCCAAGTAACTTTAAGAAAACATATTATAGTTTATATCTGTGTGAGTATAGCAAAGCTATCGTTTTGCGCTAAAAGCCACTATTTCATGAAAAAATGTGGCAAAACGTTTATTCTTCTAACACGTTTGTAAGACAACCATAATCAAACGACCTAGTTTTGTAATGCAAGGTTTGTAAGTAAAAGTTTTCCCCCAGCTTCTTGAATAGTATAAAAATTTTTTGCCCCAACCAATTTTTGTAACCTCTCAAAAGAAGATTTTTCTACTAATAGATAACATCGGTCAGATTTTTCCCAAAGTTCTTTAAATTCTGTGTCATTAATAAAAACATCAGGAGCATTAGGAGCATACGAACCATATTCTAAATTATTAATTTGACCATTAAGTAGTAAAGCTTCTTTAGGGTTATAGTAAAAAAACACTGATGAAAAAACGTAGTATTGGTTATCGACAATTAATTTACCAGGTGGGCTTGTTTTCAACGATACAGCTAAGGGACGTGAGCCTAAATAAGGTTCAAAGACAATTAGTGCTTGTTGTGCAGCTTGAAAAAAAATCAACATCATTATTGCAATAATGATACAAGCAAAATTACGCATCTTCTTTGAAAAATAAAAAGCTGTTAATCCTAATAGTGTGCTGATTAGAGCCATAACCAATGGAAAACGTAGATAAGCAAAAGATCCTAGTGTTAAGTCTCCAAAATGCCCTAATGCTCGGGTATAAACTTCATATACATCTTCGCTTTTGATTAAAGCATTAGAAATATCTCCTGAAACCTCTATATTTCGTACTAAATAAAGAATTAATAGAATTACTGGAATTGCCAATGAACAAATAATCGTAATAAGCCATAAACCAAAACGAGGTAAATTTTCTTTTTTATCTAGTATAAATCCTATTAACAAGGCTAATGCAGGATAAATAGGCATTGAATAGTATTCATGTCTGGTGGAAAAGCTAAAAAAAAACATAACTACAACCACCCAACATATGGCTAAAATAGAAACTCTTTCTAAACGATTTTGAGGATTAAAAGTAAGTTTTAATTCTTTTAAATTAAACAAAAATGTACTCCAAGGAAATAACCAAACCAAGTTCAACAACCAAAAAGACAGAAGAGGAACAGTGTTATAGTCTCTAGGATGTCTTTTTCCTAAAAAACGCAAAATATGTTCATTAAAGAAATAAAACCAAAAAAAACCACGATATTTTCCTGGTTCACTTACCACTGAAAAATCAAGGTAAGGAGGATTTCTTAGAGTTGCAAGAATGTGCCAAGGTAAAGAGATTACAAGAATAACAAAAATAAAAAGAGGCAAATTCAATCTTTGCCAAACACGTTTTTGAAATATTTCTTTAGTTATAACTAAATATAAGCCTGCTATTCCCAGAGGAAAGACAATAGCTATTAAACCCTTAGCTAAAATTCCTATACTAATACAGCCTGCACCAATCACAGACCATCGATTTGGGTTAAGCTCATCAGTATCAATAATGCGTAAGAATGCCCAAAGAGCAACTGTAATACTTAGTGTGACCAATACATCACTAATTAAGACTCGTGTAAACAAAAACAAACCGATGCATGTTGATATAGCTAAACCAGCTTGAAACCCTGCTCGCTCTGAAAGTGACCATTTACCAAAATGAAATACTATCCAGGCTAAAAGGGCTGCGCCTAGAGCTATTGGCAAACGTGCAACCCAGTCATGTACTCCAAAAATGCCAAAAAACGCAGCAATCAGCCAATATTTCATTGGAGGTTTTTCCATATAAGCAATTTTGTTAAGCCTTGCTGTTACCCAATCACCTGATTCAAGCATTGTGCGAGCAATTTGCGCTTGAACTGCATCAACGTCATCCATTAAGCCTGGGGGGGAATAAGCTCCTAGTAAAAATACACTCAAAACAATTAATATAATGGCACCTTCATAATAGCTAAATTTCATCATTTAACACGATCTTTCTTCAACCAACGTTTAAATTTCTGTCAAATTAAATTTTTGCATTCGGTAAATTAAAGTATTACGAGTAATATTGAGATATTTTGCTGTGTGGGTTTGATTTCGGGCATTCTTTTCCAAAGCTTGGCGGATAATTTCTTTTTCAATTTCTTCAAGATCTATGCCGCCTTCAGGCAAAGTAAAAAGAAAATTGGCTACAGAACTTTTTGCCTTTTTTACATCTTCTGGTAAATCTTCTAAAGATATGTCATCATTGTGAGCTAAAACAACTAAGCGATCTACTAGGTTCTTTAATTCTCTAACGTTCCCAGGCCAAGGATATTGATGCAGACACTGATAAACATCTTTTGCAATCCTAATTCCAGGACGTTGATAACGTTTGGTAGCGTCATCTAAAAAGAACTTTACTAATAATGGTATGTCTTCACGCCTTTCACGTAGTGGAGGGAGTTTTATTGGTACAATGTTGAGACGAAAGAATAAATCTTCTCGAAATGTACCGTTTTCTACCATTTTACTTAAGTCTCGATTAGTAGCAGCAATTACTCTTACATTGACTTTACGAAAAGAAGTTTCGCCTAAACGTATAAATTCACCTTCTTGTAAAATCCTTAGCAATTTAACCTGTAAATTAAAAGGTAATTCTCCTATTTCATCTAAAAAGACTGTTCCATTATGGGCTTCTTCAAAAAGACCTCGTTTGTCATAAATTGCACCACTAAAAGCACCTTTGCGATGACCAAAAAATTCAGATTCCAAAAGCTGTTCTGGAATTGTGCCGCAATTTATAGTGACATAAGGCATGTCTCGGCGAGGGCTATTATGATGTATTGCTTTTGCAATTAATTCTTTTCCTGTACCGCTTTCACCTAATAAAAGTGCATTAATATCTGTCCTTGCTACTCTTTCAACAACATCATAAGTTTCTCGCATTCGTTTAGATGTACCAATAATATTGTCTAGCTGAAATCTTTCACCAATAAAAGCACGAAGTTTTTGGTTTTCTTGAATAAGGTCTTTTACTTGTAAAGCACGGTCTAAGCAAATAAAAAATTCCTCCCAATTTAGAGGTTTAGTTAAGTAGTCAAACACACCTAATTTCATTGAGGCTACAGCAGTTTGTATGTCACCAAATGCAGTAATAACAATAATAGGTGTGTTTGATGAAATAGCTTTGATTCTTTTGGCTAGCTCTAAACCATTAAGTTCTGGCAAAGATAAATCAGTAACAACTATATCTGGGTGTGTTTCAGTAAAAAGCTCATAGCCTCGTAAACCGTCTTCAGCCATTATTATTTCATAACCAGATTCTTGAAGCTTAAACTTAATTACTTGGCGAAAAGATTGTTCATCTTCAACTATTAAAACTTTTTTATGCCTATTCATAAATACCCTGTTTAATTACAACTTCATTAACATTATTGTTTGCAGTAAGTTCTTGTTTAATAGGAAGCTTAACAAGAAATAAACTTCCTGTTTCAGATGCGCTAACTAGTTCAATTTCACCATTATGTTGTTTAACTAATTGGTAAGCGACAAAAAGCCCTAAACCAGAGCCATCCGTTTTAGTAGTAAAGAATGGCTCAAAGATTTTTTGTTGAGTTTCTAGACTTATTCCTGTTCCATGATCACGAACAGAAATTTCTAAAAATTCTCCTTTAATACTGCTGCTAATCTCAACTTTTCCGCCTGCGGGCATAGCTTCTATGGCATTAAGTATTAAATTAAGTAGCACTTGACGAATTTGTTCTGTATCTAATGGGATTAGCGTAAGGCTATCTTCTAGTAAAGTATCAATTTTTACATTACGTTTTTTAGCCTGAGGAGAAAGAAATTTAACTATAGAATCAATTAATTCATTAACATTAGCGGGAATTTTTTCGGGAGGCCGAGGTTTAGCAAATTTAAGAAAATCCTCTACTAAATGATTAAGTCGTTCTACTTCTTTTTCAATTATAGTGATAAATTCACGTCTAGGGCTAGTTAGAGGAATTTCTTCTGAAACTATTTCTATTGAACCTTTAATAGAACTAAGAGGGTTGCGTATCTCATGGGCAATGGTAGCAGCAAGTTCTCCTAAAGATTTAAGTCGTGCGCTACGTACAAGCAAGTCGACTGTATTTCTTAGTTCTTGATAAGCTTTTGCTAGCTCTTCAGAGGCTTTTTCAAAACGTTGGCGTTGCTGGCGTTCTGCATCAGCAAAGAAACCTGTTGTAACACCTACAACTAAAAACATAATTACTTCAGCATACTGATTTAAGATAGTTGTGGCTGAAGATGTTTGATGTTGTGTTATATGAAATAGGTAAATAATCCCGCTAAGTAAAGAAAATAATAGGCTTCCAACTAATCCAAATCGATAAGCTGAATAAACTATAGGAATGTAGTAAAGTCTTTGAGAGATTTCATGCAACAAAATGCTTTCATTAGAAATAGTTGAATAATGTAGCAGTGTAATCATAATTACTATAAAAATTAAGATTATTGCTTCATCTATTCGATTAAAAGGTTGTTTGTTGTTCGTTTGTGCTTCGTTCATATTTTATAAAAGCACTTTCCTTGTAAAACAAAATTTTATTATTTTATGGCAAATGTTAATGATGCCCATTTTGATTCATAGTTAAACCCAGGTTCTTTTGATGGCTCCATATAAATAAACTTGACATACCACTTGCCACTAGCCTTCAATGGAAAGCTAGCAATGCCTTTGGTGTTTGTTCTTACTTCTAAAGGTTTTGATAGGCTATCACAACCTGCCACAACAAGTTGATTATTAATAGGTTTACCATCTAAGAGGCATTGGACTTCTATATTTTCGCCAGTTTTTAATACATAAGGATTTTGCTGAGGAATAATTTCAACAGGGTAGTTAAGATGCAACTTAAAACTATCAGTATGTAAATTTCCTGATTGGAATATGGCTTTTACGTGTTTAGAGTATTTTTCTTTAACATCTTTGTTAAGCTCTCCCTCTGCTTTTCTTTGGGCAAGCACATCTGGGATGCCATCATGTTCTAAATAGCCATTAAAGTCTTTTGCTTTAAGCTCAATATCCCTAAATTTGGTTGATATGCCTATGACATAATTACCAGATTGAATTGTTTCCAGGTCAAATAAAGATGTGGTGTTTTCTCGTCTCCAACTAGGTACTTCAGGATGTATTAATTTGCTATCAGGAGTAACTAAACTAATATCTCTCAATCCTTCAAGTTTTACCGCACCGTCGCTATTTTGGAATGTTCCATTCAACACTTTTACAAGAGCTTTAGATTTTTCTACTAAGAAATAATCGTCAAGCTTAAGAAAAAGATCATGTGCATTTGAAACAACAGAGAAAAGACAAATTAAACAAACAACAAATAAAATTTTTTTCATACCTTCTCCTAATTTACATTACTTTGCGCCCTACAGTAGTTTCTTCTGAGCTAGAAAAAGCCTTAAGATAGCTCTCTGACGAACCTATCCCTGGAGGGGGTAATAGTTTCATCAAATCATTAATTTTGGCAGCATTAAGTTTAATGGCTGCTACAAGTTCAATATTTTCTTTTGAAGTAGGCCACCCTTCTTTTAATGAGAGTAGTTCCAAATAACCAACCATTAATGTCAATGGATTTATAACTTGTTGATGAAAACTATCTATGCTGATTTGTAAGCTTTGAACTTGGTGTTTACGTTGATTACTTCGCCAAAGAGCAAATCCAAATGCAATTGCTATAACAATAAAAAGAAGCCGGAAAAACTGCTGTGTTACGTTTTTAGTTGTCAAATCTTCCAAAAATGAATGTAAATTGAGATGTCCATGCATTGAGGCATGCATCATTACATCCAAGAGCCAAGTGCTTATTCCTATTGCAAAACCATATAAAATCTCTTTGTAACGGCCTAACATGTTTTTCTCCTAGAGTACTAGAGTAGTTGCTAATCTCCTACTTGTTGTATTTGAGGCATTTGTGTAGAAGGGTTACTCCAAACATCAACTATTTTTTCTTTTGAAATAGTATGTTGATTTAATATTTTGTCTGCAATGGGTTTACCAAATTTATAAAAAACTGCTGGTGTAACAAGCTGATCTAAAAGAGTTGATGTAAGTATCCCACCAAGAACAACTACTGCTAAAGGTTGTAAAATTTCTTTACCAGGATCCCCAGTTGCTAAAGCTAAAGGTATTAGAGAAAGCCCCGCAGTAAGTGCTGTCATCAAAACAGGAACTAGCCTTTCTAATGAACCTCTAATAATCATTTTTTCATTAAAGCTTTCGCCTTCTTCTTTCATTAAATGCAAATAGTGAGAAATCATCATAATTCCATTGCGTGATGTAATACCAACTAGAGAAATAAAACCAACTAATGTTGCAACTGAAAATACTCCTCCTGTAAGTAGCATTGCTGCTATTGCTCCTATTAATGCTAAAGGTATATTTATCATTACTTGAAGGGCGGCTCTCCAATCACCTAAAGCTTTTATTAGTAAAAAGAAGATTGCTATTAGTGAGAAAATAGAAAGAATAGAAAGCCGTCTGGTAGCGTCTTTTTGTGCTTCAAATTGTCCTCCATACTCAAGAAAATAGCCTTCTGGTAAATTAATTTCAGAACCTAGTTTTGTTTCTATTTCTTTTACCACTGAACCAAGATCCCTACCCGCAGTGTTTGCAAGCACAACAATACGACGTTGGGTATTTTCTCTTAAAATTTGGTTAGGGCCAGGCTTGTTGCCAATATCTGCTATTGCTGAAACAGGAATTTGAGTATTTGAAGGGGTATCTATAGTTATATTACGTAAAGCATCCAAGGAGTCACGGGACTTATCATCAAAACGCAAAATTAAATCATAGCGACGTTGTCCTTCTATAACTTCTGAAACTTTTCTGCCATTAAGAGCAGTTTCTAAAGTTTCTACAACTTCACCTGGTAGTAATCCATAACGTGCCGCTTCTGTTCTATTTATGGTGTAACGTAGTTGTGGAATTAAGACTTGTTTTTCTATTTGAACATCTGTAGTTCCTGGAACACTTGCTATAACAGAACGAATTTCTTCGGCCTTTGCCCTTAGAGTTGCTAGATCATCACCAAAAAGTTTTATTGCTATTTGTGCGCGTACTCCTGAAAGTAAATGATCAATTCTATGGGAAATAGGCTGACCTATATTTACTACTGCTCCAGATATTACAGAAAGTTTTTCTCTAATATCTGCAATTACTTGGTCACGAGGTCGGCCTTTATCTTTAAGATCTACATCTATTTCTGAGTAGTGGACACCTTCAGCATGTTCATCAAGTTCAGCCCGTCCTGTTCGTCTACCTGTTGCAACTACTTCTGGAACTGTAAGAACCATCTGTTCAGCAACTTGCCCCATGCGGTTTGATTCTGTTAATGAGGTTCCAGGCTGTGCTAATAGATTAATTGTCAATGTTCCTTCATTAAATTGAGGTAAAAACTCTGTTCCAACGAATGATAATGTAGAAAGTGTGCCTAAAAAGATTACGATTGCTCCACCTATAACTAGATTAGTATTTTTTAATGTCCAGTGAAGAATGTGTTCATCACATTTTTTGAGAAAACGAACAAAAAGAACTTCCTTCTCATGCTCCATAACTTTAGCTTTTGGTAGCAGATATGAAGCAAGTACTGGTGTAACAGTTAGTGAGATAACCAAACTTGCAAGTAGACTAACAATATAGGCTAATCCTAGTGGTGCAAGTAATTTACCTTCTATTCCTGATAAAGAAAACAGAGGTATAAAGACTAGAGCAACAATAATTGTAGCGTAAACAATGGATGAACGAATTTCTAGAGAAGCTTCATAAATAACTTGTATTGAGGCTTTAGGGTTAGCTTTATGACGATTTTCTTTTAATCTTCTAAAAATATTTTCAATATCAACAATTGAATCATCAACTAATTCGCCTATTGCTACAGCAAGCCCTCCTAATGTCATTGTGTTTATAGTTACATCAAACCACTTAAAAATAAGAAATGTGATTACAAAAGAAAGAGGAATCGCTGTTAGGGTAATGGCTGTAGTGCGAAAGTTAAGCAAGAAAAGAAATAGCACAATAACAACCAAAATAGCTCCATCTCTTAGTGCTTCAATTACATTTTCAATAGAAGACTTAATAAAGTTAGCTTGGCGAAATAATTCTGGGTTAATTTCTACATCTTGAGGCATTGTTTTTTGAAGTTCTTTTAATGCCGTATCAACTTTAGCAGTTAGTTCTAATGTGCTAGAGCCAGGCTGTTTTGTTATTGCCATTATTACTGCAGGACGAGCATCAGAAGAACCATCACCACGTTTTATTTTTGCTCCAAACTCTACTTTGGCTATATCTCCTAGTTTGATAGGTGTTCCACTACGATAAAGAACTATTGTATTTTTTAACTCATCTATAGAATTTACGCGAGCTATATTTCTGATTAGGTATTCTTGAGAGCTAACATCTACAAAACCTCCTGTAGTGTTAGCATTAGACTTTTTTAAGGCTTCTGCTATTTGGTCAATACTTACACCAAACTGACGTAATGTTTCTGGAGAAACTAAAACTTGGTATTGTTTTACACCACCACCGATATTAGTTACTTGAGCTATACCTGGAATAGAAAGCAAGCGAGGGCGAATTGTCCAATCAGCCAAAGTACGCACATCTAAAGGGTTAGTTTGACCTGTTTTAGAACGTACAGAAACTAACATTATCTCACCCATAATTGATGAAATAGGAGACATTACAGGTGTTAAACCTTCAGGTAGTTGCTCACGAGCTAAAGTAAGCTTTTCAGCAACCAACTGTCGGTCAATATAAATATCTGTACCCCATTTAAACTCTACAGTAATAACAGAAAGCCCTATGCCTGACTGAGAACGTACTCGCTCAACTCCAGGGGCACCATTAAGCAAAGTCTCTATTGGAAAAGTAACTTGTGTTTCTACTTCTTCAGGTGCAAGCCCTCCAGCCTCTGTCATAACAGTAACTGTTGGACGGTTAAGATCTGGAAAAACGTCTACAGGTAAGCTTAACATCACCCAAACACCATAGACAAAAATCAAGCAAGTTATTGCTATTACTAATAATCTATTTTCCAATGACCATTTGATTGTTTGGTTTAACATAAGGCTCTCTCTTCGTTTAACTTGTTAGCATTAGTTTTTGACTACAACATTACCCTTTAACATTCCCATGCCACAGGTAAATGAATAATTTGTGTTTTGATCTGGAGTAAACTCAACTAATACTTCTTTACCAAGAGGCAAGTCCTTACGTATTCCTAATTCTGTAAATAGAACTTCTCCACCACAATTTTTTTCATCAGCACGTAGAAAAGTAATTTTTGCTGGAACTCCTGCTTTAAGCTGTACACTAGTTGGTTGAAAACCATTCTCGCTAACAGTAACTTTTAACTTTTGTACACCAGAATCACTTTCTGCTTGCACAACTTCTGTTTGCGCTTTGCTTTCACCAACATTAACTATAAATGGGACAACAATAACTTTTCCATTACGCTGAAATTGTGTCCAAATCTTGTAAATACCAGGCTTAGGAAAAATGGTACGAGTTCCTACTTCTGGGCCGCCACGATCATCTTTACTTTCAGCTTCTTTAAGAGGATGAGCATGTAAGTTTTCTGTATGGTCTTGATTTACAATATTAAAGTGGGCAAATGCACCTAAATATGGCTCTACATCTGTTACAGGTTTACCTGTTTTAGCATCTTCAAGTAAGACATTTAATGTAAGAGCTTCATTAGCCTGAAAAGGTTTTTCTGGTTTTATTGTAGCTTTAACACCATCAACTATATGGCTATCTTCTTTATCAACAACTAAAGGAACTGGTGGCGGTGGTGTACCCGCTACATTAACTTCAAGTTTTGCTAAACGATGCCCTACTTGTTTAGGGCTATAATCTAAATAAAATCTGTATTTTCCAGGTAATGGAAATTCTGTTTCAACTGCAAACACATCTCCAGCCGTGTTAGGCACTGGATGAATATGATTAAAAAATGACAAGTCTTCGCTGATAACAATCAAGTGCATAGGCTTTTCATGCACTATCTCAATATCTTTTAGGTTTACACTTTGACCTTGATAATCTTGCACAGAAAACACAAGCTTTACTGGTTGGTTAGGTTGTACTTCTCCAGGTTCAGTTACTAAGCTAACATCATAGCGGCTTGTATTAACTTTTTTTATAGGTTCTTTTGTAGAAGAAGTTTTATCTTCCTGATTAGAACTACAAGCAACCATAGACAATATAACTATAAGTGCTACAAATAAAACTACATATATTTTCTTCATAAATTAAATCCTTATTTTTCATTTTATTTAGGGCTACTAGAACGAATTTGATAAAGTCCTTCAATAACAACTCTCTCTCCTATTTCTAGTCCTGAAAGTATTTCTAAGTTGGTTTCTCCTTCTCTACCAACAGTTACAACACGTTTAAGAAAATTTTCACCACCACTATAAGCATAAACCCATTTTTGCCCTTGCTCATCAATCAAGGCTGATTTTGGAATACTGACAACATTACTTTCTTGGCTAGTATCAATAGTAATTTCCGCTGACATCCCATCACGCAATTTTCCTTCTGTATTATCTACTTCATAGATTATTGGAAGAGTACGTTTTTCTAAGTCAACAGTCGCGCCTACAGTAAGTAATTTATTGTTGGTTCCTTCACCAATTTGAAAAACTTTATCAGGCAAAGCTGCCACCTTGAAAAAAGCTTTTTTAGCAGATGAGATTGTAGCCATATCTTTTTCAAATACTTGGGCTTCTATCCATACTCTATCTAAATTTAGTACTGTAAAAAGTGATTTGCCTGCTTCGACTTGTGAGCCAGAAACAAAGTTATTTTGAACTATTACTCCTGCAATGGGGGCTTGTAATGGGTAAGTTTTAATTGGATTAACTCGTTTTTCTCCTATCTCTGTAATGTTAACTCTTAACTTGGTAGCAGTTAATTCTTCCTCAGCTAACTTTAATTGAAGTTCTGCTTCTTGGACTCTCTTCAGTGGTACGGCTTCAGCTTCATAAAGTTTGCGAGCGCGTTCAAGTTCAATTTGAGCAGCATTTCGCCGAGTAAGTGCTTGAGTAGCTTGGGCTTCAAGCTCTGCTTTTTTACTTTGTAGGTCAAGCTTTGTTATTTCTAAACCGGCAACTTCCGTTACAGATAGTATTTGCTCGACTACTGCTAAAGTTTCTCCCTGCTTTACATAAGAACCTACTGTAAACTTGCCTATAGCTTTGCCACGCCCAGAAATAAGAGAAACTATTTCAGCTTTGTTTTGTGTTTGGCTACGTATAAAAGCTGACACTTTTAGCCCGCTGATTAATTGTTCTTTAGCAACCGCTTGAGTACGAACACCAAAAAGTAGTTGTGATTCTTTGCTTATAGTTATTAAGTTAGGATCTTTGTTAGCACTAACTGTTGGAATAGATGCAACCACAGGTTTTTTTACAGGTATTACGTAGTGAATTGCTGAAATAGAAATAGCTAGAAGTATTATGGATACTATTCCATAAGGAATTGTTTGTTTCAAAGCTTGCGTTTGGCTAACCGTTCTTGTTGCTGTTTTATAACGCAAACCTAACAATATAAGCACTGCTATTATTAAAACGGAGTCTAAAACATAAGGGGCATATTGGTAGTTAAAAATCCCTGATTGATCATTAGAAATATTTACTGTGCTAGTAGTGTTAGTAGCTTGCTCTTTATGATCTTCACCTCCATGTGCCATAACACTGACAGATAACATCATTATTAGCAAAAAAGTAAAAATATGTTTCATAATAATCTCTTTTCTTAGCAGCTAATTTATCCTTATACCCAAAGCTTTTTCTAATTCCATTAAGGAGATGTAGTAATCTTTTTGTACTTCTATATATTGCTGTTGGATTTCAATCAGTCGTCTTTGTTCTGCAATCACATCCAAAAGTTGTTGCTCTCCCAAATCATAAGCAACGCGAATAACATTTAATGTTTTTTGGCTGTTAGGTAGAACTTCCTTCTCATAAAATCTTAAAGATTCCTTTACCATGTCCAACTTCCCATAAGCTAAAGCTACGTCCCGCTTTATTAGCTGTTCTAAAAGCTCTCGACGGCGGCTATTTTGTATTTTTAAGGCTGTTGCTTCGGCAATATTTCCTTGATTGCGATTAGAAGTTGCAAGAGGAATAGAAACGCCAAACCCTAATTGACGGTCGGTATCTACTAATTTCCCTCCAACAGTATCAAAAATACTTTTAGATTCTTGGTAACGACCGAAGATACTTATATCTGGTTTTGCTTCAGCTACAGCTAAATCTATTTTGGCTTGTGCTAATTCTTCTGCTATTTGGGCAGCTTTTAAGTCAATGCGGGTTGCAAGTGCCAGTTTTTGAAGCCCTTGTAAGTCATGCTTTACATCTGAAATTTGCCCGAAAATATTTTGTAACTTTAGTGGTTCTTCTAGGGATAAACCTACTAATGCTTTTAATTTAGTTAAAGAGGTTCTGATATTAATTTCTGTCTGTAACCGCTGTGTATGAAGGCGATTAACTTCCGTCTTAGTTAAAGTTATATCTAATTTGGCAGCATCTCCTTCCTTAAACCTAGCATTAACAATCCTAGCTGTTTCTTCATTAGTGACTATTAATCGTTCAAGAGTACGTAAGTTTTCTAAAAAGCCAATAGTTTGAGCATATTGCAGATAAATTTCTGAAACAAGTTGCTGTTCTTGAAAAGCTACTTCCTTTTCTGCTTGTGCTAGTTCAAGTTGGGCTATCTTGATTCTTTTGTTACGTTTTCCTGCTAGTTCTATAGGTTTTGAATAGGTGACACTAAACTGATATTCGCCTTCGCGCGTCCCTAGTTGGTCACTAAGAACTTCTGCTTCAAGAGTAGGATTTGGTTTTAATCCTGCTTGTATTATGCGGCCTTTGATTATGGCAATATTTTGTCTAGCAACTTCTAATTCTTTGTTTAACACTTTAGCCTTATCAACCAAAGTTTCTAAAGCTACACCAGAGTTGTTATCAACGTATTGATTATAAATGGGTGTAGGATATTTAGTTATTTGAAGAGCTTGTGAAAAATCTTGACTTTGTGCTTTAGCTACACCAATAATACAAAGTAAAAATACTAAATAAACTAGACAAAAAACTTGTTTTTTCATAAAGACCCCTCTCTAGCTTTAGGTTTCAAAGGGGTTGAAGGGATAGAGAACAGATATATTAAAACGAAAACAAGCAAGGAAGTAATTGCAATAATAACAGCAACCAAACCTGTACTAAGTTTTTTGTTATTAATGTTTTGTGTGTCTGAAGAAGGGATAAAAATTCCTGAAATGGTTGCTTGGGCATTAAGATTATTCCCATTAAATTTTAATAAGATACGATAAAAACCAAAACTAGGAAACATCACATTAGCTTGATAAATACCTGATGTAGCAGTTTGAGTTGCGGTTATTTGCTGCGTAGTAGATGAGCTAGCATAAACAGTTTCATAGCTAGCAAAAGTAGAAGATACTTGGCTTGGCCCTAAGTATTCTACTACCAAATTAACTTGTGCATCTTTAATAGGAGCATTAGTTATCAAGTCTGTTAGAAAAATTTTAATAGGTGTTTGTTGATTAAATTTAGGAGTAGGATATTTAACTAAAGCTTCTAAGCTACTTGTTTTAGCTATTTTAACATTAACTTGTCCATTAGCAGGCATGGGTAAACTAGAGTTTTCTTCTGAATGATCCTCTCCCCCGTGAGCAAGTGTTTTTATTGGGGATAAGCTTAATACAGCAACTAGTAGGAGTATGAATAAATATTTACTTAAGCATTTCATAAGGTTCTCCTTTTAAGAAAGCAACTTGCTATATGGCAAATGTTGTACCAATAAGAAAAGATTTTTGATTCTTATAATTAACTCTAAAATAAGGGTTAATAGATTTTCTTTATACACTAAAAATTTTGGCTAGCCTTAAAAGTGTTGGATTTCAAACAGTGCTGTAGCATTTACATCACTACTACAGCACTAAAAGGAGTTTGCAGTTACAATGATTTAAGGAAGGTTAATAATTGTTGTTTTTGAGTATCAGGAAGTCTACGATATTTTTTAATTATAGTTTTAGCTTCGCCTGCATGACGCAAAATAGCGTCATTAACAGTTAAAGATAATCCATCATGCATAAATAGAGTGCGTGTTCTTAAACCCCAAAGAGGAACAGTACGAATTTTATTTCTTGTTTCCATACCGCCATTTTCTACAATACCATCGCCTGTGCCTATATCATGCAATAGGAAATCGCTAAAAGGTCTAATTATTTTATTTCCTAAAGCTGGAGGTACCATAAAAGTTCCACCGTTTATCATAGTGCCTGCTGGAGCAGTAGTGATCATAGATACATGACAAATTGCACAACCTAAATCGGTAAATATTTTGTTACCAGCCTGTGCATCTGGAGTTGCTGCCAATCTTTCATCGCGTGAAGGGGCTTTGGTAGCTCGCATAAAACTTGTAAATATTTCTATATCTTCATTTTCAGCTAATTCTGGGTCAGCTACCATATCAAACTGATCAATAGGCCGGCCATCGGAAGTATTTTCTTTAGGGAATAAAGGTGTTGTTAATCCCATTTCATTTAAGTAAGCATCCCCAGAAAATGATAGCAAACTAGCCTGAGAATTTTTCCAACCAAATCGACCTACACGCATTGTTCCAGGAGCTTCTATCACAGGAACTCTAATAACTTGTCCAGTAATTCGCCCATTGGATACTTTTGGTTGATTGTTAGCTATATCAACTAGTGTTTGATCATCAATAGCTTCTACAAAACCAAGCCCCAATGTACTGAGAGACATACGAAATGTACGTACATTGTCGCTATCTAAAACTTGTTCTTGAATTGCAGGGTCTATTGCACGGTTATGAACTAATGAGCCTCCAGGATGTTCTGTAAACTTGCTACCATCAAATCTTCCTGCTCGCACTTCTGCGATTTGACTACTTCCTCCAACCACAGGGTTTGTATGACAAGTAGCACAAGATTCCGCATTAAATACGGGGCCAAGACCTAATTCAACGGTGTTAATCTCCATAAATTTATCTCTGTCTTCATCATGGGTTTCTTGATCAACCATTCCATTAGTCTCTGTGTCAAAACCTGTTGGAGCTTCCATAGCAGCCTGCAAAGGTTTAACCACAGGTAAAATACTAGGTTGTTTATTTTTGATAGCCATTTTTGAAGTTGGAGAATAAAAACCTACCGCCAAGAAAAGGCATACAAAGAGCAAAAGTAAAGTGACTTTAATACTGTGTTTTTTAAACATAAAACTTTTGTGCTTTTATAAAATTTTAAGCACTTCCTCCTTTTAAGTCTGTATCTTTATAACAAAGTGTTGGATTTCCATCAGTATGTGAATAAGATGGGTTACGTAAGATAAAAAGTAGACCTCCTATGAGTGCCATAACCAAATTTAGCCCATAAAAAGCCACTGATATTGATAAAGCGGATTCTTTAGCTACACCAATTTGACCAAAAAGAACCACATATGCTAACTCACGTGTTCCTAGCCCATTAATTGATATAGGTAAGATAAGTGTTAAAGATATAAGCGGAATAAAGATAAATAAATATATTAGAGAAATTTCTACGTTAAAAGATTTTGCTAAGAAAAAATTAATAGTAATTAACAAAAAATTAAATAATGTAGAAATACATAATGCTTTAATAATTAATGTTTTAGAATATTTAGGGAAAGTTTCATAAAAATCTATAAATGTTTTCAAAAATTTCAAAGAAGTATTTGGAATAATAGTTTTAATATTAAAAATAAAAGGAATAAAAAATGCCAATGTTATTATTATAGTTATAATAATCAAAAATAATGCTATTTCCTTAGAAACGGCTCTTGGCGATAAAAGGGATGCAATAGTTCCTATCACCAGCAAAGAATATATCCCTGTGGCCCGATCCATAATTACACTACTAGTTGCTTGTGTAACTTCTACTCCATCTTTACTTAAGATATAGGTTCTAACCAAATCACCTCCAACACCTGTAGGAATAAATTGGTTAAAGAAAAATCCTATAAAATAAAGTGTACTCAATTGATAAAAATTAGCTTTTATCCCAAGTCCTAGTAATAATTCTTTCCATCGATAAGCTCTTAAAAATACAGAACCAAAATAAATAATATTTGCTAAGAAAAACCATATAAGATTAATAGACCTTAACTTTGTAATTAAGTTTGCTAAATCAACTTGATACAAAACTATTCCTATTAAAAAGAAACTAATAAGTGCTTTTATCAGAATATTTATCCGTGATAAATAAGACGTTTGACTCATATATTCATTAAATTAATTGATAAATTGACAATTAGTAGGTAATAAACAAGGAGTTCCAAATGTTTGTAATAAGCAAAACTACTATTTGGAAACAATGGTTCTTGTGCAACTTGTGTTCCTGAAAACGTATTAGTAGGAAAACCAGCTATAAACGCTTATTAATAAGTGATTATTAGAGTGCGTTTATTTCCAAATAAGATAAAGCTTTTAGACTCAAAAATACTTTTGCTGGTTTTGGTATTATTTGTTTTTATTTATTTGATATTTATTTGGATAAGAGTCATTTTTACAAGAGTTTAGAAGACTGTTTGAAATCAAACAGTCCTGTTTTTCTTGCAACAAAGCTTTTGTCAAGCAGTCATCTTTTTTGAATAAAAAAACCTAAGCCTATTAGCATTAGTGACAACAGTAATGCTAGAAGCAGCCATTGCTGCTCCTGCAATGATTGGTGAAAGTAGTATTCCTAGTAGCGGATAAAGAAGGCCAGCAGCAATAGGAACTCCCATTAGGTTATAAATAAAGGCTCCAAAGAGATTTTGTTTAATATTTTTAAGAATAGCTTTTGATAGTTCAATGGCTGTAACTACTCCATTTAAGCTTCCTCCTACAAGAGTTACTTCTGCTGCTTCAATTGCTACATCTGTTCCTGTACCAATAGCAAACCCAACATCTGCTTGGGCTAGAGCAGGCGCATCATTTATTCCATCTCCTACCATTGCTACTAGCCCTGTTATACCTTTTTGTTTTAGTTCATTTTGTAGTTGGCTAATATAATTTGCTTTATCTTCTGGTAATACTTCGGCTTGTACTCGTTTTATTCCTACTTCTTTAGCAATTGCTTCTGCTGTAAGTCTTTTATCTCCTGTCATCATTACTACTTCAATTCCAAGTTTTTCTAATCTATTAATTGCTTGTAAAGAATCTGATTTCACTGTATCAGCTAAAGCGATTATTCCTACAACTTCTTTATTTATTACAACATAGATAGGGGTTTTACCTTTACTAGCTAATTTTTCAATTAGTTCATTCAAATGATGATAAGTTAGATTTTCTCTTTGCATTAATTTTTCATTACCAACAAATACTTGAAATTGCTCAACTTGTGCTGTTACTCCATAACCTGGCAAAGCCTTAAAAGATTTGGGTTCATCAAGTTTTATTCCTTGTTGTTTTGCTTCTTCAACAATGGCTTGTGCAAGTGGGTGTTCGCTTCTTAAATCAGCAATAGCAGCAAGTTCTAACACTTTATTTTTGTTAATGTTAGAGGTGGTTATAATGTCTACAACTTCAGGCTTGCCTTTTGTAATTGTTCCTGTTTTATCTAAAACTACAACTTTCAAACTAGCAGCTTTTTCTAAAGCTTCTCCATTGCGTATTAAGATACCTTGTTCTGCTGCTTTACCAACACCAACCATTAAGCTAATTGGTGTTGCAAGCCCTAATGCACAAGGACAAGCTATTAATAAAACTGCAACCATTGTAGCTATAGCATAATTAATGCTTGGCATTGGCCCAAAATTAAACCAAAGTAAAAATGTAATGATTGATATAATTACTACTGTTGGAACAAAATAAGCAGAAACTTTATCAACTAATTTACCTATAGGGGCTTTTGTATTTTGAGCTTGTGACACAAGTTCAACTATGCGGGCAAGTGCTGTATCTTTGCCAACTTTAGTGGCTTGAAAGGTAAATGAGCCTGTTTTATTAATGGTCGAGCCTATAACTTTATCTCTTGTTTTTTTATCTATAGGGATAGCTTCACCTGTAACCATAGACTCATCTATAGCGGATTCCCCTTTAAGAATTACTCCATCAACAGGAATCTTTTCTCCTGGTCTAACTAAAACTGTGTCTCCAACTATAACTTCTTCAATAGGTAAGTCTAATTCTTTACCATCTCGAATAACTCTAGCTGCTTTTGCTTGTAGGGCTATTAATTTTTTGATTGCTTCATTTGATTTGCTTTTAGCCTTCATTTCAATAATTTGACCGAGTAGCACTAATGCAATAACTATTACAGATACATCAAAATACATTCCTGCCATTTCTGATGGAAATAGCTTGGGAAAAAGGACTGAAACTATGGAGTAAAGCCAAGCTGAACCTGTTCCTAAGGCCACTAAAGTATCCATATTAGCATTATGGTTTTTGACACTATTCCAAGCACCTAAAAAGAATTGGTTTCCTGACCAAAGTATTACAGGTAAAGAAATTATTGCAGAGAAAACACCAATTACTTGATGCCAGCCAGCCGTTATCTTGTGCAATGCAGGAATAATATCTAACAACATTACTAGCAACATTACTATTCCAACTATTGCAGCGAACCAAAATTTATTTAGTAGGTTTTTATTTTCATTATTGTCTTTATTTTTTTCATTATCTTGAACATCCTTGTTTTCTGATAGTTCTGGCAAATGCTCTTTTGCTAAAAGCTTTGGTTGATGATGACAACAGCTTTTTCTTTCATCATGTAACTTAAGAGATTTAACTTGTAAGTTCTCTTTATCCTGATTTTTAGCTGAGGTTGAGCTATCAAACTTTTCTTTACAATGGTGAGAGCAAAAATAAAAAGTGTTACCGTTCAATTCGCTGTTTCCTGCGGCTTTTTGAGGATCTATATTCATTCCACAAATAGGATCTAAAACTGTGTTATTTGTTGTTTTAGTAAACATTTTCTTTTCTCCTAATAATCAATCTATCAATCTCTCTAGGTTTAATCTCTATCTAGCTAAAGTATAAACTCTGTAGTTGACTATAGAGTCAATAGGTTAAATTTAAAATTTTCCAGGTAAAGATTTTTAGAAAACTGCAAAGTAAAAAGAGACAAAAAAGAAAATAGGCAGCGATAATTGCTACCTATCTTGCCCATTGCTATTTTGTTTGTAAGTTACAGTTACTCGACTATCAATTTTCCTTTATACATATTCATCCCACAAGTAAACTCATAAACAGATGGTTTTTGAGGGTTTATTTCTATAGAAATGGTTTTTCCTTCTGGTAAATAAGCACGTTTACCAAAATCAGGAAAAACTACTTCTTCTCCACAAGGGGAAGATTCTTTGCGAGTAAAGTTAAGTGTTATTGGATGCCCTGCCTTTGCTATTATTGTTGCTGGTTGATAACCTCCTTTAACTGTTATATCTAAATAGTCTATTACTTTTGTTGCAGTAGCATTATTTCTTTGCCAAAGCCAAAAGTGCCAAACTATCCAACTAATTACTGCTAATCCTGCTAAATTAATTAAGATTTGTGTACTAGTCATTTTATTTACTCCTTTAGTTAAAATCGCTCTGTTATTAATTGTTTAGAGTGTTTATGAGAAGAATGTGAATCACCCATATTTGAGTTTTCTATTAAGCCGCAAATATGTCCATCAGCTTGACCAAGATTGTCCCAATCTTGCAAAGTTGTAGCTAATTCATCCCTATATTGTTGTAATTGTTTTAACTTAATGTCTAGCTCTATTAACTTTTGACGTACTAGCTCACGCACTTCATCACAAGGTTTTTGCCCTCCACGACTATCTTTAATTACTTGTTTTATTTCTTCTAGGGAAAAGCCTAAAACTTGTGCTTTTTTGATAAAGGAAAGTCTTTCTAGAACGTTTTGAGAATACATACGATAGCCACTATAAGTTCGTACTGGTTTGTCTAAGAGGCCAGACTTTTCATAAAACCTTAAAGCTTCTATTCCTACACCACTTAACCTTGCTACATCTCCTATTTTTAATAGATCTTTTTGCTCTTTGTCTTGGTCTTCAATAAGATTAGTTGTTTTGCTTATTTTCTTCATGTTTGCTCTCCAATAGAAAAACTATTTGTAAATAAAGTATAAACTCTATAGTTGACTACAGAGTCAAGCAGATTTAGAGAATTAGAATATTTTTTAAATAAATTGACTCCAAAAGTTTAAGTTCCTATAATCGGAGATATTATGTTATGCCGATTAGTTTCACTTTTTCTATTACTAGCTATATCAACTGGAAATATCACAGCGGTTTTTTCCTATCTACAAGTAGGAAAACAAGATGTTTGCTGTTCTAGTAAAAGTGTTTCTGAAGCTAATAAAAGCTGTTCAATGGCTTGTTGCGCTCAAGGAAAATCCCCTATTGGTTCTCCTGCTGCTAAACTCTGTTGTGATACAACTTGTGGCGAACATGATGGCGGTGACGCTGGCTCACAACCTGAAAACTCTAGGCAAGTTCCATCACCTAATATTTCTTTTATTATCATCCCTTTATCTAATTGGTCATTTTTAGAAAAACTTCTGGTTACCTGTAAGTTTTTAGAAAGTAACTTTTTCTACTCACAACCCACAGAAATCTACTTGCAAAACTCTGCCTTCCTTATTTAACCATTCTAAGGCGTAGTGTCTTTACTCTAAAGCTTAGGTATTAGCATTAGTTTAAGTGTTTTCCATGCTTAAACTAAACATCTATTACACGCTCAAATAACAGCAATAAATGGAGAGTAAATAAGAATGGTTATCCTAACTTATTTTAAGAAAAAGATTGCTATTTTTCTTGTAGTAATCTTTGCTACTATAGTTCCTACATATACGTTAGCTCAAGAAACTAAACAAATAGACAAAATCAATGCTACAAACATTCAAAGTAGCAGCATTAGCATAAAAAGCTTAATAGAAATAGCCTTAGATTCAAACCCTTCACTAATAGTAATGCGTAGAGAGTTTGATGCTGCTCGTGCCCGTATCCCACAAGCAAAAGCTTTGCCTGATCCAATAATAAATCTTGGCAACACTACGGTAGGAAACCCAATTCCTTTTACTGGTTTGTCTGATGACTTTAACGACTTTTATTTAGGTTTTAGCCAAGAACTACCTTGGTTTGGTGTTCGTCGTTTACGTGGACAAGTGGCTAATTCAGAATCAGAAGCAAAGTTTCAAGAATATCAGACTGTGATTAAGCAATTAAAAACAGAAGTTAAGCTAGCAGCTTATGAACTCTATTATCTTGATTGTAAGCTCACAGTAATTAAACGGGATATTGAAATCTTAAAAAACTTTGCGTTAATAGCAGAAGCCCGTTATTCTGTTGGCAAAACCCAGCAGGTAGATGTTATCAATGCCCGTGTAGAAATAGTTGAACTTCTTGATGAGCAAGGCACATTAGAAATAGAACGTCAGTCTATGGTTGCTCGTCTTAACCATTTGCTTTATCGTGATCAAGAAACACCTATAGACTCACTTGCAGAAACCAATCCTAAGCTGATACTTCCATCACTAAATGAATTAGTAGATTTAGCCCTAGAGAATGCTCCTGAGGTAAAGCAGCATAAGCGCAAAATTGACGCTAGTAACCATTCGCTTAGGCTAGCCGAACGAGAAGCGAAATATCCAGAAGTTAGCTTGCAGTTTACTTATCACAAAAGAATAGATTTCCCTGATTACTACACTTATGGAGTCAGCCTTAAATTACCTTTATATGCTTTTAATAAACAAAGGTACGCTGTTGCTGAACAGAGTGCAGAGCTTGCAGCAGCCAAATCCCGTCTAGCATCAACTGCTTCAATGATTCGCTATAAATTAAGTGATGCACACTCTAGAGCCAGTAAAGCCTTAAAACTAATCAAACTTAACCAAGAAGCAATCATTCCACAAGCTACATTAGCTCTAGAAAGTGCAATTGCAGCTTATCAAGTAGGGCAGGTTGACTTCTTGACTTTACTAACCACCCTTAAACGCACTGTTAATTACGAAATACGGTATTACCAACTGCTAGCTGATTATCAAAAGGCTTTGGCAGAAATGGAAACTTTTATAGGAGTTGAACTTACTGATTAAAGGGTAAGGAGAAAAATAAATTTATGGAAGAACAAACAACAACATCGCAGAATAACACGCCTCAACCAAGCAATATTAATCGCAAAGTTATGTTAGTGGCAGTTATAGCAATAGTTTTGCTCTCTTTTGAAACAGCTATTTTAGTTAAATCTAGGCTCAAAGGGCAAAACGCGCCACAAACAACATCAACAACCAACCCAGAAGAAGCTAATCAGAAAGATGAAACCATAGACTATTGGACTTGCTCAATGCACCCATTTGTAAAGCAAGCAGTTGCAGGAAAATGCCCTGTTTGTGCAATGGATCTTATCCCAGTAAAAAAAGGTGGAATGGCTGATTCCTCTATGATGGAGGAAAACACTTTTACTATTTCTCCTCAACGCCAGCAATTAATAGGGGTTAAGCTCACGGAAGTTAAATCACAGAATATTAATAAAACAATTCGTGCAGTTGGAAATATTGTTGTAGATGAAACCAAAATGGTTGAAGTTCAAACTAAGTTTAGTGGTTGGATTGATAAAGTATTTGCTAATCAGCTTGGTCAACATATTAAAAAAGGTGATCCGCTATTTACTATTTACAGCCCAGAACTTGTAGCAACTCAAGAAGAATATTTGCTTGCTTGGCGTGGGACAAAACAGTTTGAACATAGTGAATATAAAGAAGTTGTTAGTATGGATTCACTTCTAAACGCTTCAAGGCGCAGGCTTTCACAATGGGATATTAGCAAAGAACAGATTGATTCATTAGAACAAACTAACAAAGCCGAACGCACCCTTACCATTTATGCACCAGCTAGCGGACACATCATTATGAAAAACGCTTTGTCTAACATGCAAGTAACTCCTGATATTAAGCTTTACACAATTGCTGATCATAGCCGGGTTTGGGTGAATGTAGATGTTTTTGAAACTGATTTAGCAATGATGAAGCTTGGTCAATCAGCAAAAATGTCTGTTCCTGCTTATCCCGACAAAGAGTTTTTAGGCAAAATAACTTTTATTTCTCCTCACCTAACTAGTGAAACTCGCACCCTCAAAATAAGGCTAGAATTTGCTAATCCTAACTTGCTACTGAAACCAGAAATGTATGCAAATGTTGAGTTTGAAATCCAGATGGGAGAGCGAATAGTTATCCCTGAATCTGCTGTGATTCGTACAGGAAAGCAAAATATTGCTTTTGTTAGCTTAGGAGAAGGGCGTTTTGCACTTCGCAATGTTTCACTAGGGATGAAATTTGATGGATGGTATGAAGTCTTAGCAGGCTTAGAAACAAATCAACATATTGTCACATCAGCAAACTTTCTAGTTGACGCAGAAAGCAAGCTTCAAGGTGTTAAGTCCTCTTGGCAAGAGGAAGAGAGCCAAAAGGAGAAGTAGCTTATGATTGAAAATCTCATTGAATATTGCGCCCGTAACCGATTTATAGTTTTTGCTTTTACTATATTTTTAACACTTTGGGGTCTATGGGCATTAAAAAATGCCAAACTTGATGCACTACCAGACCTTTCTGATACACAAGTAATTATTTTTACTGAATGGGATGGACGTTCACCAGATTTAGTAGAAGCCCAAGTCACCTATCCAATAGTTACTCGTCTAGTTGCTGCTCCAAAAGTAAAGGTTGTAAGAGGGCAATCTTTCTTTGGGCTATCTTTTGTGTATGTGATTTATGAGGATGGAACAGACATTTATTGGGCACGTAGTCGCACACTAGAATATCTCAATGGACTAAGAGATAAACTTCCTACAGATGTAACACCAACCTTGGGGCCAGATGCTACTGGAGTTGGATGGGTTTATGAATATGCTTTAGTTGATGAAACAGGTAAACACGACTTACAAGAACTGCGTTCATTTCAAGATTGGAACTTAAAATACTTAATTGAGTCAGTGCCTGGAGTAGCTGAAGTAGCTTCTGTTGGAGGGTTTGTTAAACAATATCAAGTAGAACTAGACCCTAACAAGTTATTAGCCTACAAAACCACTGTTGATAAAGTGATTACAGCAATACGTCGTAGTAATAGTGATGTAGGTGGGCGCTCAATAGAGTTTGCTTCAACTGAATATATGGTTCGTGGTCGAGGTTATATTAAATCTCTAGACGACTTAAGAAACATTTCTTTAGGTTCAAATGAAACGGGAACCCCAATACTTTTAAGAGACGTGGGAGATATTAAGATTTCCTCTGAACCTAGGCGAGGGCTAGCAGAACTTGATGGCAAAGGAGAAACAGTAGGAGGAATTGTAATTGCTCGTTATGGTGAAAATGCTTTTGATGTAATAGCTCAGGTAAAAGCAAAACTTGAAACAATTAAAACTTCTCTTCCTGCTGGAGTAAAACTTGTTACAACTTATGATCGTTCAGATTTAATACAACGAGCAGTACATTCTCTTAATGAATCTTTAGTTGAAGAATTAGCCGTTGTTGCAATATTTATAATTATCTTTCTGCTGCATTTTCGTAGCGCACTTGTTCCAATTATTAGCTTACCTCTAGCTGTACTACTTTCCTTTATCCCTATTTACTATTTAGGCTTAACTGTCAATATAATGAGCTTAGGAGGAATTATTATTGCTATTGGAGCAATGGTTGATGCTGCAATCATCTTTGTTGAGAATGCTCATAAGAATTTGGAGGAATGGGAAAAGGCTGGTAAGCCAGGAAAACGAGAAGATGTTTTGATTAGAGGGTTTCGTGAAGTTGGTTCATCAATCTTTTCATCTCTTTTAGTTTTAACAGTTTCATTTATTCCAGTATTTACTTTAGAAGCCCAAGAAGGAAGGTTGTTTAAGCCATTAGCATATGGCAAAACCTTTGCAATGTTCTTTTCTGCTGTTCTAGCTATAACACTTGTTCCAGCACTAGGAATGCTGCTAATTCGCGGCAAGATTCGTCACGAAGAAAAACATCCTATTAGCCGCTTGCTCCATTGGTTATATTCGCCAGTACTTTATTTTGTAGTAAGGTTTAGAAAGACAGTTATTTTGTTAGGGGTTTTGGTAGTAGCTACAACAATTCCAGTCTTTTTAAAGCTTGGTTCAGAGTTTATGCCACCTCTTAATGAAGGCTCAATTCTTTATATGCCAACAGCCGTTCCAGGCATTTCTGTAACAGAAGCAGCCAAAGTTTTACAAACCCAAGATAAAATCTTACGTACATTTCCAGAAGTTATAAGCGTGTTTGGTAAAGTTGGAAGAGCGCAAACTTCTACTGATCCTGCACCGCTTTCGATGGTCGAAACCACTATTCTGCTTAAACCCGTAGGAGAGTGGCGAACTATAGAACAAAAACGCTGGTATTCAGAAATGAATTTACCAAATTGGGTTAAGTCCCCTATTAGGTATTTATGGCCAGATCGTAGGCTGATGGAATGGAACGAGATGATTGCTGAAATGGATCAAAAGCTACGTGTTCCAGGAATGCCCCCAATTTGGTGGATGCCAGTACAAACACGAACAGAGATGCTTTCTACAGGTATCCGTTCAAACTTAGGAATAAAAGTTTTTGGTGATAATTTAGAGAAGATTGAGAAAGTTTCAATTGAAATTGAGCAAGCTCTCCAATCTGTCCCTGGAACACGAAGCGCATTTGCTGAACGGGTAACAGGTGGTTATTTTATTGATTATGAAATAAATAGAGAAGCTATAGCTCGCTACGGGCTTAATATTGCTGATGTAGAAGATATTATTGAAACAGCTTTAGGAGGAAAAACTATTGCTACAACAATAGAAGGCCGAGAACGCTACTCTATTAATGTACAATATTTAAGGGAATTACGTAGCAGTGAATTAGCATTAGAAAAAATATTAGTTCCTACTCCATCAGGCGCACAAATTCCTATATCACTCTTGGCTAGCATCCGTTTTAACACTGGCTCACATATGATTCAGAATGAAGATGGTTATCAATTTGGAGTAGTTTTTGTTGATGTTGCAGATCAGGACTATGAAGGCTATGTAAAGAAAGCTCAAGCAACGATTCAAGGAAAAATACAGTTACCTCCAGGCTATCAACTTGAGTGGGCAGGCCAATATCAATCAATTGTTAGGATGCGGGATCGGCTAACAATAATGGTTCCGCTTACATTGTTTATTGTTTTCTTTATCCTTTACCTCAATTTTAACTCCTGGAAACATACGCTAATTGTGATGCTAGCCGTTCCATTTTCACTAGTAGGAGCAGTGTGGTTACTTTGGTATTTAGGTTTTAATATGAGCGTAGCCGTTTGGGTAGGGATGATTGCTTTAGCTGGTGTTGATGCAGAAACAGGAGTTGTAATGTTACTTTATCTTGACCTAGCTTATGAAAAAGCCAAGAAAGAAGGCAAAATGGCTAATTTTAATGACCTTAGAGAAGCCATTCATGAAGGAGCAGTAAAGAGATTACGCCCTAAAGTAATGACAGTCTTTACTGATGTAGTTGGACTAGTTCCTGCTGTACTTTGGGCAACTGCTGCTGATACAGGGGTTGATGTTACCAAGCGTATGGCAGCACCATTAGTAGGCGGCCTTGTTACCTCATTTATCTTAGAGCTAACTATTTATCCAGCAATTTATGCTATTTGGAAACAAGTAGAAATGGAGGGTTGGAGAAAAGCTTTCTTTGCTGCAACACCAAAACTTATTAAACCTGCACAAGATCCATTAATAAAAGACTCACTTACTACTGACTCAACTGCAGAGTTAATACCTACGTTATCACCAAGCATAACTATTAACAGATCTCGTCGAGAACTGAGGCTGTGGATTGTTGGAACAATGTTCTTGGCTGTATTAGCTTGGATGATTGGCTGGAGGTGGTTATGAGCAAGCTCTTACCAATAATTTTGATTTTCATTTGCTATCCATTTGTACAAGCACAAACTCCTTCTGTTAACCAAACTCCAAATAATATAGGCCATTATATGGATAGAGTTTTAGAGCGAACTAATGTAGCTTCAGAAGCAGCAAGTCTTGTGCTAGAAGCAAATCAATATCGTCACTCTGCTATGGAAGCATTAAAAGTAGGTAATAAGGATGAAGCTCGCAAACTTTTCCGACAAGCGGCTGAAGTGGTCGCATCCGCTTTACCAGAAAGAGATGAAAGACGAGAAGATCCTTTTTTAAGTGAGTATTTATCGGAACTAACCTCAGAACTACTTAAGCTAGACACAGCAATAAAACAAGACAGTGTTTTACCAACAGACTTAAACTTTTCTCATCAATTAATTACTGAATTTAGTAGCTATTATCAAGGGCGTGGCCGCAAACAAGTTGCTATTAGTCTTACAAGGTTTAGCCAATACGAACAAATGATGAAAGAAATCTTTCAAAAAGAAGGTGTACCAGAGTGGTTATTAGCCGTTGGTTTAGTTGAAAGTGGTTATAGTAGAACGGCTCAATCACCAAAACAAGCTCTAGGAATATGGCAATTTATCCCTTCTACAGCTAATCGCTATGGACTACAAATAACTGAATTAATAGACGAAAGACAAGATCCTAAAAAATCTACTCGCGCCGCTGCTCAATATTTACGAGATCTTTATGCACTCTTTGGAGATTGGACATTAGCTCTAGCTGCTTATAATGCGGGAGAAGAGAGAATAGCTAAGATTATCCGTGGTACTGGAATTAGAAATTTTTGGGTAATGGTAGATAAAGGTCTACTACCAAAAGAAACCGCTAACTATGTTCCTGCTGTTCTAGCAAGCTCTAAGCTTATGAACTCCAATAAAAACATTAAGTTAGGAGATAATAGAAATGTTTATTCTAATTAAATTCTTTTCTCGTTTGTTGTTTTTAGCACTTTTAATAATTAATTTGTGGCAACCTACTGCACTAGCACAAGATCCTGTAACTACTTCTATTACCTACAACGTAGAGCATGATCATGGCATTGGTTCAGGCAAAGGCGAATTAAAAATAACCAATGAAACTATAGAGTATATAGGCGTAAGTAAAAATGAATTTTCACATAGTAAAACTTGGCAAGACTCAGACATAAAAAGGATTGAGATTAACAAAAAAGAATTACGCATAGTTATTTATGAGGAGTCTCACTTACCAATAATTCCTCGTAAAGCTCCTTTTACTGATGGTAAACAAGTTAAGATAGATAATGAGCATGATTACTTATTCCGTTTGCAAGATGGAGAAATAACAGAAGAACTAGCAACTAGTCTATTAGAAAGGTTTCAACGCCCAATCGCTACAAGTGTTATTCCAGAAAAAGTAATAGAAAAAGGAGAATTACTTTTTGAACTACCAGTTTTTCATCGCCATCTTAGAGGCGGTGTTTCAGGCATTTTACGTGTTTACCAGGAATTTGTGATCTTTAATACAGAAGTAGAAGGAAAGTCTCGTTACTGGCGTTACTCAGATATAAGAGATATTGCTAGGCTTGGACATTACAAGTTTGAGCTAGCTACCTATGAAGGACAATTAGCTACTGATGGAAAAAGCTACATCTTTGATCTTAAACGCCCTATGACAGATAAAGAATATGATAGCTTATGGAAAAAGTTATATGAACATTTCTGAACGTTGAGCAAATTATTTTCGCTAAGTTAATCCTTATTGGTGATCTATAGAAAAATATACAAATAGTAAAAATAGCGTAAGTAAATTCCTATTACATAATGATTGCTCTTCAGAATGCATAATCAACCTAAAATCTGGCAAAACCCATTTAGCCGCAAACGCCAAATTTTAGGTTGCAAGAACTTTTGCTGTGATGCTCCAACTAATTAGCTATTCAATGGCTTAGATGCTCTCACAAAAGCACTTATAAATTTTCCATCAACTAATGGAGCAATAGCATCCACATCTATACCTTTTGAAATAGCAAAATCACGGAAATCAGCAACATAGTAAATACGGGTTGGCTCCAGGTTTATGTTAGTAAACCCTGCATTCTCAAGCTTATTATGGTATTCAGATTCTTCTAAAGCACCAGCAACACAACCTACCCACATTTCTACATTACGGCGTATCTCAGATGGCACATCACCTCTAACTACCACATCTGATACAGCAAATCGTCCACCTGGTTTAAGCACACGTAAAGCTTCTGACAATACTCTGTCCTTATCAGCAGAAAGGTTTATTACACAATTTGAAATAATTACATCTACTGAGTTATCTGGTAAAGGAATATTTTCTATTTCCCCCTTTAGGAATTCAACATTTTCAACACCAGCTTTTTGCTGATTAGCTCTTGCCAGAGCTAGCATTTCATCTGTCATATCAAGACCATACACTTTGCCACTTGCCCCAACACGGTTAGCTGATAATAGTACATCAATTCCTCCCCCTGAACCCAGATCTAACACTATTTCACCTTGGTTTAATTGGGCTAGTGCAGTTGGATTGCCACATCCAAGCGATGCTAAGACAGCTTCTTGAGGAAGGCTACTAGTTTGCGATTCTTCATATAAGTTAGCAATGATAGGATCTGAAGAAACTGATTTGGGTGAAATCCCACAGCAAGCATTATTGCCTGTTGCTACACGAAGTGCAGCTTGTCCATATTTTTGTTTAACTATCTCTTTAATATTTTCTTTATTCATTATTGTCTCCTTCAATATTTCTATTGTTATTTAAGTCCGATTTATCCATCTTGATAGCTTTGTTCCAGGTACAACACTCTGCGTAAAGAAAGATTAGTAATTCTGTGAGAGCGTCAGTATTTGCAGTGTACCAAAGAAAAGTACCTTCACGACGGACATGAACTAACCCTTCGTTTTTGAGTTTTTCCAGATGGTGTGAAAGCGTAGAGTTAGGAATAGATAACTCTGATTGTATATCACTAACAACTAAACCTTCTGGATGAGCCGAAAGCAGCAATTGCATAATTCTTAGGCGAGCTTCTGTACCCATTGCTGAAAACATATCAGCATATCTAGTAATCTGTTCTGCTGTTGGTTTAGCCTTCATAATTACTTTATTTCCTACTTCTTAACCACTAATTATTTTCTATTTCGATAATATTAGAAATATAGAAATATGTCAAGCTTCTAATCTAAGAAAATTTCCAAAAGGTTTAATTTATATTGTGTTGACTGAATGACTCATTCAGTTTAGAATTATTCTATGAAAAAACTTGAAGCAGAGTTGAGAGTAAAAGAATTAATTCGTTGTGCAACGGAAGTCTTTTGTACCTATGGCTATAAACAAACACAAATGACAGATATTGCCAAAGCAATGGGTGTAGCAGCAGGAACTCTTTACCTTTATGTAGAAAGCAAAGAAGCTCTTTTTGATTTTGCTGTTCGATATGGGATTGAAAATAATGTTGAACATCTTCCTACCAGTTTCCCTATTACCACTCCCAAAACAGGCTCCACTATAACTTTCTTAAAGAAAATACTATCAGAACAAGCTCAATGGCCTAAACTAACAGAAGCTTTAACAAAAACACAGTCAGAAAACCCTCGCAAAGAATTATTAGATATTATTCAAGAACTCTATTCACTTATGTTAGACAAGCGTTGGGGGCTATTTTTAATTGCTAGGTCAGCAGTAGATTTTCCTGAACTTACTGAGATTTTTATCAATAAGTTACGCAAAAATCTCCTTAAGGATTTAACACAATATATTAAATCTCGTGTCGAAACAGGTCAGTTCCTTGCATTACCTAATCCTGAAATTTCAGCAATATTTCTAAATGAAACTATAGTATGGGCTGTTATCCATCGGATGTGTGATCCTGAGTTTCGTATGATTTCAGAAGAGCAAATCAATGACACTGTTGTAATGGCATTGGTTAATTCATGTGTTTCACAATCGCCTATGTAATTTCATATTTGTAACTTTAACTAGGATTTATACCTTATGAACACAACTTTGATTTTTGTTTATTATGGTGAAAGTGGGTTATTTAACACTTTGACACACGTAGCGCATAAAATCTCTTCCCCTCAAACATATCCTTGTAATCTTTGTATAGATCTCAAGAAAAAGAAAACAGGGAAAGAAAAGTTGAGCGAAAAAGAAAAAGCATGGAAAATCTCTAAGAAATAGAAATTCAATATAAGGAGATTTCCCAATGCTAACATTCCGATTAAGAATAACAAAAGAACAGGAGCAAGAGCTAGAGAAAAAATTAAAAATCAGTCAAAAACTAGGAAAAATCAGAGAAAGTAAACAGATAATGGTATTATTGGCAGTAAATCGAGGAGTAGAGATAAAAGAAGTAGGAAAAGTGTTAGAAGTGACAGAGGAAACAATAAACAAACATATAAAAAATTATTTAGTAAGAGGGATAGAAAGTGTCAAATCAGGTAAATCGCCAGGCCGACCCGGGAAATTAAACAAAAAGCAAAAACAAGAATTAGCAGAAATGATAGAAAAAGGGCCAGAAGCAGCAGGATTTAGTGGAGCCTGTTGGCGTAGTCCAATGGTAGTAGAGCTAATAAAGAAAAAATATGGAGTAAGATATAGTGTATTTTATATAGCTGAACTACTTAAAAACTTAGGGTTTTCATTTCAAAAAGCAAAATTTATATCAGACCATTTAGACGAAGACAAAAGAGCAGAATGGTTAGCAGAAACTTGGCCTAAAGCTTTTAATTTAGCTAGGAAAAAAGGTGCATATCTGCTTTTTGGAGATGAAGCTAGTTTTCCCCAATGGGGAAGTCTCACGCTTCCTACAATCTTGCAAACTTTTTTTTTCAGAACGCAAAACCAAAGGTTCAGAGCTAACTCTGAATACCACATTGACTTG
>Ga0268299_1000755_pt1 | contig 82509 bp, 63 predicted proteins | sample NOBtaG_FD_193484 | JGI IMG/M metagenome (GOLD analysis project Ga0268299, IMG submission 193484) | Activated sludge microbial communities from bioreactor in Nijmegen, Gelderland, Netherland - NOB reactor | ecosystem: Engineered > Bioreactor > Aerobic > Activated sludge | place: Netherlands... | reverse complement strand
CCTCCAACCGCCCCCCCGGCACCCGCGCCGTCTTCGGGCTCATCCGCCATCGGTCCAGGCATTGGCCCCCAGTACGGCATCAGCCCGGCGAGCGCCCGGTCAAAGACCTCCGCCTTCAGCACCGCGCGCTTCGCCTTCGTCCCCGCCGGCGGGGTCGCCACGTACCCCGCGCCCGACCGGGCCGCCTCGATCAGCGTCGTCGCGCCCTTCACCCGCACGCGGATCGTGACCACCACTTCCGCCGCCGCGCCCTTGCCCCCCTCGCCTGGGACCGGCGCCGCGAGGTCCACCGACCTTCGCAGCAGCCCCACCGCCTCTGCCGACAGCACGCCCAGCCGCCCGCGCGCCCGGTCGAGCATCGACGCCGGCCCGGGCGTCGCCGCCTCGCCATCGTCCCCCGGCGGCACGTCCGCCGAGGGCCCCACCCACGCGTCCACCACCGCTCCGCTCTGCCGAGCCACGTCAAAGGGGTTCTGCCCCGCGGCCACGCCCGCCATCGACAGCCATGCCGCCCAGGCGATCCACGCCCACACCCCACCCGGCCCCCACGCGCCCCGCCCCCGGGGTCCTTGCGTGCTCATCACCCACGATACGCCCCGCCCGCTGGGAGGATGCGTGCCCAGGCTCCCCCTTTTCCCCCCCGACCTCCGCCCGCGAATACCATCACTCGTACTCCCCTGCGTTCACGCGGAGGCCCCTTATGCACGTTGATCCGATCGATCCCGCCACAGCGAAACTCCGCGTGCGTGTCCTCATGGAGGACCCGGAATCGCTCGGGCAGTCCGCCCCGGAGGCCACCGCCTTCGCCAACCCGGGCATGAGCCTCCTCGAAGTCGCTCTCGCCAACGGGATCAACATCGAGCACGCCTGCGGCGGGGTTTGCGCCTGCTCCACCTGCCACGTCTACGTCGAGCAGGGTGAGCGGGCCCTCTCCGAACCCACCGAGGCCGAGGAGGACCGCGTCGAGGAGGCCCCGGGCCTGCAGCGGAACAGCCGACTGTCGTGCCAGTGTGTCATCCAGCCCTCAGCGGCCAGCACGCCCATCACCATCCGCGTCCCCTCGTGGAACCGCAACGCCGTGAAGGAGATCCCGCACTAGCGGGTCATCGCCCACGCGCCGGGGTGCTCACGCGCCTCCCCCGCCTGCCATGCCCTCTGACGAGATCCACTGGCTGGATGTTGACGAGATCGGCGCGAGGCTTGCCGAAGAGCACCCCGCGCGCGACCCGCTGTCCATCCGCTTTGTTGAACTGCGCCGCCTCGTCGAGGCGCTCCCCGGCTTCCGCGAGCAGCCCGGGCACCCCGTCAACGAGAAGATCCTCGAAACCATCCAGCAGCGCTGGCTCGACGAACTCGACGGCCGCCGGCCCGAGGATTGACGCCCCACATCCCCGCTTCCCCGCTTCCCCGGCTCCCCGGCTCCCCGGTTCCCCGGTTCCCCGGTTCCCCGGTTCCCCGGCTTTCCGGTTTTCCGGTTTTCCGGTTTTCCGGTTTTTTGCTTTCCTGCTTTCTCACGTGTGCTTCAACTTGTTGATCCCGTTCAGCGCCGCCACCTTGTAGCACTCGGCCAGCGTCGGGTAGTTGAACACCGTGTTGATGAAGTACTCCACCGTGCCCTTGAAGGCCATGACCGCCTGGCCGATGTGGATCAGTTCCGTCGCGTGCGTCCCGATCGCGTGCACCCCGAGGATCGCGTGCGTCTCCTGGTGGATGAGCAGTTTCAGCATCCCGATGTCGTCGCCCAGCAACTTCCCGCGGGCGATCTCCTTGTACTGCGCGATCCCCGCCTCGTACGGCACCGCCTCCTTCGTCAGCCGTTCCTCCGTCCACCCCACCATCGAGATCTCGGGGATCGAGTAGATCCCGTAGGGGATCAGTTCGTCGCTCCGATCGAACGGCACGCCGTACATGTGCTTCGCCGCCAGCCGACCCTGCTCCATCGACGTCGATGCCAGCGCGGGGAAGCCGATCACGTCGCCCACCGCGTAGATGTTCGGCACGGCGGTCTGGAAGTTCTCGTTCACCTTGATCCGCCCGCGGTCGTCCGACGACAGCCCCGCCGCCGCGAGGTTCAGCGTCCCCGTCGCCCCCTGCCGCCCGATGGCGTACAAAAGCGAATCGGCCCGGATCGTTTTGCCTGATTCGAGCGTCGCCTCCACGAGGCAGTTGTCCGACGAGCGCGTCCCCGCCGGCGCGGGCGTCGACTGGATCGACACCACCTTCTCGCCCATGCGCAGCGTGCAGCCCATCTGCCGCAGGTGGTACTGCAGCGCCTCGCCCACCTCCTGATCGATAAAGTCCAGCAGCCTCGGGCGGCCCTCGATGAGCGTCACCCGCACCCCCAGCGCCGCCAGCATCGACGCGTACTCCGTCCCGATCACCCCGCCGCCCACCACGATCATCGTCCGCGGCAGGCTCTGGAGCCGCAGCACCTCGTCGGACGTGATCACGTTCACCCGGTCAAACGGCACGCCGCTCGGCTTGGCGGGCGTCGTCCCCGTCGCGATCAGCACGTGATCGGCGATGATCTTCTCCACCCCTCGGGCCCCGTCGGCCACCACCGTGTTCGCGTCCGCGAACGACCCCGTCCCGATGATGATCTCCACCCCGTTGGAGACCAGTTGCGAGCGCACCAGGTCCACCTCGGCCTTGATCACCCGGTTGCAATAGTCCACCACGCGCGACAGCCGCGCGTCGCGCCCCAGCAACTGCTCGGTCACCCCGCTGATGTGCTGCCCAGCCCCCATCACCGCCACCACCGCCTCGCGCAGCGCCTTGCTGGGGATCGTCCCCGTGTTGATCGCCACCCCGCCCACCACCTCCATCCGCTCGACGATCACCACGTCCTTCCCGAGTTTGGCCGCCTGGATGGCCGCCTTCTGTCCGCCCGGGCCCGAGCCGATCACACACAGGTCGCACTTGCGCATGTCGCCAGAATAGCACCAGCGCCATCCCCCCGCCCTACGCCCCGTGCCGCCTCAGCACCGCGCGCACCGGGCTCCCGTCAAACCCCATCAGCCGCAGCGGGGCCGCCGACAGGTCGTACACCCCCGGCTCCACGCCCGCCAGCGCCAGCCCCTCCACGATCGCGATGTCGTGCCGCGCGCACGCACCGTGCGCCGGCAGGTCCTTGCTGCTCATCGGGTCCACGCTCGGCGTGTCCACCCCGATCGTGAGCACCCCCCGCGCCGCCAGCGCGTCGACCAACTCCACCGACAGCCCGGAGAAGTCCTCGTTCCACGCCTCGGGCCGCGCGGCCTCACCCCCGCGACCGGCTCCGGGGGCCCCCGCGCCGCTCGTCCCGTCAAACGTGCCCGTCCGGATCAACACCCGCGGGTGCACGATCCACCCCAGCCCGCCGCTCGAGTTGCCGCCGGGCTCCCCGCCCGGCCCGACCAGATCCTCGGGCCGAACGCGCTCGCCCCGCTTCGCCCGCGCCTCAACCACCACGCACGGGCCAACGTAGTGCTCCAGCCGCTGCTCCCCCACGCTCCGACCGCCCCTCGCATAGTGATTCGGCCCGTCGGCGTGGCTCCCCAGGTGCACCGTCGCCCGCAGCGTAGACAGCGTCACGCTGTCGCCACGCTCCAGTTCGCACAGCACCTCTCGCGTCAGCGGCGTATCCCCCGGCCACACCCGCGTCGCCGCGCTCAAGGGCGGCGAGATGTCGATCACCTCCCCCGCGACGCCCCCCCAGCCCGCCGAACTCGATGTGACCTCCGCGCCCGCTCCGCGCCCGAACCACCCCTCCCCCGCACGCTTCACCGCCGCCAGCCACGCCTCGCTCCCCGCCGCCGGGCCCGCGCCCGACCCCGGCACCCGCGCGATCACCCAGTCGTACAGCCCCTCCAGCCCACGCCCCCGTGCCCGCGCCTCCGCGTACGCCACCGTCGAGAAACTCACCAGGTGGTACTGCGGCTCGCACCGCTCCCCGAACAGCCGGTGCAGCGCCTGCTCCACCTTCTTCCGGTACAGAAACGCCGCCGAGCCCACCTTGTCCCGCATCTCGACAAAGTTCTCCAGCGCCATGTCCGCGATCGCGTCCGCGTTGGGCTTCCGCGCACGCTGAAACGCCTCGAGCGCCGCACCCACGTCCCCGAGCCGCCCCGCCTCCCCTGCCGCTCCGTGCGCCCGCAGGCAGTCCACCAGCGCCACGCAGTCCTCGAACGCGCAGTTCATCCCCTGCCCATAGAACGGCACGATCGCGTGCGCCGCATCCCCAAGCAGCGCCACGTGACCGGGCCCCCCGGCCCCCCCGGCCCCTCCCGCCCCCCCCACCCGCGCCACCCACGGCCAGCACCGCACCGTCACCAGCGAACTCGACGGATTCGACAAATAGTCCCGCTCCAGCGTCGGCATCAGGGGCACCGCGTCCCCGTAGTGCCGCTCGAAGAACGCCCGCACCTCGGCGCCCGTCTTCAGATTCGCCAGTCCGTGCTCCCCCTCTCCCCCCTCCATGGGCCAGAAGAGCGTGCACGTGAAACTCCCGTCCCGGTTCGGCAGCGCGATCATCATCGCCCCGCCCCGCGGCCAGATGTGCAGCCCGCCAGGGTCCAGCGCGAACCCCTTCCCTCCGCCCACCGGCGCCGGCCACGATCCCCCTTCCACCGCGGGGATCGTCAACTCCTTGTACCCGTGCCCGAGGTACGACTGGCTGTAATCAAACCGGTCGGTGCGCTGCAACGCTCCCCGCACGGGCGAGAACGCGCCGTCGGCCGCCAGGATCAGGTCCGCCTCCACGCGCCGCGTCTCCGCCCCGGGCCCGGGCAGCCCCCCACCCTCAACCCGCGCAAACACCGCCGCCGGCCTCGGCCCGCGCAGGTCCACGTCCATGCAGCACTCGTCAAAGTGCAACGCCACGCCCGGCATCGCCCCCGCCGCCTCCAGCAGGCTCACGTTCAAACCCCCGCGCGACACCGAGTTGATCGCGTCCCGCGGGTCCTTCGAGTACGCCTGGAACGCCAGCCGCCCGTCCACCCCGTGCATCATCCGGCCGCGCATCGGCAGCGCGTCCCGGCTCATCACCCGCGCGGCCAGCCCCGCCCGCTCCAACGCCGCGATCCCCCGCGCAGACAACGCCAGATTGATCGACCGCCCCCCCGCGTATCCCTTCGCCCGCGGATCCGGGCGACGCTCGTACACGCTCACCCCGAACCCCTCCCGCGCCAGCAGCACCGCCAGCAGAGACCCCGCCAGCCCCGCCCCGACGATCACCACCCTTTGCGATTCGCCCATCGGTGCCTCCGCCGCCCAGCATACGCCCCGGCCCTGCTTCCCCGCCCGCCCTCCGCGCCGCACCCTCCACAACCCGCCCCCGCCCCGTGGACCCTTCGCTATCCTCTCGTCCATGCTCCTCTCGCGGCGTGTCAGCCTGCTCAAGCCCTCGTCCACCGTCGCGGTCATGAACACCGCCGCCGCGCTCAAGGCCCAGGGCATCCCCGTCATCTCCTTCGCCGCCGGTGAGCCCGATTTCGACACCCCCAAGGTCGTCAAGGACGCCGCCATCGCCGCCCTCCAGGCCGGCCACACCAAGTACATGCCCACTCCGGGCGACGCCCCCACCCGCAAGGCCATCGCCGACAAACTCACCGCCGAAAACGGCATCCCAAACCTCACGCCTGACCATGTCGTCATCTCCGCCGGCGGCAAGAACTCCCTCTACCTCGTCTTCCAGGCCCTGCTCGACGCTCCCGCCCCGGGCCAACCCCCGTGGGACGTCCTCCTGCCCGTCCCCGCTTGGGTCTCCTACGCCCCAATCGCCGAACTCTCCGGCGGGCGCGTCGTCGAACTCCCCACCACCCCCGACTCCGCCTTCAAAATCTCCCCCGCCCAACTCGAACGCGCCATCACCCCGCGCAGCCGCATCCTCGTCCTCAACAGCCCCAGCAACCCCTGCGGCACCATGTACTCCCCCGACGAACTCCGCGACCTCGCCGCCGTCGTCGAGCGCGCCGCCGCCTCCATCGCCCCCGACCTCTGCATCGTCTCCGACGAGATCTACGAGAAGATCATCTTCGGCGGCATCCCGCACTGCTCCATCGGCGCTTTCCCCAGCGTCGCGGAGCGAACCATCACCGTCAACGGGCTCTCCAAGGCCTTCGCCATGACCGGCTGGCGCGTGGGCTACGCCGCCGGCTCCGGCCCCTTCGGCCTCCAGGTCGCCCAGGCACTCTCCAAACTTCAGGGCCAGGTCACCACCTGTCTGCCCGCGTTCATCTACCCCGCCATCCGTGCCGCGCTGGCCCATTGCGCCGCCGACGTCGAATCCATGCGCCAGGCCTTCGCTTCGCGGGCCGAACTCATCTTCTCCCTCGCCTCGCGCCTCCCGAACCTGCCCGCCGTCCGGCCCACCGGCGCCTTCTACCTCTTCCCCGACATCGCCGCCCATCTCGGCACCACCTCCGCATCCGGCCGCGCCGTCCGCACCCCCGCCGACTTCGCCCAGGCCCTCCTCGACGAGCAGCGCGTCGCCCTCGTCCCGGGCGAGGACTTCGGCGGGCCCGCCGCCCACCACGTCCGCATCAGTTTCGCCTGCTCCGACGACGACCTCCGCGAGGGCATGCGCCGCCTCGGCGACTTCCTCCGCGGCCTGAAGCGCTGAGCCCGCGCCCTTCCCCCCCTCCCGCCCTCATCCCCCCGCCAGCCGCCGCAGCCGATCGAGGTCTACCCCGCCGGTGCTCGCTCGTGCGCCACCGCCCAGCGCGTCGGCCGCCCGCACCGCCGCCGCCGCCGCGTCGCGCGTCGCCGGATCCTCCGCACCCTTTGTCGCTTCGAGCGCCCGGGCCTTGGCCTCGTGGCTCACCAGCGCCTCCGCGGAGCCCGCCGCGCCCATCGTGCCGAACGCCGCCAGCGACGCCTCCGCGTCCGCCAGCGCTTCGGCCGCTCGACCCAGCCCCAGAAGCGCCCGTGCACGCCCCGCCAGCAGCACTGCCACCGACCGCTTCTGCCCAAGTTCCTCCATCACCGGCTTCACCCGGTCCAGCGTCGCCAGCGCCTCGTCGAACCGCCCCTGCCGAAGCAGCACCTCGCCCCGGTTCATCGCCACCCGCGCCGCGTTGGTCCGATCACCCAGGTCCAGGAACAGGCTCTCCGCCGCGGCGTGCGCCCGGCTCGCGCCCTCCACGTCGCCCCCCGCCGTCAGCGTGTTGGCCTTGTTCCCGATCACCCGCGCGCACGTCCCCGCGTCGCCGATGGCCCGGCACAGCCGCTCCGCCTCCTCCAGCCTCGCCACCGCGCCGGCGATATCCCCCGCGTCCCGCAGCACCCGCGCATGATTCGACAGGTTCGCGATCAGCCCTACGGCGTTGTGCGCCGCGCGATTGATCTTCTCCGCCCGCGACAGGCTCGAGAGCGCCCCGGCCCGATCGCCCCGCGTGATCTGGATCATCGCCCGCGCACCCAGGTTCCGCGCCAGCCCCAACTCATCCCGCAGCCCGGCGTAGATCGCCTCGGCACGGTCGTGCAGCGTCACCGCCTCGTCCAGCCGACCGCTCTGCCGACGCGCCTCCGCCAGCGCCGTCAGCCCCTCGGCCATCGCCCGCCCCGGGCCCACCCCGTCGGCCTCGGCGCGCGTCACCGCCGCCTCCGCCGCCGCCTCCGCCTGCTGATACTGCCCCATCGACTCGTATGCCCGCGCCAGCGCCGCGCCGAGCCGCAACTCCGCCTCCGCGCCCACCCGCCCCGGCGCGGCTCGCGCCGCCGCCAGCACCGCCTCCGGCACCGCCACCCGCTGCCGGCCCGTCCCCCGCGCCAGGAGCAGCCCCGAGATCGCCAGCGCCAACTCCGCCGCCGACTCGATCCGCCCCAGCGCCAGCGTCCGCTCGATCGCCGCCAGCACGTTCTCCCGCATCAGGTCCAGCCGGTCCAGCGCCTCGGCCATCCGCGGGCCCACACGCTGCGACTCCCACGCCTTCGCCTCCTGCGCAAAGTGCGCCGCGTGCCGCGCCACCACCTCCTCCCCCAGCCTCAGCGACGACTCCCCGAACTCCCGCATCGCCCGGAACATGTGGTACCGCACCCCGAAGGGCGTCTCTCGCGAGGCCAGGAAACTCTTCTCCCGCAGCATCTGCACCGCGTCCATCGCCAGCGGCGCATCGGGGAACGCCGACAGGTCGATCACCCCCTCCGCCGCCTCCAGCGAGAAGCCCCCGCGGAACACGCACGCCTGCTGGAAGCACGCCTTCTCCCATTCGGTGAGCAACTCGTACGACCACTCGATCGCCGCGCGCAGCGTCTGGTGCCGCTCCGGAATGTCCCGCCGGCTCGACCGCAGCAACTGGAACTTCTGCCCAAGCCGTTCCACGATCTGCGCCGGCGACAGGATCTTCACCCGCGCCGCTGCCAACTCGATCGCCAGCGGGATCCCCTCCACCTCCGCGCACAGCGTCATGACATCCCGCGCATTCCCCGCCGACAGCGCAAACCCCGGCGACGCCTCCCGCGCACGCTCCACGAACAGCCGCACCGCGTCGTACGACGCCGCCGACTCCACGCCCCCGCCCTCCCCCAGCAGCGCCCGCTCCTCCGCCCGCGGCGGCGTGCTCAGCGAGCCCAGCCGATACTCGTGCTCCCCCGCCAGCCCCAACAGCGCCTGGCTCGTTACCAGGAACTTCACCCGCGGCGCCTTCTGCAGCCACAGGCCCACCGTCCCCGGCGCGTGCCGCGTCACCTGCTCGAAGTTGTCCAGGATCACCAGCATCGGCTTGCGGTGCTCCAGCACGTTGGCCACCATCCGCTCCCCGCCTTCGCCCGGGCCCACCGGCACGCCCACCGCCTCGCCCACCGCCGCCGACACGTCCTCCATCGTCCGCGCCCGCGCCAGGTTCGCGAACCACACCCCCCCGGGGAACTTCTCCAGCACCACGCTCCCCACGCGCACCGACAGACGCGTCTTGCCCGTGCCCCCGGGCCCGCTCAAGGTCACCAGACGCGCGGGCGAGTCCGTCAGCAACGACGACAACTCCCCGATCTCCCGCTCTCGCCCCACGAACGTCGTCAACTGGTACGGCAGGTTCGTCGGCAGGCTCGTCAGCGTCGATATGGGCGGAAACTCCCGCGGCGCCAGCCGCGGCGAGATCACCTGGTAGATCCGCTCCGGCGAATCAATCCCCTTCAGCCGGTGCTCCCCCATGTCCGCCAACTCCACCCCGGGCAGCCGCCCCTCGATCGCCGCCTTTGTCGATGCCCCGATCAGGATCTGCCCCCCGTGCGCCGCCGACTCGATCCGCGCCGACAGGTTCACCATCGGCCCGAAGTAGTCCACCCGCCCGTTCCGCGGGTCCACGTCCACGATCGGCTCGCCCGTGTGCACCCCGATCCGCACCAGCAACTCGCCCACCGCCGCCGGCCAGGCCATCGTCTCGAACGCCTCCAGCGCGTCGATCGAGAACTTCACCGCGTCCAGCGGGTCCTGGAACGCGATCATGAACGCGTCGCCGACCGTCTTGACCTCGAAGCCCTTGTTCTCCTCGATCGCCTCGCGCATCAGCCGGTTGTGCAGTTCCAGCACCGGCGCGAACCGGTCCCCCAACTTCTCCCACAGGCTCGTCGAGCCCTGGATGTCCGTGAAGATCAGCGACACCCGCCCCGTCGGGTGTCCCGGGCCGGAGGGGGGTGGGGGTTCGGGCTCGGCAGGCTGGCTCCCCGAAGGGTCGGCGTCGCTCATGCGCGACACAAGCCTACAGCACCCCGCAACGCCGCGCCGCCCCCTCCAGCGCCGCCTCCGCCTCTAGGGGGGAGAGCCCGCCGACTTCGACGACCGCGTCGGCAAGCCCCAGATACAGCCCATCCCGCGCCGCCAGCACCGCCCCGATCTCCCCCAGCGCGTCGGCGCCCATCAGCGCCGGGCGCTGGGCGATGTCCGTCCCGGCCAGCCTGACCCGAAGGTCCGCCGCGCTCGCCCGCAGATACGCCAGCCATGCCCCGCCGCTCGACCGCGCGGCACGCAGCCTGTCGGCCGCTCCCGGTGCCGTCGGCGTGCCCCCGCCCAGTGCCAGCACCGTGCCCGGTCGGCCCAGCACGTCGGCGAGCGCATCGGCCTCGGCGGCGCGGAAGGCCGGCTCGCCGTGGGCCGCCCAGGCCTCGCGCACCGACGCGCACCCGAGGCGCGCGGGCGTGAGGTCATCAAGGTCGATGAACGTTCGGCCGGCGCGCTGGGCGAGGGCTCGACCGAGGGTCGTCTTCCCGCTGCCGCGAAGGCCGATGAGCACGATCTGCACGCGGCGCGAGCGTAGCCGGGGCCTCTGCACGCCGCGTGCCAGATCAGCGTGATTGGCCCGCGCGGCGCGCGGGATTGCGCGCAAGCGCGCACGGCGGACGCCATATTGCGCGCGCAGAAAAACCGGCCCTCAGATGCCCCAGGATCGATTCTGGCGCGCTGGGTGGGGGGGTCGGAGGGTCGAGGGGGGGGGCGCGCCAGAGGGCCCTTCCCGGGCCTCTGCGCGCAAAGTCTGTCCGCGAAAGTCAGGGATTCCGCGCGACGGCACTCCGGAACGGTGGAGCCGGGCGAACAGACGGGGAACGCTCCCCGACAGTCGCGTTTCGGGGGCGGGGGTGCGGGAGTGGCCTGGTCGATCAGGCGTAGCCGAGTTCGTCGAGTTCGTCCTCGTCGAGGCCGAAGTGGTGCCCGAGTTCGTGAAGGAGGGTGATGCGGATCTCCTCGTAGATCTCGTCGTCGGCGTACTCCTGATCCCACCCGCCGGCGTGGCCGACGATCCCCTCGCGGAAGATGTGGATGGTGGGCGGGAGTTCGAGCCCGCCCCCGCCGGCGCTGAGGGTGCGCTCGGTGATGGCGATGCCGGAGTGAAGGCCCATGAGGTCTTCGTCATCGGCCTGATCGCCGGGGTTCGGGCCGTTGGGCGGGATGGTGCCTTCGCGGCGGAGGTCGTCGAGCATCTTGGCGTCGGGGCGGTCGATGACGATGACGGGGATTTCTTCAAGGGCGTGGCGGAACCTCGGCGGGAGCGCGGCGATGGCGTCCTGAAGCAGCGCGTCGAAGCGGGCTTGAAGTTCCGGGGTCATCGGCCCGCTCCGGTGGTCGGGGGCTCGTCGGGGGCGGAAGAGGACACGGGTGCCGGGGTTGCGTTCAGCACGCTCCGCAGGCTCGGTGCCGGGGCGACGACGGCGGCGGCGATGCGAACGGCATCGACCATCACGCCGGCCAGGCCGATCCCGAGGAGGCCCGCGCCGACGAGCATGATCACGGCCCCGACGATCTCCGCCAGGCCCGAGGCACCCGGGGGCGAGGCGAACTGCCCGATGAGATCGCCCACCGCGATGATGAGCGCGGCTAGTGCGACGGCCAGCAGGGTCTGGCGGTCAACCCGGCCCGTGCGGAGCGCCAGCGACCGCGCCACCAGCACGCGGGCGTTGGGGCGGAGGCACGCGATGATGGTGATGATGAGGCCCGCGGCACCGAGGCGCAGGAGCATCCGCTCGGGCGATGGCTGCCAGAGGTCCCGCACGCCCAGGGCGAGCATGTCCACGGACATCTCGGTCAGGTGCAGGACGATCCAGCCCAGCGGCGCGTAGCACGCCGCGGCGAGCACGGCGAGGATGGCGCCGGGCGCGCCGACCCCTCGGTGCGGATACACCATAACCAGCGAAGAGACGCCCGACGCCCACACCAGCCCCGCGGCGATCGCGCCGGCATGGTCGATCGACCATGGCAGGCCCATGCGGCCCTGGATCCCGATGACGGCGGCGGCAACGTTCGCGACGGCGGCGACCATCGCGGCGAGCAGGCCCAGAGCGCTCCACGCGACCAGTCCTGCCGCGAGGGACCGTGGATGGGGCACGGGTCGGAGTTCGTCGGCAAGGGGATCGACCAGCGCGAGGATGGTGGCGCGGACCGCGGCGCCGCACTCGGGGCAGACGGCCAGAACGGAGAGGCCCTGGAGGTTGTAGCCGCAGGTGACGCAGGGCATGGAGCCCTGAAGGCTGCGGGAGAGCGCGTCGGGATCGCGGGAGCCGGGACGGGGGGCGGCGCGGGGGGCGGCGCGGGGGGTGGCGCGGGGGGTGGCGTCGGGGCCGGCTGATTGGCCCGTGGGGTGGGGGGGTTGGTCGGGCTGGTCCGGCCTGGCGAGCACGGGGTGAGGGTACACGAAGCGCCGATCTTGCGTGCCGGGCGGGGCAACTGGAGCGCGGGTGGGAGCGTACGGGCGTGCATGACTCCTCGAACCGCTACGATCCGCCCGGAGGTACCTATCGACGCGAATCTGGGCAACACGAACGGGAGCAACGGGACGGCCGGGAAGGGCGTCGAGGCGGGGCGCGCCTCTGGGCGGGAGGCGCTCCCGCGGCTGCGCGAGGCGATCGCGCGGGTCTATCTGGGGAACCCGTCGGCGATTGATCGGCTGATCTGCTGCCTGCTGGCTCGTGGGCACTGCCTGATCGAGGACGTGCCGGGAGTGGGCAAGACGCTGCTGGCGTCGGCGCTGGCGCGGGCGATCGACGCGCCGTTCTCGCGGATCCAGTTGACGCCGGACCTGCTGCCGACGGACATCCTCGGGGTGAGCGTGTACCGGCGTGACACGGGGGAGTTCGAGTTCAAGAAGGGCCCGATCTTTGCGAGCATCGTGCTGGCCGACGAGATCAATCGGGCGACGCCGCGGACGCAGACGGCGCTGCTCGAAGCGATGAACGAGGCGGCGATCACGGTGGACGGGCGGACGTATCCGCTGGGGCAGCCGTTCATGCTGGTGGCGACGCAGAACCCGAGTGACTTCGAGGGGACGTACCTGCTGCCGGAGAACCAGTTGGACCGGTTTTTGATGCGGGTGACGCTGGGGTATCCGTCGCCCGAGGACGAGGCGCGGGTGCTGGAGTTGCGGCCCAGCGCGGCACCGCTGCACACGCTGACGCCGGTGCTGCGTGGGGCGGAGGTGGTGGCGCTGCAGGAGGCGACGGACGCGGTGAGGCTGGACCGGAGCCTGGTGGAGTATGTGATCGCGTTGGCGACGGCGACGCGTCGGCACGAGGCGCTGCAGTTGGGGCTGTCGCCGCGCGGGGCGCTGGCGCTGGCGCAGGCGGCGCGCGCGACGGCGATGCTGGCGGGGCGGGATTACGTGGTGCCCGAGGACATTCTGGACAACGTGGTGGGGGTGTGCGCGCACCGGGTGATCGCGCGGGCGTCGTTCGGTGGGGGCGGCGGGTCTGGCGGGGGAGAGCCGACGGCGCGGGTGCTCGAGGAGATCATAGAGCGGACGCCCAGCCCGGTGTGAGGGGTCGGGGGCGGCGATCAGGCGGGGGCTTGAGCGGGCGCGGGCGTGCCGGCCCGCGCCGCGTCGAGGGCGCGGGCGTAGACGCTGTCCAGGCCCTGGACCATCGCGCTGACGGTGAATCGCTCGCGGCAGAGGCCTTTGCCCTCGGCGGCGAGGCGTGCGCGGAGCGGCAGATCGGCGGCGAGGCGCGCGACCGCGGCGCGGAGGGCGGCACGGTCGCCCACGGGTACGAGGAGGCCGGTGCGCTCGTGGATGCAGGCCTCGCGGGTGCCGTCGGCGTCGTAGGCGACGGGGCAGACGCCCGAGAGGAGGGCCTGGGGGACGGTTCGGGGGAGCCCTTCGCGGGAACTGGGGTGGGCGAGCAGGTCCATGGCGCGGACGAGGCCCGGGACGCGGTCCGGGGGGACGAGGCCGGTGAGGAAGAGGTGGGCGTGCCCGAGGTGAGAGGAGGGTGTGGCGTGGCGGTCGAGTTCGCGGACGGAGAGGCCGAGTGCGCGGGCCTTGGCGAGGAGGCGCGATCGCCACCAGCCGTCGCCGACCCAGAGGAGGGCCCAGTGGGGATGGGCGCGGAGGTCTGGGGCGAGTGCGTCGAGGAGGTCGTCGTGGCCCTTGTGCTGGGCGAGGCGGGCGACGGTGCCGACGACGAAGCGATCGGGGGCGAGGCCGAGGCGGGCACGGACGAGGTCGCGGGTCTCGCCGGGGTCGGGGGTGAGGAAGCGGTCGGTCTCCATGCCTGAGTAGACGGTGGTGTATTGGTCGGGGCGGCCGATGGCGCGAGCGAGGAACTGGCGGGTCATGTCGTCGCAGACGGAGACGATGGCGTGGCAGCGTCGCGCGGCGAAGCGTTCGGCGATTTGATAGAGGGCGTTGGCGGCGCTGGTCTTGGTGCGGGCGAAGGGGGAGCCTTCGACGGGCATGAAGGGCGGGCCGTGGATGGTGTGGACGACGCCGAGGGGTTGTGAGGGGCCACGGGCGAGGGATTCGGCCCAGGCGGCGGCGCGGCCGAGGATGCCGGCCTTGCTGGAGTGGGTGTGAACGATGTCGGGCTTGAGCGTGCGGATGAGGGCGCGGAGTTCGCGATAGGCGGCGGGGTCGCGGAGCGGGTGGAGTTCGCGGACGAGGCTGGGGACGGTGTGGGTGGCGATGGCGTTGCCGGCGGGGGAGCGGAAGTGCTGGACGCGGTCGAGGAGGGAGCCCTCAGGGCCGTAGATGGGCCCGAAGGCGAGGTGGAGGTCGTGGCCTAGGGCGGCTTGGCCCTCACAGGAGAGGACGGTGTTTTCCTGGGAGCCGCCGAGGATGAGCCGGGTTGAGATGTGGAGGATGCGCACGAGCGAGAAGAGGGTAGAGGGACGGGCTCCGGCGCGAGCGAGGCCGGGGAACGCTCCCTGAGGGCGGCGCAGCGGAAGGGGCTCGATCAGCGGCTGGAAAGGGCGAGGGAGCCTGCTGCGGCGCGGACTGCACCATCGGCGAGGAGGGCGACGGCGTCGTAGATGGGGAGCGGGGAGTTGGCTTCGCTGATGAGGAGGGGGGCCTCGGAGCAGCCGAGGACGACGCCCTCCGCGCCGCGCGAGGCGAGCGAGGCGATGGCGTCGAGGACGCGTTTTCGGGAGGCTTCGACGATCTCGCCGTGGATGAGTTCGCGGAAGACGATGGCGTCGATGGCGTCGGCGTCGTGAGCGTCCGGGGCGAGGACCTTGACACCCTTGAGGCCGAGGGTGGTCTGGTAGGTGGAGCCGAACATGACCATTTTGGTGCCGATGACGCCGACGCTCTTGCGACCGTCGGCGACGATGCGGTCGGCGACGAGGTCGGTCATGGTGAGCCAGGGGATGGGGGAGCCGACCTGGGCGATGTGGACGCCGTGCTGCATGACGTTGTCTGGGGTGATGCAGAACTCGGCGCCGGCGGCGGCGAGGACCTTGGCGGACTTTCGGAGGAGTTCGCCGATGGTGTGCCAGTCGTCGCGGAGGAGAGCCTGGATGTAGTGTTCGAGGGGCTCGGAGTGGAGGGTGACGACGGGGTGTCCCTGGTCGCCCATGATGGCGGAGGCGCGGCGGAAGATGTCGCGATAGCAGAGGGCGGTGCCCTCGGGGCTTACAGCGACGATGCCGATATGCTTGGCCACGCGCGGGTCCTTGCCCGGGCGGAAGGCCCGGGAGCCGAGGGATTGAAGAGTCGAGTGGGGTGGGAAGTCAACCGGCGGGGGGAAAAAAGTCGGGGGCCGAGGGCGCGTTGCGATGGACGATCCGTTCGACACGTTGGGGCTGCCGGCGCGGTTTGATCTGGATCGCGGCGCGATCGAGGCGGCGTATCTGTCGCGGGCGGCGGCGGCGCACCCGGACCGCGGAGGGACGGAAGGGGTGGACTTCGAGGCGACGATCGCCCGGCTGAATGCGGCGCGCGGGACGCTCCTGGACGCGGAGAAGCGGGCGCGGGCGCTGCTGGCGAGGCTGACCGCGGGTGAGGCGAAGATCACACCCGGAGGCGCGGAAGATCGAGCGCTCCCGCCCGGGTTTCTCGAGGCGATGATGGAGGCGCGAGAGCGGATGGAGGCGGAGCGCGGGCAGCCGGGGTCGGCGGAGCGGTGGGAGGCGTGGGCGGAGGCGCGTCGGGCCGGTCACGTGAAGGAGGTCGGGCGGCTGCTGGCGGAAGCGGGGGCGAGGCCGGTGGGCGGGCGCGCCGTCGCGCTGGCGGCGGTGCGGCGCGAACTCAACGCGTGGCGCTACGTGGAGCGGATGCTGGAGCAGATCATCGAGGCGTAGGGCGGTGCGTGGTGGGTCTATCCCGTGACGGGCCAGAGCCAGCGGACGGCGGCGGCGTAGAGGGGGATGCCGAGGGCGATGTTGAAGGGGAAGGTGATGGCGAGGGCCATGGGGATGTAAAGGCCGGGCGTGGCCTGCGGGATGACCAGGCGCATGGCGGCGGGGACGGCGATGTAACTGGCGGAGGCGGCGAGGACGGCGAGGAGGATCGCGTCGCCCTGGGGGAGTGCGAGCGCGCGGGCGATGAGGATCGCGAGGGCGGCATTGAGGAGCGGCGTCGCGAGGGCGAAGGCGATGAGGAAGAAGCCGTGATCCTTGAGGGCGCGGGCGCGTCGAGCGGCGACGAGGCCGAGGTCGAGGAGGAAGAAGACCAGCACGCCGCTGAAGACGTCGGTGCAGAGAGGCTTGAAGGCGGTGTAGCCGGCGCGCCCGGTGAGCAGGCCGACGACGAGGCTTCCGAGGAGGAGGAGGACGGGACCGTTGAGGAAGGCCTCGTGGAGGAGGGAGAGCCAGCCGGCGTTGGCGTGGGCGGGTTGGCCCTTCGGCGGGTGCTGCGCGCTCGGGTGATGAGCGGCATCGCGCGGGGTGCACCGGCGGAGGAGGAGGACCGCGATGACGATGGCGGGGGACTCCATGAGGGCCATGGCGGCGACCATGTGCCCGCCGTAGTCGATGTTCTCGGCGTCGAGCCAGGTGCAGGCGGTCATGAAGGTGACGGCGGAGATGGACCCATAGGTTGCGGCAACGGCGGCGGCGTTGGGTGCGTCGAGGCGTCGGCGGAGGAGGAAGAAGGAGTAGAGGGGGACGAGGATGGCGAGGGCCATGGCGGCGGCGAGCCCCAGGAGGGCGTCGCGCGTGAGGCCGCTGGCGAGGAGTTCGACGCCGCCGCGGAAGCCGATGGCCCAGAGGAGGTAGAGGGAGAGGAGTTTGGTGATGGTCGGGGGGATGCGGAGGTTGGACTTGACGAGGGCCGCGAGAACGCCCAAGAAGAAGAAGAGCACCGGTGGGCTGAAGGTGATGATGCCCGGGGGTGGATCTCCAAGAGCGAGCGATGCGGCGAGGGGAACGAACGGGCCGCCGAGGATGGGCATGGGGGATCGTAAACCGGGGATGGGCGAGGCGGCCTGGCTGCGGGAATGGGGGAGGAGCGGGGTTTGGGGGAGGCGAGATTGCGAGGATTGCCGGCGATCCGGGTGGGGTGAGCGGGCGTATCGACGTGCATGGAGGCGACACGAGAAAGGCGATGGCGGGCCGAAGGCTCGGTGGTGGTCTGGGTCCCGGCGGCGGTGATCGGGCTGCTGGCGAGCGTGGCGGCTTCGTCGCCGGACGCAGGGGCGGGGAGCAAGGCGGGGCAGGGTGAGGCGCGGCCGCGGTTTTCCGCACCGATCGAGGTGCCCGGGGGCTCGGTGCGAGGCGCGGGTGAGGTGAAGGTGAGCGGGGGGATCGCGGTGCCGACGAGCGCGCGGGCTGGCGCGGAGGATCGTGCACGGGAGGAGGCGCTGCGGGCGGCGCGAGAGGCCGAGGAGGCTGCGGCGCGGGCGAAGGGGAACGCGGGGGGTGCTGGGGGCGGGGAGCGTTTGGTGATCGAGTCGGCGACGGTGATGCGCGGGGGCGACAAGCGGTACGGGATCACGGTGTTCCGGAACCTGCTGCCGATCAGGCGGTGGTCGCCCCGGCCCGCCGAGTGCGCGCCGACGCCGCCGACGGCGGATCAGCCTCGGCCGATCGTCCAGATGGGTGCGGCGAGGCGGAGTGGTGAGCGAGCGGACGCGGCGCCGGCGAAGCCTGCGCGGCCCCTGGGAGGAGAGAACCGGCCCCGCCCTGCCCCGGCGGGGTCGCGGTAGGGGAAGCGCGCGGCGGAGCGCGGGCGGAGGTGGGGGGTGCGGGGGGCGGGTGGCCTCTACGCTTGATCGTGCTGCTGCACGGGATGGACATGGTGGAGGTGTCACGGGTCGCCGACCTGCTTGCGGAGCACGGCGAGCGGTTTCTTGCGCGGTGCTTCACGTCGGGCGAGCGTGCGTACGCGGAGGGCCAGCCAAGGCGGCGGGCCGAGCACCTCGCGGCGAGGTTCGCGGCGAAGGAGGCGGTGCTAAAGGCCCTCGGGACGGGGCTGAGCGGCGGGATCGCGTGGACGGAGATCGAGGTGACGCGGGACGGCTCGGGCGCGCCGGGGCTGCGGCTGACAGGCGTCGCGGCGGCGCGGGCGAGGTCGCTTGGGGTGCGGTCGTGGGCCGTCTCGCTCACGCACACGGCGGCGCTGGCGGCGGCGTCGGTGGTGGGGGAGGTGCCGGCGCGGCGGAAGCGTGCGGAGCGGGCGGCGACCTCGCCCGCGCGGGCTAGACGAGCGAAACGGTCTTCGAAACGCGGATCGCGACGTTCTTGAAGGCCGGGGTGTGGGAGCGTGGGTCGGCGCGCGCGGGGACGAGGTCGTTGGCCTCGGGGTAGTACATCGCGGCGTTGCCGGGGCGGATGTCGAAGGGGCGGACGAGGATGTTGTCCATCGCGCCCGAGTCGCTCTCGACACGGACGCGGTCGTCCTCGCGGAGCCCGCGGCTGCGAATGTCGTCGGGGTGCATGAGGATGACGTCGCGGCGTTCCTGGCCTCTGTAGAAGTCGTCTTCGTCGTACACGACGGTGTTGAACTGGCCTTCGGAGCGGATGGTCGCAAGGCGGAGTTCGCCCGGCGTGCGGGCGGGCGGGAGCGCGATGGGGTGGACGCGAGCCTTGCCCGAGGGCGTGCTGAAGCGGGGCTGGTGGAATGCGCGGCCCGGAATAGCAAACTCGACCTTCGAGGCGTCGATCGTGGCGAGGCGGTCGAGTTCGGGGACGACGGCGGCGATGGCCTTGCGGAGGTTGGCGTGGTGTTCGAGTGCCGTGAGGTCGATGGCGCGGGCGGCGGGCGTGCCCTCGAGAGCGCGGCGAGCGATCGCGGCGATGACGGCAACCTCCGGGCGCGGGCCCTCGTGGCGCGGGCGGCCGCCCTCGCTGTAGCGGACGAAACTGAACATGGACTCCTGCGTGGTGGCCTGCGGGTCTTCGTCGCGGGCGAGGACCGGGAGGATAAGGGAAGCCTGCCCACGGCCGCGGGCGTGCCCGGTGTTGAGGGTGGTGGAGAGGAAGACGGTGAGGTCGATCTTACGGAGCGAGGCCTCGGCCCACGGGGCGTCGGGGCAGGAGCCGAAGAGGTTGCCCCCGAGGTGGAGCGCGGCGCGCACGCGGCCCTCGGCGGCGCGGCGGACGCAGGCGAGCGTGTCGAGGCCCGCGGCGCTGGGGAGGGGCACGCCGAAGTGCGACTCCATGGCCTTGAGCATGGCGGGCGTGGGCGTGGGGATGACGCCGACGGTGCCGATGCCCTGGACGTTGCTGTGCCCGCGGAGGGGGAGGAGCCCCGCGCCGGGCTTGCCGACCATGCCGCGGAGGAGGGCGAGGTTGGCGATGGCGAGGACGTTGTCGACGCCGTGGGCATGGTGGGTGATGCCCATGGTCCAGCAGAAGACGGCGTTGCGCGAGCGGGCGTAGAGGTGTGCGACGCGGCGAATGTCGGGCTCGGGGACGCCGGAGCGTTCGACCAGGTCGGGCCAGGCGAGGTCGCGGAGGGAGGAGAGCCAGTCGGCGGCGCCCTCGGTGCAGGCGTCGAGGAATGCGGGTTCGTGGGCGGCGGCTTCGAGGACGGCCTTGGCGATGGCGGAGATGAGAGCGGCGTCGCCCCCGATGTGGGGCTGGAGGTACTCGTCGGCGATGCGGGAGCCGAGGAGGAGGCTGAGGGGGTCGCTGGGGACGCGGAAGTTGACGAGGCCGATCTCGCGGAGTGGATTGACGACGACGACGGCGCCGCCGCGGCGGCGGAGGTCAACGAGGGAGCGCATGAGGCGCGGATGATTGGAGGCGGGGTTGGCGCCGATGAGGAAGACGAGGTCGGCGTGGTCGAGGTCGTCGAGGGTGATCGTGCCGGCGCCGGAGCCGATGACGGCTTTGAGCCCGACGCCTGAGGCCTGGTGGCAGAAGAAGGAGCAGTTGTTGACGTTGTTGGTGCCGCGGAGGCGTGCCACGAGTTGGAGGAGGAAGCCGGCCTCGTTGGAGGAGCGGCCCGAGGCGTAGTAGAAGGTGTCCTCGGGCGGGGCGTCTCGGAGCGCCTGGCCGGCGATGTCGAGGGCGTCGTCCCAGGAGATGGGGCGGTAGCGAGAGTCGCCCGCGGCGGCGAAGAGCGGCTCGGTGAGGCGGCCGCTGAGTTCGAGTTCGCGCGGGGAAAGGCGTGCGAGGGCGTTGAGGTCGAAGGTGTCGAAGAAGCCGGGGCGGATGCGGCCCTGCATGTCGGCGGCCATGGCCTGGACGGATTTCTTGCAGACCTCGGGGAACCGGCCTGACTCGCTGGTCATGCCGCCGGACTGCCCGCCCATGCCCAGCGCGCAGGTCTTGCAGGCGTTTCGGGCGGTGAGGGCGCGGACCATGCGGGCGATGCCGCCGGCGCGGCGTGCGGACTTGAGGGTGTACCAGATGGCGGGCCACCCGCCGCCGGCGGAGGGCGGGGCGAAGCGGCGCGGGCCGGGAGGGCGGGGCATGGGGGGAGTGTAACGCGGGGGTGATGCGGGTTGGGTGTGCTGTACGTCCGGCGCCCGATGAACGAGTCGTGGACTGCGAGTGAGAACGCGTGGTGACGGGGCGAAGAGGCGGTAAAGAAAAAGCCCCGGCGAATACCGGGGCTGGGGGTGAGGCGGGTGGTGGCGGCCAGTGCCGCGGATCAGGCGGTGGTCTTCTTGAGGACCTCGTCCTGGAGTTGGCGGGGCATCTGGCGGTAGGCCTGGAACTCCATGGTGTTGCTGGCGCGGCCCTGGGTGAGGGAGCGGAGGGTGGTGGTGTAGCCGAACATCTCGGAGAGGGGGACCTCGCAGGTGACGAGTTTGACGACGCCGCGGTCGTCGGTGTCGAGGATCATGCCGCGGCGGGAGGAGATGTCGCCGGTGACGGCGCCGAAGTACTCATCGGGGACCGTGACGACGACCTTCATGATGGGTTCGAGGAGGACGAATCCGGCCTTCTCGACGGCTTCCTGCAGGGCGAGGCGGCCGGCCTGCTCGAAGGCGACCTGAGAGGAGTCGACGGGGTGGTAGGAGCCGAAGGTGAGGGTGACCTTGATGTTGATGAGGGGGAAGCCGGTCTTGACGCCGGCGATGGCGGTCTGGCGGACGCCGTACTCGACGGAGGGGATGTACTCCTTGGGGATGGCGCCGCCGATGATGGCGTTCTCGAAGGCGACGTTGTTCTCGAAGTCGAGTTCCTCGGCCTTGGCCTGCTCGGCGGTGAAGGGTTCGAGGGTGATGACGCAGTCACCGAACTGGCCGCGGCCGCCGGTCTGCTTGACGAACTTCCCGCGGACGTCCTCGACCTTTCGGGTGATGGTCTCGCGATAGGCGACCTGCGGGCGGCCGACCTCGACGCCGATCTTCATGTCGCGGCTGATGATGGTCTTCTTGATGTCGAGGTGGAGTTCACCCATGCCGGAGATGATGGTCTGCCCGGTTTCCTCGTTGTAGGAGTAGCGGAAGGAGGGGTCCTCGCGGCGGAGGGTGGAGAGTGCGTCGGCGAGTTTCTGGCGGTCGGCCGAGGTCTTGGGCTCGATCGACATGCTGATGACCGGCTCGGGGAACGACATGCGCTCGAGCACGATGGGCTGGTCGGGGTCGCAGAGGGTGTCGCCGGTGAAGGACTTCTTGATGCCGACGACGGCGACGATGTTGCCGGCGGTGGCCTTCTCGAGGGGGATGCGGTCCTTGGCGTGCATCTCGAAGATGCGGGAGGCGAGTTCGCGTTCGCCGCTGACGGGGTTGACGATGCGCTGGCCCTTCTCGAGGCTGCCCGAGTAGATGCGCATGTAGGTGAGGTCGCCGTGGGTGTCGGAGACGACCTTGAAGACCAGGGCGCTGAAGGGCGCCTTGTCGTCGTGAGGGCGGGTCATCTTCTTGTCTTTATCGCGGGGGTCGGTCCCCTCGACCTCGGCCTTCTCGTTGGGGCAGGGGAGGTACTTGCAGACGCAATCGAGGACGAACTGGACACCCTTGTTGCGGAGGGCCGCGCCGCAGAGGACCGGGAAGCAGCGCTTGGTGATGGTGCCGGCGCGGAGGGTCGCGCGGATCTCCTCGGGGGTGATGGTGCTCGCGTCGGTGAGGTACTTCTCCATCAGATGGTCGTCGAGTTCGCTGACCTTTTCGACCATCTTGTGGTGCCACTCCTTGGCCTTGTCAACCAGGTCCTCGGGGATGGGGACCTCGGTGATGACCGAGCCCTGCTCGGCGTCGTCGAAGACGTACGCCTTCATGGTGACCAGGTCGATCATCCCGCGGTGCTCGTTGCCGCGGCCGATGGGGTACTGGATGGGGATGGCGTTGGCGCCGAGACGGGAGAGGATGGTGCCGAAGGAGAACTCGAAGTCGGCCCCGAGTTTGTCCATCTTGTTGATGAAGCAGAGGCGGGGGACCCCGTAGCGGTCGGCCTGGCGCCACACCGTCTCGGACTGGGCCTCGACGCCTTCCTTCCCGTCGAAGACGGCGACGGCGCCGTCAAGGACGCGGAGGGAGCGCTCGACCTCGATGGTGAAGTCGACGTGGCCCGGGGTGTCGATGAGGTTGATCTTGTATGTGCGGCCTTCGAAGTCCCACGGGCAGGTGGTGGCGGCGGACTGGATCGTGATGCCGCGCTCCTGCTCGTCCTGCAGGAAGTCCATGGTGGCGGTGCCCTCGTGCACCTCGCCCATCTTGTAGTTCTTGCCCGTGTAGAACAGGATGCGCTCGGAGACGGTGGTCTTCCCGGCGTCGATGTGGGCGCAGATGCCGATGTTGCGGATGTGGGACAGGTCGGTGGACATCTTGGAGGTCCTTGATTCAGGGGCGGCGGCGGTGCTCATGGCTGGTTCTGGATTGGACGGTGCAAGGACTGGGACTGTGACTGCCAGACCCGCGACGGCCGCGGGACTTGGCGGAGACGCTGTGGGGGAGACCCGAGCCCGCGGGGGACGGGCGAAGGGGACCGAGAAGGGCTTGCCGGCGCGGCGAGCGGTGAGAGTTCACCCCTGGCCGCCGGCGCGCTCAGGAAGGTTCGTTGTCGTCCTCGTCGTTGTCGGCGTGGTCAGACACTGGAACTCTCGCGGCGCACGGACAGACAAACATACCCCCAACAAGGTACGAATCGTAGCGGCGCGGCGGTCCGCGTCAAGGGTCGCCCCGGACCCCGGATCGACGCCCACGGGGCCCGAGAACCGGTGGGGCTTTTCCCATGCGGCAGAAACCGCGCGGTTTGGAGGCACCCGCGGCGCGGCGGGTTGGTCTCCGGGACGGCCGACCCGATGCAACGCCGTATGAGGCTCTTCAGGAACATGTCGCCGTTGCCGCCCGAGCAGCCGTCCCGCCCGAACCATCGGCGGAAGGGGCGGGTGCGGGCCGACACGCTGATGACGAACCTTGGACCGGCGCGCGACCTTTCGGAGACGGGGATCCGGATCGCCGTCGAGGCCGGGTGCAAGTTGGAGGCGGGCGATCGGATCATGCTCCAGATGCGCGGCCCCTCGCACGAGTTGGCGTCGGTGGGCAAGGTGGCGTGGCGGCGCAAGGTCGGCTGGTTCAAGTCGGAGATTGGGCTGGAGTTCCTCGACACCTCAGAGACGTTCCGGCGAGCCCTGCGAGAGATGAGCGCCGCGTGCATGGACCTGCGGACCTTTGCCGCCGACAGCGAGGACCTCGTCCGCGCTGCCCAGTAGCCGGGTGAGGTGCACGGGGGCGTGAACTCGTCGCCGGTGCGGGGTTGAGCGGGCCGGCCCGGGCCGGTGTGGTAGGCTCGCGGAATGACATCGATCATGCTGAAGGCGTGGGCGGCGTGTGCCGCAGGGGTTGGCCTGGCGGTGGGGGTCGCGGCGCAGGATGCGGCGCCGAGAGCGCCCGACGCGGCGGCGCGTCCCCAAGCGGCGGCCGCGCCCGCAAACAGCCGGGACGCGGACATCAAGAGCGCCATTCAGCGCGGGGTCGAGGCGCTCCTCTCGATGCAGGAAGCCGGAGAGAACGGCGAGGGCGAGAAATCGCAGTGGCCCTACGAGGGGGTCTACCGCGTCGGGGGGAAGATCCCGATCGGGTACCGCGTGGGGGGCACGGCGATCTGCGCCATCGCGCTCATGCGCGCGCCGGGCTACGACCAGGACGAGGCGAGGCGTGCGGCGGTGGGCCGCGCGGCGGAGTTCATCGCGGCGCAGGTGAAGCACCCGCTGATGAGCGTGGACGACTACACCGGCGGGTACGACGTGCGGGCCTGGGGGTACATCTACGCGGTGCAGGTGCTGAGCGAGGGCAAGACGATCGGCGCGTTCGCGGAGGATCGGCGCGCGGCGCTCGATGAGGCGTGCCGGTGGTACCTCTCGGCCCTCGTGGCGCTCGAGATGCCCGAGACGGGCGGGTGGTCGTACTCCCGGCCCGCGGGGCGCAAGACTGTCGGGGCGCCGTCGCCCTTCATGACCGGTCCGGCGCTGCAGGCGCTCTTTGTGGCGAAGGCGGCGGGGTACGAGGTGGACGCGGGCGTCGTGCGCCGCGGGCTGGATGTGCTGGAGAAGGGCCGCGCGGCGTCGGGGGCGATCAACTACGCCATCAACCCGGACGGGCGGCGCGCCGACCTTGTGCCGGGCGCGATGGGCCGGATGCTCGCGACGGAGAGCACGCTGCTGCTGGCGGGGCGGTCGTCGCCCGCGGGTGTGCGGGCGGCGCTCGACGCGTTCTTCGTGCACTGGGGTCAGTTGGAGGCGCGGCGGAAGAAGCCGGGCACGCACGTGGGGCCGTACGGCGTGGCGCCGTACTACTTCATGTACGCCCACGAGGCGGCGGGGCGGGCCATCGAGCAACTGCCCCGGGGCGAGAGAGCGGAGTATCGAAGGCTGCTGGCCGAGCGCCTGTTCGCGGTGCGCGACGAGGACGGGACCTGGAACGATCGAGTGTTCCGCCGCTCCGCGGCGTACGGGACCGCGTGCGCGATGCTGGCGCTGCTGGCCAAGGACGGTCCCGCCCCGGCGGGATGGCCCGGGGAGTGAGCGCGGGCCGATGTGGGCCGGGGGGCGTTGGCCGCAAGCGGCGCGGGTTTAGTGAGCGCTGCGGAGCAGGGTGATGGCCTCGCCCCCGCCGTTGGACGGGGCGATGAGCGCGAGGGACTTGCCCCCGGCCAGATCGAGGTTGGCGATGTCCTGCTGGGCGATGCCCGAGCCGCTGGAGCGGAAGGTGACGACCGCGTTGCCCACGACCTTGCCATCGGGGGAGACGACGACGAGGCTGAAGTTGCCCTCGACGCGGGGGAGGTTGGCGCAGAAGAACTGCCCGGTGCGGCTGGCGGGGTCGAGGAGGAGGACCGCCTCGCCCGCGGTGCGCGAGCCTGCAGAGACCGGGTTGAAACTGACAAACTGCGTGCGCGGGTTGAGCAGCATCCGCTGGAACTTGGCCCCGAACTCGCGGGCGAGCGTCTCGGTGACGGCGTTGCTGGCCATCACGCGCTCGATCTCGCGGTTCTCGGAGTAGATGCGAGCGGTGGCGACGGCAAAGACGACCATGGCCGCGGCGCAGCCGATGGAGACGCCCCGCCAGATCGGATGCACGCCCCGGCTGGGCAGGAGCCCCGGCGCAACGCGAGCGCTGCGATGCACGCGGGCGGGGGAGGTCCGGCCCGGGAGGGACTCGATCGCGGCGGCGACGGCGGCAAGGACCCGCTCGCGGAGCGAGGCGGGGGGTTCCACGCGGGGGAGGATCGAATCGATCTCCGACATGCGGAGTTGCTGGTCGCGGATCTGCTCCTGCACCGCGGCCGGGGCGGCGGCGAAGGCGTGCTCGAAGGCGCGGGACTCCTCGTCGCTGAGCAGGCCCAACGCGTCGAGCGAGGCGAGTTCGAACAGGTCCTTGGTGGTCCAGTTCGGTGTCGGCTGCGGATTGTGGTGAGAGTGGTTCATGGTGCCGATTCCTCGCTCAGATCGCCCCCTTCACGCAGCCGGACGAGAGCCCGGCTGAGTGCCGACTTGATGGTCCCCAAAGGGGTATTCAGTTCTTCGCCAATCTGGCGAAGGGTTTGTCCGTTCAGGTATGCCCGCGTGACCACGGTGCGTTGCAGTTCGGGCAGCCGGCGAATGCGCTGCATGAGGTGAATGAACCGCTCATCCCGCTCCGAGGCTGATTCTGTTCCGGTTCCGAGGTTCTCCGGGTTCGCCTGCTTTTCATCCAGATTCCCAACCTTGATGCTCGCCCGAGAACGCCGCAGCCTATCCACAAGGTATCGACGTGAGATCAACATCACCCACGTGACCAAGGCGGCTCGCGTGGGGTCGTATCGGTCCGCCGTGCGCCAGAGCCGCACGAAGATCTCCTGCACGGCCTCCTCGGCATCGTCGCGGTTGGGGAGGGCCTGGTAGGCCATCCGGTAGACGAGCGAGCCGAAGCGGTCGTAGAGCCTGGCGATGGCCGCGCGGTCGCCACCCGCGACCCCACGCATGAGGCCGAGGTCGACGGCCTGGTTTTCCGCGGACGCGGCCATTGGCGTGAGTCCCACGGGCCCGGGGCGTTCAACCACGGACCTTCCCGCCAGCCCCCTCCAGATACGAGAGAGCCTCATCCAAAGATGCACCAAAGTCGGGGTTCCGTCATGGGAGTGTACCAGATTTCCACTACCTCCTCCATAATTTGATCGGATTTTGTACGGAAATAGAATGCTCACGTACCGGTTGCAAAGAATCGATACAACCGGTACATTCTCTGTCGGGACTTGCAACCGGAGAGGCACGGTGCGAGAGCGGTTGAGAAAGGCTGGGCTGGGGCTTGGATCGCTCCGCGCGGGCGCGGGCTGTGGTCCGAGAGCCGCGCTGCCAGCGCGGGGTTTCAGCCTCATCGATATTTTGGTCTCGATCGCGGTGGTCGCGGTGCTGCTGGCGATCCTGTCGCCGGCGCTCCAATCGGTCCGGGAAACGACGCGGCGTGTCATCTGCTCGTCGAATCAGCGGCAGATCGGTTTGGGGATCGCGATGTACAGCGATTCCAACCGTGAACGGATGCCCCATAGCCTGAACCTGGCCAAGCATGCGGCCGATGCGGCCGCCCGGCCTCAGGCGATGATCCAACTGCGGATCGGGGATTTTACGGGCTGGGATGGGCTCGGCTTGCTGTATGCCCAGAACTACCTGGACGCCTCCGGGGTGTTCTACTGCCCCTCGCACCACGGCGTGCACGGTTCGAATGTCTACGCCTCGGCCTGGTCGTCGGGGATGGGGCACATCTTCGGGAACTACCACTATCGCGGGGACATCACCTCGGTCAGTCTGATCTCCCCCGGGCTGCAGGTGCCACGCACGGCTCTGCTCGCTGACGGGATGGCGACACGCCAGGACTTCAACCACACCGTTGGGACCAACATCCTCCGGACCGACCTGTCGGTGCATTGGTACCTGGACGCGGGCGGGGCCATCTACTGGTCGCTGGCGGACGCGCAGGTGCAGGGGGCGGCGGACCAGGCGGTGAGCCGGGCGTGGGACACCTACGACGCGGACCTCATCGGGGCCCCCGGGCCGGATTGATCCCCGGGCAACGTCGCGCGGGCCTTGCACCGTCGCATCCTCGCAACTCTGAGCCGGCATCGGTCGTAGCCTCTGGGCATGACGAAGCGCTGTACCTGTGCTCGCGGTGAGAGGAGAGTCCTTGGGCGCGCGGCGGCGTGGCTCGGTGCTGTGGGTGTGCTGGGGGTGACGGGGTGGGGGCAGATCACGCCCACGCGGACGTACTACACGGTGGGGGGGCGGGTCGAGGTGGCTGTCCGCGACCCCGGCCCCGATCCGAAGGAGCCCGCCGGCGAGTCGGTGAGGCCGGCGGAGGCTGCTCCCGGGGCGGCGCTCGAGATCGCGCTCCATCGCTCCGGCGAGGCGGCGGCGATCGAGACGGCGAGCGTCCTCGCGGGGCGGGTGGACCTTGCGGCGTTGTTCCCCAGGCTCTGGAAGGGGGAGAAGCCGGAGTTGCTGCGGGCGCAGTTGCGGCGCGCCGGCGTGGCGGTCGGCCCGCCCGTGGTGCTTCAGCCCTTGACCGCGCCGGCAAGGGCGACGCCCTTGGACCCCTCGGGCGTTCGGCAGCGATTCACGCCCGGCGCGCCGGCCTATTTCGGCGGGTTGCGCGTGTACGTGGACAAGCAAGTCGTGCTGGTCACGACGCTCGGGGGCATGCAGATCGAACTCGCGCCCGAGGCGGCGCCCAACACTGCGTGGAACTTCCGCCAGTTGGTCGAGGGCGGGTTCTACGCGGGGCTGACGTTCCACCGCGTGATCGGGGGCGACACGCCCGAGACGGGGTATGTGGCGCAGGCGGGGGACCCGCTCGGGACGGGCGAGGGCGGGCCGGGGTACGCGATTGACCTGGAGCCGAGCACGATGCTGCACGACGTGGGTGTGGTGTCGATGGCGCGGCTGCCCGCGCCGGACACGGCGGGATCGCAGTTCTTCATCTGCCTGTCGCGGGCGCGGTGCGTGCCGCTGGACGGCGGGTACGCGGCCTTCGGTCGCGTGGTGAAGGGCATGGAAGTGGTGCGGGCGATAGCGGCGGCGCCGACGGACGCGCGGGAGAGGCCGCTGACGCCGATCGTGATCACGGCGGCGGGGCTCGTTGACGCGCCGCCGATCCGGGCGGATGGGGAATCGGCGGTGCCCGCGGCGGGTGATGGGGGAGGCAAGGAAGACGTGGGGCGATGACGGTGTGAGCGGAGCGCGTGCGGGTCCGCGAGTGTCGGTGGTTGTGTGGGGGGCGGGGGCAGGCGGGAGGCGGGTTCCTACACTGGCGGCGTGGCCGATCGAGCGCGAGAGATCCGGGTGTTGCCGCCGCTCTTGGTGAACCAGATCGCCGCGGGCGAGGTGGTGGAGCGTCCGGCGAGCGTGGTGAAGGAGTTGGTGGACAACGCGCTGGACGCCGGCGCGGGGGCGGTGCGGGTGGAACTGGAGCAGGGGGGGATCGACCTGATCCGGGTGAGCGACGACGGGTGCGGGATCGTGCCCGAGCAGTTGCCCTTGGCGCTGGCGCCCCACGCGACGAGCAAGGTCCGCGAGGCGGCTGACCTGGAGCGCATCGGGACGATGGGCTTCCGGGGCGAGGCCCTGGCGAGCATCGCGTCGGTGGCGCGGGTGACGATCCGCTCCCGGGCGAAAGAGGGCGAGGGCGCAGAAGCCGGCGCGGCGGAAATCGAGGCGGAGGGGGATCGTGTCAGCGGCCCGAAGCCGGCTTCGGGTCCCGTGGGCACGAGCGTGGGCGTGCGCACGCTGTTCTTCAACACGCCGGCGAGGCGGAAGTTCCTCAAGACGCCCGCGACTGAGCAGGGGCGGTGCCTCGACGTGGTCAAGGACGCGGCGATGGCGCACTGCGCCATCGCGTTCACCGTCGTCGCCGACGGGCGGACGGTGCTGGACCTGCCCCCCGGGCAGTCGCCGCGCGAGCGGCTGATCGCGGTGCTGGGCAAGGAACTGGCGGGGGAACTCATCGAGGTGAGCGGTGAGTGCGAGGGGCGGGGCCTCGGCGCGGCAGGCCCGGTCTCCGCCGCTCGGGACGCGGCGCTGGATCAGCCCATGACGGTGTGGGGCCTGGTGGGCCGTCCCAGCATCGCGCGGGCGACGGCGCAGGCCCAGCACGTGTTCCTGAACGGCCGGCCCATCCGGGACCGCACGGTGATGCACGCGATCAAGGAGGCGTTCCGCGGGCTGGTGGACCCCGGGCGGCACCCGACGGCGGCCTTGCTCCTGGAGATGCACCCCGGCGCGGTGGACGTGAACGTCCACCCGACCAAGACGGAGGTGCGATTCCGCGAGTCCAACCGGGTGCACAGCCTTGTGCTGCGATCGGTGCGCGAGGCGCTGCGGGCGGCGGACCTGACGCCGGTGGCGCGCGAGTTTGGTCAGCCAGCGGGCGGAGGGTGGGTGGGCGGAAAGGAGATCTTGCCCGGGCCGGGCGGCCATGCGCCGAGTGCCGGCGGGGGCGAGAACCGGGTGAGTGCGAGCGACTTCGCCGAGCAGTTTCGGCGGCTGGCCGGCGGGGGCGGGAATGGGCGGCTGACGTACGAGGCGCTGCGGGCGGCCATCGGGGACGTGGGGCCGAGCGTGCCCGGTGCGCCGATGCCGTCGATGGGGGGCGAGCCTGATGAGCCCAGGCTCCCGATGGGCCGGGCGGCGCCGGTGAAGCCGGTTGTGCAGGTGCACAGCGCGTACCTGGTGACGCAGGACGAGCATGGGATGGTGGTGATCGATCAGCACGCGCTGCACGAGCGCGTGATGTTCGAGAAACTCTCGGCCCGGCTGATGCGCGGGCGCGGAGCGCCGGGCGGGGGCGAGTCGGAGGAAGGCGTCGCGAACCTCGAGTCGCAGCGGTTGCTGTCGCCCGCGGTGGTGCCGGCGAGCCCGTCGCAGGTGGATGGGCTTGACGGGCTGGCGCCGCTCCTGACGCGGATCGGGATTGATGCAACGCCGGTGGGGCCGACGTCGATCGCAGTGCAGTCGTTCCCGACGCTGCTCCTGGAGCGGGGCGTGGAGCCCGGGCCGTTCGTGGCGGAGTTGCTGGAGCGCGCGGAGGGGGCGGGGTTCGTGCCCGGCAGCGAGGAGGCCCTGCACGAGGTGCTGGACATGATGGCGTGCAAGGCGGCGGTGAAGGCGGGCGACCGCCTGAGCGACGCGGAGTTGGGCGAGTTGCTACTGCTGCGGGAGCGCGTGGAGCGGGCGAGCAGTTGCCCGCACGGTCGGCCCACGAGCATCCGGGTGACGATCAAGGAACTGGAGAAGCGCTTCGGGCGCGTTTAGACGCGCCGGACCGCACACCGCATGAGCACCGGCGCAGAGCAACCCGGCACGGGCATCGCGGGCAGCGCGACGATCATCATTCCCGCGCGGCTGGGCTCGTCGCGGTTCCCGGGCAAGGTGCTCGCATCGGAGACGGGCAAGCCACTTGTGCAGCACGTTGCGGAGGGGGCGGGTCGCGCGCGGTGTGCCGCGCGGGTGGTGGTGGCGACCGACAGCCCCCGCGTGCGCGATGCGCTGGCGTCCTTCGGGACCGAGGTGGTGATGACCTCCCCCGACCATGCCAACGGCACAAGCAGGCTGGCCGAGGCCGCCCGCGTGCTGGGCCTGGCCCCGGAGGCGATCGTGGTGAACGCGCAGGGGGACGAGCCGGAGATGCCCGGGCCGGTGATCGACGCAGCGGTCGCGGCGCTGGTGGAGGGCGGCGCGGGGGGTGCGGGGGGTGCGGGGGGTGCGGGGGTCTCGATCGGCACCGCCGCGGCCCCGCTGGGCGACCCGGGCGAGGCGGTGAACCCGAACGTGGTGAAGGTGGTGCGGGACCTCCGCGGGCGTGCGCTGTACTTCTCTCGCGCAGCGATCCCGCACGATCGCGACGGCACACGCGACCCGGCCGCCGCCCCGCTGCGCCACGTGGGCGTGTACGCCTATCGGCGCGCGTTCCTAGAGGCCTACGCGGCATTGCCCGCGACGCCCCTGGAGCGGAGCGAGCAGTTGGAGCAGTTGCGGGCGCTGGAGCATGGGCACGGGATTGCCGTGGCGCTGGTGCCGGCGGCGCACGCGGGGATCGACACGCCCGAGCAGTATGCGGCGTTCGTCGTGCGGTGGCGGGCGGCGCGGGCGCGCGCGGGCGGGTGAGGGGTTGGGGCCGCGGCCACCGGCGGGGCCGGCGCGGCGCGACCTCGTACGATGGGACCATGAACCGTCGCGCGTTTCTCAGTGCCGTGGCCGCCAGCGTGGCCGGTGGGAGCGTTTTGGGGGCCGGGGTGCGTGGGGTCGCGCCGGGGCTCCCCTCAGGTGCCACGCCGCCCAAGACCGCGCCCATCCCACCCGCGCGGCCCGAGGGCGCCCCCGCGCGGACCCTCCGCAAGGCGGCGATGCTCGGGATGGTGGCCGACGACGCCGCCACGACGACGCTTGACCGTTTCAAGTTGCTCAAGGACTGCGGGTTCGAGGGCGTGGAGGTGGATTCACCATCGAGCACGCCGGTGCAGGAGTACCTCGAGGCGCAGGCGGCGACGGGGATCATCGCGCACGGCGTGGTGAACAGCGTCCACTGGCGGCTGCACCTGAACAACCCGAGCACGGAGGTGCGAGCGCGGGCGGTGGAGTCTCTGCGCACCTGCCTGCGCGACGCCCAGGCTCTCGGCGCGTCGAGCGTGCTGCTCGTCCCGGCGGTGGTCAACGCGGACATGGCGTACGACGAGGCCTGGCGACTCTCGCAGGAGGGCATCAAGACCGTGCTGCCCGAGGCGGACGAGCGCGGCGTGACCATCGCGGTCGAGAACGTGTGGAATAACTTCCTCCTCAGCCCGCTCGAAGCGGCCAGGTTCGTCGATGACCTCGCCAGCCCCCGCGCGGCGTGGCACCTGGACATCGGCAACGTCATCAACTTCGGCTGGCCCGAGCAGTGGGCCCGCATGCTCGGCCCGCGCGTCGCGAAACTGCACATCAAGGACTTCAGCCGCACCAAGCGCGACAAACAGGGCCTGTGGCAGGGCTTCGACGTGCAACTGGGCGAGGGCGACGCGGGCTGGCCCCGCGTGATGGCGGCCCTCGACCAGATCGGCTACTCCACCGACCCGGCGGGCCGGTGGGCGACGGCGGAGGTCCGAGGCGGTGACCGCGTGAGGCTCGAACAGGTCAGCCGCCAGATGGACGCGCTCTGGCGAGCGTGATCGCGCGCACGCATGTGCGTGCGGGGGCTCGCCAGAGCGCCGACGCGCCGACGCGGCTCAGCCGCCGGACTTGGGGGACTTCTTCCACGCCGCGAGGATCTCGGTCTCGCGCTCGGGGCTGATCCCGGCCCGCAGCCGCGCGGGGTCGGGCATCTTCGGAACCGGGCGGCCTTCCTTCTCGGCCTGCTCGGCCTGCTCCTTGCCGACGCGCGTCCGCAGCGCGACCGCCTCCGGCCACCAGGCCAGGAGGTCCCGGCAGGTCTGCTCGGGGCTCCGGAACGTCAGCCCCGCGTCCAGGGCCCGCTTGATCGAGCGCGAGTGGAAGCCCGCGAGTTCGCCGCTGCTGGGCAGGATGATGGGCAGGGTGCCTGGCTGGCAGCCCAGTTCGGCGAGGGCGTCATAGGGCACCCAGGTCTGTGTCGAGGCCGGCGCGGGTGGCTGCATCTTGCCCGCGGCGGCAACGCACGCGTCGAGCAGTTCGCCCGCGGTGTAGCGCGACGCCGGGCCCGTCGCGTTCATCACGCCGAAGGTGCGGCGTTCGACCAGGAGCACCAGCCACGCGGCGAGGTCTCGCGCGTCGATGAACTGCACGGGGTCGGTCCGCTCGCCCGGACAGAGGATCTCGCCGCCGCGGCTGGCGCGGACGGGCCAATAGGTGAACCGGTCGCTGGTGTCGCCGGGCCCGACGATGTACCCGGGCCTCACGATCGTGGCGCGTCCGGGGAGGGCCGCCTCCACGGCCTGCTCGCACAAGGCCTTGAGCGGGCCGTAGTTCTCGGATTGTGCGCCCATCGTCTCGACCGTGGGGTCCTCGATGGTGCCGATCTCGTCGGTCTCGTCGGCGTTCGGGGTCGTGTTGCTCTTATAGACGCTCACGGTGGAGACGAAGACGTACTGGCCCACGCTGGGCGCCAGCAGCGCCGCCGAGGCCTTGACGTGGCGCGGGAAGAACCCGCTGTTGTCGATGACGGCATCGAACGTTCGGTCCTTGAGTTCCTCCAGCCCCTTGGGCGTGGTCTCGTCGTCAACCTCCTTGCCATCGACGATCTTGGCGCCGGCGTGCTTGTCCGGGTCGCGGTTGCCGTAGAGTTTCTCGACCCCGTCCCGGGCCCCGACGAGTTTCTCGCGTCGCCCGCGGTTGAAGAGCGTGACGCTGTGCCCGCGGGCCTTCGCCACGTCGATGGTGTGGGGGCCGATGAACCCCGTGCCGCCGAGGATGAGGATCTTCAGCGGCTTGGCCGGCTCGATGGCCTTCAGGGCAAGCCCCGCGGCCTGAGCGATCCGGGCACCCCCAGCCAGCGCCGCCAGCACCGAGCCCGACGCCAGCGCGCCCGCGCCGACCAGAAACTCGCGCCGAGTGGAGGGCCCGGCGTTGACGGGTGTGCGCGCGGGCGCGAGCGGGCCGGACGGAGGGGTGCTCATGGGTAATCCTTGGGTCGGGCGGCTCGTCAGTGGGAAGGGGGGGTGGGCGAAAAGCCTCCAGATGCGCCGAAGGTACCGACCCGTCAGCCGGGCCGCCATGCGCCCCGTTGGGCGGGGGGCGGGAGCGGAGCGGCGGTCACCGGCACGGGGGAGGGGGCTCGTATACTCCGCCCCATGTCCATCGAGCGCTACCAGCCCGGCACCCGTGTTCGCGTCACACAGCAGGTGCCGCGCGCGGCCCCCGATTCCAGCCTTGCCGCCGTCGTCGAGGGGGCCGTGGTCAGATACGAGCAGTCCAAGACCGGCTCGTGGTACGCCCACGCCAAGGACGACAAACTCTGGCTTGATCGCCTTGTCCTCCGGCGCGACGATGGGGAGGTCGTCTACCTCAATCTCGACCAATACTCCTTGGTGGAGCCCCTAGGCCAGGCATCGGCGACCTGATCGCCGGGTCCGGTCCCGCAACCAGGAGCGCCCCTCGGCATCTACCATGATCGAGGGGCCCGCGGGCGATCGGCGAGGGCGGCCTCCCGAGCCGGTGGCGGGGCCGAGAGCGGAGGCCGATCATGCGCGCTTTGGTGGCGATCCCGGTGTACAACGAGGAGCGGTACATCCCCCGTGTGCTGGCGCACGTGCTGGAGTATGCCGACCACGTGCTGGTGGTGGACGACGGCTCGACGGACAAGACACCGCAGTTGCTCCCGCGATTCCCAGTGGAGGTGATCCGGCACGCGGTCAACCGCGGGTACGGGCGGTCGCTCCGCGATGCGTTCTCGTTCGCCGCGTGCCACGGGTTCGACTGGGTGATCACGATGGACTGCGACGAGCAGCACGAGCCGGCGAGCATCCCGGAGTTCCTGGCGGCCGTGCGGGAGAACCGGTGGGACATCGTGAGCGGGTCGCGGTACCGGGCGACGTTCGACGCCGACGTGGCGCCGCCCGCCGACCGGCGCGCCATCAACGTCGAGATCACGCGGGAGATCAACGACCGGCTGGGCTACGCGCTCCCGCCGGGCGGGATCACCGACGCGTTCTGCGGGTTCAAGGCGCACCGCGTGGACGCGCTGCGTCGTCTGAAACTCACCGAGGACGGGTACGCGTTCCCCATGCAGTTCTGGGTGCAGGCCGCCGCGTTCGGGCTCCGTGTCACGGAGATCAACGTCAAACTCATCTACAAGGACCTGTCGCGCACGTTCGGCGGGCATCTGGATAATCCCGCGACGCGCCTCGCCCACTACCGCAAGGTCCTGCACTGCGAGATCAAGAAGCACGCGAGCCTGCTTCCCGCCGCCGCCCTCGAGGCGATCGTGCCCATGGACTGTCGGTGAGCCACCCCAGCGACATCACGATCCAGCCCGCGCCGGCGGCATGGCGGGAGATGCTGGCGTGCCGAGCACCCCTTGATCCCCGCGCCCGCGCGCTCCGCGAAGCGCTCCGCCTGCCGATCGATCGGCCGGTGATCGCGTCGGGTCACCAGGCGACGATCTGGCACGCGGGGATCCTGGCGAAGTACCTCGCCGTGGCGCACGCGTGCGACGCGCTGGGAGCCGCCCCGCTCTGGGTGGTGGTGGACCACGACCCGGAGGACTTCACGACGCTGGCCGTGCCCGCGCGCGTGCCCGTGCCCGGGCCTTCGGAAGGTGCGAGCGGGCGGCTCGCGAGGCGAGAGGTTCGGTTGGTCTCAGAGGAGATCGCGGCGCTCCTGGCCGCCGACGGCGCTCCGAGGGCGATCGGCCCCGTGCCCATCCGGGACCCCGAGGCGGCACTGGCCGACGCCCTGGCCCCGGGGCACGCGACGCCGGCGCTGCCCGGCGTGGCCGACGCGGTGGCGGGTGTCGGCCGGGCGCTGTCGGACGCGGCCGCGGGAACGACCAGTGCCGCCGAGCAGGTTGCCGCCGCTACGGCGACGCTCATCGCGCCGATCCTCGAACCCCTCAAGCCGCTCCCGACGATCATGGCCTCGTCGCTGGCGCGGACGGAGTTCTTCGGCTGGCTCGTCGGGATGATGCGCGACGAGCCCGTGGCCTGCGTGCGGGCGTACAACGCGGCGGCCTCGGCCCACCCCGACGCGCGCATCTCGCCGCTTGCAACCCGCGGTGGGGGGGGGGATGCGGGACAGGGTTCTCATGCCGTCGAACTGCCCCTGTGGCACGTTCGCTCAACCGATCCCATCCGCCGGCGCGTCTGGTCGAGCGACCTGCCGGGCATCCCGAGGCAGGAACTCGCGCCCCGCGCGCTCCTCCTCACGGGCCTGCTCCGCCTCGCGGGGTGCGACCTGTTCGTCCACGGCACCGGCGGCGGCGGGGCCGACGGCGCCTCGGGCTACGACGCCATCACCGACCGCTGGCTCGCCGACTGGCTGGGTCTGCCCCTCGCCCCCACCGCGACGGTCACCGCGACTCTCACCCTTCCGCTGCTGGATCCGCGCGCGCCCGCCCCGACCCGCGCCGATGCCGCCCGCGCCCGCTGGCAGGCCCACCACGCGAGGCATGACGGCGCGTTCCTCGGACCCGGTGCGGCACAAGCGAAGTCCGCGGCGCTGGGCGTCATCAACGCCACGCGGGACCGCGCCGCGCGCCGATCCGCCTATGCGTCCATGCACCGGGTCCTCGCGGATGCCCGCGCGGCCCGATCCGGGGCAATCGACGAACTGACGCGCAAGGCCGATCAGGCCGACGCGCTCGCGGCCGACGCGGATGTCGCGCGCGACCGCACCTGGCCATTTCCCCTCCACGGGCTCGAAAGCCTGCTCGCGTTCGACCGTGCGGTGCGCGACCGCTTCGCGCGGTGATGCCCGCCGCCGCTACTGATTGAGCGCCCGGCCTCGGTCCCGAGCGGCCTCGACGGCGCGGGCGAGCGACTCCTCGAACCCGGCCGCTGTCAGCACGCCCAGCGCGGCCTCGGTCGTGCCCCCCGGACTTGTCACGCGCCGTCGAAGTGCCTCCGGCGCGTCCTCGCCATCGCCCAGGAGCGCCGCCGACCCGCGGAGCGTCGCGCGCACGATGGCCCGGGCCGCGAAGGGCTCGATCCCCACCCGCCGGGCGGCGTGCTCCATCGCCTCCGCGAGCAGAAAGAGGTATGCCGGGCCTGAACCCGCGACCGCGGTGAACGCGTCGAGAAGATCCTCGGACAGGCGAATCGTCTGGCCCACGCACGCCAGCAGCGCGTCGGCGCGTCGCAGAGCCGCGTGCGCTTCGCGCTCGTCCGCGCATCGCGGCTCGGCGATCGCAGTGATGCCTTGCCCGATGCTCGCGGGCAGGTTGGGCATGGCCCGCACGACCCGCGCGCCGGGGCCCAGCGCCGCGCACACGCGTGCCGCGCTGACGCCCGCGAGGATGCTGACGACTACGCGCGGCGTCTCGGCCCGCTCGAACAGCCCCCGCACGCCCGCCGCGGCTGGCGCGAGTGACTGCGGCTTGACGGCCAGCACGACCATCGCGGCAACCCCGTTGGCGAGGTCCTCTCGGTCGCGCTCGACCACCCATGCGCAGGCGCGGGCCGCGTCGGCCGTCACTTCTGCGCCGCGGGCCAGCGGCGGCGGGTGCCGAGCGGCGTCCGGCTCCAGCACGAGCACGCGCGTCATGGGCGAGCGCTGGCGGACGCCCGCGACGAGCGCGGAGCCCATGTTGCCCCCGCCGACCACAAGCAGACTCGAAAGGTTCTCGGACATGGGAGGGGTCTGGCAGGGGGGCCCCCCGGGGCCCGCTGCGCCCGTAAGATTGAGGGCCATGGCGACATTCTACAAACTCGATTTCGAGGCCCCGGTGCTGGAGGTCGAGCAGCAGATCGAGCAGATCGAGGCCCAGGCCCGGCGCGAGGCCGGCGGCGTCATCGGGGGCGGCGTGGGTATCGGTGCCGAGGCCGACGCGGCCCTCCTGGCCGGGCGCATCGAGGAGTTGAAGGCCCTGCGCTCCCAGCGCCTCAAAGAGGCCTACGCGAACCTCTCCCCGTGGGACACCGTCCGCGTCGCCCGCCATCCCAAGCGCCCGCAGACGCGCGACTACATCGAGATGCTCTGCAAGGACTTCTGCGAGTTGCACGGCGATCGACGCTTCGGCGACGATCCGGCCATGGTCACCGGCTTCGCCCGCCTCGGGCCCATCAAGTGCCTGATCGTCGGGCACCAAAAAGGCCGCACGACCCCCGAAAAAATCGCCTGCCACTTCGGCTGCGCCCACCCGGAGGGCTACCGCAAGGCCCTGGCGAAGATGAAACTGGCGGAGAAGTTCCGCCTGCCGATCGTCACCTTTGTGGACACGCCCGGGGCGTACCCCGGGATCGGCGCCGAGCAGCGTGGGCAGGCCGAGGCCATCGCGGTGAACCTGCGTGAGATGAGCCAACTCGCCACGCCGATCGTGAGCATCGTCATCGGCGAGGGCGGCTCGGGCGGCGCGCTGGGCATCGCCGTGGCCGACCGCGTCGCGATGCTCCAGCACTCGTGGTACTCGGTGATCAGCCCCGAGGGGTGCGCGGCGATCCTCTGGAAGCAGGCCAACGAGCAGACTAACGCCGCCGCGGCCCGCGCCCTCCGCCTCACGGCCGCCGACAACATCGAACTCGGGATCATCGACGCGGTGATCCCCGAGCCCCCGGGCGGCGCGCACCGCGACGCGCGGGCCACCGCCGCGGCCCTCGAGGGCTGGGTCGTCGATCAGATACGCGCCCTGCAAACGCTCGACGCGCAGACCCTCGTCGCCCAGCGGTACGAGCGGTTCCGCAAACTCGGCGCAGTGATCGAGACGACCGAGCAGGCCGCCGCGCAGGGTTGACCCTCGGCTCGCGATCCCGCACCCGACCCCCGCCGCGGCCCGCGGTAGACTGCGCGCTCACGGAGGCCCCCATGCCCGAGCCCGCGCAGCACGCCCAGTCCCAGTCCGTCGACGCCATCCTCAACGAGCGGCGCTGCTTTCCCCCGCCCCCGGCCTCCGCCCTCGGCTTCCCCGCGTGGCACGTCGGTTCGCTCGATGAGTACCGCGCGCTCCACGCGCGCTCCGTCGCCGAGCCCGAGTCCTTCTGGGCCGAGGAGGCCCGCCGGCTCGACTGGTTCACGCCCTTCGACCGCGTGCTCGACTGGGCCCCGCCCGACGCCAAGTGGTTCCCGGGCGGCACCCTCAACGCCTGCTACAACTGCGTGGACCGCCACGTCCAGGCCGGCTGCGGCGAGCAGACCGCCATCATCTGGGAGGGCGAGCCCGTCGCCCCGCGTACCAGCCACGCCGCACCGGGCTCCGCGTACGCCAGCGAGCCCGAAGTCCGCCGGCTCACCTATCGCGAACTCCAACAGCAGACCAGCCGCCTCGCGTCGGCCCTTCGCGCCCTGGGCGTGCAGAGGGGCGATGTCGTCACGATCTACATGCCGATGGTGCCCGAACTGGCCGTCGCGATGCTCGCCTGTGCCCGCCTCGGGGCCGCCCACAGCGTCATCTTCGGCGGGTTCGCGCCCCACGCGATCACCGAGCGCGTCATCGACGCCAAGAGCCGCGTCATCCTCACCGCCGACGGCGGATTCCGCCGGGGCGAGGTCGTCCCCCTCCAGCAGAACGTGGAAGCCGCCGTCGACGCCCTCCACCAGGAGGGCGCTGCGCCCGCGCACGTCGTCGTCCTCAAACGCACAGGGCACGTCCCGCCGAGCCAGCGATTCACCACCGGCACCATGCGCCACGGCTCCACTCGCTTCCATTGGTGGCACGACGTCACCCGAATCGCTTCTGACGCCTTCCCATGCCAGCCCATGGACGCCGAGGACATGCTCTTCCTCCTCTACACCTCCGGCTCCACCGGCAAGCCCAAGGGCATACTCCACACCACCGCCGGCTACCTCGCCTTCGTCCAGATGACCGCCCGCCTCACCTTCAACCTCATCCCCGACGCCGGACAGGTCTTCTGGTGCTCCGCCGACATCGGGTGGATCACAGGCCACTCCTACGTCCTCTACGGCCTGCTCATGAACCGCGTCCCCACCCTCATGTACGAGGGCGCGCCCAACTTCCCCTCCCTCCCCGGCACGCCCGGTGTCGGTGACCGCTTCTGGGACATCATCGCCCGACACCGCGTCACCCACTTCTACACCGCCCCCACCGCCATCCGCACCTTCATGAAGTGGGGCCACGAACTCCCCGCTCGCCACGACCTCTCCTCTCTCCGCGTCCTGGGCACCGTCGGCGAGCCCATCAATCCCGAAGCCTGGATCTGGTTTCACCACCACATCGGCGGCGGCCGCTGCCCCATCGTGGACACCTACTGGCAGACCGAGACCGGCGGGCACATCTGCACGCCACTCCCCGGCGCCATCCCCACCAAGCCCGGCTCCTGCACGCTCCCCATGCTCGGCATCGACGCCGCCGTCGTCAACGAGCAGGGCCAGCAACTCCCGCACAACAAGGGCGGCCTCTTCGTCATCCGCAAGCCCTGGCCCGGGATGCTCCGCGGGGTCTACGGCAACCGCGAGCGGTTCGTCAGCAACTACTGGTCGCGCGTGAAGGACCCCGCGACCGGCACGCCGTTCTACTTCTCCGCCGACGGGGCCCGCCGCGATGAGGATGGGTACTTCTGGATCCAGGGCCGCATCGACGACGTGATCAAGGTCAGCGGGCACCTGCTGGGCACGATGGAGGTCGAGAGCGCGCTGGTCAGCCACCCGGCCGTCGCCGAGGCAGCCGTCGTGGGCGTGCCCCACGAGATCAAGGGCAGCGCGATCTGCGCGTTCGTCACGCTCAAGAGCGCCTGGGCGCGCGACAACCCGGGCCGAGCCGCCGACGACGCGCTCCGCGACGAACTCCGCGCACACGTCGCGAAGGAAGTGGGGGCCCTGGCCCGCCCGGACCAGGTCCGATTCGCCGAGGGCCTCCCCAAAACCCGCAGCGGGAAGATCATGCGCCGCCTCCTCCGCGACGTCGCCTCCGGCGTCGAGAAGATCACCCAGGACACCACCACCCTCGAAGACCTCAGCGTCGTGGCGAAACTGCGGGGTGACGAGGAGTAGCCGATCCGGTGCGCCTAGCGCTCACGCCGGTCGAGCGGTGACGCCCCCCCCGCTCCCGGTCCCCCCGACCCCGACGGCCTGTCCGGCGGCGGAAGCGGGTTGAAGAGACCCCACAATCTCATCGGCCGGCGGGCCGTTGTCCCACGTGATCAGCCCCGGCACAAACGGCGTCACCAGCCGCTCGTCCGCCGGAAGCACCCGCACGCTGTACCCGTGCTGCCCCGAGTGCTGCGGCACAAACGAACCCGTGAACAGGTGCGTCCCGTCACCCTCGTCGCGCTCGTGACGCATCACGATCGCTTCCGCATTCACCAACTCCCCAAGGCTCGTCACCTGCCCGTGGTACAACTGCACCTGCACGTCCCGGGGCGCCAGCGAGCCCAGCGCCACCTTCGCACGCACCGGCACCTGCCCGCGCACCGTGATGGCGCCCTTGGTCGGCACCGCGCCCGTCACGTCCGCCACTCGCACCTCGTGCCACATCCGGCGCAGGTGGTCCAGGTGGTCGGCCAACTCACGCGCCTGCGCCAGGTTGTCCCGCCGGAGGCGCGCCGCCGCCGCGTGCGCGGGGAAGTAGAACTTCGTCGCGTAGTCCACCAGCATCCGGTGCGTGCTGAACTGCGGCGCCAGCGCCCGGATGCACCGCTTCATCCGCGCCACCCACCGCCGCGGGATCCCGCCCTCGTCCCGGTCATAGAACTCCGGCAGCACCTGCGACTCGAGCACCTGGTACAGCGATCGCGACTCGATGTCGTCCTGCTCGTCCCGGTTCGACTCCGCGTACGCCTCCCCGCGACCGATCGCAAACCCCACCTCGGGGTCGAACGCCTCGTCCCACCACCCGTCGAGGATCGACAGGTTGATCCCCCCGTTGAGCGCCGCCTTCATCCCGCTGGTGCCCGACGCCTCCAGCCCGCGCACCGGCGTGTTGAGCCACACGTCGCACCCCTGCACCAGCCGGCGCGCCACGTTCAGGTCATAGTCCTCGAGGAACACGACCCGCAGGTTGTGCCGGCCCTGCCGCGTGAACTCCACGATCTCCCGGATCAGCGCCTTCCCGCCCCCGTCGGCCGGGTGCGCCTTGCCCGCGATGAGCAACTGCACGGGCCGGTCGCTGTTGAGCAACTTGTCCAGCCGCTGCTTGTCGCGGAACAGCAGGGTCCCGCGCTTGTAGGTGGCGAACCGCCGCGCGAACCCGATCGTCAGCGCGTTGGTGTCCAGCGCCGCCGCCGCCGCCTCGATCTCCTTCGATCCCGCGCCCCGCGCCGTCAACTGCCGCCGGATCTGCTTGCGCACCCAGGCGATCAGGTGCTCCCGCCGACGCTGCCGCGCAGCCCACAACTCCTCGTCGGGGATCTCGTCCACCGCCGCCCACACCCCCTCGTCCTGCGGCGATTCGTGCCACGACTGCCCCATGTAGCGGTCGAACAACTGCGTGATGTCCCCGCTCGCCCACGACCGCGTGTGCACCCCGTTGGTCACGTGCCCGATCGGCACGTCCGCCTGCGGCGTCCCGGGCCACATCTGCTTCCACATCTCCCGGCTCACGTCCCCGTGCAGCCGCGACACCCCGTTGCAGAACCGGCTCGTCCGGATCGCCAGCACCGCCATCGAGAAGAACTCCTTCCGGTCCGCGGTGTTCTCTCGTCCCAGCGCCAGCAGCCCCTCAAGGTCCAGCCCAAGGTCCGGCAGCATGTGCGACAAGTACGTCTCGATCATCCTCGGCGGGAACCGGTCGATCCCCGCCGGCACCGGCGTGTGCGTCGTGAAGATCTGCCCCGCCGCCACCGCCTCCCGCGCCTGATCGAAACTCAGGTTCGTCCCCCGGCGCGCCGTGCTGATCCGCTCGAGCGACAGGAACGCCGCGTGCCCCTCGTTGATGTGATACACCGACGGGTTCTCGCCCACCGCCTCCAGCGCCCGCGCGCCGCCCACCCCAAGCACGATCTCCTGCCGGATCCGCTGCTCGATGTCGCCCCCGTACAGGTTCGCCGTGATCTCCCGATCCTCCCTGCTGTTCTCGGGCAGGTTCGCGTCCAGCAGGTACAGCGGCACCCGCCCCACGTCGCACCGCCAGATCCCCAGCCCCACCGACCGCCCGGGCAACTCCACCGTCACCCGCCGCTGCCGGCCCGTCGCGGGATCGATCACCCGCTGGATCGGCTGGTTCGGCGCGTCAATGTCCGGGTACGTCTCCTGCTGGTACCCGTCCGGGTTCAGATACTGATGGAAGTACCCGCGCCGGTACAGCAGCCCCACCGCCACCAGCGGGATCGACAACTCCGCCGCCGACTTCAGATGGTCCCCCGCCAGCCCGCCCAGCCCGCCCGAGTAGATCTGGAAGCACTCCGTCAGCCCGAACTCCGCGCAGAAGTACGCGACCTTGAACGGCTTGTCCGCCGGCGCCAACTTCGCCCCCGCCTCCCCGAACCACCCACGGTGCTGCATGTGCTCGACCATCTGGCTGTGCACCGTCCCCAGCGCGTGCAGGTACGAGCGGTCGTGCGCCGCCCGGTCCAACTTGTCCTGCGTGATCGTCCCCAGCATCAGCACCGGGTTGTGGTGGCACTGCTCCCACAGGTCCCGATCCAGCCGCGTGAACAGGCTCACCGCCTCGTAGTTCCACGTCCACCACAGGTTGTGCGCGATCTCCACCAGCGGCCGCAGCGGCTCGGGCAGATACGGCACCACGCGAAACGACTGGATCCGGGCTTGGTTGGGGCTCAACATGAGGGGGGTCTCAGCCTCTCGGTGTGGTGGTCGTGCCGGACCCGCACCCCGCACCCCATTGGGCACGAGCACGCGGTCCGAGAACAGTACGGGCGCGGCGACCAGACCGGCCCGTCCCGAGAACATCGGCCCGACCACGCCCAACCATCACCCGACACCGACCCCGCCCGCCGCTGTCGGGGTCGAATCAAGGGATTTCTCTATGTGCAGCGACTGCGCCCCGCGCCGGTCGCCCACGACGTAGACCTTGTCTCCCGCCGCCCCGAGCGCTCGTACCCACGCCGACACCTCCAGGCACCCTTCCCCGACCGCCGCCCGCTGCGGCGGCTGGTCGTCATCCCCCGGACCCTCAGAAAGCGTCAGATCCCCCAGCACGAGGCCGTCGCGCCCCACCAGCCCCGGCAGCAACTCCGCCATCCGCTCCGCGTGCTCCCGCGCCCTCGGCAGCATCCCCCGCGTGAACAGCGATGCTGGATCAGGCACCACCCCCACCCGCTCGCCCGCCCCAGGCCCCAGCGTCCCCACAACCTCCAAGAACCTCCGCGCCGCGTGTAGATCGCCCAGCACGTGGAATGCGTGCGTCCGCAGCACCAGTCGCTGACCCCGCTCCACCAGCCCCGGCAGCACCCGGCGGAGCGCCGCCTCCAGCCGTGCCCACCCAAGCGGCATCCACGTCAGCGGGTGCCGCTCCCACAGCCCCTCCCCCACCGTTCCCGACCACGCGACCACCGCAGCGCCCGCCGGAACCACACTCGGCACCCCCCACTCCTCGCCCAGCAGGTTTCCGCCCACCGCCCAGACCCCGGGCAGAGGCGATCCCTCCAGCGTTTCCGCTGGCGTCGCGATCGGCCCGTCCTGTGCGTGTTCCGGCAACCAGAGGAAGTCCACCGCCCAGCGTAGGGACCGCTCCGCGCTTGCCGACCCTGAACCGGTTCTCGCCTCGACTCCCCCCGGGGCTGGCCCTACCCTTCGACCCCCCGATCCGCGCCCGGGCCGGCTTCTTCACGCGGGCGTTCGATCGGTGGCTATTCGGGAGCCGCCCTTGAAGATCCGCACCGACGAAATCGCCTCCGTCATCCGCAAGGAAATCGAGCAGTTCTCCACGCAACTGGAGGTCTCCGAGGTCGGCCGCGTCGTCGAGGTCGGTGACGGCATCGCCCGCATCTACGGCCTGTCCAAGGCCATGGCCGGCGAACTCCTCGAATTCCAGACCAAGCACGGCGCGGTCATGGGCCAGGTCTTCAACCTCGAACTCGACACCGTCGGCGCGGTCATCTACGGCGACTATCTCGCCGTCAAGGAAGGCGACCTCGTCAAGGGCACCGGCCGCCTCCTCGAAGTCCCCGTGGGCGAGACGCTCCTCGGCCGCGTCGTGAACCCCCTGGGCCAGCCCCTCGACGACGGCCCCGCCATCCAGGCCGCCGAGTTCCGCAAGTGCGACATCATCGCCCCCGGCATCGCCGAACGCCAGCCCGTCACCCAGCCCCTCCAGACCGGCATCAAGGCCGTTGACTCGATGATCCCCATCGGCAAGGGCCAGCGCGAACTCATCATCGGCGACCGCAAGACCGGCAAGACCGCCGTCGCCATCGACACCATCATCAACCAGAAGCAGTACTGGGGCACCCCCGACGCCGTCGTGTGCATCTACGTCGCCGTGGGTCAGAAGGAGTCCACCGTCGCCGCGACGGTCGAGACCCTCCGCAAGAACGGCGCGATGGACTACACCATCATCGTCAACGCCGCCTCCTCCGACCCCGCCCCGATGCAGTACGTCGCGCCGTACTCCGGCACCGCGATGGCCGAGTACTTCATGTGGAGCGGCAAGAACCCGGGCATGAAACTCGCCTCCGGCGCGCCCATGCCCAAGCACGCCCTGTGCATCTACGACGACCTCTCCAAGCAGGCCGTCGCCTACCGCCAGTTGTCGCTCCTCCTCAAGCGACCCCCGGGCCGCGAGGCCTATCCGGGCGACGTCTTCTACCTCCACTCCCGCCTCCTCGAGCGCGCCACCAAACTCTCCGACGAGAACGGCGGCGGCTCCATCACCTCCCTCCCCATCATCGAGACCCAGGAAGGCGACGTGTCGGCCTACATCCCGACCAACGTCATCTCCATCACCGACGGGCAGATCTACCTCGAACCCGAACTCTTCTTCGCCGGCGTCCGCCCCGCCATCAACGTCGGTATCTCCGTCAGCCGCGTGGGTGGCAACGCCCAGATCAAGGCCATGAAGCAGATCGCCGGCTCCCTCCGCCTCGACCTCGCCGCCTACCGCGAACTCGAAGCCTTCGCCCAACTCGGCACCGAACTCGACAAGGCCACCCAGCGCCAACTCGACCGCGGCGCCCGCATGGTCGAACTCCTCAAGCAGCCCCAGTACGTCCCCATGAACGTGATCGACCAGGTCATCTCCATCTTCGCCGCCAGCAAGGGCGCGATGGACGACATCCCCGTGTCGGCCGTGCGTGAGTTCGAGATCGGCCTGCTCGACTACATGAAAGGCCTGGGCAAGCCCGTCCGCGACGAACTCGCCGAGAAGAAGGACATCAAGGCCGTCGAGAAGAAACTCGAAGACGCCGTCAAGGCCTTCAAGGCCGGTTTCAAGCCCGCCAAGTAACGCCGCCGACGAATCGAGCGCCAGGGTCGCGTCGCGCTCCGCATCCTCCCCCGGTCCCGTGGGGCTCTGGGTGTACGGCAGAGACTGGCGAGCCCTCGCGCGGCGACGCGAGTGCCGCCCCCAGTGCGTCTTGGCTACGACTCACGCCCCCGCTTCGTCGATCGTCAGGCAGTACCCCGCCCGCCACACCGGCCAGCGGACCTCGCAGCGGAACCCGATGAACTCCTCGGGCTGGAAGCCTGACTGCGCGAACATCGCCGCTGTCACCTCGCCGTGCCGGGCGTACATCTCGCTGGCGCTGTGGCCGATCCCCTCGCCCAGCAGTTGCAGGCGGGGCGGGTTGGGCACGCGGGTACTCCACCGCCGCTCGGGCGGGATGTCCAGTTCCGCCTGCCACAGCAGGCACTCCAGACCCGGGCGGAAGCGCCGCTCGATCGAGCGGTGCAGGTACACGTCGAGGATCAGCGACTCCGACGGGCAACTCACCAGCGACCACACCGAACTCAGCGTGGGTCGCCCCGTCGAGGGGTTGAGCATCGGTGCCGACCCGCGGAGCGCCGTCACGATGTCAAAGGGCACGGGCAGACCCGCTGCGCTGGCCGCCGTGAGGGCGGGCGCGTCGACGACCTGGTAGACGTTCCCCCCCGTGCCGCGGGCGCTGATCGTCGGCAGCGGGTTGCTCGTGAACGCCCGCATGATCGCTTCCGGGGCGTTCTCCGCCAGCGGCGCGCCCGAATCGAGCGTCCGCGGGCCCGCCTCCGCCTCCGTCAGCGTGTTGCCCGACGCCAGCACAAAGGGCATCCCGCCCGGCGTCCCGATGCCCCCGATCAGCCCCTTCACCAGCACCCGCTCCAGCGTCGCATCATCCCCCGGGCGCGGGCGGAACGCGTAGATCGAGAACGCCACGCGGCAGCGCCGCCCCGTCACCGCTGCCGCCGCCCGGAACAGTTCCCGGCGCTGCTCGGGCGTCGCCAAGGCCGTGTCACCCACCGGTGCCGGCGTCGCCTGCTCCTGCACCAGCCGGATCAGTTTCGCGTGGCTCCCCCCGGCGTGCGTGATGAGCCGATCAAACGCCTCCACCGCCGCCCGGGCGGACGCAACGTCTTGCGTGGGAATCCCCGCCCGCACGAACCCATCCACGAACAGCCGAAGCCCCTCGACACCCGGCAGCCGGGCGAGCATCCCAACCCCGTCGCCGCCGGACTCCAGAGCCCCGACAACCCGCTGGCACGTCACGCGGAGCACCCCGGTGGTCCGGGCCATCGCGCTGGCTCCACGACCCTCAGCGGGCAGGGAGGCCACCAGCCGCCCCAGTTCCGACCGCAGCCGGCCCACGACCGCCAGCGCCTCGTCCCGCAACGCCGGCGAGAGCGGGGTGGATACGGCCTCAGTCAGGATGGTCTCAGTTGTCAGCATACAAACGCTTTACGAACGAGATTCATGACTGCTTCTCTCAGAAAAACGCTGACATCTCGAACAATCAATGATGATTCACCGAATACACTTGCTCTCAGAACAGTTCTGGATACTGTACGAACAGTATCGCACGAAGGACTGGAAAGATCAAGCCCCTTTGGAGGATGTTGATGAACGCCTTGCTCGCCCCGGTTTCCCTTGCCCTCGCCCTCGCCGCCAGCGCCTCGGCCACCGTCGGCCCCTTCGACGCCATCGTCGTGCCACCCGTCCCGGGCGGCTTCACCACCGCCGGCTTCGGCGTGAACGACCTCGGCTGGGTCGTCGGCCAGGCCGACAGCGCCGGCGGCCTCGTCGCCTTCGTCTTCCACGACGGCGTCACCGAGGAACTGCCCCTCCTCCCGGGCGGGTTCGAGGCCCAGGCCAATGCCGTCAATTCCGCCGGCACCATCGTCGGCCAGTGCAAGGACGAGAACGGCGTCTCCCGGGCCGTCATGTGGACACGCGACGACCTCGGCTTCTGGTCCATCTCCGACCTGGGCACCCTCCGCGCTGACAACACCGGCTTCGGCGTCGCCACCCGCATCAACGAGGCCGGGCACATCGTCGGCTACGCCACCGCCGAGGGCGTCAGTGCGTACCACGGCTTCCTCATCGCCGACGGCGTCAAAACCGATATCGGCACCCTCGGCTACTCCGGGCCCCTCGCCTACTCCCAGGCCCTGGGCATCAGCGAGAACGGGCACGTCACCGGCTACGCCTACCGCGTCCTCGGCGGGCCTGAGCACGGCCTCGCACGCTTCGGCGACCGCGCCTCCGACATCACCCCCGCCGACCGCTTCGGCCTCGCCCAGTGGCACGGCTGCACCGACGACCAGATGCTCGCCGGGTACATCGGCGGCGCGCTCGGCGGCGGCGCCTTCCGCCCCGCCACCTGGACCGCTCAGGACGGCTTCGTCCTGCTGCCGCTCATCGACGGACTCCCCGAGGGCTACGCCTACGACATCAACAACGCCGGCCAGATTGTCGGCACCATGTTCCTCCTCAACCCCGTCCCCGATCCCAACATCTTCCGCGCCTTCCTCTTCGCCGACGGCCAGACCATCGACCTCTCCTCGGATCACCCAGAACTCGCAGGGCCCATCACCGAGGCGCGCGACATCTCCCCCAGCGGCCTCATCGTCGGCACCATCGGCGCGGGCCTTGACACCGCCGCCGTCCTCCTCGTCCCCTCCACCGGCTGCCGGCCCGACTTCAACCGCGACGGCACCCTCGATCCCGATGACCTCGCCGACTTCATCGCCTGTTTCTTCGACGGCGCGGGCTGCGCCGCGGCCGACTACAGCGGCGACGGCACCGCCGACCCCGACGACCTCGCCGACTTCATCGCCGACTTCTTCACCGGCTGCGTGTAACCGCCCGCGGACCTGTCCCGAGCCTCCACCACTCGCCAGGGCCCGCCGTCGGAGTTCAGCCCAACTTAGGATTTTCCCGGATGCCACGGCTTCGAAACCGTGGCATCCTTTGCGTTTGGGGCGAGCGGTCCGGCTCCCCCTGACCCTTCCCCGCCGGGGTGCAGACGCGCCGCTGCTTGGAGTCCACCATGAACCGACTCTGTTTCTCCGCCCTTGCGGCCTCGTCGGTGCTCGCCGGCGCCGCCCTCGCCCAGCCCTGCGGCGGGGAGTTCCCGGGGCTCGTGTCGGACGGTCTCGTACTCAACGGCAACGCCGCCTTCGATGCCGAGGGCGGGCGGCTCATCATCACCACCCCCGACGAGGGCCAGACCTCCTCTGCCTTCGCCAACTTCCGCCCGCGCGTCGCCGATGGCTTCCGCGCCGAGTTCACCTTCCGCATCCAGTTCGGCGCGGCCGACGGGTTCACCTTCATCATCCAGGATCAGGGCCCCGCGGCGCTGGGCGGCGGCGGCAGCAGCCTCGGGTACGCCGGAGTCAGCAGGGCCCTCGTCTTCGAGATCGACACCTTCTCCTTCGGCCCGCCGGATGAGTTCCCCGCCACCCACCTTGCCATCCACACCGCCTGCGACGGCAGCGTCTCCGATGGCGACGGCGACTCCATCGCCCACGTCGTCCTCTCCGACCTCGGCCTCGACGTCACCGACGGCGAGCCCCACACCTGCCTCATCGAGTACCGCGGAGGCGCGCTCTTCGTCGCCATCGACGACATCCCCGTCGTCCCCGATCTCGCCTTCGACTTCGAGAACTGCGGCGGGCACCGCATCGTCAGCGAGGACGGGTGCGCGTACGTCGGCTTCACCGGCGCCACGGGCGCCGCGACGGCGCTCCAGACGATCACGGCGTGGACGTTCGACGATGATCCGCCCTGCGTCGGGGCGGACCTGGGCTCGTTCATCGACAGCCTCGAGGCCGAGGCGGGCGGGGCCGTGACCTTCTCGTTCGTCGGAACGGGCTCGCCGGTCTTGCGGTACTTCTGGCTGCTCAACGGGCAGGCCGTGGAGGACGGCGGGCCGATCTCCGGGGCCACGACGGGAACGCTGACGATCGATCCCGTGGGCCCGCAGCACGCCGGGCAGTGGGACTATGGGGTGTTCAACGATTGCCAGGGCGTGTCGTCGGGATTCACGATGGTGGTGATCGTCCCGTGCGTGCCGGACTTCAACGGCGACGGCAACCTCGACCCCGACGACCTCGCCGACGCCATCGGGTGCTACTTCGACTCGTTCTGCCCCTTCGATTTCAACGGGGACACCAACGAGGACCCCGACGACCTGGCCGACTACATCGCGGCGTACTTCGGCGGGTGCTGAGGGGGCCCGTTGCCCTCGGCAGCCCCCACGCGATGGAGGGCGAGGGGGGGAGTAGGTGCATCCAATGAAACGCGACCGTCAGGAAGCCGTCCCCGTTCGGGCGCTCCGTGTTCGCGCCCTACCCCAAACGCCCCGGGTTGCGCCGGGGCCTCTGCCGAAACGCGACCCTGGGCGAGGGTTCTGCTCGGCACCCCCCTCGGCCGGGACCGGGGGAGGGTGGAGGGAACCGCTGGTCGCTCACGGTCGCGTTTGGTGGGGTCGCGCCAGGATCTGCGCGATCGGCTTGCCCGCGCGGGGTTGCGCGGCGGAGTAGTCCTCGCCCACCAGCGCCGCGAGGGTCGCCGCGATCTGCGATTGCGTGACCGGCTCGGGCAGGTCGCGGACCTCGCCGAGTGCCGCGACGCCGGCGCCGAAGGCCATGACCCAGATGCGTTCCGCCCCGATCACCTTGGCGTTGTGGTCGCGCCAGGTTTCGAGCGTGCCGCCCTCGAGCCCGGGGACGTCGTCGTTGCTCCCGCCGCGGCCGTGGTCGCAGGTGACGAGGATCGCTGTCCGGTCCTTGTACGCGGGGAGCGACTGGACCGTGGCCCAGAGTTCGCGGAGGTAGCCGTCAAAGCGGGCGGCGGCGTCGAGGTACTCGTCGTACTGGTCCTCGTGCCCCCACTCGTCCGTCTCGCCCAGGCCCACGAACATGACGCGCGGCTCGTTGAGCGTCATCCACTCCAGCGCGGGGCGGAAGAGCAACGCGTCGAAGGTCGAGGCGCTCCAGCGCCGCGGGATCTCCCGGCGGAGGGTGTTGACGGTCCGGACTGATTCGTTGGTGCGGCCGAAGTCGATGGGCTTGAGACCGTCGTCGACGGGGAACCCGCAGCGCTCGGCGTTGAAGATGGCGGGGAAGATGTTCCACGCGCCGAACGCGGCGACCTTGCCTGAGAACCCCGGGCGATTGTGGAGCCACTCGAAGACGGTGACTTCGGAGTTGGGGATGCTGCGGTTGTCCTTGATGTGCGGGTGGGGGAAGCCGCAGAGCGTCTCGGAGTAGCCCGGGTAGGAGACGCGATGCGGGTTGGTGATGCGTGCGGGGGCGTTCTTCCAGGCGTTGCCGATGATGACGCCGTGAGAGGCGATGGTGGACCAGACGAAGGGGAGGAGGGCCTCTCGGCGGGCCCGTGGGGTGTCGCGCCAGAAGCGCGTGCGGAGGGGGTCGGGCTGATCGACGCCGTGGGCCTTGGTGATGAGGCGTTCGTCGGCGCCGGCGAAGAGTTCCTGCCAGCGGAAGCCGTCGCACATGACGAGGATGACGTTGTGGGCGGGCGCCGGCGCGGCGTGGTCGGCCGGCGGCGCGGGTGCCGGTGCGGCCGGCGGTTGGGCGGCGGCGTGGGGGGCTCGGGGGAGGAGGATGAGGAAGAGCGACAGGAGGGCGAGGTGCATCCGGGGCATGGCGGGAGCATACATCGGGGTTGGGGCGGCGGTGGTAGACTGGGGCCGCGATGCTCAAGGAGAAGCCATGTTTCATGCGAGTTTCACCCGCCGGTTGCTTGTGGGCGCGGCCGTGACGGTGTCGGTTGCCGCTGGAGCGCTGAGCCAGACGACGTACCGCCAGCCCGCGCCGGAGTTGGTGAAGTTGATCGACGCGCCCCCGACGCCGATGGTGTCGCTGGCGCCGACGCGGGACCACATGCTGCTTCTGCACCGCGTGGGGCTGCCGCCGATCGCGGATCTGGCGCAGCCGATGCTGAGGCTGGCGGGGGAGCGGATCAATCCGACGACCAACGGCCCGCACGGTCCGCGGCGGATCGTGGGGCTGACGCTCCGCTCGATGGAGGGCGTGGAGCGGCCCGTGAAGTTGCCCGAAGGCCCGGACATCTCCGGTGTGACGTGGTCGCACGACGGCAAGCGCGTGGCGTTCACGCTGACGCTGGCCAGCGGGATCCAGGGCTGGGTGCTGGAGGTGGCATCGGGGGAGGCGAAGGCGGTGACGGGCGCGAACCTGAACCCGCTGTCGGGGGCGGCGCTGCGGTGGATGCCCGACGGCAAGACGCTGCTGTGCCGGGTGGTGCCCAAGGGTCGCGGGCCGATGCCGGTGGAGCCGGCGGTGCCGACGGGCCCGGTGGCGCAGGACGCCGACGGGAGCAAGGCGCCGCTGCGGACGCTGCAGGACATGCTGACCAGCGCGCACGATGAGGCGCTGTTTGATTGGTTGATGCCCAGCGAGTTGGTGCTGGTGAGCGTCGGGGATGGGTCGGCGCGGACGATCGCGGGGCCGGCGATCTGGGGGATGGCGTCCCCGTCGCCGGATGGGAAGTACCTTCTGACGTCGCGGACGGTGAGGCCGTACTCGTATCAGGTGGGTTGGCGGGACTTCCCCGAGGTCGTGGAGGTGCGGGACGCGGATGGCAAGGTGGTGAGGGAGATGGCGAAGGTGCCGCTGCGGGAGAACATCCCGATCGAGGGCGTGGAGACGGGCCCGCGGGCGTTCCAATGGCAGGACTCGGCCGAGGCGAGGTTGTTCTGGGTCGAGGCGCTCGACGGCGGGGACCCGAAGAAGAAGGTGGCGTACCGCGATCGGCTGATGTGGATGAACGCGCCGTTCACCGGGGAGCCGGCGGAGGTGCACCAGATCGAGCACCGCTTCACGGGGCTGGACTGGATGGAAGGGTGGGGCAAGGGCGAGGCGCGCCTGGAGGGGATGGCGCTGGTGACGGAGTACGACCGCGATCGGCGGTGGACGCGGACGACGATGATCATGCCGATGTCCGACAAGGTGGCGCCGAAGGTGATCTTCGATCGGTCGATCCGCGACAGATACAACGACCCGGGGCGTCCGCTGACGAGGCCGGACGCGCGGGGGCGTGCGCTGGTGCTGGTGGAAGGGGAGAGCCTGTTCCTGCGCGGGGCGGGGGCATCGCCCAAGGGCGAGCGGCCGTTCCTTGATCGGATGGCGCTGGCCGACGGGGCGAAGGAGCGTCTGTGGCAGTGCGAGGAGGAGCGGTACGAGTCGGTTGTGGACGTGGTGGGTTGGCGGGGCGGGAAGCCCGAGGCGGTGATCACGAGCCGGGAGAGCGTGACGGAGCCGCCGAACTTCTTTGTGCGGACGATGAGCGACGGGATGATGACGGCGTTGACGGCGTTCACGGACCCGACGCCGGAGTTGCGAGGGATCACGAAGCAGTTGGTGAAGTACACGCGAGACGACGGGGTGCCCCTGTCGGCGACGCTGTACCTGCCCCCGGGGTACAAGCCGGGGACGAGGCTGCCGCTGCTGGTGTGGGCGTATCCGATGGAGTTCAACGACCCGTCGACGGCGGGGCAGGTGAGCGGGAGCGACAAGCGGTTCGTGCAGATGAGCGGGATCAGCCACCTGTTCCTGCTGATGGCCGGCGGCGGCGGGTACGCGATCATGGACAACGCGGCGATGCCCGTGGTGGGCGACCCGGAGACGATGAACGACACGTTCGTGAAGCAGATCGTGGCCAGCGCGAAGGCGGCGATCGACAAGGCGGCGGAGATGGGCGTGGCGGACCCGAACCGGGCGGCGGTGGGCGGGCACAGTTACGGGGCGTTCATGACGGCGAACCTGCTGGCGCACTGCGACCTGTTCAAGGCGGGGATCGCGCGGAGCGGTGCGTACAACCGGACGCTCACGCCGTTCGGGTTCCAGAGCGAGCGGCGGTCGTTCTGGGAGGCGCCGGAGGTGTACATGAAGTTGTCGCCGTTCACGCACGCCGACAAGATCAAGACGCCGATCCTGATGTTCCACGGGCAGAAGGACAACAACCCGGGGACGTTCCCGATGCAGAGCGAGCGGCTGTTCCAGGCCATCAAGGGGAACGGGGGCGTGGCGAGACTGGTGATGCTGCCGCACGAGAGCCACGGGTACGCGTCGCGGGAGAGCGCGCTGCACGTGCTGGCGGAGACGATCGAGTGGCTGGATCGGTACGTGAAGAACGCGGGTGTGTCGGGCTCGAAGTGAGGCGGCTACCGCTCGGCGCGTAACCCCTTGGGGGGGTGCGCGGCCGGGCGCGGGGAGCGTGCGCGCGGCGCATACGATGGCGTCGCTGCGCCCGTAGCTCAACGGATAGAGCATCGGTCTTCGGAACCGAGGGTTGGGGGTTCGAATCCCTCCGGGCGCGTTGAAGGGGGGCGTCGCGTCGGACGTGGGGTGGGGGCCGAGGGGGCGGCCGTGTATGCGATTTCGCGCGCGAGGTGGGGCCGAATTGGGCATCCGCGCGTCGGCGGCGTGCGTAGTGGGGGGTGGATGTGGAACGAACGGGAGGGGAGATCGGTCCGAGGGGCGTGGGCCGGGGCCGGAGGGTGGGAGGCGGGGCTGGTTTGATGACGGCCGGCCTGGGAGGGGATCGCGAGGACCGATATTTGGTGCCCTGGCGGGCCAAGGCTCGCCGGCAAGGGGCTTTACGGACGGGCACAGTCGATCGGGGCTGAGAAAGCGTCGATTCGGGTGTGTCGCGCGGTGGGCGTCTGAGGCGGGGAGCGGGAGCGAACCGCGGCAGGCCCGATCGCGCAACGTCCAGTCGGCGCACGCCGGCGGCGGAGGCCGGGGTGCGGATGAACGCCCACGCTCACGGACGGAGCACGCCATGCCGGACTTCACGAGCAAACTTACGACCGGGTCGTCGTCGCCTTTGGGCTCGCCTTCGTCGGGCCAGCCTATGGAGGCCGGGCCGGGGCGGATCACGGTGCCTGCCGCGGGGGACGTGGCGTCGCTGATCGAGTCGCGGATCGATCGGCGAGCGTTCCAGGAGCACCACTGGGAGGGGAGTTTCTTCGACTACCTGGAGATCGCGGTGGCCAAGCCCGCGGTGGCGCGGAACGCCTACCAGCGGGTGTACGACGCGGTGCTGAGCCACGGGTTTGAGAAGTACCGATTGTTCAAGAAGGACGTGGTGCGGTACCACTTCTTCAGCGACCCGTTCGACGCGGGAGCGGACGCGATCTTCGGGCTGGACTTTGCGCTGATGCAACTGGTGGACTTCTTCCGCAGCGCGGCGGAGGGGTACGGGACGGACCGGCGCATCCTGCTGTTGCACGGGCCGGTAGGGAGCAGCAAGAGCACGATCGCGCGGCTGCTCAAGAAGGGCCTGGAGCACTACAGCCGGACCGACGAAGGGGCGCTGTACTCGTTCTCGTGGCTGCTCGACGAGCACTGCGGCCCGGGCGGGAAGACGCACGAGTTCCCGTGCCCGATGCACGAGGAGCCCCTGCTGCTGGTGCCCAAGGAGGCGCGGGGCGACCTGGTGGGGCGGCTCAACGAGCGGTACGCGCCGGCGAACGGTGGCGGCGGCGGCGGAGGGAAGTTGAAGTTGGTGGGCGAGTTGGACCCGTTCTGCCGGAGGGTGATGGCGGACCTGATGCGCCACTACGCGGGCGACTGGCGCCGGGTGATGGACCACGTGAAGGTTCGGCGGATCGTGCTGTCTGAGAAGGACCGGGTGGGGATTGGCACGTTCCAGCCCAAGGACGAGAAGAACCAGGACTCGACGGAGTTGACGGGCGACATCAACTACCGGAAGATCGCGCAGTTCGGGAGCGACAGCGACCCGCGGGCGTTCAACTTCGACGGGGAGTTGAACATCGCCAACCGGGGGATCTGCGAGTTCATCGAGGTGCTGAAGTTGGACGTGGCGTTCCTGTACGACCTGCTGGGCGCGAGCCAGGAGCACCTGATCAAGCCCAAGAAGTTCGCGCAGACGAACATCGACGAGGTGATCGTCGGGCACACCAACGAGCCGGAGTATCGCCGGCTGCAGAACAACGAGATGATGGAGGCGTTCCGGGACCGGACGATCAAGATCGACGTGCCGTACAACATCCGGCTCGACGACGAGGTGCGGATCTATCAGAAGGACTTCGGCCAGTCGCGGGTGCGGGGGATCCACGTGGCGCCGCACACGCTGGAGGTGGCGGCGATGTGGGCGGTGCTGACGCGGCTGTCGGAGCCCAAGAAGGCGGGGCTGACGCGCTTGCAGAAACTGAAGTTGTACAACGGAAAGGCGATCCCCGGGTTCACCGAGGACTCGATCAAGGAACTCAAGGAGGAGTCGGCCGAGGAGGGGATGGACGGGATCAGCCCGCGGTACGTGCAGGACAAGATCAGCAACGCGATGGTGAACCGACAGGCGATCGAGGACCGGGCGATCAACCCGTTCATGGTGCTCAACGAACTGGAGAACGGGCTGTCGCACCATTCGCTGATCACCGACGAGGAGACGAAGAAGCGGTACCGCGAGTTGCTGGCGGTGGTGAAGGAGGAGTACGAGGACATCATCAAGGCCGAGGTGCAGCGGGCGATCTCCGCCGACGAGGACGCGATCAAGCGTCTGTGCACGAACTACATCGAGAGCGTCCGGGCGTACACGCAGAAGGAGCGGGTGAAGAACAAGTACACGGGCAAGGACGAGGAGCCCGACGAGCGGCTGATGCGGGCGATCGAGGAGAAGATCGACATCCCCGACAGCCGCAAGGACGACTTCCGCCAGGAGATCATGAACTACATCGGGGCGCTGGCTCTGGACGGGAAGAAGTTCGAGTACAACACCAACGCGCGGCTGTACCGGGCGCTGGAACTCAAACTCTTCGAGGACTCGCGCGACACCATCAAACTCAAGAACCTCGTCTCCAGCGTCGTCGACGACGAGACGCAGGCCAAGATCGACGTGGTGAAGCAGCGGCTCATCAAGCAGTTCGGGTACAACGAGACCAGCGCCACCGACGTGCTCAACTACGTCGCGAGCATCTTCGCCCGCGGCGACAGCAAGAGCAAGTAGGCGGACCCCGGCCGATCAACGGGACGCGGGCGCGGACGGAGCGTTCGGCCGCGGCGTGTCGGGCGTGTTGGGCGTGTCGGGCGTGTCGGGCGTGTTGGGCGCCAGCCGGACACGCGTGCCGTGCTCCGCGTCGTGGCTCACGACGGCCTCCTCGCGGACGACGGTGAGCCCCTCGGGCGTGACGACGTTGACCGCGCCGCCCACGGGCGGGACGACGCGGACCCGCCCTCGTTTCAGGTCCACGACCACACGTGTCCCGGAGCCCGGTGCACCGGCCGGGGCGCTCGCCGCGTCGCCGGATCGCCCTGGTTCGTCGGCGGCCGGGGCGACCCGTGCGAGGGCCACTCGTGCCTCGCTGAGGCGGTCGATGGTGAGGAGTGTGTCGCCGCTCACACGGAGCGTCACGCGGCCGTTCAGGCCCGTGCGGTAATCGGCGGCGAGGTTGGCCGGCGGCTCGCTGGCGGCGCGGCGCCAGGCGCCGGTCTGTCCCGAGTCGGGCCACACGCGGCGCAACTCCGCCGCGCCCTCCGAGGCACGAACCTCGATCCGCGCCGGCTCGATGCGGACGAGCCCGGTCGGCGCCGGTGCGGCGTTGGCCGCCGGCGCGGGCGGCTTGGTCCCGGGCGTCGCGGGTGTTGCAGGTGTGGTGGCAGGCGGAGCAGGCTCGGTGCGGTTGCCGGCGGGCGGCTGCGGGGGAGGACTCGTTGCCGGGGTGGCGGGCTGCGTGGAGGGTTTGGTCTGCGCGAGCGCTGGCCCCGAGGCGAGCATGGCAATGAGGCTCGCGAGCGCGAGGGGTGTGGTGCGGCGCGGGAGCGGGCTGCGGGCTGGGCCGAGAGGGGCGTTCATCGCGGTGCTCCGGGCGCGGGGTCGGCGGGCCTGGGGGGGTCGGCGGGCTTGGGGGGGGGGGCGGGTTGGTTCTGCAGGACGGGGCGGCCGGGCGTCCATGCGCGGCGGCGATCGGCCGGCGCGGCCGGCGAACCCGGCCGCCTGCCCATGGACTCGGCAACCTCTTCGAGGCGCGCGGGGAGCGGCTCGGGCCGCGCGGCGGGGATCGTCGGCTGGTCGGCGGTCTGCGTGCGTCCGGCGGGGCGGGTGCTGGCCGGAGTCGATGGCGGGCGGGATTGGCTCGAGTCGGCGCGTCCGCTGGTGGGGGGTGAAGGAGTCGCGGGGGTGGCATCGAACTCGTCGAAGGACTCGCCTTTCGGCGGCGTAACGGCGGCGGTTGTTGTCGGCCCGGTTCGAGCGGTTGGCTGCGGCTCGGATGCCTCGCCCGGCCCTGTCGGCTTGGTCGGCGCGGGCCGCGTGGCGATCGAAGGGCCGGCGGCCAGCGCGGAGGTTGACTGGAGATCTCTCGCTGCGCTGAGCCACGCGAGCCAGCGCTCGCCCGAGATGGACTCCCCCGTCGTCACGGCTCGTTGGATGACCCCGGCTTCGCGCAGGGCGGCAATCGCGTTGGCCTCACCGGTGGGACCGGCCTCAGCGCCGGCGGCACGGTCCGAGGCGTCGAGGAGCGATGCCAACGCTCGCGCCGCCTCGCCGGCGCGGACCGGCTTGGTCGGTTCGACAAGCACGGCGTCGGGGAGCCAGCGGCCCGCGCGGGCCTGCGCCGCCCAGGCGGCGAAGCCGCCTTCGAGCGTGGCGCTCCCCCTCTTCCTTCTCCAGGCGATGACCGAGCCGACCAGGTGCTCGCGCGTCAGGTTCGGTGCGGCGGCGGTCTGGCTCAGAAGGCGGAGTTCCGCGGCCGCCCCGGCGTCAGCGGGCTGGTCGGCCGGGGTGATCGTGGCCGATCGGGCGACCCCCGTATCGGGAGAACCCGAAGACTCGCAACCCGTCAGAATGCCGATGGCAGCAGCGAGAGCAAGGGTGGAAGTGACCGGACGGGGACGAAGCCGGAGGCTGGGCATGGGCAGGAAGGCTAGCAGGTTGCGTGGACTTGCAGGGCGTCCCTAGCGGTTTCCGAACGATGCGGTGTTTGTGCGAATGTTGGTCGGACGTCACCTTGGTACACTGGCGTGCCGCTTGTCCCCCGGGGCAAAGCCGGAGGCAAGAGGGCCTGAGGTGTACGGTCCGGTTGTGCGACCGGATGAGGTACCCTTAGTGCCTCATGGGGGCTGCGAGTTCTCGCGAGCCCGGTGCCGTCCGACGCACCTTCGATTGGTGGATGCACGGTGCCTGGACGGCTCACTACGACCTCTTGACCATCTTGGAGTAGTTCCGGCATGAAAGCCACGGCAAGCATCGCCACGCGTCTGATCGAGTCGGTGTGTCAACTCCCGGGCGTCGCGGTGCTGGACTGGTGCGATCGCGCCGCGGCATCGCTGACGATCACGCACACGCCGTCGGCGGCGTTCGTGACGGTGGCGCAGGTGGACCCGCGGGGGATGGTGAAGTACATCGAATCGACGGGGGCGGCGTGGTGCGGGCGGACGGAGGACGAGCAGCCGGTGCCTCCGGGGCAGCCGCCGTCGCCGATCTCGCTCCAGCGGACGCGGGACTCGCTGCACGTGTCGGAGCCGCTGGGCTGGGAGCCCAAGGTGGTTGTCCCCGGGGAGGCGTCGCTGAACGTGACGAAGATTGTTCCGGCGATTTCGCGCCGTGCGGCGACGGGATTGAACCGCCGGTGGGACGAACTCTCCAACTGCACGCTGGTCCTGGGCGCGGTGCAGTTGAGCCCGTCGCTGCCGGACCGGCTGCTGCTGTGCGAACTGGCCATGTGCCACTGCCCGCCGGAGGACTTGGCGAGGCACCAGGTGGTGCTGCAGATCGCGCTGCCGATGATCGCGGCGCGGTTCCTCAACGCGATCGGGCCGTCGCCGGCGGACAAGCACTCGTGGCTGACGCCTCGTGAAGAGGCGATTCTGTGGAAACTGGTGAGCGGGAAGAAGGTCCCGGTGATCGCGGAGGAGTTGCACCGCAGCATCTACACGATCCACGATCACGTGAAGTCGCTGCACCGGAAACTCGGGGCGAGCAACCGTGGGCAACTGGTGAGCCGGGCGCTGGGGCATCTGGGGCCCCTGGTGGCGAAGGCCGCGGCACAGGGGGCCAAGGGCGACGACCACGAAGACGATGACCGGCCCAGGGGCGGGCCGTCGGCGCGGACGGCGCGAGCCCAGCCCGAGTAACGGCGTCGGGCTCCGCCCGGGCAATACGCAGCCGGCCCGGACGTACACTCTGAGCCCATGCCTCCAGGCGTCATGACGCCGTATGTCGTTGTCGCGGCCCGATCGGGCGGCGGGCGGGTGGTCTCGCTCCGGCGGGCGCGCAGCCGACCCGCGCTGGCGGAGTCGTTGCGGCGCGAACGGCTGCTGCTGGTGTCGGCCGTGGCGCTGCCCGCGTGGGCCGGATCGGCAGCGGCGCAGCCCGGGCTGAGGCTCGCCGACCATGCGGTGCTGAACGATCAACTGGCGCAGTTGCTCTCACGCGGGGTGCCGCTGGTGGACGCGCTGGAGGTGGCGGCCTCGACGGTCCGCCCCGCGGCGCGGCCGATCGTCGAGCGCCTTCGCGAACTGGTTGCCGCGGGCTCGGGCTTCGCCGACGCGGGCGCGAGCACGGGCGTCTTCGATCCCGTGACGGTCGCGGTCTACCGCGCGGCTGAGCGGACCGGCGACCTGGCCGGCGCGGCGAAGCAGTTGGCGACGAACGCGCGGCGGACGCTCGCGGTCGCTGGGAAGGCCGTCACGCTCATGATCTACCCCGCGATCGTCTTCGCGGTGTCGATCCTCATCGTGATCGGGATGCTGGTGTTCATCGTCCCGCGGCTGGGCGAGGGGCTTACCGAGGCGGGCATCGAACTGCCCGGGTTCACCAAGTTCGTAATTGCGCTGGGCAACGTGCTCTCCGGGAACGTGCTGTGGTTCGGGCTCATCGCGCTGGTGCTGGGCGTGGGGGCGTACCTGCTGCGGGGCGCGATCGGGCGGCAGATCCTCGTCGCGGCCCGGGTGGTGCCGTTCCTGAAGGACGTGATGCTGGCGCAGGAGTCGGCGCGGTTCTTCAGCATCATGACGGCGATGACGCGCTCGGGGGTGCCGCTCTCTGATGCGCTGGGCACCGCCAATCAGGCCATCAAGCACCCCACGCTGCGCACGCAGATGGAGCGCCTGCGGACCCGCCTTGTCGAGGGCGGGGTGCTGAGGTTGCTGATCGACGAGGTGACGGCGCTGCCGCTCTCGACGCGGCGGCTGCTCATCGCGGCCGAGCGGGCTGGGGACATGGAGTCGGCCTTCGCGTCGCTGGCGTCGGACATGATCGACGAGGTGGAGCGGTCGTCGGCCCGCGCGCTGGCGGTCCTGCAGCCGATGCTCATCATCTTCATGTTCCTGGGCATCGGCTCGCTGCTCATGGCGTTCCTCATCCCGCTCCTGAGCCTGGCCAGCGGCGTAGGTGGGTGACCCTGGCAGGCCGGATCCGAAGATAAGAACATCACCCTATTCGGCGAGCATCTGGAACCCGACGCTTGCCCCCCCCCCCCGGTGTAAGGTGTGCGGGTGCGATTGGCGATGGGGCCACGCGCCACCGGGAGATGCGCATGATGATGACTCTTGCTGCCCTGCTCTTGTCCGCATGTGTGATGCGCGTGGAGGACCCGCCCGCGGCGATCATCGAGTACGACGAGAGCCAGGAAGTGACCGCGCTGGTGGGCTTCATCTGCAAGGTGTACGACCAGGGTTGCCCGGCCGGTTCGTGGATCATCGACACCACCACGGGCAGGCCCGTGGGCTGCAACGCGGCGTGCGTCGGATCGTGCAACACCTGCACGGGCCGGAACACGGCCGCGAAACTGTGCACGGTGCGACCCGGCGCGACCTGCGACCCGATCCCCGGCTCGGGGAGCGGTGCATATGTTCTCTGCGGCAGCAGGACCAACGGTACATGTGCGCCTGGCGCGGTCTGCGGCTGCACGGCGGGCGCGGTGATCCTCGGCTCTCAGTGCAAGGTCAGGCAATGCGTGTGAGCAAGGAGACAACCCGTGCCGAAGCCGTGTTTCCTGTTTCTCGTTGCGGTCACACTCACATCCGCGGCGCTGAGCGCTGAGCCGAAGCCGGGTCCGACGGCCACACATGCCGCCCCCCACGCTGCACCAACGGCCCCCGCCGCCGTGCAGCCCAAGGCTCTCGCCATCGTCCGCGGCCTGGAGATCTACGACACGTGCATCCGCTCTCTGCGTTGGCGTCAGGTGCTCTATTCCCCACCTACCTCGAACCGCTCCTGGGCGGTGTGCGACCGATCCGAGTTCGGCCTCGATCAAACGGGTTCTTGGTTCGTCCGCTCCGAACGAGAGTGGGTCGATGAGGAAGAGGGCACCTCGGGCACTATGCGGCTCCTGTGTGTGTCGAACGGCCGCGCCATGGTCGCGACAAGCCAGGACGATCAAGAGGGACGACTCACGTCCGCGGAGTCCTCGCATTACATGTTCCTGACGTCGCCGTGGATGGTCATGGGTCGGCTGTTCGACCAGACCTGCAAGCGTCGTCTCCACGAACTGTTCCGCGACGCGTCGGACCTTGAAGCCAGCGACCCCACCGGCCCCCGCGGCATCTGCTCGATCGCCGGCACCGTGACCATCGACGGCGCCTCGATTCGCCTGCGTGTCACCGTCGATCCATCGCTCAACTTCGCGCCCACGGCCATCGACTACACCGCCGCCGTCCGCGACCAGACGGTTCAGCGTTTGGTGGCCCTCGAGCATGTTCAAGTCGATGGCGTGTGGCTGCCCACGCGCATCGTCCGTGCCGTCTACAACGCATGGGATCCCGGGATGCACCGGGAACGGATCGAGGCGATCCGACAGTACCAATCCGGTCTCGACCCGGAGGCCATCCTCCGCGCGTTCCCCGTCCCCGCCCTCGCGGGCGACCCCGCCCTCACCCGCGTCTGGAAGTCCCTCGCCGTCGTCGAGACCTGCGGCCGGGATCAGGAGTTGGTGGTGGCCAACCTGGGCGTAGGCGACCCCGCGGGCCCCTTCACGCCCGACGTGGCGATCGTCGAGTGGATCAGCGTGAATCAGCCTCTGCCCGATGACCTGTGCCTGAAGACTCTCCCCGCGGGCAAGCGGATCTTCGACGGGTTCACCGGGAGGTTCATCAAGACAACCGGCCCCGCCCCGCTGCCCGAGCACGTTCCCTGAGGCGTTCCACCATGATCACCGCTGCCGTGCGTGCCGCCGCGTTCATGCTCGCGCTGAGCCTTGGGCGCGTGCTCCCCGAGGGAGCCGCTCTGCGTACTCCGCCCCCCGAGGCCGCAGCGCCATCCGTGCCGCTCGTGGAGGTGTCTCCTTCTGACGAGCATCTGGGCGAACTGCCCGCGGGCACGACCGCGACGCGTCGCGTGCAGTTCCGCAACACGTGGTCGAGCGTCGTGCTGGTGCGGGTTGTGACGACCAGTTGCGGGTGCATGGAGGCCCGAGTCGAGCCCGCGCGGGTAGGGCCCGGCGAGACGTGCGAGGTGGCGGTCTCGATCCGGGCGATTCCCGCGGGCGGAGAACAGCGGCACCACGCGGAGATCGGCGTGCGTGCTGAGCCCGAGGGCGCCGATATCCAGAAGGCCGTGGTCTCGGTTGCCTATCAGCCGAGAGTGGTGTTTCTCGCGCGTCCCGACGCCCTGTCGTGGACGGTGCTGGAGGACGCGCCGCTCGCGTCGCACCTGCTGCTCCGTTCCGAAGAGGGGCCGGAGGTGTTCGGTGAGCCGGTCGGCATCACGTCCGCCGGCATCCCGGGGCTCGAGTGCTCCCCCGCGCTGCCCGTCGCGGGCCAGCGCCTAGTACGCAGGGTTGACATCCGCGCGCCGGGTCAACGGCCCGGGGTGTACTGCGGGCGCATCACCGTGGAGTCAGAGCAGGGGGCCGTCGTTGTGCCGGTGGTTCTCCGCGTGCTGCCCGCGTGGCGCGCCGAGCCGGCCGGGGCCATCTTCTCGTCGGAGGCGGAGGGAGCGCGGGAGTTGGTCATCCGCGGAGCGAGGAACGCGCCGGTGGACGTGGCCCAGGTCGTCGTCGCGGATGCGGACGCGCCCGTGGCCGCGGCGGTCAGCCGCGACAAGGGGGTCACGCGCGTGTCCGTTCGGATGTTGAGGCCCCCGGCCCCGGGCGAACTGGGCTCGACCACGCTGATCCTGCGGGATTCGGCCGGCACGGATCGTCTGAGCGTCCCGGTTGTGTGGTGGCCGGGCACGGAGCGCTGACCTCGGTAACTGCTTCGCGCGGGCGTGCGCGGGGCGAATGGGGCTATCCGATCGCTCACTTCGCCCGTGCCGCGACAACGGCCCCGGCCAGGATCAGCGCGCCGCCCGCCGCCCGCAACGCCGTCATGGCCTCGCCCAGCACGAGCCAGCCGACCACGACGGCGACAAGAGGCTCCACGATCGCCAGCGACGCCGCCCGGGTCGCCCCGAGCCTCGCGATGCCCGCCAGCAACGCCGTGATCGCGAAGGCGGTGGAGACCAGCGCGATGAGCCCGACCCCGAGCCACCCGATCGGCGTCCCCGGGAGCGGCGAGCCGGTGATCCCCGCCTCGAGCACGAAACTCACCGCGGCACCCGTGCAGACCAGCGCGCCCGTCGCCAGCGCCGAGCCCGGCGTCGCGTCGCCCGTCCCCCGCCGCGATAGGGCCGCGCCCGCCAGGATGTACGCGGCGTACCCCACCGCGGCCATCAGGCTCAGGACGATCCCCACCGCCGAGCCCCCCCCGCCCGCCAGTTGCAACGGCCCGGTCGTCAGGGCCGCGCCCAGCGTGGCGAGGGAGAGCGCAGCAACGCGGGCCGGGGTCAGCGGCTCCCGGAAGCAGACGCGGGCGCCCAGGGCCACCATCGCCGGCGCGGTGTACAGCAGCAGCGCCACGAGCCCCGATGGCGTGCCGGCGTCGATCGCCCCGAAGTAGCATCGCGACTCGGCGTAGTACAGCACCGCGCCCATCGCCAGGCGGATCCACAGCCCGCGCCCCCGGGGCACCGCCTCGCCTCGCCGCGCCACGAGGACCCAGAGCACCACGGAGGCAATGACGAATCGCAGGGCCAGCGTGGCGATGGTGCCCGCACCGCCCGCCGCCGACCATGACTTGAACAGCGCCAGCAGCCCGAAGCCCGCGGCGGAGCCGACCACAAGCGCGACGCCGAGCGCATGGCCTTCGCCGGCGGGTTGAGCCGGATCGGGATGTGAGGCCGTCTTGTCCACGTCGGGGCCCGGGTCCCTTCGCGCTGTGCCCCCGCGACGTGTGGAAGGACAAAGCGCGTCCCGCGCGAGCCGGCGGAGCGTAGCCCGAAGGGGTCGCAATGGCGGTAGACTGCATCCATGCGTCGAGGCGTGAAGGGTGCGGCGAGGGTTCTGGTCCTCATTGCGGGGGCGGCGGTGGGGGGGTGCGCCAGTGCGCCGGTGGAGGACGCCGCGCCAGGTGCGGGCGTGTCGGCCAGCGGGTCGCGCCCGAGCGACTTCACGCTCGCTGTGACGGTGCGTGGGAGTTCGCCCGCACGAGCCGCGCGGAGCGGTTCGCCAGCGCCGGTGCCGCCCGGGCTGCGCCCGGCGCGGTACGTGATCGAGGCCGACGGGGTGCTGCGGGCCGCGCTGGGGCCTGGAGCCAACGACGAGACCTTTCCCGCCGCGACGCGCAGGCTCGACTCGGGGGATCTCGACCGCCTCTGGGCGATCGTGGCAAGGGCGGGGTGGCTGGACGCCGACCCTCAGGGCGTCGGGTTGGGCGCGCCGGGTGCGGACGTGCCAACCGCGGGTTCGACCGTCGCGGTGTCGGGCCACGGCGCTCAGCGGACGATCCTGGCGTCGAGAGGGGACGCCTCGGCGCGGGCCCTTGCCGAGGCCCTCGCGGGGTTGGCATGGCAGATCCCCTAGGTTGACATGGGCGGACGGGGACGGAGATCGGAGTGGCCCGATCAGGGTTTTGGTTGTACCCTTGTTCCGTGGGGTGAAACCGCCCGGACCTGCGGGCCGTAGGGATGCCCGCCGCCGGACGCCGGCGGGGTGCTTCGGGCGATCGGGCAGGGACTTCAGTCGAGGGAGATTCGTGATGACCAAGAGCGTGATCGTGGCGCGGTGTGTGTCCCTGCTTGCCGGCGCGGCCGCGCTCCTGGCAGCCCCTTTGGCCACCGCCCAGCCCGGCGACCTGGCGAACCTGCAGGACGTGGTGACCAGCGGCCTTTCGTCGCCGCTCTATGTCTGCTCGCCCCCGGGCGACGACACCCGCATGTTCGTGGTGAACCAGACCGGCACCATCCGCCTGCTGACGCGCCCCAATCGCGACAGCAACTGGACCCTTCAGGCCGCCACCTTCCTCGACGTCTCCGGGCTCCTCACGCCCAACTCGGGCACGGTCGTGAACCCGCGAGATCGTCTCGACAACCAGGTCAACGGCACCTTCAACCTTGTCCGCGGAAACGAACAAGGCCTCCTGGGCCTTGCGTTCGCGCCGGACTACGCCACCAGCGGGATCTTCTACATCAACTACGTCGCCAACCGCCGGCCCGGCGGCGTCACGCCCCTTCGGCACTCCATCAGCACGCAGAACGGCACCGCGATCGTGCTGGGCTCCACCGTCATCGTCCGTTACCGGCGCGCCCCGGCCAACCCCAACGTCGCCGACGCCTCCTCCGCGTTCACCATCATCGAGATCGAGCAACCCTTCACCAACCATAATGGCGGGTGCATCAAGTTCGGACCCGACAACTTGCTCTACGTTGGCACGGGCGACGGCGGGTCGGGCAACGACCCCCTCAACACGGCGCTCAACCCCAGCAACCTGCTCGGCAAGTTCCTCCGGCTCGACGTGCTGGGCCCCGACGGGCTCTCCAACACCGGCGACGAAGACCAGTTCCCCGCCGAGCCGTTCCGCAACTACCGCATCCCCGCGGGCAACCCCTTCGCCATGGGCGGCGGCGCGCCCGAAGTCTTCATGCGCGGCGCCCGAAACCCCTGGCGATGGTCCTTCGACCGCGCCACCGGCGACCTCTACATCGCCGACGTCGGGCAGGACGTTGACGAAGAGGTGAACTTCATCCCCGCCGGCACCGGCGCGGGCCGCAACCTCGGCTGGCGCGTCCGTGAGGGCAACCGCACCACCGGGCTCTCCGCCGGCGGGTTCGACGTCTCGAACCTCACCGCCCCCGTCTACACCTACTCCCACGGCTCGGGCGCGCTCCAGGGCTTCTCCACCACCGGCGGATACGTCTACCGCGGCACCGCTATCCGCGCCTGGCGCGGGCGCTACTTCTTCGCCGACTTCGTCAACCGCCGCATGTGGTCCGCGCGCATCGTCAACGGCGCCTGGACCGACTTCCAGGACATCTACAACGCCGTCAACCCCTCCACCAGCACCTCGCTCCGTCTCCAGAACGTCGCCTCCTTCGGCGAGGACGCAGCCGGCGAGTTGTACGTCGTCCAACTCAACGGCTTCATCCGCAAGTTCGTCCCCCAGAACCCCCAGCCCAACCCCCTCGACATGAACTTCGACGGCTCGGTCGACCCCGACGACCTGTCGGACTACATCGCGTTGTTCTTCGCGAGCGACCTGCGGGCCGATTTCAACATGGACAACACCCTCGATCCCGACGACCTGGCCGACTACATCGCCGGGTACTTCGCACCGTGAGCGGGCGGACCGGCCCGCGCCCGAGCCGCTCCCGCTCGCGCCCGTTGAGCCCTAGCCTCTCGCCGTGGCCCGGCTGATTCTCTCCCGCCTGCTGCAACTCCCGCTCATCGTGGGCGCGGTGCTGCTCATCACCTTCGCGCTCGCCTGGCTCGCGCCGGGCAACCCGCTCGAGCGAGGCGACGCGCGACGGCCCGCGCCGGAGGTCGAGCGGGCCATGCGCGCCCAGTACAACCTCGACAGCCCCGGGAGGTTCCTCCTCTCCTACGCCGACTCGGCCTCCGGCGCCAGGTGGCTCCGGGAACGCCTCTCGGGCGCGCACGCGCGCCGCGCCGCCGACGCCCGTGCAGCCGGCGTGGACCTCCCGCCGCCCGCGGTCTTCGACCTCGGGCCCTCGCTGGCGTACCGCGACCAGCGGGTCGCCGACATCATCTCGGGCGCGCTGCCCGTCTCCGTCGCCCTCGGCGCGGGGGCGATCCTCCTGGCCACGCTCCTGGGCGTGGCGGCCGGGGTGATCGGCGCGCTCCGCCCGGGCTCAATCGCCGACCTCGCCACCCTCGCCCTCGCGCTCATCGGGATCAGCCTTCCCACCTTTGTCATCGGCGCTGCGCTGCTCCTGATCTTCTGCGTGTGGCTCCCGTGGTTCCCCGTCGCCACCTGGGGCCCGCACGGCGCGGTGCTGCCCACCATCACCCTCAGCCTGCCCTTCGCGGCGTACATCGCGCGCCTCACCCGCATGGGCATGATCGAGACCCTCCGAGCCGACTACGTGCGCACCGCGCGGGCCAAGGGCGCGCCCCCGTCGGCGGTCGTCCTCCGCCACGCGCTGCGGAACGCCCTCCTCCCGGTGGTCAGTTACCTCGGGCCCGCCACCGCCATGGCGATGACCGGCTCGTTCGTCGTCGAGAAGGTCTTCAGCGTGCCCGGGCTGGGGCAGCACTTCGTCAACGCCGTGCTCAACAAGGACCTCTTCCTGATCCTGGGCGTGGTCATGGTCTTCTCGACCATGCTCATCCTGCTCAATCTCGCGGTGGACGTGCTCTACCGCTGGCTCGACCCGCGGATCGTGTGAGGCGGGTCCGCTCACCGCCCGGGCAGCATCTCGACGCGAAGCACCCGCGCCCCAGCCGCCCCGGGCACAAGCGCCGTGTCTCCCGCTCCCAGCGCGGGCACCAGCACCACCGACCCCTTGGTCAGCCCCAGCGGCTCGTAGCACGCGTCGCCGGCCAGGAGCGCCGCGTCGCCTTCGAGCACCATCAGCACGACGCACCCGGACCCGTCCCCGGCCGTCAGCCGGTCGTCCACGCTCAGCCGATGCTCGTCGATGGTGAAGAACTCCGTGGTCGAGAGCCGCGCCGAGTGCTGGTCGGGCAGCAGGCGCGTCCCCCGCGGCGCCGGGCCCAGCGCCGTGTTCGCCAGCGCCTCCTCCACGTGCAGCGCCCGTCCCGCTCGACCCCAGTCGAAGAGCCGGAAGGTCGTGTCGCTGGGCGTCTGCACCTCCGCCACCACGCACCCGGCTCCCAGCGCGTGCCCCGTCCCGCTCGGGAGCGTGTGGCACGTCCCGGGGACCGCCGCGACCGCGATAAAGTCATCCGCCACCGTGCCGTCCGCCACGTGGGCCCGCAGCGCCTCGGCCGTCACGCCGAACTTCGTCCCCTTGTAGAGCATCGCCCCAGGGTCGCAGTCGAGGATGTACCACGCCTCGGTCTTCAGGTGGGCCTCGGGGTGGCTCCGCGCCCACGCCGGGCTGGGGTGCGCCTGGATGGACAAGTTCTCCTTTGCGTCCAGGAACTTCACCAGCAGCGGGAAGTTGCCCTCGGGCGTGGGGGCCACCTCGCCCAGGAGATCGCGGCCCCAGGCCTCGAGCGCGTCGTGCAGGGTCAGGCCCGCCAACGCGCCGCGGGCGATCACCGAGCGTGCCGCGCCCCCGCCCGCACCGGACGCCGACGTCGCCGCCATGTCGGCGACCTCCCACGACTCCCCGTATCGCGCCGAGGGTGAGGGCAGGTCCTTGCCCAGGTCCGCAAGGGCGCGCCCGCCCCACACCTTCTCGTACAGCATCGGGCGGAACGTCAGCGGGTACACGCCGGCCATGGGTCCCGAGTGTAGCGAAGGGCTCCGCCGATCAGCCCGGTCACGCCGCGCCGCCGGGCCGGAAGCACGCCCGGCACCTCGGCTCGTACATCCCCGCGCCCCCGACCACGATCCGCGATCCCGATGCTACCAGCCGCTGCGTGTGCACCGCCTCGCCCCCGCACCGCGCGCACGCCGCCACGAGTTTCGTCACCGCGTCGGCTTCGCACAGCAGCGCGGGCATCGGCTCGAACGGCTCGCCCCGGTGGTCACGCTCCAGCCCCGCCACCACCACCCGGCACCCCGAGTCCACCAGCGCCCTCACCGGCCCGACCAGGGCCGCGCCAAAGAAGTGCGCCTCGTCGATCCCCACCACCGCCCGCGCTGGTCGATCCCGCTCACCGCCCGCCGACCCGCCTCCCCCCAACACCGCCTCTTCGATCTCCCCCGCGTGCTCGACCGCCCGGCCCTCGAAGCGCCCGCCCGCGTGGCTCGCCAGGGCCGTCGGGTGGTACCGCCCGTCCAGCGCGGGCTTGAACGCCCACACCCGCCAAGTCTCGCCGGCCCCGCGGGCCCGCTCCAGTGCCGCGATCAGCGCCGTCGTCTTCCCCGCGAACATCGGTCCGCAGATCACCTCCAGCCGCCCGACGGGCCCATCTCCGCCTCCCGGCCTCGCATGGGCGTTCGGCATACAAGCAAACCCCAAACACAAATGTTCTCGGATCTGAACCCCACGGGGCAACTCAGGGCCTTCAAGGAAGGTACGTTATCCAGCGGATCGCCGAGCGGGCCGGGCCGATCGGGACTGTGGCCGGCGAGTTCTCAAGCCCTTCACCCCCGATGCCCGACCCGGTTCGGGTGTCGGTCATGTGAACGGTTCGGCGGGTGCCGCGCATCGAGGTGGTGCGGGCGACGAGCGCGGGTCGAGTCTTCGAGCAGGTGTCGATGTCGAGCACACCCCAACCCGCCTTCGGCGCAACCGGGCTCGAGCCGGTCGGGGACGCCGCCGCCTCGCTGCGCGCCTCGCTGGGCCGCTTGCGGGTCGTGACGCGGCTCATGCTCATCTGGCAGACGCTGGGCTGGCTGGTGGCGGTGTACGTCGCCGGCGGGATCGGCGTCGCCATCACCGACTACTTCCTGCGCCTCCCGGGCTGGCTCCGAGGCGGGTTCCTGGGCCTGGGCGTTGCCATCGCGCTGTGGATCATCCGGACCCGCGTCATCCCCGCGGCTGGCTTCGGTCCGTCCCTCACCGAGTACGCCCTCCGCCTGGAACGCACCGCCACCGGGCTGGGCGGGCTCCTCGCCTCCGCCATCGACCTGTCGGCCTCGCCCATCCGGGCGGAGGCGATCGAGGGTCGTCGGCTCGCGGCAATGGCCGCCGAACGCCTCCGTCGCGTGGGGGTGTGGAGCGCGCTCCGCCCCGCGCGCTCGGGTCTCGCGACCGCCGCCGCAGCCGCCACGCTCGTCGCCCTGGGCGTGGCCTTCGCGCGCTCGCCCGAACTGGCGCGGATCGGCGTCGCGCGCATCATGGCGCCGTGGGTGCAGGCCCAGTGGCCCGTCCGAACCGCCGTCGCCGACGCCACGGGTGTCACGGCCCACCCGCTCGGGACCGCCCTGGCCCTGCGGGGCGCGCTCGTCCGAAGCGACCTCCCCGCCGCGCAGACCCGCGTCGAGGCCCGCTATCGCCTCATCGCGCCCGATGGCACCCCCGGGCCCTATCGCAAGGCCGTCCTGACCAGCCAGGAGCGGCCCATCGAAACCGTCTCCACCGACGCCCTGGGGGCTCGCACCGTCGTCTCCGGCACCCTCTTCGAACGCCTCATCGAGCCCGGCGCGCTCGAGCCGGCCGCCGACGGCCCCCGCTCCGCCGCCTCCGCGGACGCGCCGTCCGCCCCACCCGCGCGCCTCGAATACACCCTCGCCACGCGCGACGGCGAGACCCCCCCCGCCACGATCCTGCTCGTCCGACCGCCCGCGATCGTCTCCGCCTCGGCCGTCGTCTCGCCCCCGCCATACACCGCGTCCGCGCCCCTCACCAGCGAACTCGGCACCGGCGCCGACGAGCGCGCCACGCTCTCGGGCGTGCTGAGCGGCTCGCGCGTCGAGGTCCGCCTGGCGTTCAACCGCCCGCTCCCGCCCGCGCCCCAAGCCCCGGGCGATGCTCGTCGGGCGTGGCTCGCCGCCGCGCTGGGCGAGCAGTTCGCCGCGCTCGTCGCCGACCGCGACGGGCCCGACGGCCCCGCTTTCGCCGGCGTCTTCGAGGGCGCCTCCTGGCGGCTCTCGTGGACCGTCCGCGACCCGATCCGCCTGGTCGTCCGCCCCACCGACGAGCACGGCATCGCCGCCGAGGTCGAACGCGTCTTCCGCATCCAGTCCCGCGAGGACACGCCCCCGGAGGCGACCGTCTCCCGCCCCGCCGACGCGGGCGAGGCCCTCGCGACCGCCACGCTCCCCATTGCGTGCGAGGGGCGCGACGACATCGGTCTGGACTGGGTCCGCGCCGAGTTCCAGATCGCGCGCCGCCCCCCCGACTCCGCCGGCGCGCCGCCCGAGCCGGTCGGCGAGCCCGCGACCCTCGCCGATGCTGCGCCGTCCGCCGGGACACAACCCGCGAGGACGCTCACGGCGACGGGTGATCTCGCCCTTGCGTCCCTGTCCCTCAAGCCGGGCGACGAAGTGTGGATCAGCGCTCTGGCGAAGGACCGCTTCGAACTCGACGGGCGGACGCGAGATCCGGTCCGTTCCGCCGTCCGCGTCATCCGCATCATCTCGCCCGATGAACTCGTCGAGCAGGTGTGGAAGGAACTGGGCGCCGTTCGGCGTGGCGCCATCCGCGCCGCCGAGCAGCAGGCCGGGCTCCGCCAGGCCGCGGGCGAAGGGCGAGAGTCGCCCACCGCGGCACGGGAGCAGGAGTCGCTCACCGAGGCCGCCGCACGACAAGCCCGAACGCTCGACCAGGTGCGTGCCCGCGTCCGCGACAACGCCCTGAAGGACGACGACCTTGATCGCGTTCTGGACCAGGCCCGCCGCCTCGCCGAGGAAGCCCGGCAGGCCTCCGCCGACGCCTCCGCCGCCGCGCGCCGCGCCGCCGAGGCCGCGCAAGGCGGCGACGCCCGCGCGCCCGAGCGCGACCAGGCCCGCAAGGAGGCCGACGCCGCCCGCCAGCAGTCCCAGCAGGCCCTCGAAGACCTCGCCTCCCTGCTCGACCAGGGTGAGGACGCGTGGTCCGTCCGCCGCGGCGTCGAACGCCTTCTCGAAGAGCAGCGGGCCATCCGCGAGCAGACCCGGGCGCTGGGCGAGCAGACCGTGGGCCGCTCAGTCGAGGAACTGACCGCGGGTCAGCGTCAGCAGGCCGGGCAACTGGCCGAGCGACAGTCCGACCTCTCCCAGCGCACGGGCGAAACGGTCGAGAAACTGCGCCAGCAGGCCGAGGCGATGCGCCAGCAGGATCCCTCGACGGCCGGCGCGCTCGACGAGGCCGCGCGCCGGGCCGAGCGGGCCCGCGTGCAGGAGCAAATGGACCGCGCCGCGCGGGAGATCGAGCAGAATCGCCAGCAGTCGGCCCAGCAGCAGCAGGACCGCGCCGTCGAGGCGATGGAGCAGATGCTCCAGGACATGCAGGCCGCCGCCAAGGGGCGGGACGAAGTGCTCGCCCGCGAACTGGCGAGTTTGGTCGAATCGCTCGACGGGCTGATCCGCCGGCAGGAGCGGGAACTGGCGGCTCTTGCCGCCGCCGCAGCGCCCGACGCGCTCGCCTCGCTCGACGCGGGGATGATCGCGCTGCGGGCCAACACGCTGGGCGTGCTGGATCAGGCGCGCAGCGCCGGGCGAGAGGCCCGCGAGGTGGGCGCGTTGATCGACGCCGCCGCCGCCGCGCAGGCCGACGCGATTGCCGCGCTGCGCCAGGCGCCGCCGAGCGCCGCGGGCGCGCGCACCGGGGAGGAGGCGAGCCTCGAGCGTCTGAAGGAAGCGCGGGCGAAGGCCGAGGCGGCGCGCCAGGCCGCCGAGGACCGCAACGCCCGCCGCGAGCGCGACGAACTCCGCAAGGCCTACCGCGGGATCCTCGACGCGCAGATCGACGTGCGCGACCGCACGAAAGACGCCGCCGCCCTCGAAGCGGGGCGCCGCCAGCGTGCCGCGGCCCGCGAACTCGTCCCCCCGCAGGAGGCCGTTCGCCGCCTCGCCGCCGACCTGCTGGCCAAGACGCAGGACCTGGGCGAGTCGGACCTCTTCCGCTTCGCCCACGACCGGCTCGACGACGCGACGGGCAAGATCGCCGCGCGCCTCAACGAGGGTGAGGCCAGCCCCGCAGTCGTCGCGCGCCAGAACATGGTCATCCGCATCCTCCAGGGGATCATCGAGTCCCTCGGGCAGGCCGGCGACCAGGACGACAACCTCCGCGAGCCGGGCGAGGGCGACGACGGCGGCGACTCCTCGGGCCAGCAGGGCGGGCAGCAGCGCAACCGCCTGATCCCCGAGTCGGCCGAACTCCGCCTCCTCCGCGACCAGCAGGCCCAGGCGCTGGAACTCACCCGCGCCGCCGCCGAGGGGCGCGATGCGGACCTCGCGGGCGACGCCGCCGCGCTCCAGAAAGGCCTGTTCGAGAAGGCCCGAGCGCTCCTCGAGCGTCTCCAACGCCAGCAGCCCGGCGCGCCCGCCGGCAGGCCCCCCGGTGACGACGCCGGCGGCGGCGAAGGTGGGGGGGGTGGCGGGGTGGGAGGGGGTGGGGCATCATGAGCCGCGCACCCGTGGCCGTGCTCGCTCCCGCGCTCGTCCTGGCTGCGCTCGTGGCCGCCTCCGCTCGCGCGCAACAGCCACCCCCGACGACCCCTCCGGCGACTCCGCCGGCGCCCCAGCCCGCCCCCGCCCCCGCGCAGCCCAAGGACGCTCCCCCCGCGCCGGTGCCCACGCTCGATGAACTCCTGGGCCTGGGCGGCCCCGCTGCCGGCGCGGGGGACCCGACGCGCGACGACCTCAACAAGCGCCTCGCCGATGAGAACCCCGCCGATCTTTTCGAGCAGGCCGTGGGCCTCATGGGCACGACCGCTTCGCGCCTGGGCGACGCCGCCGACACAGGGCTGGACACCCAGCGCCTGCAGGAGGACACCCTCCGCAAACTCGACGCCATGATCAGCCAGATGCGCCGCCAGCAGCAGCAGCAACAGCAGCAGAAGCAGCGCCAGCAGAGCCCGCAGGAGCAGCAGGAGCAGCAGCGCCGCCTCGAACAGTCCTCCCGGCAGGAGACGCGATCGGCGGACTCGCAGAACACCGACCTTCCCGGCCGCCGCGACGGCGCGCTCCGCCCGGGCCTCGAGGCCGCCAAGGCCGCGTGGGGCGCGCTCCCCGCCCGCATCCGCGACCTTCTGCTCCAGGGTTCGGGCGAGAAGTTCAGCAGCGCCTATGAGCGGATGACCGAGGAGTACTACCGCAAGCTCGCGGAGCAGAAGCCGTGATCCGCCCCACCGCGACCCCCGCTGCGCTCGCCCCGCTCGTCGCGATCTCGGCGCTTGCCGCGCTCCTCGGCACGCCGGTCGCCGCGATGGCCCAGCCCCCGGCTCAGCCTGAGCCGCCCGCGGCACCCGCGCCCGTCGCGCCGGCCGCCCCTCCACCCACGTCCCGCCAGCCCGCCCAGGGCCCAACGGCCCAGAACAACGCCCTGCCCGACGAGATGAGCCCAGAACTTGACGCCGCCACCCGACGCGGCCTCGCCTGGCTCGCCCAGCAGCAACTCCCCGACGGCTCGTTCGGCGGCGGGCGCTACGGCAAGAACGTCGCCGTCACCGCACTCGCAGGCCTCGCCTTCATGGGCGACGGGCACCTCCCCGGTCGCGGCGAATACGGCGAGCACGTCCGAAAGGCCCTCGAGTTCGTCCTCAACAGCGCCACCGAGACCGGGCTCATCGCCGCCGACGCCAGCACCGGGCCCATGTACGGCCACGGGTTCGCCACGCTCTTCCTGGGCGAGGTGTACGGCATGACGCAGGGCGGGGGCGACACCCGCCTCGCCGACCGCGTCCACCAGGCCCTCGTCCGCGCGTGCCGACTCATCGAGCGCACCCAGAACGAAGAGGGCGGCTGGCGCTACAACCCCGTCCCCTACGACGCCGACGTCTCCGTCACCATCTGCCAGATCATGGGCCTCCGCTCCGCCCGCAACGCCGGGATCGAGGTCCCCAAGGTCACCATCGACCGCGCCGTCGAGTATGTCCGCCGCTGCCAGAACCCCGACGGCGGCTTCAAGTACCAGGCCGACCAGGGCATGAGCGCCTGGCCCCGCAGCGCCGCCGGCGTCGCCAGCCTGTACTACGCCGGCATCCACGAGGACGACGCACTCACCAAGGGCATCGACTACCTCCTCCGCAACGCCATGCCCGAGTCCCCCAACCGCGCCGAGACGCACTACTTCTACGGCATCTACTACACCGTCCAGAGCATGTACCTCGCCGGGGGCCGGCCATGGGCCGCCTACTGGCCCTCCATCCGCGAGGAACTCCTCAAGCGCCAGGGCGCCTCCGGCGCCTGGGCCGATCCGAGCGTCGGGCCCGTCTACGGGACAAGCATGGCCCTCATCGTCCTGCAAATGCCCAAGCGCTATCTGCCGATCTTCCAGAAATGAACCGCGCACCACCCATCGCCGCTCGCCCGGCCCCGCGCCAGCGGGCACGCCGCGCCGCGACGATGCTCGCGGCCCTCGCCCTCGCGCCCGCCGCCGTCACCGCGGCGGCGGAGCCGATGGTCGTGCTCGACCGCCAACTCAGGGCCGTCACGGGCGAGATCCGCCGCATCACGCCCCAGAGCATCGTGCTGGCGCCGTTCCCCTTGGGCGAGCCTGATCGAACCTTCGCGCTGGCGGACGTGGCGATCATCACCCGCCCGGGCTGGTGGTCGCCCGAGCCCTCGCAGGCCGAGCCCGACGCTCGGGCCGCGCAGGCTGATCCGCGCGCCGCGGTCGCCAGCGCCGCGACCATCGAACTCACCGATGGCCGCGTGCTCCGCGGCACCCTGGCGCTCGACGACGCCGCCAGCGCCGCCCCGGCCAACACGCCCCAGCCCGCCGACAAGCCCGCGGGCACGGTCGCGTGGATGCACCCGATCCTCGGGCGCCTCACATTCCCGCTCGACGCCGTGCGGTCCATCCGCCTCCCCGGCGGCGAGGGGAGCGAGCCCGGAACTGACGAGAAGCCCGCCCGCAGCCCCGCCGAGCCCGCGCCAGATCCGCGCGATCCCAAGCCCGGCACGCCGGCGCGGGCCGAGCCGACCCGCGACGCGGTGCTGCTCAACAACGGCGACCGCGTGACCGGATTTGTCGAGCAGGTCGCCGCGGAGGTCTGGATCGCCGACGGGCAGGCGATGACCAAGGTGCCCGTCGCGCGGGTGCAGGAGGTCCGCCTGGTGAACCCCGTGACCAGGCCCGCGGGCACGCGCGTGTGGCTGGACGGGGCGTCGGCGGTGGGTGTGGATTACCTCGGTGCCGATCCGCAGCGCGGGCTCACGCTGGGCATCGAGCCCGCGCCGGGCAAGAGCCGGCAGGTCTTCGTGCGCCCGGAGCAGGTTCGCGCGATCGTCCCCGAGGCCGAGCGGCTCACACCGCTGGCCGCGCTGCCCGTCGCGAAGGTCTCGCCGCAGGCCGATCGGCCGTTCGTCGAGCCCCCTCGCGCGGGGCGCACCGATCCGCTGCTGGGCGCGGCCGACGTGGAACTGCCCGGACCCATGAGCGTGGAGTGGACGCTCCCGGCCGGGGCCGAGCGCCTCGGCGGATGGATCGTGCTCCCCCCCGCGTACCACGAGTGGGGTGATTGCACGGTGCGGATCGAGACGCTTGGTGCCGCGGGGCCGTCGGAGGTCGGGCGGGAATCGGTGAGCGCGGCGAGGGCGCTGGTGCCGATCAACGTGCCGCTGCCCGCCGGCACGCGTGCGCTGCGGATCACCGTGGACGCGGGCGCGTATGGGCCGATCCAGGATCGGATCGTGCTCCGGCGGATGCTGGTGGTGAGCGCGGGCGACGCGAAGAAGTAGACGCGAGCGATCATCGCCCCGGCTTGCGCCGGGGCCTCTGTCTTTGCGCCGCGCTGTGGGCCTCGATCTGGGGATCGCGTGGTCCGTGTAACTCCACGAGTGTGCGCGCACCTCGTTGCCGGGCTTTGGAGGCACCGCTGAGCGGCCCTCGCGCAGACCCTCCGACCCCCCCACCCGACCCCGCCGGATCGATCCTGGGGCATCGTAGAGGAATGGGCCTTTTCTCACATGGGAAACGCGAGGTTTCGTTCGCCCGCGCGCAATCTGGCGCACACGACCCCGATCCAGCGTCGCGGCGGGGGTGCCGGGCGCGCCTGCGCGCAATCTGAGCGACGGCGGGCAGAGATTCGGGAACCCGGGGCGGCGGGTTCAATACGCGTTGTGCTTGCGGAGGAGGGCGGGCTCGCGCGGGTCGATCCTGGCGAGGAGCGAGGCGATGCGCGGGCCGGCGCGGCCGTCGCCGTAGAGGCGGGAGGGCTTGAGGCGGCCGCTGAGGCGGCGTGCGGCATGGACGGCCTGCGCGGGCCGGAGGCGCGGCGCGCCGGGGCCGAGGACGATCCCGCGGGCGTCGATGACGTTGCCTGCGCGCTCGCGGCCGCTCTGACGCGGGGGGAAGTTGACGACGGGCAGGCCGATGGCGGCCGCCTCGATGAGCCCCGCGGAGGAGTTGCCGATGAGCATGCCCCCGGGCGTGCGGGCGAGGCGCTTGAGCAGCGCGACGAAGGTCTCGCGCGGCAGGTGGGCGCGGCGCGGGAGCGTGCGCGTGTCGGCGAGTTCGTACGTGCGGACGATGTGCTCGCGCCCCGGGTCGTGGTTGGGGTCGAGGAGGAGCACGCGGCGCGGGTCGCCCGTGGCGAGTCTGGCGGCGAGGCGAGCCGCGAGCGTCGCGTGAAGCCCGGCGAGGGTCTCGTGGGCCTCGTCGAGGCCCGACGGGTGCATGAGCGCGACGGCGACGGGGTCGCCCAGGGCGCGGGCGTCGCGATCGGGCATCGGGCGGATGGCGCGGAGCGGGTCGATCGATGGCGAGCCCGTGACGTGGACGAGCGCGGGCGGCTCGCCCATGCGGAGGATGCGGCGGGCCGAAAGCGCGGTGGCGGCGCAGTGAAGGTGCGCGAGTTTGGTGATGGCGTGGCGCATGGCCTCGTCGGCGACGCCCTCGGCGCGGTCCCCGCCGTGGACGTGGCAGACGCCGATCCCGGCGATGCTGGCGGCGCTGGCGGCGGCGAAGGCCTCGATGCGGTCGCCCAGGACGAGGACCCAGTCGGGCTTGAGGCGGGCGAAGGCGCGGGCGAAGCCGTCGATGCCGCGGGCCGTGGCCCGGGCGTCGGCGAGGCGCGCGCGGGGCTCGCGCGGGCGCTGCATGGGGACGCGGGCCGCGACGGGGTAAGCCGCTTCGACCTCGCGGATTGTCCGCGCCGGGGGCAGAAAGTGGGCCCCCGCGGCGATGAGGCGCAGGCGGAGGCGCGGGTGGGCGGCCACCGCGTCGATGACCGGGCGCAGCAGGCCGAACTCGGCGCGGGTGCCGGTGACGATGGCGACGGTTCGGCGGGGCGCGGGCATGAGGGGTGCATGGTACCGCCAAGGTCGAGCGGGGCGTTCGAGGTGGGGTTGCCGCGCCGCCAGTCCTCTATCGCCGGGTGCGGTGGAGGGGAGCGGGGCGCACGAGCGTGAGGTGCATCCGGGCACCGATGTCACCCGAGGCGTGCGACATCGGTGGCACGGGGCTCCCCACGGGACGGGGGGAGGGTGGGGCGGAGAAAGTGGAGGTGTGTCGGGAGGGCGGCCGAGAGAGGTGGGATGGTGCGTGTGCTGGGGTTCGGGTTGATCGGGGCGGGGGTGGTGCTGTGCGTGCTGGGGTTGCGCGCGCACGAGTCGTCGGCGTCGTGGGTGGCGCGGCTGCTGAGCGGGTCGCCCACGAAGGAGAGCGTGATGCTGCTGGCCGGGGGCGGGGCGGGCGTGGCGGGGGGATTGGGGCTGCTGGTGGTGGGGGGAAGGCGGAGAGGCCGTCGGCGGGGGTAGTGTTGGCCCGTGACGGCGGTGCAGACGATGGCGCTGTGGGTGCTGGCGGCGCTGGGGGCCGGGGCGGCGGTGTACTGGTTCATCGTGCTGGGGCACGTGATCGCGACGCGTCGGTCGCTGCCGACGGCGCGGGACGGGCTGGCGCTGCCGGAGGCGGAGGCGTTGAAGAGAGAGGGCCCGCGGGTGGCGGTGGTGATCCCGGCGCACAACGAGGAGGGGGTGATCGGTGTGGTGGCGCGGTCGTTGCGGGAAGAGGACTATCCGGCGCTGCGGGTGGTGTTCGCGCTGGACCGGTGCACCGACGGGACGGAGCGGGTGCTGCGTGAGGCGATCGGTGACGATGCGCGGTTCGAGGTGGTGCGGATCGAGGCGTGCCCGGCGGAGTGGGCGGGGAAGGTGCACGCGATCCACGAGGCGGTGCGGGTGAGCGCGGCGTGCCGGGGAGCCGGGGAGGGGGGCGAGGGCGCGGACGGGGGCGCGGAGTTGCTGCTGTTCGCGGACGCCGACACGATGTTCGCGCCGGGGTGCATCCGTGCGTGCGTGGCGCTGTTGCGGGCGCGGGGGCTGAGTCTGCTGAGCCTGCTGAGCACGCTCACGAGCGACCGGTGGTTTGAGAAGGTGGTGCAGCCTGTGGCGGGGATGGAGTTGGCGCGGCAGTATCCGCCGAGGCGGGTGGGTCGGGGCAGGAAGAGCCGGCCGTTCGCCAACGGGCAGTTCATGCTGTTCACGCGGGAGGCGTACGAGGCGGTGGGTGGGCACGCGGCGGCGCGGGAGGAGTTGCTGGAGGACATCCACCTGGCGAGGTTGGTGGCGTGGAGCGACCGGGCGGTGGGCGTGTTCATGGCGGCGGGGATGCTGCGGTGCCGGATGTACCCGGACTGGGCGGCGTTTCGGAAGGGGTGGAAGCGGATCTACATCGAGGCGGCGAACCGGCGGGCGGACCGGCTGCGGAGCCTGGCGCTGCGGCTGGGCGTGACGGGGGTGATGCTGCCTGTGGGCGCGGCGGTGGCGCTGGCGGCGGGCGGTGCCGCGTGGTGGTTCACGGGCGAGGGCCTCGCGCTGGGGACGGCGGTGTGCGGTGCCGCGGGGTGCGCGGCGGTGGGGCTGGGCGCGGGGGCGGCGTTCGCGTTGGGCGGCGCGTCGTTGGCGGCGGTGCTGACGCTGCCGATCGGCGCGGCGCGGGTGGCGGGGATCCTTGCCGAGGCGGGCGAGGACCTGGCGCGCGGGCGGATGGTGAAGTGGGGCGGCCGCGAGTATGCGCGAGCGAAGCGGGCGTGAGGGGCGGAGAGTTTGGGTCGGCTCAGCGGAGTTGTCGTGCGACGGCGAGGACCTCGTTCGGGTCTGCGCGCTGGCGGTAGTCCCACGAGGCGAAGGCGTATCGCACGCGGCCTTGGCGGTCGAGGACGAAGGTGGCGGGGGCGGGGAGGTCCCATTGGCCAACGGCGTTGTGGCGGGAGAGGTCGATGCCGTAGGTGCGGTACTTGGCCTGGGTGGCGTCGTCCATGCGGAAGGCGACGTTGAAGGCGCGAGCGGCGGCCATGGTGTGGTCTGAGAGCACGCGATAGTCAGCGCCGGGGATCTTGGCGCGCGTGGCGGCGGCGAGGTCCGGGCGCTCGGGGGTGATGGCGACGAAGATCGCGCCGGCGGCGCGGACGTCGGGCATGCGATCGTGCCACTGGGCAAGGGCCTTGGTGCAGAAGGGGCACCACCCGCCGCGGTAGAAGGTGACGATGACGGGTTGGTCCGCGTGGAGGGAGGCGAGGGAAACGGGGGTGCCGGACTCGTCGAGGAGGGAGGCGGTGGGCACGGCGGAGCCGACGGGGAGGCCCGGATTCTCTGGGCGCGCGGAGGCGGTGGGCGTCGCCGGGGAGTCTTGGGGGGTCGGGGCGGCTTGGGAGGCAGGTGCGGCAGAGGTTGCGGGTTGGGGTCGGGAGCACGCGGGCAGCGGCGCGGCGAGCGCGAGGGCGCAGCAGAGCAGTCGAGCGGGAGCGAGGCTGCGGTGTGCTGTGGGCATGGCGTGTCCCGTGGGAGGGCGAGCGGCGGGCGAAGGCGGGGCGTGTCGCGGAGCGGCTAGTCTTGTGATGCGGCTCGCGGGGCGGGGTTTCGCGGCCGATCAGGGAGGATTTCGAGATGGCGAAGGGCCAGCATCTTTCGGCGTATCAGCAGGGGATCGTGCGACGGTACTACCAGCACATGGACACGCTGACGCTGGGGAAGTTGGCGGAGTTGGTGTCGGACCTTGCGGTGGCGGCACCCGGTGGCAAGGAGTCGGCGAAGTTGTGGAAGCGGGCGAAGGAGGCGCTGGAGAAGGCGGGCGTGGAGGCGGGGAAGGTGGAGGCGATTGTGGGAAGGGCGGACGTGAAGGCGCTGGCGGAAGAAGTGGGGAGGTTGG